>Ga0224496_10002889_pt1 | contig 10067 bp, 8 predicted proteins | sample SF_Jul11_sed_USG_2_FD_168127 | JGI IMG/M metagenome (GOLD analysis project Ga0224496, IMG submission 168127) | Sediment microbial communities from San Francisco Bay, California, United States - SF_Jul11_sed_USGS_8_1 | ecosystem: Environmental > Aquatic > Marine > Sediment | place: USA... | reverse complement strand
ACCCTTTTGCGAAGTTCGGGGTAAGGGAAAAAGCAAGGTTGATTTGCATCCCAACAACAAGCGGAACCGGAGCAGATGCGACGTGGGCAGCTATAATCACCGATGTGAAGGATGAGAGGAAGATGGAACTCCCCTCTAGAGAGATAGTAGCTGACATAACTATACTCGATCCTGAGCTTCCAAAATCCATGCCTCCAAGTCTGGTGGCAGATTCGGGCTTAGATGCGCTCACCCACGCGATAGAGGCTTACGTCTCCCAGTGGAGCAATGACTTCTCAGACGCCCTAGCAATCAAAGCGATCCAGATCATTTTCAAATATCTTCCAAGGGCTTACGGAAATCCCGATGATAAAGAAGCCAAGGAGAAGATGCATAACGCAGCCACTATGGCTGGAATAGCCTTCGGCAACTCGCAAGTAGGTATTGCCCACGCTATGGGGCACTCCCTTGGCGCCATCTTCAAAGTCCCGCATGGCAGAACTGTAGATCTTTTCCTCTCGTACTCAATTGAGTACGGCGCAAGAGAAGCTATGGAAAGATATTCTGATATCGCTAGAGCAATCGGTATTGAAGCCATAACAGACGAAGAAGCAGTGGAAAAGCTGGTCGGAGCCGTCAGGAGGCTTGATCGGGAGGTAGGGGAACCTGCTTCCATCAAGGAATTGGGAATAAGTCGGGAGGATTTTGAGAAGAGACTAGATGATTTGGTGACGCGAGCAGCGAATTCGTCTTGCACCTTTATGAATCCACGGGTTCCAGATGTGGAGGACACTAGAAAACTTTTCCTTTACGCATTTGAAGGAAAGAAAGTGGACTTTTAGCTACAGTAATTTTCTAATTTCTCTTTCAACGTCTTTTACTGGTTTGTTTCCGTTCATAACTGCCCATTTGTCCACTAAATCTAAGGAAAGGGCTTTACGTCTAATTCGTTTTAATTCCTCTAAGCTTTCAAACATTTCTAGTTTACTACGCTCTTGCTGTATTCTTCTGTAAGCTTCTTCCGGGGTAACGTCGAGAAAAAACATGAGATTTGATGTTGGTACAATAGAAGCGAAGAAGTGGTAGCCAATTCTATGCAAGGGTGACGGTAGATAAGCTGTTCCCATTAAGTAACGGACGAAAATAACGTAATCGTATCTTCGCCATGAATAAAACAGAATCGAACGGATAACATCGAGCATGTAAAAGAAGGCAGCTGCGAAATGTGCGCTTTTTCCCTTCAAATACAGAAAACCCTTAGCTTTGACTCCGAAAAAATTGTCATTTGAAGGATGAAAACGCACAAAAACAGTTTTCCCGTGATTCATAAGGAAACTGTATAGCTTAAGCGCTTGAGTGCTTTTTCCCGAGGCGTCCAGTCCATCTATAATTATTAGAACCAATTGTTCAAATGCCTCCACTTAACAATAGGAAGGTTAAAGCACTGAAGGCAGGTACGGTTAAATTGTCAAAACCCATGGGTGAAATGCTTTCAACTAAAGCTGCTACGGTGGCAGCTGCAAGAGCTGGAACAATTTTTGCATAAACTGAAAATTGGTAAAACGCGGAAAAGAAAATTAGGCTGATTGTGAAACTGAAAAAACTGCCGAGAAACATTGCTGCTGACCCTTCTAAACTTTTGTCTGCAACAAGCTTGTATCTTCTTCTGCCGTATCTTTCACCCACTATGGAGGCTAAACTGTCACCATAAGCCATAGGTAGAATTCCAGCAGCGATGACATATGGTTTGGAAGCGAAAAACAATGCCAAAAATGTGTAGGAAACTGCATAGAAAACAAGTCCTAAATGATGTCCTTCCTCGGTTATGTCTGCAAGTCCCTTCAGCCTTTTGTTAACGTTCTCAACAGGAGAATAAGGCGACGCAAAAAATGTCACCAATATGAATGGAGCAGCAACCAGAACTGGATAAATACTCGATGTGAAAAATGGGATAACAAATGGAAGGTTTCCAATCATTGCGTGTAAGAATTTACGAGAAGCTTTCTGTGATATGTGTAAGAATTTGTCCATTTTGCCTGAGACGAAAATTATGAACAGTATGTAAACGTAACAGAGAATCATCAGAATAACATTCGCGAAAAGTTCTTTGCTAAACATCGGCTCACCTCACATCACCGCTGACAATGGCCTCCTTCAGAGTGAATTGCAGAGAAACAATGTTTATGCGCACGCTCCATAGCATGCGCTATTTCTCGTCATGTTTCTTCAACTCTTCTTCCTTGAGTTTTCTCTTGAAGATTTTCATTGCAACAGTTAATGGCAAATCGTCTCTGAATTCAACGGACTTCGGGACAGCGTATGGTGGAAGTTTTTCTCTGCAATATTTGATTATGTCATCAGCAGTGACTTTGCCTTTGTACCCCTCCTTTAACGTTATGAAGGCTTTCACTCTTTCACTGCCCGGACGAATTGGATCTGGGATTCCAATGGCTCCTGCAACACTGACTGCTGGGTGCTCATGTAAAACGTCGTCAACTACCCTTGAGTAGACTTTCATCCCTGACACGTTTATCATATCCTTGATACGGTCCACGATGTAGAAGTAGCCATCTTCATCCATTTTTCCAATGTCGCCCGTAGCAAGCCAACCATCTTTCAAACCTTTTCCTGGAGTTGGCCAATAGCCCTTCATGATTTGGGGGCCACGAATGTAAAGTTCACCAGTTTCACCGAATGGAACTTCCTCACCAGTCTCTGGATCTACAATTTTGACTTCTGTATCAGCAACCGGCACCCCAATAGATCTTTTTACATTTGTCATAAATCCGGTGACTTTTGAAAGTGCTGAAAGATTCAAATGAGTACCAGCAGTTGCTTCTGTCATACCATAACCTTCACCCATTGGGACACCAATTTTCTTCTCAAATTCTTTTGCAACATCGGGAGGAAGAGCAGCTGCGCCAGAATAGAAGAAAATCGGAATCCTCTGAAGGTCCTTCTCAAGTAATAGCATGTAGTGGGTGGGAACTCCCAGAACGATAAAGGGGCGATATTTTCTAACTATTTCTACGATTCTATCGATATCTCTTGGATCTACCAAAAACCCGCGAAGACCCCAAGAAATGCCGGCGTGTACGGCCCAATGTCCATATTGATGGAAAACAGGAACACATATCAGCGCAGAGGCTTTTCCTTTAATTCCCGGTGCTAAAGGTTTCATCATCCAATGTATTGTCTGAATCACATTAGTGGTTACGTTGTAATGAGTTAACATGGTGCCTTTCGGGACTCCTGTTGTGCCTCCAGTGAAAGGCAGTAGTGCCAAGTCTTCTGTGGGGTTTATTTCAACTTTTGGAGGGTTAGGCTCGTATTTCTCTATTAGGTCTTCTAGTCGATGAAAACCGGGCACTTCTTCTATTTCAGGCAGGGAATAATCAGGCCATATGGGTACAGGTGTAAAAATTATGTTCTTTAGTTTCGTTTTATCTTTTATTGAATTAACACGCTCAAGACGTCTGTAGGAACAGATCACTGTTTCGGCTCCAGATTCGCCTATCTCGTACAGCACATCGGGAGCTTTGTGCAATATACTGATGGGAACATGTACCGCTCCTAGCCTCATTATTGCATAATCGCTTATGATGAACTGCGGACAATTTGGAAGAATTGTTGCAACTTTGTCGCCTTTCTTCACACCCAAATCTGCTAGGGCAGTTGCCAGTTTATCTACATGGAGCTTCAATTCCGGGTAAGTCATTTCCTTGTCTAAATAGACGCATGCAATTTGCTCAGGATAACTGGTTGCAGAATCCTCCAAAAACTTGTAAACAGATATTTTGGGGTATGGCTCCATGGTCTTCGGGAGTTTGAAAGGCCCCACGAAATAGCTTTTCATCCAAGGCTTATCAGCGTAAGTCATTTTCTCAGCCAAATCTGTCACCTACCCTACACTGAGGTAATCATAGTAGGGTATCTGGGGTTTAAAGTTTTGTCGCTAGTAAATCTCTTTAGTAATCCAATCTAATCCAATTTCTTTGAGCTTCTCAGGAGTTGGTTTGCCTTTGTTGTCCCATCCTCGAAACTTGTAATAAGCGTCTAGGAGTGGTCCTAGATCCACTACTTGTCCTTTAGCAGGCCCTTCGGGCAATGGTTCCTCCAATAAACGCTTTGGAAGGGTATCATCGGCTCTGGTTAATCCCTCTCTTATGTTAAAACCTCTTTCAAGATTGTAGATTCTCTCACCGGTTTTTCTAAAGTCGCTTGCAGTGAAATTCCAACCTGTAAGAGTCGATATCAAAGTTGCCCAGTCCTCGGCGGTCAAGACCATTCCCATAAACTTGCATCCTCCAACCGCATCAAAAACGGCAAACGCATCTTCCATATCCTTAACAGCCTTAGTAGTCTCCGGAATTTCTTGAAGTATATCTCCAACATCGCCTTCTTCAATTATGAGAAAAGGTATTTCAATGAAAGTCGGGCCTTCTATATAAGCTGTGATGTGGCAACCTCCTCGATTTGCAGTAGCAAATGCTAGCCCACATATCTTAGCAGCTCTGGGATCATAAGCCGGCATCTCTAGACCTTTAACATGCATAGCAAATCTTTCGGTTCCCTTATTCAGTTTTTCTGAAACGATCTTTGTTCCTTCAGCCAGAAGATTTCCAATGCCGTCCCTTTTAGCTATTTTGTGCACAAGTTTTATCATGACATCGGGATCACCAAATTTAAGCTCTAATCCGTTGGTGTCTTTTTTGGTCAATACTCCTTTCTCATAGCATTCCATGGCAAAAGCAATTGTGCTCCCAGTAGAAATTACGTCTAGACCATATTCATTGCTTAGAAAATGCGCGAATGTAATCGCTTCTAGATTGTCGATTCCACACATGGATCCCAAAGCTCCAAGAGATTCGTATTCAGGCCCTTCTCCTTTGCTTGCATATGGCCCTGTCTTAATCTCGCTTAGTCTTCCGCAAGCGATTGGGCATGCAAAGCAAGGTTTTCTTTCTGTAAGAATCTTTTCATTAATTGCAGTTCCATTTATATCGTCTGCACCTGGAAAGACGCCAGTTTGCCAATTTCTGGTGGGAAATCCACCCCGCTGGTTTACCATATCAAGCATAAGAGCTGTTCCATATACTTCAAGGCTCATTTTCAATAAGCCCTCATTAACCCAGTTGTATCTCTTTTTTGCCTCTTCCCTGTAAACATCTTCATCTGCCACTTCGATCTTCTTTTCCCCTCTTGAAGCAATAGCTTTCAAGCGCTTCGAACCCATTACAGCCCCCATACCGCATCTTCCAGCCGCTCGACCCCAATTTGGGTGATCAGCGTCATTTATAACAGCAGCGTATTTGACTAGATTCTCTCCAGCAATGCCTATACAAGCGACACGGAACCTCTCTCCATGCTCCTCTCTGATCAATCTTGTAGTTTCTGAAGTATTCTTACCCCACAGGTGCTTTGCATCTTTAAGCTCGGCCTTCCCCTCATCGGTAACAAGGTAAACTGGTTTCGACGAGATGCCTTCGAATATTACTCCGTCAAAACCCGACCTTTTAAAATTCGTTCCCCAAAAACCAGCTGAGTTTGCCTGTCCCCAGAAACCAGTGAGGGGAGATTTGGCGACTACTATGTATCTTCCAGTACTCGGTGAGGGCGTCCCCGTTAGAGGGCCGGTCATGAATATTAGCTTGTTTTCTGGACCCAGTGGATCTATTCCCTTTTTAACTTCATCAAAGAGATATTTGGTTGCTAGTCCACTTCCACCCAAAAACATCTTTAAAGTATTCTCGTCAGGGAATTCTTCAGTTATCTTAGATTTTGACAGGTTAACCCTTAGAATCTTTCCCATATATCCAAACATCTTTAACACTCCAAAGAAATTAAAACGTTGTTAAGACCTTGTCTTATCTTTTTTGGTCGCTTAGAAATAGGAGCCTGTGTTTTGCAGGATACTTACCAAGCGGGTTCGAGGACTTGTTTCACGTTTTTACTTCTAGAAATCGTGGAATTTAGCGAAAAATACAAATTGTGAGAGCGCGAAAGCTATGTTTTTGAGGATAGAAATATGCCTACCTATATTCTCCTCTCAACTCTCACAGCTGAGGGAAGAAAAACAATCAAGGAAAAGCCGTCGAGGATTAAAGAGGTTAACAAGGAAATCGAGGCTTTCGGCGCTAAGGTTGTCTCCCAATATGCAGTTCTAGGACCTTACGACTTCGTAAACGTTGTCGAGGCACCTGACAACGAGTCAATCACCCGTGTCTCTGTGGAACTTGGATCTCGCGGAACCGTACAGATCATGAGTCTGCCAGCTATACCCATAGACAAATTCATAGCCATGGCAAAGAAGAAGTAAAAACAGATTCTCTATACCCCCCCTTTTTTCTTTTTTGATATCATCTCAAGATACTTCATGATATAGGACAGACAGAATAACATGCGCGCGCAAGGTGTCTGTTCCGCAAGAGTGGCGGGCCCGCGGGGATTTGAACCCCGGATCTCCGGCTCCGCAGGCCAGCGTCCTAATCCTGACTAGACCACGGGCCCAAAATAACAACCATAACCCAGAGTAAAAGAGTTTTCCATAATCAAGTTTGGGTAACTAATGTTTCTTTGTAGCTCTTTTTAAAGCGTCGACCACGTTTTCTCGTCCCATGGCCACGATGTAAGGGCCGAGTCTCGGGCCTTCAGGCACCCCTAAGAAGATGTTGTATAGGGTTTTGAATAACTTTGCTGGCTGAATAGCGTGTTTCCTTGCGATACTGAAGATGGCGCCTTGTATTTGTTCCTCATCTGTTTCGGTTTGAAGGGTTTGGATGAGCTCCTTCACTGCGCCAATTTCCTGATCACCCAGCTTTACGGCCTTCTCCTTTATTTCCATGAAGTCTTGCGTCCAGTTGAGGGCATACTCGATTCTTTTCTTTAGATCGTCCGGAATCTCTTCCTTTACATTCCCGTAGTCTCTGAGTTTCTCTATGATAAACTCTGTTTCAGAGCCTTTTGGAGCCACCTTTGCTAGGTACGTGAGCAGGTTGTAGGGTACGTGGATGCTGGCCTTGGGAGGCTTGAAAAATCTGCAATACATGTAGAGACCAGTGAGTTTGGCCCTCTCCTTTTCGTCTGGAATAGTCTTTTTTCCCAAGCAGATGTCTTCCAGCTCGTCAATTTCGTTCATGTACTGAGGTATGTCCGTTACTGAGAGGCTTCTGGTTCCGACAAACCGTTTCAGAGTTAGCAAGAGGAGGGACCGGGGTGAACCGTACCTTAACCAAACTTGTGGAGTGAAAACGTTTCCAGCCGATTTGGATATTTTTTTCCCGCTCTTGTCTAGGAACATTTCGTACTGCACGTGGGAGGGCGGAGGCCAGTTTAGAACATCTTGGCATATGCGGTCGTTCACCCTCACCGAATCTGCGATGTCCTTTCCATACGCCTCGAATCTTATGTCCAAGGCCTTCCACCTAGCCGCGAACTCCACCTTCCAGCTGAGTTTTCCCTCTCCCTTCCTATAGTCTGCCTCGCCTTTGTGTCTACAACCCTCCAACCACCTTCCTTTGACCTCCATCCCCTCACAAGTGTAGAGAACCTTGTTTTCGTTGGGAAGAAATTCGTGGACCTTGGTGGTGTAGATTCGGCCACAGTTGGAGCATATGGAAAAGTAGGGGAGAACTTCCACAAATTTCTCCTGTCCAACCTCCTCTCTGACGATTTCTCCTATTCTCTTAGCGTTCATGAGTAATGCCTTGATTTCTTCGTTGAAAAGTCCTTTTTCATAGGCCTCTTTGCCAGACATGAACGTGTATTTTATATCACATGCGTCTAGGGCTTCTAAAAGGAGGGAGCTCATGTGTTCTCCGTAGCTTTTGTGGCAGTTGTAAGGGTCTGGGATGGACGTTACTGGATAGCCCAAATATTTTTTTAGCGATTTTGGAAGGCCAGCGGGAACTTTTCTTAAGCCGTCTAGGTCGTCGGCGAACGCTATATACTCAGACTTGAATCCTTGCTCCTGGAGGGCTAAAGCGACTGCGTAGGCTCTGGCGCAGTCTGCGAAACTCCCGATGTGGGGAAAACCTGAGGCTCCGAGGCCACTTTCCGTTCTAATTAAATCGAGGCTTCGACCTAGCTTACGCTCCCTTTCCACGATTTCAACGGCAACTTTGTCGTACCATGTTCCGTGGCCGATGATTTCTGTCATAACTGAAATCCACCTACAATAGTTGCGTAGTTAAATAAAAACAGTTTTTCTTTGTCTTACCTTATTTTTTCATGTGAAGGAAAGGAATATGACGTAGAATTCGCAGTTTACCTTTGAGGGGATCCCATTTTGGCTTTGTATGATTCGGTGACTAGGCACAAAGCGATGGAGAAACTGGTTGTTAGAAACACCAAGCTTGGTGAGGAGAGGAAGTATTGGCGCTTTCGATTTGACCGTTGGTATGGCGGAATCGTAACCGCTGACGCTGTGGGTTGTGGTCTTCTCTGCAAATATTGCTGGGTTTCCGACGCAGTGATGTTTCAGCCAGTTGGGGTTGGGAAATTCTACAGTCCAGATGTTGTTGCCAAAATCTTGGTGAAGATGGCTGGGAAGAGAAACTTGCGGCAGTTGAGAGTGAGTGGGGGAGAACCCACCATTGGCAAAAGACACCTGCTTCAACTCCTCGACAACCTTGAAGGTCAAGGTCTCCTCTTCATTTTGGAAACCAACGGAATCTTGATAGGAAACGACCCTAGATACGCGGGAGACCTATCGAAATATGGGTTTCTTAATGTTCGAGTCTCCTTGAAGGGGTGCGATGAAAAAGAGTTTGCTTTATTGACGGGCGCAAAACCTGAGGGCTTCACCCTTCAATTAAAGGCCTTGGAAAACCTCTTGCGGGAAGGCGTTAGGTGTCACCCAGCCGTCATGATGTCTTTCTCCACAAAAGAAAGTGTACAGCAGCTAGCTGAAAGGTTAAGAAATATCAATTCTGGCTTAGCCGAAGAGTTGGAATTTGAGGAGTTGATCCTCTATCCCACGGTCAAGAGAAAAATTGAGGGGTATCATTTGAGGTATCATACTGCTTACACGCCTGAAAGGATTCCTCGAGAACGCATCTAACGCAGAATCTTATTAACGTCTACCAATCGTTATGTTAAGGTTAGGAGTGCCTAGAATTGGAGGAGGAGCGAGTCTGGCCTTACGTTCTTCCTTTTCCCCTGGAACCTGAAAAGCGTAAACTGATTTGGAGTATTCTCCAATCCAGAGTAGGCATGAGCATTCTCATGAAGATGAAGGTAGAAGACCGCACCTATCAACAAGACCTGATCCGAGGAACTCCTTACTCAAACAAATCCATAATAGAATACCTGAAAAGAATGGTTTCAGCTGGCATGCTTGAACACGGCATGAAACAGGTCTTAACCGAAAAAAGGAGAGTTTGGGTTAAGTGGTATACGCCTACGAGGCTTGGAAGATGGTTCATTCTTTTCCTAAAGCCTCATACAGAAATTCCCGCCGACTTGGCTAGAAAAACCATTGAGGAACTATTCCAAGTCTATTCCTCCAGCATAGTTGAAGTTTGCGAAAAATACGGAATTGACCTTGACCCCTTTCATCGTATCCTAACCCAACAGTACCTCAAGAAAACATCGAAAAGAAGCCTAGAGTAGTCATATTTCGCAAAATCTTATTATATCCACTATGCGGCTGTAGTAACGTGAACCATGAATAGTCGCGGAATAGTTATGAGCGAAGCTTTTTCAGCTGGTTTAGGAATGGCTTTAGGGCTGGTTATGGGCCAGTGTATGCTCCAAGCCACGAGACCACCAGAAAAAGTTGCAGTCAAACGAGTTCTTGTATGCCAAAAGTGCGCCGCACAGAATCCCATGGAAAACAAGTTCTGCGGTAACTGCGGGCAAAGTCTTTATCCTCCTCCACAGACTATGTGCCAAAAATGCAGCTCGAAGATGCCTGCTTCTATGAAGTATTGTGGAAATTGCGGCTCGATTCTAAAGAGATAGATATCTGTGAGAAGTAAGGCCCAGAACAAAAAAGAGAAGTATGGAGTCAGTTACTGAAGCGTTGCACCGCAACTGCCACAGAACTTGCTGGCAGATGGGTTTTTCGCTTTACACTTTGGGCATTC
>Ga0224496_10002888_pt1 | contig 10069 bp, 5 predicted proteins | sample SF_Jul11_sed_USG_2_FD_168127 | JGI IMG/M metagenome (GOLD analysis project Ga0224496, IMG submission 168127) | Sediment microbial communities from San Francisco Bay, California, United States - SF_Jul11_sed_USGS_8_1 | ecosystem: Environmental > Aquatic > Marine > Sediment | place: USA... | reverse complement strand
GCCGCGTTTTCGCGGTCCGCTTCGATGAAGGCGACGATTTTCTCGGGGAACTCACCGGGCTCATCACCAAGGAAAACATCCGCAACGGCTGGTTCCACGTCATCGGCGGCCTGCGTGAGGCAGGGGTGGTCACCGGCCCCCAAAAACCGGTCATGCCGCCGGCGCCGGTCTGGGCCGAACTCGACACGGTGCGCGAGGTGCTGGGCACCGGCACCATTTTCTGGGAGGGAGACCAGCCCAAAATACACCTGCACGCGGCCCTGGGCCACCACGGCGACACCATCACCGGCTGCGTCCGCAGGGGCACCCGTGTCTATCTGGTGCTGGAGGTTTTCATCGTCGAAACCCAGGGCATCGACGCCGCTCGGCCCTGGTACGAAAAAGGGGGCTTCAACCGCCTCACCTTTGCCTGACAGTACACGTTTTTTTATTTGACATCGCCGAGCCCGATCATCCAGTATGGTATGTATATCACGGTAAAATCACCGCAACTTCGAGGCGAACATATTTTTAACGGCAGCAAGGGGGGAAAAAGATGACCTGCGGCACCAAAAACTGCACGACGACAGCGAAAAAAAAGGCACCGGCAAAAACAAAAAAACCAGCGACCCCATCCACAGAGTTCATCCTTACCGCCCCCGAGGCTCAGGAGGTCTACCTGGTCGGCGACTTCAACGGCTGGGACGGCGATGGCTACAAGATGCGGCGCTTCAAGGGCGGCACCTTCAAAAAATCGGTCAAACTGAAGACGGGACGCTATGAATACCGCTTCGTAGTCGATGGCGACTGGTGGACCGATCCGGCCAACCCCATCCGCCAGGCCAACGATTTCGGCTCCGAAAACTCGGTAATCGTTGTCGCCTGACCAGTCTTTTGCCCGTAAAACAAAAAAGGCCGGAAGTCGTCCCACGACTTCCGGCCTTTTTTCATCTTTTCAAAAAACCCCGATAACGTTCTTCCGGGGCTCTCCACGTTCCACGCCCAACCTACCCCAAAACGGGCCGAAAACATCCGGCCCGCCGCGGTCCATGGGAGGCTACCGCCCCCGTCTTGTCCCGCACCCTCAACCCTTGCCCGGACCACCGCGTTTGACGGGTACTCCGGACCGGCCACCCTTCTTCCCCTTCTTGCCATCAAATTTCTTAAAGGCAACCTTCTTGCCACCGGCTTTGGGAAAGCCCGCTTTCTTAAAACCGGCTTTTTTAAAGCCTGGCCGTTCCGACTTGCCGGCCCAGGCAGGCGCATCCCCCACCACCACATCCTTGCCGTTGATCTTGAGTGCCTGAAAAACCTGCGGCACCAGTTCGGCAAACCTGCTGTCCGCCTCAAAAAAGGCCTCGTTGTCCCGAATCTCGATCTTGCCGATCTGGACGGATACTCCGGGGGTGGCCTCGTTGATCTGGCCGATGAGGCGGGTGGCGTGCATGCCGTCAAGCTTGCCGATATTGATCCGGAACCGGGCGTAGTGGACCCGCTCGCGTTGGTGGTCAAATTTTTGCCCGCCCTTTAGCGGTCCGCCCCCCGGCCCCGCTGCCGGACCGGGCCGCCGCTCTTTGCCGGGCTTGGCCGACACGTTCAGATCCCGGGCGTCGCGGTAGTCGGCAAGAAAACGGTTAAACTCCATGGAAACAAAACGCTGAATCAATTCTTCGCGGTCCAGGGAGGCAAGTTTTTCGGTGATAACGTCGAGAAAGGGGGCGATACGGCCATGGTCGACCGCCACCTGCTTGACGGTATCGATGAGATGAAACAGTTGCCGCTCGCAGACCTCATGACCCGAAGGAATGCGGCCCTGCTCGAATTTGCGTTGCAGTCGGTTTTCAATGGCCCGGAGCAGGTGCTTTTCACGCAGATGAATGAAGGCGATGGAGATGCCGTCCTTGCCGGCCCGGCCGGTGCGGCCACTACGGTGGGTGTAACTGGCAAGATCATCGGGAAGATTGTAGTTGATGACATGGGTCAGATCATTCACGTCAAGACCACGGGCCGCGACATCGGTGGCCACCAGCAGATCGAGGTGACGGCCGCGGAACTTCCCCATCACCTGGTCGCGCTGCGCCTGGGAAAGATCTCCGTGCAGGGCATCGGCATTGTAGCCGTCACGCACCAGCCAGTGAGCCACATCCTTGGTGTCCTGACGGGTGCGGCAGAAGATGATCGAATAAATGCCGGGGGTGCAGTCGATGATCCGGCGCAGGGCGGGGTAGCGATCCTTGGCCTGGACCAGGTAGGAGATATGGCGGATATTTTCAGCGCCCACGTTGCGCCCCCCCACCGTCACCTCCACCGGATTTTTCATGTAGCCGGCGGCAATGGCGGCCACCTCCCGGGGCATGGTGGCGGAAAAGAGCAAGGTATTCTTGTCCGCCGGGGTCACGGCGAGGATGGCCTGCAACTCATCCTGAAAACCCATCTGCAACATCTCGTCGGCCTCGTCGAGCACCACCAGCTTGAGGGCGGCGAGGTCCACGGCCCGACGCCGGATCAGGTCGTGGAGGCGGCCCGGAGTGGCGACGATGATCTGCGCCCCACGGCGCAGTTCCCGAATCTGCCCGTCCACCGGGGCACCGCCGTACACCGCGGTAACCCGCAAACCCACGACAAACTTGGCGATGGCGCCAAGGTCACGGGTCACCTGGAGGCAAAGCTCCCGGGTGGGGCAGAGCACCAGACCCTGGGTTTGCCGCTGGCTGCCATCGCACAACTGCACCAGAGGAATACCGAAAGCCGCGGTCTTGCCGGTGCCGGTCTGGGCCAGGCCGACCACATCACGGGCGCCGGCAAGCAAGGTGGGAATAATCTGTTCCTGGATGGGGGTGGGGACGACAAATTCCAGGGCAGCGAGCCCCTTGAGAATTTCACCGTTGACACCGAGTTCTGCGAAGGTGGTCATGCAAGTTCTCTCATGTAAAATGGCGCCGCCCGCCCGTAATGGGCCGACGGCAAACCTGTTGAAGAGGGGGAACAAAAAAAACCGCACACCCTCGGCCAGAGGCTTGTGCGGTTTTTTTGTATTTTCAGATTACAAACAGGTACTACACAATGGACTTTGCTCAATACCACAAGTTGCCCGGAAAAACAACTCTTTCTGCCACAGTTTCTAACGGCATGCGCCGGCGGGGTCGGCAGAAAACAACGGCCCGATACCGCTTATTCTTCAAGCAATTGCGGCTCCGCCTGGGCAAAACGCTCCGCCTCTGCTTCACGATACGCGGGCATTTCGGCAGCGTCCTCGTCGATTTGAAAAACAGACATACTGGAAGCCAGCTCCTCGGCCTGCTGGGCGTTTTGCTGGGTCACGCGGTCCATCTCGTTGACCGTGGTGTTGATCTGGGATATGCCGTTGGCCTGTTCCGAAGAGGCGGTTGAAATCTCTTCAAGCAGGGCACCCACCTTGGCGTTGCTTTCCTTCACCTCACCGAAGCCCTTGCTGGTCTCCTCCACCAGCCCCACCCCGGCATTGACCTTGGCCACGGTGTCTTCGATGAGGCCGGCGGTGTTCTGCGAGGCCTCGGCCGCCCGCTTGGCAAGATTCCGCACCTCGTCGGCCACCACCGCAAACCCGGCCCCGGCCTCGCCGGCCCGGGCTGCCTCCACGGCCGCGTTCAGAGCCAGCAGGTTGGTCTGAAAGGCAATGCCGTCAATGGTCTGGACAATCTTCTGGGTTTCCTGACTGGCCTGAGCGATTTCCCGCATGGAACCGATCAGCTCACGCATGGAGACATCCGCCTGCTGGCTGATCTTGTTGGTGACAATCATCAAGGAGTTGGCCTCATTGGCGTTATCGGCGTTCTGCCGGGTCATGGCCGACATCTCCTCAAGGGAGGCCGCCGTCTCTTCCAGAGAGGCCGCCTGGGCACTGGCCGAACTTTCCAGCAGCCGCGAAATACCCATGGAACGCCCCACCGCTTCGCTCACCCTTTGGCTCATGGTATCCACCGCATCCGCAACCTCGCCGATCTCATCGCCCCGGTCCAGGTACAGCCGACGGGTCAGATCCCCTTCGGCGATGAGATTGACAACGTCTACCAGATTTTTGAGCGGCGCGGTGATGGTCCGACCGATGAGCAGCGAGACGACGACCACCACCGCAGCGCCGATCACGCCGATCACCAAAGCAACGGTGACCACCGCACGGACCTTGTCCATCACATTGGCGGCAGGCACCGCCGTGGCAATGACCACCTTTGACTTGGCCAGATTATCCGTGGCCCCGCTGCTAAGCAGAGCCGGATCGAGAAGCGGGCTGTAGATGGCATAGGAGTCTTCCAGGGCGCCAAACGTGTGCGATTCGCCAGAGGTTACCCACTCGAGAAGCCCATTTTCCGTAACCTTCTTCCCAACGGCGGCCGGATCGGAGTGGACAAGAGCGATACCGGTGGCACGATCGACAATCAGCGATCGGGCGTCGGCAAAACCGCCGGAAACCAGCTCTTCGTTCATGTCGCTGATCAATTGCTGCAGCTTGGAGCAGTCGACAAAGGCGTGCAGGAAGCCGTTCGGGTTGCCACTGGAATCCTTGGTGGCAAAACTGAACAGATAGGCGCTGGCCGCATTGCCAACTTTCATAAACGGATTCTTGACCAGTTGGACACCGCGGCCATCCTCGCCCACGGCAGGGGTAAACTCAAAAACCTTGCCAGCGATATCGAGATCCTTATTGCCGCTGATCAGCACCTTGCCGTTCCGATCGGTGAGAAAAAGGGTGCAGAACCCTGACGCGCCCTGGAGCTTGATGGTCAAATCGCTCTTCAATTCGGCCAGAGCCTGATATTCGATGGCCATTCCGTAAACATCTTCCTTGGTCCAGTTCCGGAAGACGGTGTTCAGATCCCGCATCGAACGGTTGAAGGTCTCGGCATTACTCTCGGCGACAAGATGCATGACCGTGGAGCTGCTCTCCAGGGAACTGTTTTTGAGAGCCAGCGAGGAGACGGCAACAATGACGATCATCGGCACGATGGCCAGCATCGAACCGATCATGATCTTCTTGCCGATCTTGAGCGAACGCCAACTGAGTAAGCGCATGGTTAGAATCTCCAAAGGGGGAAGACGACGGGGGTTCCGGCCCCAAAGAGCCGGAACCCCGGACTTGTCATGCCGCCATTATGACTGCCTTCCCGTACGTTACGGGATGCATACGCAGCAGAACAGACTTACAGGTGATCCGGCTTGCCGGCAGCCTTGCGGGCCGCCTGCCAATCGGCAAGAGAGATGGCAGCCTGGTCACCGGGAACGGCGTTGATGATCTCGAAGTAATCGAGTTTAAACTTATCCTTCAGCACCTCGGCCTGCGGCTTGCACCGCACCGCATAGACGGTCTGCACCGATTGATGGTCAAAAGCGCGCCAGACCTGCTTGTCTTTCAGCAGGGTATATTCATGCCCCTCGAGCGCCTTGATGACGGCGTCGGTATCAAAGGATTTGGCCCGTTCCACGGCGGCCTTGTACTCGTAAAGAATGGTGTAGGCGCTGGCGCCGGAGGTGGAGGGATAGCGGCCATACTTGGCGGCGAATGCCTCGACGAACTGCTTGCCACGCGGGTAATTGTACTTGTAGGGAACCTGCCAGGACCAGGGCAAGGTGCCGACCACGCCCTCCATGACCTTAGCCCCGCCGCCCTCGGCCATGCCCAGGGTCAGGTTGGGCACCACGATCTGGGTACTGCCCTTCAGGCCCATGGCGGTGGCGATGCGCACCGCGGTGGACATATCCTTGCCGAACAGCACCAACACCAGAACGTCGGGCTTGACAAGCTTGGCCAGACTCAAAGCCTTTTTGAAATCCTGCTCGGTGGCGCCCGGGAACGGGGTCTTGGTCATCTTGTGCATGGAAGTGTCCGTGGTTCCGGTCAATTGACGGACCGAGGCCTCGGTGGTCCAGCCCCAGGTGTAGTCGGCGGTAATGTAAAAATACTTCTTGCCGGCAAAATTCTTCTTCAGGTAATCGCCGATGGCGTTGGCGGCCATCAGGGAATCGTTGCACTCCCTGAAGGTAGTCTTTAACCCTTCCTTGCCGGTGGTGGCGGTGGAATAGGTCAGGGTGCCGAAAAAGGGAACGTTCTTGGCGGCGCACACCTTGCCAACGGCCACGGCCACACCGCTCGACGAGCCACCGAAGACCATCTTGGCGCCTTCCTTGTCAATCAACTCGGTGGCGTTGGCGGTGGAGAGGTCGGCCTTGGACATGGAATCCCGCCAGGCAACCTTGACCTGATCGCCCATGATACCGCCGGCGGCGTTGATCTCTTCAACGGCCAGTTCGGTGGCCCGCCACTGGTCAAGGCCCTGTACCGAATACGGCCCGGTCTTGGGGTAGTTCAGGCCGACGGTAACGGTGCCGGCGGCAACGGGCGACGCCTGCAGCATCACCCCCATCAGACCGGCGACAAATAAGCCGGACAGACCTTTCCATAACTTCTGCTGCATGATTCTCCTCCTCGGTTTCTCCTAATTTTTTATTCAATAGCCATCCCGCTTGGCCCCCTGGATGACCTGGGATAAAAGTCACGCTGTGTGCAGTGGCAGAAAAATGGGGACGAACCTCGAAGTGATTACTGTTTAACAGCTTACAGAAATAAAATGGCCGCTGTCAAAGCCGTTTTATTTTTTTCCCACCTTAAATCAGATAGGCATATTTTTACTCGAGCGTATGCCTATCTTCCCGCAGACCTAGCACAGACAAGCCGTATCAAGAAAAATGAGGCTCCATTTTGGAGTTACAGTTTTTTTCATAACAACTTTGTGCCTATAATAGAGCAGAACACTTTCTCCCCCCTGGCCACGTTCCGGATACCGCCAACGCCCCAAGGGGCATCTCCCCAACCCTTACCGCACCGTCAGACAACAACCAGCCGACCACCGCCAGCAGGAGCAGGAAAAGTCATGCAACTGTTTACCGACGACGAAAAACAGGGCTTTTTCTCTCTCTTCCTGATCATGGCCCTGGTGACCTTTGCCGTTTCCGGCGCGGCAATCAGCATCCTCTACCACACCGCGGTCAAGGAAGAACGCCTTCGCCTCTTCGATATAGCAACAGGCCAAGCGGCTCTCATTGAATCAATGGCCAAATTCGACGCCGTGTACAGCCAGCACGACCACCCTGATGGCGCACTGGGGGCGACTCTCTCCCAGATTAAAGACGCCTTTGCACTCCACAAACGCACGGAATCTTCCGGTGAATTCCTGATCGGCACCATCAAGGACGACCGGATCACCTTCCTCCTCAGCCACCAACACCAGGATGTCAAGGAGCTGCCCGCCATCCCGGTCAACGCCAGTGAGGCGGAACCCATGCGGCGGGCGCTGCGCGGCGAGTCCGGCACCATGATCGGCCCCGATTACCGCAACGTCATGGTGCTGGCGGCCTACCTGCCGATCCCGGCCCTCAGGCTGGGGATTGTCATCAAAGTGGACCTGGCCAAAATCCGGGCCCCCTTTCTCCGTGCCGCCGGCATCGTCGCCCTGATCGCCCTGCTGCTCGTCGCCCTCGGCGCCCTGGGCATCTCTCGAATCAGCAACCGGATCATCCTCAAGATCCGCAACCAGAACCTTGCCCTGCAGCAATATGCCGACCAGGCCAAGGCCACCAGCCAGCAGCTTGAAATGACAAACTCCGACCTGACCCTGGAGATTGCCCAGCACCGCCAGACAACCTCCGCCCTGCAGAAGAGCGAGGCATACATCCGGATGCTGCTCAACTCGATCAGCGAGGGCATCTTCGGCCTGGACCAGCAGGGCGCCTGCACCGTCATCAACCCCGCCGCCCTCCGCCTGCTCGGCTACACCGATGCCGCCGCGGTGATCGGCAAGAATATGCACGACATGATCCACCACACCCGCCGCGACGGCACCCCTTTTCCCAAGGAGGGCTGCCGACTGCTCGCAGTCCTGCGCAGCGGCCGGCAAGAACACCTGCCGGATGAACTTCTCTGGCGCGCCGACCACACGCATTTCGACGCCGAACTGCACTCCTACCCGCTGACGGAAAACCACACCACCATCGGCGCCGTGGTCACCTTTCTGGACATCACCGAGCGCAAACAGGCGGAGCAGGCGCTCCGCGCCTCTGAACAGAAATACCGCCGGCTCCACGAAAGTTTGCGCGACGGTTTCGCCTCGGTGGACATGACAGGCCGCATCCTGGATTTCAACCAGACCTACGCCGACATGCTCGGCTACCAGGGCGAGGAACTCCCGACCCTTACCTATGTGGATTTAACCCCTGCGAAATGGCATGCCTTCGAGGCCGAGATTGTCGAGAAACAGGTTGTCGCCAGGGGCTTTTCCGAGGTCTACGAAAAGGAATACTTCCGCAAGGACGGCAGCGTCTTTCCGGTGGAGCTGCGCACCTTCCTGCTGCGGGACGACGGCGGCACGGCCACGGAGATGTGGGCCATTGTCCGCGACATCTCGGAACGCAAGGCCATGGAGCGGGAGCTGGCCCTGCGCGAGGCGCGACTGGACGCCTTCTTCAGCGCCGCCCCCATCGGCATGGCCATCCTCGACCGGGACTGCCGCTACGTCAAAACCAACGCGGCCCTGACCACCCTCTTTGCACTTGCCCCTGAAGATCACCTGGGCGAGGCTCTCCGCGATCTGCTGCCCCCAGACCTTGCCGAAGCGACCGAAGAGGGCGCCACCCGGATTGCCCGCACCGGCAAGGCGATCCTCAACCAGGAGATCATGTCCGCCGCCCCCGCCGACCGGGCAGGGCAAAAATACTGGATCCAGTCGCTCTTCCCGCTGCCCGGAGAAGATGGCCCCGCCCCCTTGATGGGTGAGGTGGTGGCCGACATTACCAGCCACAAAAAGGCCCGCCAGGAGCTGCTGGCCTCCCTGAACGAAAAGGAAACCCTCCTCAAGGAGATCCACCACCGGGTCAAAAACAACATGCAGATCATCTCAAGCCTGCTGGCCCTTCAAGCCGACCAGGCGCACCAGCCGGAAACACGGCTGGTGGTTGAAGAGTGCCGGCACCGGGTCAGAACCATGGCCCTGATCCACGAAAAACTCTACCGCAGCCGCGACCTGGGCGCCATCGACTTTGCCGACTACCTCCGCGACCTGATCGCCGACCTGTGGCGCTCCCAGCAGGCGGTCTCCACCAAGATCAACTTTACCATCCAGGCCGATCAGGTTTTTCTGCCGCTGGACACCGCCATCCCCTGCGGCTTGATCATCAACGAACTGGTCACCAACGCCACCAAACACGCTTTTACCGGCCGGGCCGAGGGGGAGGTGACCATCCGGTTTCACCGCCAGCCCGAGGACAACCTCTGCCTGATCGTCTCGGACAACGGCAATGGCCTGCCGGACGGACTCTCCATGGCCGACGCCCCGACCCTCGGCCTGGTACTGGTCAACAGCCTGGCCCAACAGATCAACGCCACCATCGCATACGACAGCGAAAAGGGAGTGGAGTGCCGGATTATCTTCCCCTACACAACGGAGACGCAAGATGTCTGAAAAAATTCAGCCCCGCAGCATTCTGGTGGTGGAGGATGAAAGCATCATCGCCCTGGATATCCAGAACAACCTGCGCCGACTGGGCTACCAGACCCCGGCGGCCGTTCACAACGCCCGGGACGCCATTGCGGCGGCGGAACGGCACCGGCCCGACCTGGTGCTGATGGACATCCTTCTCCAGGGCGAAATGGACGGCGTCCAGGCGGCGGTGATCATCAAGGACCGGCTCAACATCCCCATCGTCTACCTGACCGCCAACACCGATGAGCAGACCTTTGAACGGGCCAAACTCAGCGCGCCATTCGGTTACCTCCTCAAACCATTTGAGCAACGGGAGCTGCACACCACCATCGAAACGGCCCTTTACAAACACGCAACCGAACAAAAACTGCACCGCTACCGGCACCACCTGGAGGAGCTGGTCCAGGAACGGACCGCGGAGCTTGAAAAAACCCATCAGGCGCTCAAACAATCCGAAAAAAATTACCGGACCATCTTCAACAGCGCCAACGACGCCATCCTGGTGATCGAAATTGAAACCGGCTGCATCCTGGACGCCAACGAAAAGGTACGCGACCTGACCGGCTTTACTCCGCAACAGG
>Ga0224496_10002886_pt1 | contig 10073 bp, 6 predicted proteins | sample SF_Jul11_sed_USG_2_FD_168127 | JGI IMG/M metagenome (GOLD analysis project Ga0224496, IMG submission 168127) | Sediment microbial communities from San Francisco Bay, California, United States - SF_Jul11_sed_USGS_8_1 | ecosystem: Environmental > Aquatic > Marine > Sediment | place: USA... | reverse complement strand
ACCGCCTCAGACACCTGTTGCATCCCCGTGACGGCTTGTGTCACAACTTCCTGCCCAGATCGGGCAGTCTCCGCTGTTTCTTGTGCAATGCGTGCCGCTTCGGTGGAATTACGCGCAACCTCGCCCGCCGTCATGGTCATTTCCTCAACGGCCGAAGCGGATTGAACAGCCCGCGACTCTTGTCCTTCTGCGGCACGAACCACATTATCCGCACTAGACGCTAAATCAATCGTCGAGGTGGCTAACCGATTGGTCGCCTGATTGACCAAAGAAACCGCGCCATGCATTTTTTGCATGAACAAATTGAAATCGCGCGCCAATCCTGAAATTTCGTCGGATCCACTTCCAACAGGCACACGTTTGGTTAAATCACCTTCCCCTTGAGCAATATTGTGGGAAATCGCCGCCAGGGCATGAAGGGGCTTCAAGACAAACAGATGGATAAGCCAATAGACGGCGACCAGAAAGACCACAATAATTCCGACCATCCACAATCCCGAATAGATCACCGAACTTTGCATCAGGGTCTGGGCATGCGTCATAGGAATCGCTACAGACAACATGCCAATCACATCTCCGATGTTTTTGCCTGCATGGCAATTCACGCAGGCTTCAACCGACGCACGATCAGCACTCGCCCGAAGAAACGTCGGGACACCATCAATGACTTGGACGTCACTAAAACTCTCGACTCCCTTATTAATCAATTCCATCGCATTCGTTTCGAACGCGGTTCGAGGGGCATTCGCAGGATTCATGGGTTGATTGCTCACCAGCCGCGCTTGATACACCCCACGCCCAGCAAGTTCTTCCCCAATTTCTTGTGTGGCCGTGGCCGGGAACGGAATGGCATCAGGATCGGCTCCATGTTCGCGGGTCACATGAAGGTGAGCCCCCATAGAAGATTTTTTAATCTTGCCGACATAATTTTTGGCGATATAGGCTCGGGTCACTTCCACCTGGGCTTGAATAATCTTCCCCTCTTCCTCCAAGAGCATACGGAGACGTCCTTCTTCTTGCTGATAGACCCCCCATAGCCCACAGACCACTAATACAATGGCCAGCAATCCCAAGGCGACAACAAATTTTTGTCCGATTCGTAGATTTCCCATAGAAGCTCCCCGCTAGAAATGTTTCACAAGCATCGCCAAAAGACTTATCCTTTTAAGGTAAATCGACTGAGCGACGCCTGCAAATCTGCCGCTAACCCGGCAAAATGTTGCGTGGCCGTTGCCACGCCTTGTACATGTCCTTCATTGTCTTTACTCAATTGGGCGACTTGTTGAATGCTGGCCGACAACTGTCCTGACACGTCGGACTGTTGCTGCGTTGAGGTCGCAAAATGTTGAATCATTTCCACCACCCGATGAACCCCATTCACAATTTCCGTCAGTCGAATACCGGCCTCTCTCGCCAGCGCCATTCCATTACGGGCTTCCTGAGTCCCGGCTTCCATTGAGTAGACGGCCTCATGAGTGCCTTTTTGAACCGATTCAATCACAGTGGCAATTTCTTTCGTCGCCTTCCCAGTTCGCTCAGCTAATTTTCGAACCTCGTCCGCCACCACCGCAAATCCCCGGCCCTGATCTCCGGCACGCGCGGCCTCAATCGCTGCATTAAGCGCCAAGAGATTGGTCTGTTCCGCAATATCTTCAATCACGCCAATAATATCCCCAATTTCTTGAGAGCGTTGCCCTAACGTTTGAATACGACTTGCAGACTCCTGCATCCGGCTTGAAACCGATTCCATTCCCTGAATCGAGGAGGAAACAATTTCTCCCCCCCGAACCGCCGATTCATTCACGGCGGTCGCCGTCGAAGCCAAACCTTGCGTATTCCGAGCCATATCTCCCGCCGTAGAGGCCATTTCTTCAACAGAAGAAGCGACGTGAGTCGCCTGGTTTAGTTGGGATTGGCTCACTTGAACAACTTGATGCCCCACGACCGATAATTGATCGGACGCCTGCGATAATGAATGTGCCACATTCTTCGTTTGAAGAAGCATGCCATTTAACTGATCTAATAAGTGATTAAGCGCTCCTCCCATTTGTCCCAATTCGTCTTGCGTCGTGACGGGGACACGATGCGTCAAATCTCCGTTCGAGGCTTTTGTGGCCACCTCCCAAAATGGCTTCAACCGACCAATCACCTTTCGCCCCATCACGATGCCAATTGGAATCACAATGACCAATCCCAGAAACATTTCAAATAGTGTCTTATTGGTAATATCGCCGATTTGCCGAAGCGCTTCGTCCTCAGGAATCTGGACAAGGACAGACCAATGCAATCCCAGAAATCCTTGCCCCCCTTGAAGGTGACTAAAGCCAATCACTTGGACACCTTGTTTGCCGGGATGATAATTCCTGGAAAACCCCGATTTTCCCTGAACAGCCGATTGAGCGGCCTGCAAACCCAATTGAGGCAAATTGGCTTTGAACAGCACATTGTCCAGATCATGAACAATTTCAGTATTCTGATGAGCCACTGGGGCATATTCCAAAATAGTGAACCCTTGACCATTTTGTAGGGTTAACTCTGCACCTGGAAAACCAGCCTTCTTCACAACTTGGTACGCCTGTTGAGCAATCGCCTCGATCCTGGAAAATTTCATTCGTTGACTCCAATAGCCCACGACTTTCCCATGATCATAGAGTGGAACGGACATCCCAACAGTCAACCCCGTATCATCGGGAAATATTAATTTTACATCACGATCAACCGCCACATCCTCGACAAACACTCCGGCACCTGGACCTTGAGCCAGACCACCAGAGGCCTCTGCCCCCCCAACCTGTTCGTGAAGCGCTTGATACCACAGGGTGGAACGAAAATTTTTCCCATATAACGGTTCAGTCCGGATAGGCTGTCCTTGACTATCTTGATCATTCACCGCAATCAACTGACCATCCCGATCAATGACCTGAACAAAATAATAGGCTCCTGAGGCCTGAACATATTCATTCAAGACTTCAACGATTTCGTTAGTGGCACTGCCCGGTTGATACCACAAGGAACGATTACGCAAGATTCGATTATGACTCATCGTTTGGGCATCAACAGCCCTTTCGGCAAGATACGCTTGCAGGCTGTGGGTCAGACCCTCTGCCGTCGCCTGATATTGCACACCCACTTCCTCCTCCAGTACCCCGACGGTTTCATAGAGCGAATAGACCTGAACGCTCAGAGGAATGAGTGAAAAAAAGACAAGGATCGAAACGAGCTTACTCGTAATACCAATGCTTTGAAAATATTTCATAGTCATCATTCCGGCTGTGTCGGCCTGGTTAAATTTTTTGCGTTTCGTTTGCTACAGAAAAACGTCATCAGTACATGAAGCCATATTTATTCGTCGCACATCCTCACTTTAAAATGGGTTCCGGTTGTGACCGTCCAAGATATTTAATGAGTTTGTCTCGAAGTTCTGTGGGTTGAAATTTGGTCACATAATCGGTCACACCCATCGATTTTCCCTTTTCAATATTGCATTGCCCTGAAAGTGATGAATGCATCAAAATGGGCAACCCTTGCAAGCGCGGATCTTCGCGAATATGCTTGGTCAGCGAAAAACCATCCATTTCAGGCATTTCAATATCCGTAATCACGCCAGCTAAAAAATCGTAAATGGTTTGCCCCGCATCTTCCGCCACTTCGGCTAAATGGCGCAATCGGACCAAGGCCTCTTTCCCTGTCTGAGTTTCTTCCCACTTCATCCCGAGGCGTTCGAGCGTTTTCATGATTTGTTTCCGCGCGACGATTGAATCATCGGCAACTAAGACACGTTTGCCGGCAAGCTCTTTCACCATTTCAATACCGACCAGAATTTCTTCATCGGCACGAGGGTGCAATTCGGCTAAAACTTTTTCCACATCAAGGATAAGAACCATTCGCCCATCCTCAAGTTTGGTCACAGCCGTCACGGCCCCGTGCCGACTCGACTGCACCATCACCGGAGGAATTTGAATACGTTCCCACGACATGCGAATGATCCGGTCAACTCCGCCCACAAGAAAGCCTTGTTTATTATCGTTATATTCCGCAATGATCAGTTTGGCACTTCCCACGTTAATGGGGCTCAATCCGATCGCTTGTGCCAAATCAATGAGTGCAATATTTTCACCACGTAAATTCACCAAACCTAATATTCTTGGATCGGAATCAGGAATCTTCGTGACCGGTGGCAACTGCATCACTTCCCGAATCTTGAAGACATTGATGCCATAGGTTTCATCCGTGCCAAGATGGAACATGAGTAACTCCATCTTATTGGCGCCGGCCAACCGAGTCCGTTGATCAATTTCTGCCATCCATTTTGCCATTTATTTGCTCCTCACCCGTTACACCATTGAATAGCCAGAGTAATAATCCAACTGAGGTGATTGTTGGTTTGCCATGATCATTGCTTCTCCACGTTTGACTGTTCCCTTGGAACAACTATGTGTCTTCAAGGCGCCGCTCATATTCCCACCAGAATTTAGATTGAAGCGAATGACGTACTTGGGACATCCTTCACTAAATCGGACATATCCAAAATCAAGACCACCTTTCCATCTCCAGTAATTGTCGCCCCTGCCACCCCGGACACATTCGACAAAAAATCTCCCAATGACTTAATGACCACTTCTTCCTGCGCCCGCAATCGATCTACCACCACCCCAAATCGTTGTGCCCCAATCGCCACGACCACTACATAACATTCATTATCCTGGCGTTCATTGGGAATACGAAAGGTTTGAGCTAAATCCAGCAAGGGAAGAATACGCTCGCGAAGGTTCAAGACGGCTTGGCCATTCACACTTTTAATATCTTCTTTCGTAACCTTGACGGCTTCAACCACGGAAGCCAGAGGAACGGCAAACATAGCTGGCCCGACTTCAACCAGAAGGGCTTGGATAATCGCCACCGTTAAGGGAAGCTTGATCGTCACTTGACTCCCGCGACCAAGCTCAGAATCTAATTCTAGGCTGCCATTCATCCGACTAATATTAGTCCGCACCACATCCATCCCCACCCCACGCCCAGACAAATCACTCACCTGTTCGGCGGTACTGAACCCTGGAAGGAAAATGAGTTTCATGACATCGCGAGGACTCATGCCTGAAAGTTCAGATTCAGTGATCAACCCCTTGCTCAACGCACTTTTGGCAATTTTATCGACTTGTAAACCCCGGCCGTCATCTTCAATACGAATAACGATACTATTGCCTTCATGATAGGCCGCCAAACGCACAGACCCTTCAGGGCTTTTTCCCGTACGTTTTCGTTCTTCCACCGTCTCCAATCCATGGTCCATGGAATTGCGCACCAAATGCACCAGGGGATCACCCAATTCATCGGCCACGGACTTATCCACTTCGGTATCTTCCCCAATAAGCTCTAACCGAACCTGCTTCCCTAATTTGCTCGACAAATCACGCACCAAACGAGGAAAACGAGAGAACACTTTCCGGATAGGGACCATCCGGGTCTTCATGACTGCTAACTGTAAATCTGATGTCACAAGGTTCAGTTGTGCAAACGCGACAGCCAACTCCCGCACAAGAGGATTGGTCTCATATTCTTCTTCAAGCCCATTTCCAAGCTTCATCAGTCGATTGCGCCCCAAGACCAACTCCCCGACCAAATTCATGACATGATCCAAACGCCGGGTTTCCACCCGAACGGTCGAATCCTCTTCTTTTCCAGGAGATTTTGCTGAACCGGTTGAGGCAGCCTGAACGGTACGGGAAGCCGCTTCCTGCATTTTACTGAGTACGTCGGAGAGGGCCGGGGCAACTTCGGTCTCTTCTGGCGAAGGGTCCGAATCTGGGGAAGCCGCTATAGTCACGCCCGGTTCATCTGCTGTCTCACTGGGTAACTCAACGGTGGCACTCGTTGTCACTTCCGTTGGCTGAGCTTCAACTTCAGAAGATTCGGAAGGAGCAGGTACAGGTTGAGACACCACAGGACCAACCGGCATCAGATCTTTAAGATCATCAGCCGCATCCATCGTCAGCGCCAATTTATTCACGATCAGGGCCGTATCCACATGCGAATCTTCCCCGGTCGTCCGAATATCGGCATGCAGGGCCTTAACGGCATCGACGGCTTCCAGAATGATGTCAATAATAAATGGAGAGACACTCATTTCCCCTTGCCGCAATTTATTCAACAAACTTTCGCCTTGATGCGCGACTTCCACTAAATGGGTAAATCCAAGGAACCCTGCCGATCCCTTCATACTATGCATACAACGGAAAATTTCATTAAGAAGTTCCGCGTTCGTCGGTTCGGTTTCCAGCTTGACAAAATGTTGGTCAAGCGCTTCAAGCATTTCCGAGCTTTCAGCGAGGAAATCGTTTAATATTTCTGCCATTTCATCGTTCATAGATCACCCTTTTCAACACACGAGGAACCAGAGAGTCGTTGATCTTTCCGTGAGGATTTCACATTTTCTAGGAATGGCCAAACTCAGACAAAATATCATCGACCAGGTTTTGTTCAAGAGCGGTTGTTTTCGACGCCTCGAGTTGACGAAGCATTTCACTGCCACGCCCCCCATCCTTGCCTGCCGTCCCATCTTTTTTTTTCTTGATGCCAAAAATTACGACCAGCTTGAGCAATTTATGCTGCACCTCATTAAGAATCGTGACAAGTTTGACGACTCGCTGCGCCACGAGATCTTGAAAGGACAAGGCCACATGAATATCCATGAGACGCCGTTCATCTGCCTTGAGCAGCTCAACGACTTTCCCGACATCGGTGGCTTGTCCTCCGGTCAGACTGCCTTGCAATTGCGTTAAGGCCGAAAAGACAGCCGTTCGATTCGTTTCAATCGCCTCCGTCAGAGCGAGAACCCGATGCGTCCCCTCTTCCGTCATTTTCGCTAAATCATTTAAATGCGCAGTCGCTTGAGGAAGTTGATCAGACGTGGTCGCAACAGGGGCTTCCATATCCCGAATCGTACCGGTGATCATTTCCACATATTTGCTCAGCTCCGCCAATTCATTATTTATCGAACTTTCTTCTTCTCGTGTCTCGACCTCGTCCGTTTCGATATTACGATCCACCAACATAGGAGTCTCCTTTTTCAGTCACAGCGTCAAAAATGTTTGCCACTCGCACTCATCCCTTCGCAGCCTGGATATTGGCAAAAATCTTTTCCAATTTTCCCTGAAGCGCTTCGGCGGTAAACGGTTTCACCACATAATTACTGACGCCGGCTTGAACCGCCTCAATAATATTTTCCTTTTGAGCTTCAGCGGTCACCATCAAAAACGGAAGAGACTTCAGTTCAGGATCCGCCCGAACGGCTCGCAATAAATCAATGCCTTGCATGACGGGCATATTCCAATCGGACACCACCAACCCAAATCCACCGCCCTTTAATTTGTTCAGGGCATCTTGTCCGTTTTCCGCCTCGGTCAGATCAGAAAACCCAATTTGCTTTAACACGTTTTTCACGATTCTCCGCATGGTGGACATATCATCCACCACTAACACTTTCAAGCTGGTATCAATCAGGCTCATGCTAAACTCCTTACCACTCGGAGGTCCTTCCCCCTGTGAGATCTCCCATAAAAGGGTTCATGGATGTACGATTAACGGCTCACAATGTCTTGGCAATGAATACATGCGGTACAGTGAAATTCGGTTAGTCTTCCTCCGTTCTTAAGAGCTCTGTGAAATTATTTTTTCCCAACGAGCTTGAACGAATTTTGACGAGGTTAGGGTAGCTTCATGCTGAAACAAAATGAAGTCATTTGCTCCAGAATGACATCGCCCCAAAATGAGGAAAAAGGTGAGGCCCACCCAAAAGGTGAGAAAAGGCCGTGAGGCTAGCTCAGTGGATCGGCAAGGCGGAAAGAGGGGAGAGAACAGTCAAGGAACGATTACCGATAGAATACCCAAGACGATCGGCATCCCACGCTGAGGCATCCTCTCCTCAGAATGAGAGCCGTCGATACTGTAGGCTGAGAGGTCCACCCTGTAGGTCAATCCCGAAAAGGAAAAGTAAGAGAAGAGGACCGAAACCATTAATTCAAGCTAAACCGATCCCGGCTACCATTTCCGGCCCCTGCCCCAACCATGGGTTCATCGGCCCCAGCATTTTGTACCCAGGCTTCAATTTCCTCGCGGACAAACCGCCAATGTTTCCCAACTTTATGACCTGGAAGTCGGCGTTCCCGTGCCAATTTGTAAATGGTCGACTTCGGAACCTTTAGGAATGTGGACACCTCACTTAACGTCAACAAATCTTTCATCGTAATACCCTCGTTAGAGTTTGGCCAATAATGCTTCTCGTATCGGACTGATATTTGGAAAACTTGAGACTTTCATGCAAATACTTGAATATTTTTCCTCTCTCCCCTCAACGCTCCGCACGTGAAAAAACCAAGCCATCAGGGTTGAACCAGCTAGCAAAGACGGGCATTCATTTCACGTCGCCTCTTTCCGGTCCTCCCTGCCCCTCGGGCATGCGCTCACTCTTGCCAGTCTCGTTCTCAGCAAGGACATGAAGGCCTCCACAGCCCGCTCCATCGCCCGCACCTGACACTGAATACTCGGAAAGGGGTCCACGAGCGCAGCCCCCTCAAGTTGTTCAGCTATCCTTCCCAAATGGCTGGCATTCAGGGCGAACAACGCACCTTTCAATTGATGGACATGGACTTGAACACTCTGCCGATCCTGAGAAGCCATCGCGGCCTGAATCCCCCGCATCAAATCAGGGGCCGTGTCAAGGAAAATTTGAAAAAGCGAATGAAGTAAACCTTCATCACCTTCCATCAATGTCAGCGCGCCGGAAAAATCGTATAGATGAGCACTGTCGTCGAGAGCCATAGAGGCAGGCCTCTGCCCCTTTTTGAATGACTCCTCCCGAGCATTCTGATTCATGGGTCCCGGCACATCAGCATCGTCGGAAAAGAAGGGCAGGTGATTGCCTGGCGGCACCTTGAACCCAACCCATCGCTCGAGAACCTGGGCCAAATCCTGCATATGTATTGGCTTGGCCAAACAATCATCCATGAACGGTCTCCAACGAAATTGATTCTTTTCCGTTTGACCATGGGCCGTCATACCCACAATGGGAAGATGCGAGCATGCCCGAGAGCGTGATTCACTCGACAACCAACTCATGGCCCCACTCCCCTGAAGACGATTCGTGGACTCTAAGTCACGAATAGCCCGGGCAGTTTCAAACCCATCCATCCCTGGCAGCTCCCAATCCATCATGACCACATCCACGGCCCGCTCTTGAATAAGCTTCAAGGCCTGATCACCAGATTCGGCAACCGACACCCGACACCCGAGTTTCTCAAACAACCCCATAGCAACCTTTTGATTCACGGGATTATCTTCGACAATTAACACGGAAGGACCCGCCCACGTTTCCCGATGGCTCAGACCAAGAACCGGCTGATCCATTCGAGCCGAACGTTCAGGTTCATGGCAGGTCAATTCTTGAGTCACCGATTGAGAAATCCGATCAACCGTCACCTTTTCCCCCATCCCGGGAAACACACATCGAATGAATGTCTCTCGATGAATCGGCAGGGTCATCATTTCATCAAAGAGACCTGGAGATTCGGCAGGACTTTTTCGCAACCAAAACGGTGTCAGCCCCCAGAGTTTCACTCCTTCAGATTGGGGAGGACGAAGAGTCTTCAACCAAGACAGCCAGGCCTCATCGAGACCTTCTCGTCCAACAATTACCCCCAAAACATCAGAAGAGGCCTCCTTCGTTCGAAGGAAAAATGTCTCCGCGTCGCTGATGGTTTCCACTCGACTCACATGGACACCCAGGTCCTTCAGATAACGCGATAACACCTCAATCGACGCGCTCCATGGAGCACAGATCAGTAAAGGTTGCTGGCGATCCTCGATGAACAAAGGCGCCTTCTCTGCCAAGCGGTCAGAACGGTGAAAAGGCAGATCACACCAAAATGTCGAACCCTCCCCGACCAGACTTTCGACCCCAACCACCCCATTCATCAATTCGGCTAACTGTTTACAAATGGCTAATCCCAACCCCGATCCACCGAATTTACGGCTCATAGAACTATCGGCTTGGGTAAATACCTGAAAGATTTTTTGTT
>Ga0224496_10002885_pt1 | contig 10074 bp, 8 predicted proteins | sample SF_Jul11_sed_USG_2_FD_168127 | JGI IMG/M metagenome (GOLD analysis project Ga0224496, IMG submission 168127) | Sediment microbial communities from San Francisco Bay, California, United States - SF_Jul11_sed_USGS_8_1 | ecosystem: Environmental > Aquatic > Marine > Sediment | place: USA... | reverse complement strand
AGGGCGGCGGCATAGAGCGCGAGCGCCGCATAGTACGGGGCGCTCAGCGCGGCGGGCGTCGAAACCTCGAGAGCAGCGGCGACGTCGGACATGGGAAGCGGATCCATTCGCGGACCGGGCAGCACAGCGCCATCGAGGCGAAGCCGCGAGATCCGAACGCCGGCGCCGCGCTCGAGGACCGACCGGCTCCGCGGGACTCTACCCGATCCGCGCGGGCGTAACTTTTCGCCGCACCCGCACACGCTGCGCGGCGCAGAACACGCCGCCGCCTCCCTGCGTTCGCATCCGCCCTCGCCCATCAGGTCGCCCCCAGGGCGAGGGCGTAGCGATCACGCTGCGCTCAGCGCTTCGGCGGTGCCGAGCTCGGGCGCGCCGGGCCTGCACCCGGCGTGGACGGCGGTGCCGACTTGGAGATGGGCTGCGCCTTGGCCGGAGCCGACTCCTTCGCCTTCTTGTCCTTGGGATTCTTCGTATCTTTCATTGGAACTCTCCTCGCGTCCGCGCGCGGAGCCTCCGGATCGGGAGGCGCGCGGTGCTGCAGCGTTGGAAGAGCAATTCGCGTGCCGAGCCTGCGCCGCCGAGGGCCATCTGAGAACCCCGCGTCCCGCCTCGCGAATCCGCCCGGCCGCGGCGCGCCGCGCGACCGCTCTTGGAGCGCTTGCCGAAACTTTGGGATAATCGGCTCCCGGCTTCCGATTTTCGGAACACGAGGATCCGATGCTCCTACGCACCCTTCTGGTGACAGCGATCGGATCGACACTGGCGGCGCGCGTGCGCTCCCAGCTCGAGACCTCGGTGGAGATCTTCATCGAGCAGCTCTCCGACGGCCCGGCCCTGCAGCGGCAGCTCGCGCGCGAGCCGTGGGACCTCCTGCTCGTCGATGCCGAGAGCGTGCCCGCGCTCTCCCCGGCGTGGGTGCGCAAGGCGCGCGCCATCGACGAGGCCGAGGTGGTGGTGCTCGTGTCCGCCGACTCGAACGCGGACCGAGCCGCGCTGCTCGAAGCGGGCGCCCTCGCGGTCATCGAGTCGGGTCTCGACGACGCCACACTCGGCACGCTGGTGCGCAACATCGCCGACCGACTTCTCGCTAGTGCCCTGCTCCGCCTGAGTCATCTGCCGAACAGCCGCTACCGGCTCTCCGACTACGCATCGGGGAGTCCGGTGATGCGAAAGCTGCTGGCGACCGCGCGGCGCGTGGCTGCGACGGACAGCACACTGCTCATCCTCGGCGAGACGGGCGTCGGCAAGGGCCTGCTCGCGCGCTCGATCCACAACGAAGGGCCACGCGCCGCGCAGCCCTTCGTCACGGTCAACTGCAGCTCGCTGCCCGAGACGCTGCTCGAGAGCGAGCTCTTCGGCCACACACGGGGCGCCTTCACGGGGGCTTCGCGCAGCCGGCGCGGACAGTTCGAGGTTGCCCACGGGGGCACCCTGTTCCTCGACGAGATCACGGAGATCCCGCCACATCTGCAGGTGAAGCTCTTGCGGGCGATCGAGGACCGCGTGGTGCAGCCGCTCGGCGCGGAGAAGGAGATCGCCGTCGACGTCCGCGTGATCGCCGCGTCGAATCGCGAGATCGAAGTCGAGCTGAGGGAGAAGCGCCTGCGCCAGGATCTCTACTACCGGCTGAACGTCATCCCGCTCGCGCTGCCCCCGCTGCGCGAGCGCTTCGAAGACATCCCGGAGCTGGTCCAGAGCTCGATCGCCCACGCCTGCCAGCGCTTCGGCAGCGGCGTGAAGGGCATCGAGCCCGGCGCGCTGGAGGTGCTCACGCGCTACGCGTGGCCTGGCAACATCCGCGAGCTTCGGAACGTGATGGAGCGCGCGGTGCTGTTGGCTTCGGGCCCCGACATCACGCTGCAGGATCTGCCGATGGAGCTGTACGCCGCGCCGGAAGCAGACGCGCCCCTGCCTCTGGGGCCCGCGGTGCTGCCGAACGCGGCGGAGTCGCCCGAGCTGGACGCCTGGCTGGATCGGCCCTGGAGCGAGGTGCGCGCGGCGCTGCTCGAGGCCGCGGAGCGACGCTACCTGCGCGGCATCCTCGACCGCTATGCCGGACGCGTCGGCGACGCAGCCCGGCACGCCGGCATGGCGCCCCGCTCCCTCTTCGAGAAGCTGCGCCGCCACGGCCTGCGCAAGGAAGAGTTTCGCGGGCCGCGGCCGCGTCCGGCCCCCAGCGCGGATGCCGACTGAAGCGGGCTTCCGGCCGCGGAAGTGGCGCCGCGCCTCGCCACGCCCATCGCGCGCATCCGCTCGCGAATGAGGGCATGAGAGCTGGCACCTCCGATCGGAGATGGCGCTTCAGGCGATGCGAGCCAGCCTGCTCCCGCCGAGAGCCGCGCGCAGTGCGGAGTGCCCGCGAATGCCGTGGCATCGCGTTTGCATACTGCGGCGGCAGGAAGACAACACAGAGAAGGAGCGCACGAGATGCGGACCGCGTGCGCGATCGGGTGCGCAATCGGCGCGTTGCTGCTCGCGGCAGCGGGGACTGCGGAGACGGACGCGACGACCCGCCGCTTCGAGGGCGAAGTGGTGAAGATGGACGCCGCCAAGCGAACGCTGGTGGTCAAGCCCGTCGGCGAGGGAAGCCACGACGCGGGTCACTACACCTTCGCACTGAAGTCCGACGCCGAGATCACCGCCAAGGGCCAGAAGAAGCAGCTCGGCGACCTCGGGGTGGGAGATCGGGTCGCCGTGACCTACCGCGAGGCACGCGGCATCGTGATGGCGACACGGGTCGAGATTCTGGCGAAGCCGCGGCCGGTGAGCGCGATGCCAAAGCGCCCCGTCGACTGAGCGGCCGAAGGGGCTCGCTCGGGAATGTTACGAATGTTGCCAGACACGGCCCACGGCCGAAGAGCGGGATCCCCCCCAGCGCCGGATGGCGCGTGAGAGTCCCGCTCGGCCGAGGGTCCGGGGTTGGGCGCGACGCCGCCCACCGGCTCGCGCCCGACCTGGACCTCGATCCGACCAGCGATGCGTTGCAGCCAGCGTCAAAGCAAAGACGTCCGCGCACGCAGTCGCTTGCGAACGACGGGGCGAGCCGGCTTGCGGCGAGCCGCGACTTCGAATCCGGCGCGGAGAAAGAGCTCGACGGATCCTCGCCACATCTCGGACGAGGGCCTGCGCCTTCCCGCGGTGTCGATCGGATAGCCCTCCACCAGACGGGCGCCCCGTTCCCTCGCGTAGCGCATCGCTGCCTTCAGGAGTTGCTCGGCGACGCCGGCGCCTCGGGCATCCCTGGCGATGAAGAAGCACGCGATGGACCAGACGCCTGGCTGCTCGTCGATCGGCCTGTGGACCGGGCTGCGCTGCAGGCGGACGTACTCCTCGCGGGGTGAAACGGAGACCCAGCCAACGGGCCGGCCGCCTCGGTAGCCGAGCAGGCCGGGAACACGGCCGGCCTCCACGAGGGCGCGCAGCCGCCTCTTGTTGCCGGCGCCCCCGTTCGGGCAGTTGGCCTCGAACGCCTTGGCCGACTCGCGCAGATACATGCACCAGCAACCCGAATAGGCGCCGCTCGGGCCGAAGAGCTCGACCAGATCCGGCCAGCGATCCCGGCTCAGGGGATGGATCTCCAGATGCATGGCGCGCCCCGGTGGCGCTCGAATCGACCCGAATCGAATCGTTCGGCGTTGCGAAAGAGTGCGGCGAAGCAATCCGAAGCGCGGCTGCCTACGGCTCGAGCGGCCACGATTCTATCAGGATTTCCGATGAGTCGGGTCGCGCGCTGGCTCAGCGACGGCGTCGGCGCGCCAGCGCCGCGAGCCCCGCTCCGAGCAGCCACGCCGTGGAAGGCTCGGGCACGGTGGGAGCGGGCAAGCGCCGGCGGCCCCGTCACGCACGCGCCGCTGCGGGCCACCCACGATCTGGACCTCTCGATCTCTCCGAGCCGGAGCGGGGCCGAGCCGCCGCAGGAGCGCCCATGCGCAGCTTCGATGCAAGCATTCCGCCGGAACCCCTCGCGCAGGGTGCGCACGGCGCGCGCCGCTCCCCTCGCATCTGGGCGGTCGCGGGCGGCAAGGGCGGCGTGGGCAAGTCCGTGGTGGCGACCAACCTCGCCGTGGCCCTGGCCGCTCCGGGAGCTCGCTGCCTGCTGGTCGATGCCGATTTTGGCGGCGCCAACGCGCACACGCTGCTCGGGGTGTCGCGACCGAAACGCACGCTCTCCCACTTCCTGCGCGGCGAGGCGAAGTCGCTGGAGGAGGTGGCCTGCGCCACCTGCGCACCCGGTGTCCGGCTCGTGAGCGGAGCGTTTGCGCTGCTCGAAATCGCGAATCTCAATCACGCACAGAAATCGCGATTCCTTCGCCACGTGCAGCGCCTCGAAGCAGATCACGTCGTGCTCGACCTCGGCGCCGGCAGCAGCTTCAACGTGCTGGACGCCTTCCTGCTCGCGCGGCGCCGGATCGCGGTGGTCTCACCCGAGCCCACCGCGGTGGAGAACGTCTACCACTTCCTCAACGCCGCCTTCTTCCGCTGGCTGCGCGGGGTGGCGCGCCAGGCCCCGGTGCGGGCGGTGCTCGAGGAGGTGCTGGCCGAGGCGCGGCGGCAGCCGCTCGTACCGCGCGAACTCATCGCCCTGGCGGCACAGCGCGACACCCGAGTGGGTCGGCTGCTGCAGGAGCGGGCGCGCAGCTTTGCACCCCTGCTGATCGTGAACCAGGCGGATCGCCCCGAGCATCACTGCATCGGGCCGGAGATCGCCGCGGCCTACCGCGAGCATCTCGGCGGCCGGCTCGAGCACCTGGGCACCCTCGCTCGCGACGAGTGCGTGCTGGAATCCGTGCGACGCCAGCGACCGGCCTTGCAGATCTTTCCGGCCGGAGCCTTCGCGACCGACCTGCGCGCCGCGATCGACCGACTGCACGGCGGCACGACCCCGGACCCCGACGCGCCCTATGCGTCGCCGCGCGCGTGCGAGGCCGCGCGCGCCATGGCCCGGCACGGACTGGGCGGCACGCCGGGCCCCGCGCAGCAGCACCCAGCCCCGACACCCGCCACGCCGATCGATCGAGTCCGCGCGCTGCAGCTGCCGCCGCTCGACACGGCGCACCCCGGCGCATACCTGCGCCGCTGCCGCGAGCTGCTCGGGATCCCGCTGCCGCAGCTCCTCGAGCAGACGTGCATCCGGGGGCTCGAGCGCATCGAGGGCGAGCGCTTCCACGAGCTGCCGCCCGAGCCCTACGTGCGCGGTCAGGTGCTGCAGTACGCGCGCGCCCTCGGCATCGCCGAAGCCGAGATGCTGGCCGAGAGCTACCTCGAGCGCTACCGGCGCGCCGCGCTCTCGGCCTGAGCGGAACGAGTCCGGCGCGCTCGCGCAGACACTGGTGGGCCGTCAGGGACTCGAACCCTGGACCCTCGGGTCAAGGGAAGGGCCGAAGCGCAAGAAGTAACGCCTGTTGCGTCTCGTGCGTTGCGAGCACCTGCAAGGGGCGGCACAGGACTGCGCCCAGTACGTCTCCACGTCTCTATACGCCTCCGAGATTCGAGGTGTGTGGTGGCCTGGAGCGGCATCCGACGGAGCGCGGCTGCCCTCGAATCACCGACGCAAGCGACGCCATCGACGCGCAGGGCCGAGGGCTCCATGGATCGACCCCCCTCCCCCCCTGAAACACCTGCAACCGTGCAAGAGCGTGAGGGCACCCACCACACACGCTTCTCGCCCCGGTGAAGGCCGGTCTCCAAACGACAAGAATCGGGAGCGGATAGACACACTTGTCTGTCTATTGCGTTCGATCCATCAGTTACAAATGCGACCTGCGGGACATGGGTAGACAAGTCGCATTCTCGCCTCTAGGTCCGAGCAGTAGGAACTCGGTCAACTGGGCGCCGAGGGGGGAATCAGACCCCGCGCTGGACCAGGGCGCGGGCGAACTCGACGAGGCCCCCTCGGCCGATCCACCCCCCGCTGGTTCAGGGCGCCGGCGCGCGGAGGTACTGCACCCGCAGCACCGGACACAGGCCCGCCGCGCAGGCCTCGCCGCCGTAGTACCCGACCCAGTCGCGCTGGTGGTCGTCGTTGTCCGGCAGCGCAAACTCGAGGCGCAGCTGCAGATCCGAGGATCGGCTCAGCAGCGTCCGTGCGCCCGCATTCAAGAAGGCCGCGGCGGCTCGCCATTCGGGTACGAGCGTGCCGAACTCGACTAGGGAGGCATCGAAATCGAGCAGCTCGAGCGCGGTGCTCGGACCGATCACGCCCGATGCACTGCCCCCGAGTACCCGGGCTCTCCCGTGCGTCCGGAAAGGATCGACGCCCTCGACCACACCGCCGTGAAGCTCGAGCCGCGCGGACACGATCTCGGCGCCCTGCAGCGCGTCGTCCAGCGCGAACGACACCACGGACTTGTACTGCCGATCCCCTCCGGTGTCACCCAGGCGCAGCGCGTCCGGGCCTTCCGCCGTCGCGTCGAGCTGATTCGCCGTGCTCCTCCACTCGTTCTGCTCGCGCAGCCAGCCGTCCTGCGCGGCGACGCTCGTGAAGACGATCTCCTCCACGTCGCAGACGTCGCCCACCCCGTCGCCGTCCGCATCCGCCTGGTCCGGGTTCGAGTGGACCGGACAATTGTCGCTGGCATCGGGCACGCCGTCTCCGTCGGTGTCGTCATCCGCCGGCAGATCCTCCAGCAGCACGATCGAGCCCGTATCCCACTCGTTGTTCTGCGAGAAGTCGAAGCCGACGGATCCACCCTGCTTCAGCGGGCCGCTCAAGTGCCCCCAGGGCATCGGGAGGGGGCCATAGCCCACCGGCTGGCCGTCCACGGTGAACGGCCCGCCGACCACGCGAACCAGGGAGCTCTCACCCGCAGAGAAGTAGTCCCCCGCCCACCCCCCGCTCAAGGTGATCACGGAATTCCCGCCCGTGAAGGCGAACCCCGACATCCCTCCCCCACTCATGCTGAGCCGGGCGTTGCCTCCCGTGTACAACCCGTCCCAGACACCCAGCGAGGCACCGCTCACATACACGACGGCATCTTCTCCGACCGCCATGCTGGCGTGGGCAGCTCCCAGGCTCCCGCCCTTGAGGTACGCGCGCGCCGCTCCCCCGACGCTCAGCTGCTCGCCCAGCCTGCCAGCCGAAACTTCCAGGGTCGCACGACCCCCGACGTACGTCGTCGCGTAGTCTTCGCTGAGGACGTTTCCGCCCGCGAGGACGACGTGCGAATCTCCGGTTGCGTAGAGGGAGCCGACCGTGCCACCCGTGAACAGGAGAGACGCCGCGTCTTGCAGATAGACACCCCAGTAATTGTAGACATTGGCGATCCAGAGCTCGGCAGAGCCCGACGCCCGGATATCTTCGGCGTAGCCTCCCCGGATCTCGCCGCTCGCCGAGTTCGTTACCGAGAAAGATCCCAGAACGCTGCCCCCTGAGAGGATCCCCTTGGAGGAGTCATAGATCTGGAAGCCCCAGGCCTCGCCGCCGTCGATCACCTCCACCGTGGTCGGCGGCCCCGGATCCGGGCAGGGCATCGGCTGATCGGCGCAGCCCTGATCGCGCACCAGGACCGGGTCCACCCCCATCGGTGCGCTGATGACGTTCTCGGGATTCGGCGGCGCGAGGCCATTGTCGATGGTGAGCCCGAAGACCGGACCGGCGAGCAACACCGCCCCGAGCCATCCGAGAAATCGAAGGAAAGCTCCCTTCATCGCAGCATCCTCCGTGCACCCCTACACCGATTCTCTCACGCTTGTCGCCGGCTGTGAGATCTTTCTCGGAGGGCGATTCGCGGCGAGAGATGGACTCAGCTGCGGATCACGCAGGGGACAGGCATAGGAAGTTCAAGCGGATTCTTGCCAGGTCCGTAGAGTGCGGATTCTGGCAGATAGGGCCGAGGGGGGAATCAGACCCCGCGCTGGGCGGCTGCCGTCAGGGCCTGGTGGGTGCCGCTCCGACCCGCAGCCAGTCGCGGTAGCGCCGGGGTGGGAAGAAGGCGAACCAGAGCGTGACCTTGCCGATCGCGGCCACCCCCGAGATGAAGCCATCGAGATCCGTGAGCTGGTCGGCGGCGCCGAGCGCAACCTGGTAGAGCACGAGCGACACCGCGAACGTCAGGCCGTAGATCGCCCACAGCAGCACCCGGTTGGTGATCACAGGATCCGAGAGGCCGTGCGCGAGCCGGCGCCGCAGCTTGGCGTGGAAGCGCAGCGCCTCGATGCCGCCCCAGGTGTAGACGATGAGCTGGGCGGTGTTCTCGAGCCAGATCCAGGCGTTGTCGCCCCGGTAGCCCGGCCAGTCGCCGCGCAGCCCGCTGCCGATGAAGCCGACCACCATGGCGAGGGCCAGGAGTGCGGTCGCAATCGATGCTGGCCGGCTGTCACGCCGGAACACGGCGCACGTGAACACTCCGAAGAAGATCGCAGCGATCGTGATCCAGACACGGGAGCCGATGGAGAAGGCGTCTCCCAGGGACGTCCCCAAGGCGGGCGTCTGGACCGAGAGCGTCCAGAACGCCCACTCGACGCCGTCGGAGATCACCGCCAGCGCGAGATACAGGGCGGGGCGGTCGTCTCGCTTCCGGCTGTCGAGCAGGATCGGTATTCCGACCCCGAAGCTGACGCAGACGGCCAGCACGTATGAAGCGAACTCGATGCCCACGCGCGTTCCCCGGTTGAGTGCCCACTCCGCCTATCCTCCTTGGGGAATCGTCTTTAGGCAGTCGCCCCTTGAGATCGATTCACTCGCTTCGAGCCCGCGGCCTCCGGCGGGAGGCGACCCGCTTCCGGTTCGATCGGCGAATGGGTCGCCGACCTGGGTCCGCGTCGCAGCACATCCGCTCGACCCGGCAGCGGCGGGCGCCGCCGCGCTCGCGCGCGCGGTTGGCGTTGCAGCTCCGCACCACACGGCACACCTGGGCCACGCTGGCACTGCGCGCTGGGAAGAGCGTCTGATGCGTCGCGGACCAGCTCGGGCACGCAGACCCTGCCCTGACCCTCCGCGTGTACGCCCACGCCCTGCGCGAGGACGATCAGGACCTGTCTCTCGCCGAGCTCGGCGACTCCGGGCGTCTCGATGCGGCTCCGACGAAGTCGGCCGATCCCAGCGACGAGGCCAAGTCCTCGGAATCCTTGGTGGGCCGTCAGGGACTCGAACCCTGGACCCTCGGGTTAAAAGCCCGGTGCTCTACCAACTGAGCTAACGGCCCGGGCGTTGAGTACCACCAGCGGCGGGATGTGTCGAATGCGAAGGGGCTGGCGCGCGCGGAAGCGACCGGACGGCGCTCACTTCTCGTCGGAGCGGAGTTGTCTTTCGCTTTTTATTCGCTTAGGATGACGCGCGCCGAGACCCCTCTGGAAAGAACTCTAGAAGGGACATGCCATCTTTCTTCGCGCGTGCAGAGCCGTTCAATCGAGCGCGAGATCGATGCGCAGCGCGCAGTGGTCGGAGCCGCGCACGGGCATCACCTCGACCTCCTCGAGCCGCACATCCTGGCCGAAGCAGTGGTCGATGCGCAGCAGACGCAACCAGGGCATGCGCGGCAGGTGCGGCCAGGTGCGCCGGGGGCGATCCCCCTGCGCGCGCGCGTGGGCGTCCACGAGATCGGTGAGCCGCCGGGCGACGCGGCGATAGGCCGGCCACGCGGGCGTGGCGTTGAAGTCGCCGAGCACGGCGCGGCGCCGCCGGGGCGCGGCGTCGAGATGCGCGAAGAGACCATCGAGCTGGGCGCGGCGCACGGCGGGCTGGCGGTGGTAGGGCCACAAGACCGGCGCCGCCAGGTGCACGTTCACGATCTCGAGCGGCGCGGCGAGACCCGCCCAATCTTTCGGATCCAGCAGCGCCGCCCGCGCATCGCGGTAACGCAGCGGAATGCGCTCGATCCGCGCCGGCTCGCGCAGCGCGATGCCCATGCCGTGGTGGCGCTGCGCCGGCTCGAGGCGGCCGTGAGGCATGACGGCGGCCAGCGCTTCGGCCTGGACCGGCGCCAGCTCCTGCACGCACACCACGTCGGCGCGCAGCGCCTGCACCTGCTCCGCAAACGCCTCGGGCTCGGCGCGGCCGCTCCAGAGGTTCGCGCTGACGACGCGGAGGATCCCGCCCATGCCCTATTCTTTCGACGCCGCGCCCGCAGAATTGAG
>Ga0224496_10002884_pt1 | contig 10079 bp, 7 predicted proteins | sample SF_Jul11_sed_USG_2_FD_168127 | JGI IMG/M metagenome (GOLD analysis project Ga0224496, IMG submission 168127) | Sediment microbial communities from San Francisco Bay, California, United States - SF_Jul11_sed_USGS_8_1 | ecosystem: Environmental > Aquatic > Marine > Sediment | place: USA... | reverse complement strand
AACACCCCCGCCGTTCCGGCCCACTCGGCAAGCCAGGCCGGCAGATCCGAAGGGCCGCGCGCCGAACCTCGTGACCACGACATTGTCGGGGTGGTGGTCGATCGGCCCAAGGCTACCGCACGCTGAGGCGCTTGAAGGCGCTGCTGGCTTGCGCGCGTAGGATGCGCGCATGAGCCACCTCACCGTTTCGGGGCAGCCGCAGCCGTTTGCCGACCTGAATCCCGATGTGGTGCTCGACGCGCTGGACGGCGTCGGTCTGCGCGGCGACGGCCGACTGATCCAACTCAATTCCTACGAGAACCGCGTGTTCCAGGTTTTCCTGGAGGACGGTCGGGTCATCGTGACGAAGTTCTACCGGCCCGGCCGTTGGAGCGACGCGCAGATCGAGGAGGAACATGCCTTCGCCGCCGAACTGGCGGCGCAGGAAATCCCGGTCGCGGCAGCCTGGCCGCTGACCCTGGACCCGGGCTCGGCGCACAAAGCCGCCGTGACCCTGAAGGCGGCGACCATGGCGCAATGCACGACCGCGCAAGGCGCGTACCGGTTCAGCGTCACGACGCGGCTTGCCGGCCGTGCACCCGAACTGGAGGATCCAGCAACGCTGGAGTGGATCGGGCGTTTCATCGGGCGCATTCATGCCATTGGCTCGGTCCGGCCGTTCCAATATCGTCAGACACTCGACCTGGCGACCTTCGGCAAAGCCAACCGCGATTGGTTGCTGGCGCAGGACCTGATCCCACCGGACGCGTTGGCGCCCTGGCGGCAAATTTCCGATGCCGCGCTGGATGCCGTGGGCGAGGCCTTTTCAAGCGGCCCCGCGCCGCGCAAGATCCGCCTGCACGGCGATTGCCACATCGGCAACCTGTTATGGACCGAAGCCGGGCCTCATTTCGTCGACCTCGACGATGCCGTGATGGGCCCGGCCACCCAGGACCTGTGGATGTTGTTGTCGGGTGATCGTGTGGAGATGTCGCGCCAGATTGCCGCGCTGCTCGAAGGCTACGAAGCGTTCATGGATTTCGACTGGCGCGAACTGCGGCTGATCGAACCACTGCGCACATTGCGCATCATCCACCACAGTGCCTGGATCGCACGGCGCTGGGGCGACCCGGCCTTTCCGGTCGCCTTTCCGTGGTTCGCAAGTCCCGCCTACTGGGCCGACCAGACCACCCGCTTGCGCGAGCAGATGGTGGCGATGGCCGAGCCGCCGATCGGCACCCCTTGAGGGGCCGCGTGAAGCCCATGCGACAACGAGCGGCCGCGGCAACGCGCCGGGTCAGCCCACCAGCAAGGCATTGACGCGCCGCACATAGGCAGCCGGGTCGTCGAGTTGCCCCCCCTCGGCCAGCAGCGCCTGGTCGAACAGGATGTGCGCCAGCTCGTCGAAATGCTCGCTCGTCTCGAGCCGCCGCACCAGCGCGTGCTCGGCGTTCACTTCCAGCGTCGGCTGCGACTTCGGCGCGCTCTGCCCGGCCTGCTTCAGCATGCGCGCCAGATGCCCGCTCATGTCGCCTTCTTCGACCACCAGGCAGGCCGGTGAGTCGACCAGGCGGGTGGTCACACGCACGTCCTTGGCACGATCCTTCAGCGCTTCCTTCAATCGGTCGAGCACCGGCTTGAAGGCCGTGGCCACTTCCTCGGCCTGCTTCTTCTCCGCCTCGTCCTGCAACTTGCCGAGGTCGACCGCGCCCTTGGCCACGCTTTGCAATGGATGGCCGTCGAATTCATAGAGGTGGCTGAGCAGCCACTCGTCGACCCGATCGATCAGCAGCAGCACCTCGATGCCCTTCTTGCGGAAGATCTCGAGTTGCGGGCTGCTCTTGGCCGCGGCCATGCTGTCGGCGGTGATGACGTAGATGGCCTCCTGGCCCTCCTTCATGCGTGACACGTAGTCGGCCAGCGACACACCCTCGTCGGCATGCGTCGAGGCGAAGCGCAACAGCTTGCTCAGGCGCTCATGGTTGGCATGGTCTTCACCGATGCCTTCCTTCAGCACCGCGCCGAAGTCCTTCCAGAAGGCGGCGTACCTGGCCTTCTCGGCCGCATCCTCGTTGTCTGCCAGCGACTCGAGCATCGACAGCACCCGCTTGGTCGAACCCTCCCGGATCGCCTTGACGTCGCGGCTCTCCTGCAGCAACTCGCGCGAGACGTTGAGCGGCAGGTCCGAGCTGTCGATCACACCCTTGACGAAACGCAGGTAGACCGGCATCAGCGCCTCGGCATCGTCCATGATGAAGACACGCTTGACATAAAGCTTGACGCCGCCGCGCTTGTCGCGGTTCCACAGGTCGAACGGCGCCTTGGCCGGAATGTAGAGCAACTGCGTGTACTCGCTACGTCCCTCGACGCGGTTGTGCGTGTAGGCCAGCGGCGCTTCGGTGTCGTAGCTGAGCTGCTTGTAGAACTCCTGGTACTGCTCGGGCGTGATGTCGTTCTTGCTGCGGGTCCAAAGCGCGGCGGCCTTGTTGACCGGCGCCCACTCGTCGCGCGTGACCTGCTTCTTCGCCTCGGCGTCCCACTCCTCTTTCTGCATCAGGATCGGCAGCGAGATGTGGTCCGAGTAGCGGCCGATGATCGACTTGATCTTCCAGTGGCTGAGGAACTCCGACTCGTCGTCGCGCAGGTGCAGCGTCACGCTGGTGCCGCGCGCGGGCCGGGTGATGGTCTCGATCTCGAAGTCGCCCGTGCCTTGAGAACTCCAGCGCACGCCATCTTCCGGCTTCAGGCCGGCGCGGCGCGTTTCGACGGTGATGCGGTCGGCGACGATGAAGCCGCTGTAGAACCCGACGCCGAACTGGCCGATCAATTGCGCATCCTTCTTCTGGTCGCCCTCGAGGGCGGCGACGAACTCGCGCGTGCCGCTCTTGGCGATCGTGCCCAGGTTGGCCACCGCCTCGTCGGACGAGAGGCCGATGCCGTTGTCGGTGATCGTGATCGTCTTGGCCTCGGCGTCGAAGCTGACCCGCACTTCCAGGTTCGGCGTGTCTTCGTACAACTCGGCATGGTTCAGCGCCTCGAAGCGCAGCTTGTCACAGGCGTCCGACGCGTTGGAGATCAACTCGCGCAGGAAGATCTCCTTGTTCGAGTACAGCGAATGCGTGACGAGGTGCAGGATCTGCTTGACTTCGGCCTGGAAGGAAAGGGTTTGTTTGTTCATGGTCAGGTTCTGGTGGATTCACCGACGCCGCGTCGGGGCAGGAGAGATGAGGGCCGCACGGCCACTTTCAAGTCCGGCCGCCGTCGTCGTTCGCTTCACCAGGGGTCGATGAATCGCGCCGGTCGGTCGGCCACCCTGGATGAAGCCAGCCCCGCAGCCAGCCATTGGCGGGTCTGCGCCGGGTCGATCACGGCGTCGATCTCCAGCGTGGCGGCCATGTTGATGGCCTTGCCATTGTCGTACTGCTGTTCGACCAGCTGCTGGTACAAGGCCTCGCGCTCGGGCCCCGGCGGCGCCGCCGCAAGCTCCCTGCGGAAGCCAAGCTGCACCGCGCCCTCCAGGCCCATCGCGCCGAATTCGCCGCTGGGCCAGGCGGCGGTCAGCACCGGCGCGTGAAAACCGCCCCCTGCCATCGCCATCGCGCCCAGCCCGTAGCCCTTGCGCAGCACCACGGCCAGCAAGGGCACGCGCAACTGCGCGCCCACGACGAACATGCGGCTGACATGGCGCACCTGGGCCCGCGCCTCGACCTCCGGCCCGACCATGAAGCCGGGCGTGTCCACCAGGCTCACCAGTGGCAGCCCATGGGCGTCGCACAGCTGCATGAAGCGGGCCGCCTTGTCGGCGGCGTCATGGTCGATCGCGCCGCCCAGGAACAAGGGGTTGCTCGCCAGCAGGCCGATCGGCCGACCCTCGAGCCGGGCCAGCGCGGTCAAGATGCCTTGACCAAAACCCGCCCGCAGCTCCAGCACCGATCCCGCGTCGGCCACCCGCTGCATCACCAGTCGCATGTCATAGCTGCGCACACGATTCTCCGGCAGTGCGTCGCGCAAGGCCGTGGCGTCCGGCGCCGACCAGGCGGCCGCACGCCCCTGGAAGTAGGACAGGTACTGGCGCGCTGCCTTGACGGCCTCGACCTCGTCGCTGACCAGCAGGTCGATCACGCCGTTGCTTGCCTGCAAGCTGCTCGGCCCGATCTCTTCGGGCTTGAACACGCCGAGCCCGCCGCCTTCGACCATGGCCGGCCCGCCCATGCCGATATTGCTGTGGCGCGTCGCGATGATCACGTCGCTGCAGCCCAGCAGCGCCGCATTGCCGGCGAAACAACGACCGGCAACGATGCCCAACACGGGCACCTGCCCACTCAGGCGCGCGAAGCTGGCGAACGTGCCGACGTGCAGTCCGGCGACGATCGGCATGTCGGTATCGCCCGGCCGACCGCCCCCGCCCTCGGCGAACAAGACCACCGGCAATCGCTGCTGCAGTGCGATGCCGAGCAGGCGGTCGGTCTTCTGGTGATTGCGCATGCCCTGGGTGCCGGCCAGCACGGTGGCGTCGTAGGCCATCACCACACACCTTGTCCCGTTCTCGCCGAACAGCTTGCCATTGACGCTGCCGATGCCCGTCACCATGCCGTCGGCCGGCGTGTGGGCCACCAGGTCATCGAGCGTGCGCCGGCTGCGCTGCGCAGCGATCGCCAGCGCACCGTACTCGATGAAACTGCCTTCGTCGCACAGCGCAGCGATGTTCTCGCGCGCCGTGCGCTGGCCGGCGGCATGGCGCCGCGCCACCGCCTCGGGCCGCTGAGCGTCGAGCGTGCGGGCCTGGCGCTGCAACAGCTCCCGCAAGTCGGCTCGCAAGTCCGATTCGGGTGCGGTGTCGTCCGCGTCGGCCTCGTCCGCCGGGTCGATCGGCGCGGGCATGGTCAGCGGGACGACCTGAAGCAGCAGGTCGCCCTCGGCCACCGCCTCGCCGACGCGGGCCAGCAACGCAGCGACCTGGCCGTGGTCATCGGCACGAATCTCGTGCTCCATCTTCATGGCCTCGACGATCACGAGGGTCTGCCCCTTTCGCACCACCTGGCCGGTGGCCACCGCCACGTTGATGACGGTGCAGGCCATCGGCGCCCGAATGTTCAGCTGCGGCATGTGTCTGTCGTCCCCGTGGCCGCACTGTAGCGCCTGGTTCGGGTTCACCTCGCGGCGGCGCCCCGCGCGACCTGAAATGCCATGCCCAGGACCCTGCATGCCGCACGGTAGACTGCCGGGCTCGTCCCCCGGCCCGCATCCGCCGACCCGTCAACCCGCGCCAGCCCAGGAGCCCCCATGCCGCTCGAAGTGATCGAAGCCGAAACCGGAGACAAGCCCACATCCAGCATCATCATCCTGCACGGGCTGGGCGCCGACGGCAACGACTTCGTTCCGTTCGCGCAGGAACTCGACCTGCGCGGCGTCGGACCGGTCCGCTTCGTGTTTCCACATGCGCCGATGCGGCCCGTGACCATCAATGGCGGCTATGTGATGCGCGCCTGGTACGACATCCTGGGCCCCGACCTTGCCAAGCGCGAGGACGAAGCCGGGCTGCGCGAGTCGCAGACCCAGGTTGCGGCATTGATCGAACGCGAATGTTCGCGCGGCATCTCGCCGGACCGAATCGTGCTGGCCGGGTTTTCGCAAGGCTGCGCGGTGACGCTGTTGACCGGGCTGCGCCAGTCGAAGCGGCTGGCGGGGCTGGTCGGGATGTCGGGCTACCTGCCGCTGGCGCAGACCACCGAAGCCGAGCGCCATGCCGCCAACGCCGACGTACCGATCTTCCTGGCGCATGGGCGCGAAGACCCGATGGTGCCGATCTCTCGCGCGACCGCTTCGCGCGAGCTGTTGAACTCGCTCGGTTATGCAGTGGAATGGCACGACTACCCGATGCCGCATTCGGTGTGCGCGGAAGAAGTGTCGGACTTGAACCGTTGGCTGCGGCGCGTGTTGGCCTGACGCAACGCCTGGCCGCCGGGCCGAGGTGAATTTCACACACACGAGCGGTTCAGATTCACGCCCGTGAAGGCCCTCGTCTTTCTATTCTTGCCCCACAGGCCCGCGTTGCAGGCCAACTACGGGAGTGAGAGATGGAATTGAGCTACATCACCGACCGCAACTGGCAGCCCAGTGCCGCCAACCCGGTGCTCGCCAACAGCGCGGCCACCAGCGCAGCCTTGCTGATGCGCGTGCTGGATGAAATCGACTACGGCATGGTGCTGGTCACGGTCAGCGGCGCGTTGCGCTACTCCAACCAGTTGGCACTGCATGAATTGCAGGGCGAGGGCCCGCTGGGCCTGAACCAGGGACAGGTGCGGGCGCGCCAAAGCGCCGACCAGATCCAGTTGCAACTGGCACTTGCCGATGCGGTGCGCGGCCGCCGCCGGCTCATCAACCTGGGCCACAATGGCAGTTCACTGTCGGTGGCGGTGCTGCCGATGTGCAACAGCGAAGGCGACGAAGATGACTGCGGCGAATCGCTGGCCCTGCTGACATTCGGCAAGCGCCACGCGTGCGAAACGCTGACGGTGGACTTCTTCGCCCGCTCGCAGGGTCTGACCGGTGCCGAGGCACGCGTGCTGCAAGCGCTATGCAACGGCGCCAAGCCGAAGGAGATCGCCAGCCAGTGTGCGGTGGCCATCTCGACGGTGCGTTCGCACATCTGCAGCATCCGCATCAAGACGCAGACGGCCAACATCCGCGAGCTGGTCGACCGAGTGGCGGTGTTGCCGCCGATCACGCCGGCAATGAAAACCGCGCGGACGCACTGAGCAAGACAACCGGGAGCGCGACAGCGGGCCACCGCTGCGCCGCGGCATCACCGGCCATGGGAGGGCGCTGGCGGCGCCGGGTCGACCGAATGCCCGACCCGGTGCCGGTTGGCGCCCGCCGCCACTACAGCGGCGGCACGGGCGCGCACGCGTGCTAGAGTTTTCGGCGCTTTGGTGGTGTTCAGGCCGACCGGCATGAGCCAGCATCGCGATGCCGCTCGCCAATGGATTCCTCACCGCCGATCGCCGACCCACTCATCGATCTTCCCGCGGCACTGCGCACGCTCGCCTCCCGTGGCGAACCGCGCCGCTATCGCAAGGGCACCCTGCTGATCCAGGAGGGCGACCAGGGAGACACACTCTTCATCGTGCTGTCCGGCCGGGTCAAGGCCTTTTCGACCGACGAGCGCGACCGCGAGATCGTCTATGGCGTCTACGGCCCCGGCGAATACCTGGGTGAGATGAGCCTGGACGGCGGGCCTCGCTCGGCCTCTGTCATCACGCTGGAGCCGACCGTCTGCGTGGTGATCACCCGGCACACGCTGCGCGAGCACATCGTGGTCAACCCCGAGTTTGCGTTCGAGTTGCTGTCGCGGGTCATTCACCGGGCCCGCATGGCGACGCAGAGCGCACGAAGCATGGCCCTGCTCGACGTCTACGGCAGGGTGGTGAAGCTCTTCAACGAACTCGCGGTGGCACAGTCCGACGGCACCAGGCTGATCGGCGAGAAGCTGACCCATGCCGAAATCGCCCACCGCGTCGGCTGCTCACGTGAAATGGTCAGTCGACTGGTGAAGGACCTGGAGCGCGGCAACTACATTCGCAATGCCCCGACCGGACTGTGCCTGCTGGGCAACCTGCCGCCGCGCTGGTGATCGGGTCCGCCCTCAGCCCTTGGCTTGGGCCGCCTGCGGCGGCACGAACCTGCGCACCGGCTTCTCGGCCCGCGCGTACAGCGGCATCACCTTGGGCAGGTTGGCCTCGATCTCCCTGATGCGCGACGCGCCGGCCGGGTGCGTGCTGAGCCATTGTGGTGGCGCTCCCTTGTTGGCCGCGCCCATCTTCTGCCACAGCGTCACCCCGGCGCGTGGGTCATAGCCGGCGCGGGCTGCGAGTTCGAGCCCGACCAGATCGGCTTCGGATTCGTCCTCGCGGCCGAACCTGAGCGTCAGCAACTGCCCGCCGATGTCGGCCCCGAGCCGGGCGAGATCACCCAGGCCGAACAGCGCCGCGCCGATCTCGATGGCGCCGCGCGTGGCAAAGGTCTTGCCCATGCGTTCGCGCGCATGTTCGCGCAAGGCATGCGCAACTTCATGCCCCATCACCGCAGCCACCTCGTCGTCGTTGAGCTGCAGCTGCTCGAGAATGCCTTGGTAGAAGGCGATCTTGCCGCCCGGCATGCAGAACGCATTGACCTGCGGGCTGCCGATCAGGTTGACCTCCCAGCGCCAGGTCCTGGCGCGCGGGTTCCACTCATGGCTGAAGGGAATGATGCGAGCCGCGATCGCACGCAGCCGAATCACCTGAGGATGGTCGGCCTGCGCCAGCGCGCCTTTGCCTGACGCCTCGCGCTGCATCTGCAGGTACTGTTTCGCCGCGGCCTGCTCGACCTGTTCGGCCGGCACCAGCTTGGCAAACCGGGACTCCTTGCCGACATCGACGCCTTCACGCGCCAGCGCCGGCACGGCCCACGCGGCAGCCGCGCCGAGCACCGCTGCGCCGAACCGCCGGCGCGTGGGCGCAAAGCCGCAACCGCAGCCGCCGCAAAGATGGCCCCACCGTTGCGGCGAGTCCCTGAACTCGAAATCGGTCTTCATGCTGGCGTCAGACAGCCATGGCCGCAATCGGTTCCACATTCCATTTCAGCGCGAATCGGTCGTTGCCAGCATCCGGCGCACCTGCGGCAGCAGAAAGTAGGCCGGGAAGCTCAGCCAGAAGGTCAGGAAGAAGTAGTTTGCATAGCCCAGTTCCTGCGCGCCGATGCCACCGGCCCAGCCGGCCACCGCCCGGCTGAAGGCGAAGATGCTCGACAGGATGGCGTATTCGGTGGTCGCCTTGGCGCGGCTGGTGATCGCCATCAAAAAGGCCAGGAAGGCGCCGGTGCCGAGGCCGCCGGTGAAGCTCTCGAGCGCGCTGGCGCTGTAGACCAGGGCCTGGTGCAGCAGCGCCACCTCGCCGCCCTGGGGCGCCAGCGGCACCACCGACGCCACGCCGGCATAACCGAGGTTGGACAGCGCCTGCCACAGGCCCAGCACCCACAACCCCTTGAAGATGCCGCGTGTGTCGACGAACCAGCCGCCCAGCAGACCACCCGCGATCGACAGACCGAGGCCGACATTGACGCTGACCAGCCCGATCTGCTGGTTGCTGAAGCCGCTGTCGACCCAGAACGGCTTGACCATGAAGCCCATCGACGCATCGCCGAGCTTGAACAGCAGGATGAACACGATGATCGCCACCATGCCCGGCCGCGACAGCAGCTCGACCCAGGCGCCGAACACCGGCCCATCGCGCATCAGCTGCGCGCGCGGATGGTTGGCCGCAGTCACCATCAGCGCGGCGCCGAGGAACATCAGGCCGACGGGAATGGCACCCCTGAACCACCAGGTCTTGTTCCACACTGCCACCTCGGCCCAGCCGAACACCTTGGCGATCGGCGCCAGCGCCGGCCAGAGCAGGCCGATCAGCACCAGCGCCAGCGCCAGGATCCACAACGGCTGGTCGCGCAGCAGCTTGAACTCGGTGGCCACCGTGGCGGGTGTCGAGACACGCGGCTGCTCCGGCGGCGCCAGCAGCGCCATCGCCGCATTGCCGGTGAACACCAGGCCGCCGATCAGGTAAGCCAGGCTCCAGCCGTACCAGCCCGACAACATCAGCAGCGCGCCGGCAAACAGCATGCCAACGCGATAGAAGCCGATGCGAAAGCCGTTCGCCATGCCGTACTCGCGCCGGTCGAGCAGTTCGATGGTGTAGCCGTCGGTCGCAATGTCATTGGTCGCCGACAACATGGTGAAGACACCGATGGCGACCCACACCCAGGGCCCGAAGACGTCCGCCGAGGCGAGCGCGTAGAACCACATCACGCAGGCCATGCCCAGGTTGGCGCCGCTGATCCACCAGCGGTGCCGGCGCGCCCAGTCGACCGCCGGCGCCCACAGGAACTTCACCGTCCATGCCAGGCCGAGCAGGCTCAGCAGGCCGATGTCGGCCAGGTTCACGCCCTGCTGGCGGAAGTAGACCGGGAAGATGTCGTAGAACACCCCCAGCGGCAGCCCCTCGCTGAAGTACAGCAGTGCGACCCAGAACAGCTTGCGTTTGTAGACCGGTGTGGCCGTGACGGGC
>Ga0224496_10002883_pt1 | contig 10080 bp, 7 predicted proteins | sample SF_Jul11_sed_USG_2_FD_168127 | JGI IMG/M metagenome (GOLD analysis project Ga0224496, IMG submission 168127) | Sediment microbial communities from San Francisco Bay, California, United States - SF_Jul11_sed_USGS_8_1 | ecosystem: Environmental > Aquatic > Marine > Sediment | place: USA... | reverse complement strand
GTCAAACTCGGTCGTCAGCATATTGTGCGTATAAAATTCTGCGTGCCCACTAGATATGGCCAGATTAATTGAGTCTGTAGAAAAAATTAAATTTTGTGTTCATAAGGTTGACGGGGTGATGTATTGCCTTGCGTCGAGTAAAACCCTGAAAAGTCAAACGGACAGGGTATAACCGCACTTGTTAGTTAACTTATTTGGTGTATACAGTCATTATCATTACGATATGTATGTCTTAGCAATCCGGGTGTGAAGTCTCTAGTCTGAATGGTGGCTACCAAGCGGATTTATAAAACATTTGGATCGGTTTGCAGTAAACCTAGGAATCCGCCAGACTGATGGTTCCAAAGCTGAGCATAGAGCTGATTATTCGCTATTAATTTAGCGTGGCTACCTTGTTCAACGATTTTACCATTGTCAAATACGACAAGACGATCCATGGCAGCGATAGTTGACAATCGGTGAGCGATGGCGATAACAGTTTTGCCTGTCATAAGTTGGTACAGGCTTTGCTGGATACTGTTTTCTACTTCTGAGTCCAATGCAGCAGTTGCTTCGTCTAATACTAGTATTGGGGCATTTTTCAGGAGGACGCGCGCAATTGCAACGCGTTGACGCTGACCGCCTGAGAGTGTGATACCTCGTTCACCAACATGAGCGTCGTAACCTTTGCGACCTTTGATGTCGACGAGTGTCTGAATAAACTGATGCGCTTGGGCTCGTTTGGCGGCTTCGATCATCTGTGTTTCTGTAGCATCCGGTTTTCCAAATAAAATGTTGTCACGTATTGAACGATGTAATAATGAAGTGTCCTGGGTCACCATCGCAATGTTGGCGCGCAAACTGTCCTGGCTTATCTGACGAATATCTTGCCCGTCAATACTGATAGTTCCTTGTTGAACATCGAAGAATCGTAATAAGAGGCTAACAAATGTTGACTTTCCTGCACCGGAACGTCCGACGATTCCAACTTTCTCGCCTGCTGCTATTTTTAGATTGAGGTCGCAAAAAATATCGGGGCAATCTTTTCCGCTGGTTTTGCCATAAGAGAAGCAGACATTTCTAAAATTAATTGTGCCACGGCTAACCCGTAAATCTTTGGCATTTGGCTTATCAACGACGCTTTGTGGTTTTGATAGCGTATTCATGCCATCTTTCACAGTGCCGATATTTTCAAAAAGATTGCTGACTTCCCACATTATCCAATGTGACATGCCAGTCAGACGTATCGCCAGGCCGAAAACGATTGCTATGGCACCGGGATTGATAGTGCTTTCAATCCATAAATAAATTCCAAGTGCGCCAGTCACGAATACCAATAGCATATTGATGATCCAGACACTGACATTAAGCCAAGTTACCAAGCGCATTTGTGGATGTACCGTTGTTATGAATTCATGCATGGCCTCTTTCACATAGTTAGATTCACGTTGTGTATGGGAAAAAAGTTTCAGTGTAATAATATTGGTGTAGCTGTCGACAATGCGGCCAGTCATTAATGAGCGGGCATTTGCTTGTAAGGTTGAGATGTTTCTTAGTCTTGGGACAAAGAAATAAAGTATGCCAATATATATGACAAGCCATACAAGTAGGGGTATACACAAACGAGGGTCAGCATCAGCAACGAGTAGCAGGGTTGTGATGAGATAGACGGTCACGAAAAGCATTACGTCAAGTAATTTTATTACGGTATCACGAACTGCCAGTGCCGTTTGCATGACTTTTGTGGCAATTCGGCCACTGAATTCATGCTGAAAAAATGCATAACTCTGATTAAGAAGATACCGATGCGCTGACCAGCGAATTTTCATCGGAAAATTTCCCATCAATGTCTGGTTGACTGTCAGCGCATGCAATATTACTAGAATTGGTATAAACACCAGGACAAACACCGCCATAGCAAGTAAAGATTGCCATTCTTTCTGCAGAAAATTTTGTGGGTCATGTTCAACCAGCCAGTCGACCATTTGCCCCAGAATGGCATATAGCAATGCTTCACTGATGGCCAAGCAGGTTGTTAATATTGCCATTAGTACCAAATAGGGTTCAATGCCTCGCGTGTAGTGACGACAAAACCGATAAAGGCTATTTGGGGGTTCAGTTGGATGTCCGGGGGGGAAAGGATTTGTCAGGCGTTCAAAAAAACCAAACATGGTTTTTTTAGCCACCGCTTAATCGATCATAGATTCTGAAGCCGGCAATATAGGTGCCAACGGCAGAGCCGAGTGTGGATAAAAGAAAGATCAATAATATTCTTGTAACCTGATTGCGCCACCAGCCTTTTAAATGGGTTGCGTCACTTCTAAGTTGGTTAAAATCACTGACTTTGGGTTTGCGTAATAAAGTTTCCATAGCTGCAACGACCATTCCGGCACCGATTGTTGGGTTTAATGATGTCAGGGGTGCGGCAAGGAATGCTGTCATGATGGTGAGCGGATGAGCAAAAGCAATTGCTGCCCCCAAAGCAGAAAGGCCGCCATTAATCAGTACCCAGTCAACAATCATTGCAGTGCCAATCTCAGGACTACGCAGAAAGCCGATAACAAAACCGGTCAGAATGAGCGCGACAATCGCCCAGGGAAAATACTTAAGCCAACTTGATGAATCCGGGATGATGTCGAGCTGTGATATAGTTTCATCAGGTTTGTTTATTGCCTTTGTTTCAAGCAGATGCGTTATACCCTTTAGATGACCGGCCCCAATAATGGCAAGAATATGCTGATAATTATTTTCTTTGCTTTCTTTTAATAAATGAGCGGACATATATTCATCCCGTTCACTAATAAGCGGTTTGAACAAGTCTTTTTCATCTTCAGAAAATTGCGAAAAGGTACTTTCGAGTACATCGCCTTCTTTTAACCTTTCAATCTCGGCGGCGCTGACCTTTTCCTGGCTGACAATACTGGCAAGCAATCCACCAAATATGCCAAAACGTTTCCACCACGGAACATTGCGATAAATTCGTTTAAGGGTTATGCCAATTTCCCTGTCGATTAACAAAACAGGCAATCCTGCCTCTGTTGCATCCTTAATTGCAACACGCATTTCAGCCCCTGGTTCAATTTCCAGCTGTTCGGCCATACGTTGCTGGAAAGCGCCAAGTGCTAGACTTGCCGCGACCATACTTGCCTGACCACGCTTAATCACCTGGAATAAATCCATCTGGGCAATTAATTCCGGGTTAACAATTGCATTATGACGGCTCGGACAGAGTTCAACGGCAATCGCATCGAATTTTCCAGTGGCAATTAATTCTTGAACCATTTCTGCGCTGGCCTTAGAGACATGGGCGGTTCCAAGAATGGTAATGTGAGCGCCATCAATTTCGATTGTTTTGAGTGGTTCAGTTGAAACGCTGTTGTAGGTGGTCAATTCATTCATTCGCTATAAAGGGTGAGAAATAGAGCCGAAATCCGACGCTGTTTCTTTTTTTGATAATTTGTAAATGTATTATATTAGTAATTAATGATTTGTACCTTTATAGGCACATTAACAAGTTACCTGAAATACATGAGGTGTAAATAGTTTAATTTGTGGCATGTTGTAATAGTAGTGAGTGAGTTCATGACGAGGCCCTTTGCCCTACTGCGAGCAGTAGGGCTTTTTTTTTGAGTAAATCCTAGGTGTTGTTCGGGCAAATTTCTAGATTAAGCGAAAGAAAAATGGTTTGCTTACTCTATTAACAGCATGGGTTTAATGGCAAGTCGTTGCGCAATCTCATTAGCCGTATGTTTTGCCAGCAACAGGTTGGAAAAAGGACCAGCCTTGATTCTGAAAAGACCATCTTTTTCTGCAATTCCAAGTGTTTCAACCAGCCAGGGAAGCTCTGTTTGCATATTCGAAAGAAAATTACTCGCATTACCGGCAGTGCCAAATGCACCTAATTGTAGGTAAATTGTATCAGCGTCGGGTGATACGGTTGTGGACTGAAATGTTGTTGGTTCTTGCATTGATTTTGCGGTGGATCTGGACGCATCGGGGATAATACTTTCAACTTTCACCTGGCCGCTTCCTTTTGCAATGATGTCAAGTTTGTGAGCGGCAGTATAAGAAAGATCAATAATTCGGTTGGAAAGAAATGGGCCACGATCATTAATTCGTACCACGATGGATTTTCCATTTTTTACGTTTGTTACACGTGCATAACTAGGTAATGGCAATGTGGGATGTGCAGCGGTCATCGCGTACATATCATAAATTTCACCGATCGCAGTTTTCTTTCCGTGATAACGGCGACCATACCAGGTAGCGACGCCACGTTTTTTGTATGCGCTAAGTTTGGTAAGTGGCCGATAAATATTACCAAGTGCGACGTAGGGCCGCATATTTGCTTTGCGCAGCGGCTCGATTTTTGGAATAGCGTCAGGTATGGAATCAAGGTTGGTAGGCGGATTGTTACCAGGGCCGTCATCCAGATAATAACCACCCTTGTTATTGTTGGAGGAGGATGCCGTCGGCGAATCTTCCCCAGATATATTATATTTCGATGCGCTGCCACAGCCTGAAAGTGATATGAGAATGACCGCCGTCATGATTTTTGTCATGGGTGTTAAGGCAGGAATCCATAATTGGTTTTTTTTCATGTCTTCACCAGTTTGGGGTGTTTGTGAATGCTCATTAAAATACCAAAACCAAGCAGCATTGTCACTATTGATGTTCCGCCGTAGCTGATGAGCGGTAGTGGTACGCCAACAACTGGCAGAATTCCGCTAACCATACCTATATTGACAAAAATATAGGTAAAAAAGGTTAATGTGATCGAGCCTGCTATTAGTCGAGTAAATTGAGTAGAGGCGTTTGCAGTAATAACGATACAACGCGCTATGATGACAAGATAGAGCAATAAAAGCAACATATTGCCGATAAGTCCAAATTCTTCGGAAAAAACTGCAAAAATAAAATCAGTGCTTTGTTCCGGTAAGAAATCAAGCTGCGTTTGCGTACCATTTTGCCATCCTTTGCCGACAATGCCGCCAGAACCTATGGCAATTGTAGATTGGATGGTATGATAGCCAGCACCTAGTGCATCTTGTGTTGGATCAAACAATGTCATAACACGTTGGCGCTGATAATCGTGCATGAAAGTCCATAACAATGGAATGCTGCCTAAACCGGCGACACATAATCCGGCGATAATCCGCCAGGATAGCCCTGCCAAATATAATACGTAAAAACCACTGCTCGCTATTAATAGCGCTGTGCCTAAATCAGGTTGTCGCAAGATTAACATGACCGGCAATATTAGTAACAATGTCGCACCAACATAATCCCTGAGCCGCAAGGTAATTTCATGTTTATCAAAATACCAGGCCATGATAAGTGGCACAGCAAGCTTCATTAGTTCGGAAGGTTGGATGCGGGTGATGCCGATATCTAGCCAGCGCCTAGCGCCATTATGAATTTCTCCAAATAATGCAACACCGACCAATAAAACAATACCCAACAGGTACATTGGTAAAGCAAGGCGCCGAATATGCTGTAACGGAATATTAGCAACTAGCCACATAATAGCAAACGCGACGAGCATGTTAATTGCTTGATTGCTAACCCGGTTTATATTTGCCCCGGTCGCGCTGTATAATACAGTTAATCCAACCAGCATTAATAGCAGAACGCCACCTAATAGAAAACCATCGATATAGCGTGTTAAATAGTGCCAAAGTTTGCCGAATTTAATCATTAATATCTCTCTGTGAATTCAGTTTATTGCACTTTTTATTAGGCCATCTTTTGCTAGTGGTCATGTTCATGCGCGACTTCTACGTGGTTGTCGGTAGTTTTATCGCTGGTGGCATCAAATTCTTTACCCAGCAGATAATAATCCAGTACTTTGCGTGCGATTGGGGCGGCTGTCGCGCCACCAGGGCCGCCATTTTCTACCAGGACTGATAATGCTATGGTTGGTTTCTCGGCCGGTGCGTACGCAATGAATAGTGCATGATCGCGATGGTATTCACTTATTTTATTTTCATCGTATCTTTCTCCCTGCTTAATGCCAATTACCTGGGAAGTGCCGGTTTTTCCGGCAAAGGTATAAGCCGCATCGGCACCCGCACGCGCCGCTGTGCCACCGGGCTGTGTTACATCAACCAATGCGTTTCGTACCAGTTCCATATGTTCTGGTTTTATATCAAGTTTATAGAGCGGATGTGTCGCTATTTTTTCAATCTTACCCAACTGATTATTTTGGATTTGTTTTACAAAGTGAGGGCGAAAGGCTTTGCCTTTAGTGGCAAGTATTGAGGTGGCAAAAGTAAGTTGTAACGGCGTTGTTAGATTGTAGCCTTGGCCAATACCGACAGAAATAGTGTCCCCTTTGTACCATTTCTGATTGTGACGTTTCATTTTCCATTCTGGGGTAGGGAGTAATCCATCAACTTCACCTAGAATATCAATACCGGTTTTCTTGCCTAGCCCGAATTGACTAATATATTTGTATATATTATTTATACCCATATCATTAGCAAGGTCATAATAATAGGTGTCGCAAGAAACAACGATCGATTTGTGCAGATCAACTATGCCGTGGCCACCAGGTTTCCAATCACGAAAGCGGCGCTTGGTGCCGGGGAGGCGAAAAAAACCAGCGTCACTGATGGAATATTCAGGCGTACGTTTATTAAGTTCAAGAGCGGCTAACGCCATGAATGGTTTGAATACTGATCCAGGTGGATATACGCCGCGTAATGCACGATTGTTAAGTGGCCTGTCAATGGAGTTATTAAGTAAATTCCAGTTTTTATGGTCAATGCCACCAACAAATAGATTGGCATCAAAGCCTGGTTTGCTGACAAAAGCAAGGATTTCGCCACTCATCGGGTCCATTGCGACCAACGCGCCTCGGTAGTCACCAAATGCTTTTATTGCGATCTCTTGTAATCGAATATCAAGTGATAGGGTCAAGTCATTTCCCGGAATGGGCGGTGTGCGCGATATGACACGCACTGATCGACCTGCTGCATCGGTTTCTACTTCTTCAAAGCCTGTTATTCCATGCAAATTATTTTCAAAACTTTGCTCGATGCCGATTCTCCCGATATGTTGCGACCCGCGATAGTTATCCAGTTCATTGTTGGTTTCCAGTTGTTCCAGATCTTTGTCATTAATTCTTCCAATATAGCCAACAACATGGGATATGCTTTCTCCTCTGGGATAATGGCGTAGAACGCGCGCATTGATTTCTATACCTGGAAAACGGTAACGGTTCGCAGCGAAACGTGCGACTTCTTCATCAGATAAGCGGGTACGAATAGGCAAACTTTTGAAACGTTTGCTTTCTTGCATCAGTTTCTTGAATCGCCGACGGTCCTCTTGCGTTATTCTGACAATCTGTGACAATTCATTCAGAGTGGCATCAAGGTCGGGAATTTCGCGCGGAACAATTTCTAAGGTATAGGTTGAAAAATTTCGCGCCAAGATTTCCCCGTTACGATCAAAAATTAAGCCACGATTTGGAACGAGGGGAAGAATTGAAATTCGATTAGCTTCTGCCAGTGTGAGATAATGATCACCCTGTGAAACTTGCAAGTAATAAAAGCGCGCAAATAACAGCAAGAAGAGTAGTAACACAAGACCTGAAATAATGGCAAGTCGTACGCGAAAGTGATGTAATTCAAGAGGGTGGTTTCGAAGCTCTATAGCACGGTTCATAGCGCATCAGGATCTGTTTTCGGCTTCTGGAGTATACTCAGGGAAAAAGTGACGAGTGGCCATATCAGCATTCCCGTTATACTGGCAAGAAAAAAATACCAGCCAGGAAAGCGATAGCCACTTAGTAATCCAATAATGAGTATAATGAATTGCATCAATAGCAGGATTAGACCAATCTGCGGTGCTTGTTGGGTTGGATTGAAATAGCGTAAGCGCCGATGGAGTATCAGGGCAAAGTAAGTGATAATGCAATATGCCATGGCATGCTGACCAAGTATGCCAGCATTGCTGACGTCTACAAGTAATCCCATTCCAAATGCGATACTCATGCCAACACGATGTGGCTGATGAATGCTCCAATAAAGCATTGTCAGTGCGACGAAATCAGGACGTAAATTTAGAAATATCCCTTGAAATGGCAGCATAGTAAGTAGTAGCGCGCCAATTAGTGTGGCAAAAATATACCAGCCATTTGCGGGCGATAGGGTGTTCTGATCAGGGTAGTCGGTCGACACAATCACCTCCGTGTTGTTTTTTTCATGACGTCCGTTTTGAAATTTCTGCTGGATTTTCTGGTATGGATGGTATGGGTGATAGTATCAATACATGTCGGTTACGATTAACGCCCGCAACAGGCTTACACATAATGGTTGCAAATGCGCTGCCTGGGTTACGCTCGATATCCGATACGTTGGCTACTGGTAATCCGGGCGGGTAAACGCCACCGATTCCTGAGGTAACCAGTACGTCATTTGCCTGAACATCCGTATTAACCGATAGGTAACGTAACTTTAATTCATCATTTTTTCCTGTGCCAGAAATTACTGATCGTAAACCATTGCGTGCGATTTGTATTGGTACAGCGTGATCTTTGTCAGTGATCAGTGTGACTTCAGCTGCCCAGGGATAAACTAAGGTTATTTGTCCAATAACTCCCAATTCATCAGTGACTATTTGTCCCGCTTGTATGCCATGGTGGCTACCCTTATCTATAGTAGTTTTATGGTTGAAGGGGTCATGCGGTACATGCAATATTTCAGCCATGACAGCGTTGGTTTCTGTTCTTTTTGTGGCGCTAAGCAAATTGCGTAAATGTGAGTTTTCGGCTTCCAGTGCGCGCAAGCGCAAAAGTTGTGCTTGATCCGTAAGGTAACGTTCCCTCAGGAAAGCGTTTTCATCAATCAAGTGTAGATTGGAAATAAGCTCGTCGACTTTGTAATAAACCGCAACTGGCATATGCGCAAGTTTTTGTAAGGGATAAATCAATACAGCGATTGCTTGGCGAAATTCAGGGAAATTTTTAAACCGGATGTCTTCTGCCATTAGCAGGAGCGAAAGCAGTACAAAAAAAGTTAACCGCGTTAGCGGATTTGGACCATGTTTGAAAAACTGTGGAGCTGAATTCATTTCATCCCGTGTATCGAGACGTTAAGCGTCTATTAAACCTTTAAGTTTACAGTACGTGTCATGGGTAGATTTTGACAAATAGAGCTGAAATTGAGGCGTATAAAAAAATTACAAACGTTACATCAATTCTAAAACTATTTTTTCAACCTCAGTTTACCGTTATTTGGTGCCTGGTCTAATCAAAAATTACAAATGGTATGGGGGTGAATAACTCATATATTGATAATACGGTTTAGTCACTAGCAAAGATCCCAATCGAGCGGTCAATGTTTTCGAGCGCAATACCAGAGCCACGTACTACACTGGTTAATGGATCCTCGGCAATAATGACAGATAGGCCGGTTTCTTCCATAATCAATCGGTCTATATCGCGCAATAATGCACCACCTCCCGTGATAACTAAGCCCTGTTCGGCAATATCGGCGCCGAGCTCTGGTGGCGTGTGTTCCAAGGCCGTCTTGACAGCACTGACTATGTTATTTAATGGCTCAGCCAGTGCTTCTAGAATTTCATTGCTGGAAATTGTAAAGCTACGCGGAATGCCTTCTGCCAGATTGCGGCCTTTAACTTCTATTTCACGGACTTCCGACCCTGGAAAAGCCGACCCAATTTCTTCTTTAATAAATTCAGCGGTGACCTCACCAATTAACATGCCGTAGTTTCGGCGAATATAATTGATGATCGCTTCGTCAAATTTATCGCCACCAACGCGAACTGAATTTGAATAAACGATACCACCCAGTGAAATAACACCAACTTCTGTAGTGCCTCCGCCAATATCAACTACCATTGAACCGGTCGGCGTTTCTACTGGTAAGTCTGCGCCAAGCGCTGCTGCCATTGGTTCCTCGATCAATTCCACTTTTCGTGCCCCAGCACCATAAGCAGCTTCGCGAATGGCGCGACGTTCTACTTGGGTAGATCCGTAAGGAACGCAAATCACAATGCGAGGATTGGCGGAAAACAAACGAGGTGGGTTCACTTTTCTAATGAACATCTTTAGCATTTGTTCGGTGACTGTAAAGT
>Ga0224496_10002882_pt1 | contig 10086 bp, 8 predicted proteins | sample SF_Jul11_sed_USG_2_FD_168127 | JGI IMG/M metagenome (GOLD analysis project Ga0224496, IMG submission 168127) | Sediment microbial communities from San Francisco Bay, California, United States - SF_Jul11_sed_USGS_8_1 | ecosystem: Environmental > Aquatic > Marine > Sediment | place: USA... | reverse complement strand
GTTTGCGAAAGGGCAACGCGTGTTATTTGAAGGAGCACAAGGGACACATCTGGACGTTGACTTTGGGACCTATCCTTATGTGACCTCGTCGAGCTCCTGTTCGGGGGGGGCATGTACGGGCAGTGGCGTCGGCCCCACCAATATTTCAGCTGTATTGGGTGTTACGAAAGCTTATACGACTCGTGTCGGTGGAGGGCCATTCCCCACCGAGTTGCAGGATGCCATGGGCGAACAACTCATGACACGAGGGCATGAATATGGGGCGACCACTGGACGGGCGCGAAGATGTGGTTGGCTTGATGCCGTGGTGCTGCGATACGCTGTGCGCGTGAATGGATTAACGTCATTGGCCGTGACGAAGCTCGATGTGTTGGATGGATGCAAAGAGCTCAAGATTTGTACCGGTTATCGCTATCAGGGCAAGTTGTATCGAGAGATGCCAGCGGACTTAGATGTGTTGACAAACTGCAAACCCGTTTATGAACGGTGGGAAGGCTGGACCACCGATACGACAGGACTGAGATCCTATAAGGCCTTGCCTCCTGCGGCGAAACGATATTTGGCGCGTATCGAAGAGCTGGCTTCCTGCCGTATTGATATGATTTCGACTGGCTCCAAACGTGAAGATACCATTGTTATCCGAAACCCTCTCGTACGTTCTAAAAAACGATCATCATGATTGATGTTGTCAATACATTTCTGACATTTCATCCGGAGTTTGACATCCACTAAGTCCATTGGTAGCATCGCCTTTCTGTGAGCCGCTAGCTCAGTTGGTAGAGCATCGCCCTTTTAAGGCGAGGGTCGTGCGTTCGAGCCGCACGCGGCTCACCAGAAGACTATTCTTCTGGTGGAATATTTAGGGGTCAGACTCGAATTAGGCTACATCACCCCGTGAAGTTTTTGAAGCTACTGGCGTCTTCAAGTATTAATTCGAGGTTGACTGCCAGGACGTGGCGTTGCTTAGTGTGATTGGGTCAGTCGGGCGAGGTTGGCGTTTGTTTGGGAGAGGACTAGAGCAAACGCTGCAAAATCGGTATCTGTCAAGGTGTGACCGCCGGCACCTCGGTCGGCCAAAATCAGGCCGATAGGTTTATTCGGTGCATATAAGCAACCGGCTAATCCTGGTGCCTTGCCCCAGAGCTGGAGGAAATCTTTCGGGATTTCGTTGTCCTTGCCTTCTTTTCCTAATGAGGGGAATTGAATTGGTTGATATTGGTGTAGGAGCCGGTACCAAAAATTCCCTTTTATGAGGGGGCAATGGAATGCGGTTTGTATCGCATCTGATTGTGCCCCATATCCAATTTTTGCCTCCAGCGTATCTTTCCCTGGTACCACAAAGGCCAGCAGCACCCGTTCGAAGCCGCATGAGGCATAAAGGGTGTGGGTGGCAAAGGTAAGTAAATTGGAGGGCTCAGGGATCTTCATTGCCGCAAGCGTGTATTCCAGCAACAAGTTGCCGGTATTCGACGAGGAAGAGCATGCAGGTTGAGGGCTCTTTTGGGAAATTTGAGTCGGAAAGCATTCTTCTTGTTCCGGCTCTTGGTCCTTGTGAAGGGTTTGTTGGATTGCCAGAGTGAGTTTCTGGAGTTGTTGATTGTGGATAGGGGGGTAAGCTGGATTCTCAGACGGAGTTAAGTGTTGGTGATGAATATTGATCGTCGAGGCAATTTCAGAGGCTTGCATGAATGCGTTGGTGACCGTTTGCTCCAATTGAGTAAAGGAGAGAGCGTAAGGCGGGAGAAATTGTTGAATGAGCGACTGGAAAACCTGTTCTTGTCCAACCCCTGAAGGGTTGAGAAGACAATAGCTCAGTTCATTTGCTGCCCGGACAATACCCTCCATTATTTGTTGTTCACCTTCAGGCCGTGTTTTGGGCCATATGGGTTTTTTCTCTAAAAGATGAATGAGGCTTTCAGGTAAATGCCAATGTTTCGCCATTGTGGCCGCAATGATAGGTAAGGGACGGCCCAGAAGAGTCAGTTCGGCTTTTGGCGCTTTTGTCGGGTCTTCTAATCGCAATGTTTCCAATTGTTCCGCTACATCCGGACGACATAACGCCAAGATAAGATCGCCGAGCGAATAGAGCATCGCATTAGTAAATAAAAACCCCGGTTCGGGATAATTTAGGGTCTTGCCAATCTCTTGTGCCTGGGTTCCGGCCACGAGTGCTCGTGCCAGGATGTGTTTCAGGCAGGAGGTGTTGGCTCCGAATGTATCGGCTTGCTCAATGAGTTGAGCGGCCACGACCATGGCCTGAATGACATCAAATCCAATGAGGGTGACGGCATGGGTTGGAGTTTTAACCGGTACGCGAGTGTGGTAGGCGGAGCTGTTGGCAATTTTGACGATGTTGGCCATCATGGCCTGGTCTCGCTTGATAATGTCTCCAATGTCGCTGGCGCTAGATCGTTTGTCCTGAGTAAGATTTAAGACTTGAATGCAGCTTTGCCGAAGAATGGGCAGTGTATCTGGAGCATCCTCCAACAGGTTTTCCAGAAATGAGGGAAGTGTGGTTTTGTTGAGGTCAGCCGTTTGCTTCATTGGGACATCGTCACGGAATGGGAAAATGGTAGTTGGATCTCAGGTTCATTCTCGGTAAGATTGGCTGTCAGATTTAGCAGGAAGGTTTTGTCCGGAGCGATGATGTGTTCATTTTTCAAATGATGCGAGGGTAATTATGAGAAATCGAATTTCATGCTCAGCCCAAGAGCTTGGCCAATTAGATCCTGATATGGTTCAGTCTGTGGTTGGCGGGCAAGTCTTTAAAATTGGCAATCAGTATTTTTCTGACCAACGCGTGAATATTTTAGAAGCCAATGGAATGCAAGTTGTGGCGGAGGTCAATGGGACATATGGGGTCTATTCCCAAACGATTAAGTTGCGTGGGGGAACCTTGTCAACCAAATGCTCCTGTCCTTCCACGGAGCAACCGTTTTGTCGGCATTGTGTTGCCGTGTTATTGCACCAATTCCATAGCGGACCTACGACCAACAAGTCTTCGAAGGCTGATCCTCCTATCCCTCCAACCCAAGAGCCACCCGCTGAGGCTTCTCCTTCTTCCAGTGAGCCTACGGCAAGCGTGGATTTAAATTTTCGTGAAGCCACGTTATTTATCGATTGGATTCAGCAGGCGATGGGTCCGTTGGGTAAAGAGGCAATTTTGCCTGCAGTTCCGGAGGCGCTTCGTGGGGTGGCCAGAGAATGGGCGGGCGTGATTGATCGGCTGAATCAGCAATTCTTGGAAAGCGAAGAGGATCGGATAGATGCTCAGAAGAATTTGCAATCTGCGGAAAACATGGTTGATTCGCTGACGAAAGAATTAGGGACACTGAAAGAGGAGTTTGCCTCGACTCAGCAAACTTGCAATGGTTTAGATAAAAAGGTGAAGCAGTTGGAAAAGTCCTTGTCTGATTTTGCTCAAGTTTCCCGAGAGCGAGATCGATTGGTGGGTACCGTCTCCACCATGCAATCGGAATTGCAAAGTAAGGGCGCCGAGCTGGAAAGTGTGTCCATGACTCTCAAGTCATTGTCCAATGCTATTCGGAATTTGCTTCCTTCCAACCCATCATGACCGTGCAGTTTTAGTGTAACGGCACGGCCTAGTCTAGCCTAGGCACGTAGTTTTCTGGGTTCTTTAAGAGCATCTGGTTTGGTTTCTCGTTGCTTAACCAGCTTCAGTAAATTGTCGGCTATCTGATCAAGGGCTATGGCTGCTGGAGTCGTTGGTGCCAATTCCACGACTGGTAAGTATTTCAAGATTGAGCGCTGGACTTGTGAATCTTCTGGAATATGTCCCAGGACGGAGAGGTCGGCCCCGACATATTGTTTGAGTAACTGTTGCAAGTGCAGCGTATTAATCCGAGATTTCGCAGTCATCCGATTTAAAATTAAGGCTGGGTGGAATCCCTGGAGAGCTTGTTGTGCCAAAGCCACACCTGATTCGCTGGTGCGTCCTACAGCCTCCAAGACTTCGGTGACACTGTGGAAATCTTTGTCGAGGAGTGCTTCGGTAATGGGATCGCGGGCCAAGAAGGCAGTGAGCACTTTCCGAATCGCAGACAATTTGATAAATCGATAGAGATCCAGGACTGAGGTGGGGTCTGGGGTGGTAACCGCTACGTAGTAATCTGCAAGGAGAAAGAAGTCCAATGCATGATAACTCGTTCCTGCTCCAACATCGACCAAAATGATATCGGCCTCAAGCTTTTGGAGGTGGCGAATAAGACGTTTTTTCTTGGCATGTTGAAGGTTAGCCGTAATCAGGGTTTCTCCCGTCCCTGGAATAAGCCGGAGGGGAAGGGGCTTGACGATCGGGTGGGCGAGATCTTCGAGTTTGACCAATCGGTTTGAAAAAAAGTCGGTGAGCGTTGATGGGGGATGAAACATGCCGAAGAGGATGTGGAGATTGGCGCCACCAATGTCCATGTCCGCTAAGATCACGCGAAGACCTTTCCGGGCCAACAGGAGCCCGAGGTTGCTGACGACCATGCTTTTCCCAACTCCGCCCTTTCCGGAAGCCACAGAAATGATGATGGGCATCTGTTGAATTCCCCTCAGGTTGCTTTCAAGAGAATCGAGTATTCCTATCCAGGAATTTTACTCTATCATGGGTCCCAGCTTATGCCTATGCTGGCATCTTAGGCCTGTTGAGTGGGTCCTTGATGAGATGGTAGAAAGAGAGGGCGCCCTCTTTCCTGGCTTGCCTTTGAAAGACGAAAGTGCTAGGGTTCATCAGTTGAGTGGGCGTGAGCCCACTTTTTTTTGGTCTTTATCTGTGGCCGCTATTCTTGATGCGTACCTGGTGGCCTTCATGACAGAGAATCTCATTCAAGCCATTCGCGATGTTGGCGACCCTCTTGCTATGGCTTTGGGGCTCGAAATTCTTGATGTCCAATGTACAGGCAAGCCTGCCAAGCCGTTAGTTCGCTTGACGCTTGATAAAGAGGGTGGGGTAGGAATTGCAGATTGTGAGCAATTCCATCAGTCTTTGCGTCGGACGTGGGAAATCACGCAACCGGAAGGTCCATCTTGTCGATTCGAGGTCTCGTCACCAGGATTAGACCGGCCTCTGAAGGATCGCAAGGACTTTCAGCGTGTTCAGGGCCAACGTCTTCGTGTGACTCTGCAGGATGATGAGTCTAAGCCTGTCGTCGTGATTGAACGATTACGGTGTGTGACAGAAGCTGGACTTCAGCTAGTGGATGATCGAAGCAAGGTCATGTCAGAGAGATTTGTGGCTTGGAATGAGATTATCAAGGCCAAGGTCGAGGTGGAATTCTGATAGTTCTGCAGATAATGCAAACGGCCCTTTCTCTTTTGGGCTGTTTATGATGTGTTGTGAGGAATAAATCATGAAAAGCGAGCTCATGTCGGTCATTGATCAAATTGGTCGTGAAAAAGGGATTGATAAGGGAAAAGTGGTTGCGGCATTGGAATTGGCTTTGCTGACCGCAGCGAAAAAACGATTTGGGCAGGATGATAATATCCAAGTCGATATAGATACGGATACTGGTGAAATTTCCATTGTCAAGAAGAAAACCATTGCCGAAAAAGTCGTCGACGAGAGAACCGAAATTTCCTTAGAAGATGCCAGGAAAATCGATGATGAAGCGGAGATGGGCGATGAAATTGGTTCTCTCATTGACATGCAAGACTTTGGACGAATTGCGGCGCAAGCAGCTAAACAAGTGATTTGCCAAAAGGTTCGAGAGGCAGAATGGGAATCCATTGAACGGGAATATTCGAAGAAAGAAGGCGAGTTAGTCCATGGGGTTATATTAGGCCAGGAGCGTCGGAATTATCTGGTTGATATCGGCAAGACAGAGGCATTGTTGCCTATTCAGGAGCAAATTCCCCGCGAAGCCCATCGCCGAGGAGACCGGGTGCGGGCATTGTTGCTAGAAGTTCGGAGAACCTCCAAAGACGTTCAGGTCATTTTATCTCGTGCGCATCCTCACTTTGTTGTGAAATTATTCGGGCTGGAAGTTCCGGAAATTTCTGAGAAAATTGTGGAAATTAAAGGAGTGGTTCGTGAACCTGGAGATCGGACTAAGATCTCGGTGGCTTCACGGGATAAGGCCGTGGATCCTGTTGGCGCATGCGTGGGCGTGAAAGGTTCACGAGTGCAGGCGATTGTTCGGGAATTACGTGGTGAAAAAATTGATATTATTCCGTGGACGGATGACCCGCGTGTGTTTATTGGGGAAGCCCTGAATCCGGCATCTATCGAAAAAGTCGGGATTGACGAGCAAAAGAAGTCAGCACTCGTGGTCGTTGCAGATTCTCAGCTTTCCTTAGCCATCGGGAAGAATGGGCAAAATGTGCGGCTTGCCGCTAAGCTGACCGGATGGAAAATTGATATTATTAGTTCGACGGAATATGAAAAGGAAAAAATGGAGCGGGATCGTGAGATTAAAGCCGCCTTGGCTGAAGAGACCGCCAATATTGCTGGAGAAGCGTCAGAAGGGGTGACTGGGCAGCCTGACGGGAAAGACACTGAGGAGGCTAATCTGGTAGCCGTGGATGAAGCGGTTTCAGAGGATCCTCCCTCATCGTAAAGGATATGCATGCGAGTTCATGAAATAGCTAAGACGCTAGGAATGGAGAGCCGACTTGTGATTCCTGAGCTGGTGCGGTTAGGCATTCACGTGACTTCTCACAGTAATGCTGTTGAGGATGATGCGGCTCGGTGGGCGATAAATGTGCTCCAGGGTAAGGTTGACGCCTCGAAGGGATTTGTTCCCACGGAAGGTGTGACCCGTAATGCGGGAACAAAAAAGACGGAGGGCCGACTCCTGAAAAAAGATACGTCTGCTTCTAGAGGGGCTGGCGCAACGACGTCCGAACCGAAAAAACCAGAAAAAAAACATATTCTTATTAAAAAGAAAAAGACGGAAGAAGAGTTGGCTGCCGAGGCTCAGCAGCTTTCCTTGGCCCATGAAGAGAGTGCGGAGGTTCTTGAAGTTGCTGGGGTCGAGAGCCCTTTGTCATTGGATATGCCAGATGTCGGAGAGCTAGTCTTGGAAACTTCATCTCCTGAGACGCTTGGTGAGGTCTCGGATTTGTTGCCTCCTGAGCCTGGCCTGGCTGATGGGGTTGCCGAGGTGGATGCACCGCTGCAAGCCGTTCTTCCTGCAGAAAAACCTACTGACCGAGAGCGGAAAAGTGAGGCGAAAGCCGAACCTAAGCTCTCTTCTGCTGATCGGGAAAGGCAAGCTGCTGAGGAGAAAGCGAAGAAGGCCAAAAAAGGGCCCCGTTTGAAAAATGAGGAAATGTTTGCGGCTCGATTCGAAGATGCTGCAGTTTGGCAGGATCTTCGTCCTCTCCCCACGCTTCGTCGAGAGGAGCGAGTTCGTCAGGTACAGCCCGCTTCAGTTGGGGAAACAACTAAGCCACGGAAAAAGGTCATAAGGGTCACGGCCGGAATATCCGTGAAGGATTTTGCGGAAGTTCTTGGTCAAAAGCCAACGGAAATTATTCGAAAGTTGATGGACTTAAATGTGGCAAAAACGATGAATCAGCCAATGGATCTTGATGCGGGCATTCTTATCGCTGAGGGGTATGGTATTGCGGTTGAAGCTGTGGCGCCTAAGGGAGGCGAAGCTCTTCTGGGCGATCTCCTGGAGCCGGGTGGTCATGAACGATGGGAGCCGCGAGGCCCGGTAGTGACCGTTATGGGGCACGTCGATCATGGAAAAACGTCTCTGTTGGATGCGATTCGAAACACACAAGTGACGGATCGTGAAGCAGGTGGCATTACGCAGCATATTGGAGCGTCGTTTGTGAAGGTTGGTGAGCGAGGCGTGACATTTTTGGATACGCCGGGCCATGAGGCATTCACGGAGATGAGGGCGCGAGGGGCACAGGTGACGGATATTGTGGTCTTGGTTGTTGCCGCAGATGATGGCCCGATGCCACAAACAATTGAAGCGGTCAACCATGCGCAAGCCGCGAATGTCCCAATTATTGTCGCCGTGAATAAGATTGATAAGCCAGGGGCGAATCCTGATCGGGTGAAGCAAGGGTTAGCTGAATATGGCCTACTTCCTGAATCATGGGGCGGTCAAACAATTTTTGTTGAAGTTTCGGCTAAAGAGAATCAAGGATTAGACCAATTGCTTGACATGCTGCTTCTTCAGGCTGAGGTGATGGAATTAAAGGCCGATTTGGCCTGTTCGGCTCGCGGGGTCGTTTTGGAAGCCAAGTTGGATAAGGGTCGTGGGCCTGTTGCCACTTGCATTATTCAGGCTGGAACTTTGAGAGTCGGTGAGACATTCGTTGTAGGGTCGGTGAGCGGTCGAGTCAGAGGGTTAACGTCAGATAAGGGCGTGCGTCTTAAGGAGGCTGGCCCCTCCACGCCTGTAGAAGTGATCGGTCTCTTAGGAGTTCCAGAGGCTGGAGATCAACTTGTCGTGGTCAAAGATGAGCGGATGGCCAGAGATATTGCTGAATCCCGCTTGCAAAAACAAAAGGATGTCGGATTTGCCTCCTCATCACGCCGAACATTGGATGATTTGTATGCTGAAGGCCAAGATGGGGGAATAAAGGAATTGCCGGTGCTCATTAAGGCTGATGCCCAAGGTTCGGTTGGGGCCCTAGGCGATGCACTTCGAAAGATTTCGACTGATGCGGTGAAATTAAAAATAATTCATAGCGGGGTTGGTGGCATCAACGAATCAGATGTCTTGTTAGCGGCCGCGTCGAAAGCCATTATCATTGGGTTTCACATTCGCCCAGACTCAAATGCGGCAAGTATTGCTGAACGCGAAGGGGTGGAGATTCGGCTGTATACTATTATCTATAATGTGCTTGATGATATCCGTTCGGCAGCCGAAGGTTTATTGGCTCCTACGATAAAGGAGCGGATATTAGGGCATGCCGAAGTTCGGCAAGTGTTTTCCGTTCCCAAGATGGGGGCCATTGCCGGGTGTTATGTCAGCGATGGCACAATTTCCCGCACAAACACGAGGGTGCGTGTCGTTCGAGATCAGGTGACGGTGTATGAAGGGAAGATTGGGTCGTTACGCCGTTTTAAAGATGATGCTCGTGAAGTTCAGCAAGGCTATGAATGTGGAATCGGGGTTGAGAATTTTAATGATATTAAGGTTGGCGATGTTTTGGAAGCCTATGTCTTGGATGAGGTGGCGGCCAAATTATAAGCGGATGTGAGCGTGGGATAGCGCACATGGCAATGATTGTCGGGTTGTGCACTGTGGAGCTACATTTTCCAGATTCCCTCTCGCTAAAAAGTAAACGAAAAATCCTTGTCAGCTTGAAAACCAGACTTCAGAATCGATTTAACGTTTCCATTGCTGAAATAGAGGAAATGGATCTCTGGCAAAAGGCGATTTTGGGAATTGCATCAGTTGCCAATGAGACGGCCAGAGTCAATCAGACACTCGATCATGTTCTCAATGATATCCGAGCCAATCCGTCACTCGAACTCGTACGGTCTCAGATTGAAATATTATAAGGGCTTAGCCCATTTTGTATCATGGCAAAGTCAACAATCAGTCGGGCCTCACGGGTGGCCGATCAACTTCGGATAGAAATAGCCGAAATCCTTTTGCGGAAAATTAAGGATCCTCGGGTGCAATTTGTCACGGTGACGGATGTGACGATGACGGCAGATCTGAGGATTGCTCGAGTATATGTGACGGCCTTGGATCAGGAGCATTTTGAGCAACAAACGGCCCCAGGTCTGAAGAGTGCGGTAGGGTATATTCGAGCAGAGATCGGAAGACGTCTCAATTTGCGTTATACCCCTGAAATCGTATTTTATCGTGATACCAGTGCTGAGTATGCGCAACGAATGGAAAAAGTGTTGGACTCCCTTCCGCAGAAGATTGATAACGCATTGGACGAGCCCGCTACCCCATCAACCTAGAGCCCGAGCCTGTTACTCATGACCGTTCCTTCTCCTTGTATGGACCATTCTGTTGTTAAAGCTTCGATGGCGCCAGGCGGGCTGCATGGGGTGTTGATTGTCAATAAACCTGATGGCTGGACCTCTCACGATGTTGTGAAAAGGGTTCGGGGGATTTTGGGCATTCAAAAGGTTGGTCATGCTGGAACGTTGGATCC
>Ga0224496_10002881_pt1 | contig 10090 bp, 16 predicted proteins | sample SF_Jul11_sed_USG_2_FD_168127 | JGI IMG/M metagenome (GOLD analysis project Ga0224496, IMG submission 168127) | Sediment microbial communities from San Francisco Bay, California, United States - SF_Jul11_sed_USGS_8_1 | ecosystem: Environmental > Aquatic > Marine > Sediment | place: USA... | reverse complement strand
GAGCGGCGTGGCACTCGCAGCTGCGTTGGGCACGGGCGGATGCAGCGCGGCCCGAACCGGATCGATCCGCCCCGCGGAGCTCGCAGAACGCATCGAAGCGGGATCTGCGCCGACGATTCTCGACGTGCGAACGCGCGATGAGTACGCGGACGCGCACATTCCGGGCGCCATCAACATCCCCGTCGACGAACTCGCCGACCGACTGCCCGAGCTGGACGCCGCGCACGGCGACGAAGTCGTCGTGCACTGCCGCAGCGGCCGGCGCGCCATGCTGGCCGAGCAGATCCTGAGCGAGGCTGGCTATACGCGGCTGCTGGATCTCGAGGGCCACATGCAGGCCTGGACGCAGGGCGGATACCCGACGGAGTAGCGCGCGCGGGCAGCGACCGCGGGCTCAGATCGGAATCGACTCCAGCACCGCCCAGCCCGGCCCCGCGCTCGCCAGAGCACGGCGACCCGCCTCGTGGGCGGAGCCGGCCCGGATCGTGAGCGTGCGCGTGCGGGAGCCCGCCTTCAGCTTGAGGCGCACCCGGTAGCTCTGCTCGGGCGCAGCCGCAGCGATTCGCGCGGGCGCGGGCGCCGCGCCGCGGCCCGGGTCGCCGGCCCGGCTCAAGGCCATCAGGAGCGCGTAATAGGACTCGGGTGCGGTGCGGATCTTCAACCCCACGCCGCCCGATGCGACCCCGCGCAGGCGCGCGTCGACGACGCGCTTCCAGACCACCTGGGCGCCCACCTGGATCGAACCGTGCGGCAGCTGCGACTGCAGCTCGAGCCACACCTCGGCGCCCGGCTCCGCGCGCGCGCTGGTCTGTACATACACGCCACCCCGCGAGATGTTCAGCACGAGCCCGCCGCAGCTGTCCCCGTCGACGTTCACGCGGCACGGCATGCGTTTCTTGAAGCGCAGATCGGCTGCCAACACACCCCCCCCGTCGGTTACTTCGGACTGGTGCCGAACGCGCTTGAGCCGCCTGCCGCGCCACGGCGGCACCGCTCCGCGCGCAGCGCGCGCCGCCGAGCTCTGCCACGCGGCTGTGATAGGCTCTCGGCACCGCAGGCGCGTTTCCGCATCGCGCGGGACGGCGCGCCGTCTAGCGGCCACCGATTCAGGCGGCAAGCGATGGGCTTCGTTCCGAAGGCGCTCAGCCGGGGCGCGCTCGCCCTGCTGAGTGGTCTGTGTCTCTGCGCGCTCGACGCGCGCGCCGACCCGGCGCGCCGCATCCGCTTCTGCGACGAGCTCTTGATCAGCGTCTCCGCAGAGCAGATCCTGCAGCAGGAAGCGACCGTCGCTCCGAACGGCCTGATCGAGATTGCCGGCGGCGAGCTCCTGCCGGCGGCGGGCCTGACCCCGGAAGCGCTCGCGCGCTCCATCGAGACCGCGCACCGCGAACGGAACCAAGAGGTTCTCGCATCGGTCAGCATCGTGCGACGAAACAGTCCGGACTGCTCCGTCGTAACGCTGCCTCTCGCGTCCCTTCCCACGCGGGAGGCCATGCCACAGCTGAAGCCCGAATTCGATACGAAGCGCGCGCTCGATCTCTGGATGCCCGACGACATCAACACACAGGACGGATCCGCGAACAGCGACGCGCCCTGATTCCGCCGCCGTACCGCACGCGGCCTGCCCTCGATCGGGCCGGCGTGGTACGGTTGCCGCGAGGCCTCGAACGCGGAGGCAGCGAGCATGGCTCTGGCGCAATGGCGCGCGGTCTTCGACGCCGCATTCCTGGTTCCCATCGCAGTCGCCATCTTCTGCGGCGGAGCGATCGGAATCGAGCGGCAGATGCGCGGCAAGCCGATCGGCATCCGCACCAGCATCCTCATCTGCCTCGGCACGCAGATCGTGATCCGCCTCGGCAGCAGCCTGGCGGGACCGACCACCGATCCGAGCCGCGTGCTGGGCCAGGTGGTGACCGGCATCGGCTTCCTCGGCGCGGGCGTCATCCTGGCGCGCGGCCAGACGATCACGGGGGTCACCTCGGCCGCGGTGGTGTGGGTGCTCGCGGGCATCGGCGCCGCAATCGGCCTGGACCGCCTGGCCGAGGCAGCCTTTCTCTCGATCGTCACCGTGGGCATCTTGTTCGGTGTGCGCGTGCTGGAAACCGCCTTCCAGCGCCTGCGCGGGGGCTCCGACGAGCCCGACAACGACACCGACGCGACCCGGAGCCGATCGAAGGCTCGCTAGCGCAGACTCGCCAGCAGCTGCAGGTACGACTCGGACGCATCCAACAGGCGGAGCCCGAATCCGCGGCGGCCATTCGGCGCCTCGATCTTACGGGTCGTCCACCACACCAGCCCCTGGATCTCCACCGGGGGCCGCCCCGGCGCGCTCAGCTTGAGCTCGACCGCCTCTCCCTCCTCGGGGATCTCACTGGTGCCGACGAACAAGCCACCCTCGCTGATGTTCCTCACTTTGCCCTTGCCAACGAGTTGGCTCGCGCGAAACTCGGTCGGAATCTGCGTGCGCATTCTGTCTTCGTTCATGTCGGCCGTTTCGACCGGGCTGCCGACCGCCCGCGTGACGGGGATCACGCGCGGACCCCTGAGACGCGTTCCCGTGGCCGGAGGGCGCGGTGGCGGGCGCCGCGCGGCGGGCGCCCCGTGCTATTCTGCGTCGCCTGTGCGGCGCCTGAGAGGACGGAACCGCTTCACGAGGTGCGTCCCATCGGTCCCAGCAATCTCATCGGCTCCCGCGGTCAGATCGGCCCGCGCGCGATGGCGGCCAGGACGCTCGCGCTGTTCGCCCTGGTCGCGGCGCTGGCGGCCTGTGCGCACGACTACGAGGCGCGCTTCACCAGCGGCCCGCGCGGTGCGCCGCTTCTCCCGCTGGAGGCCAGCATCCTGGTCGGGATTCCGCTCGACGCGCGCGAAGCGCAGTTCGTCTATCTGGACTCCGGACGCATCACCAGCGACGAAATCCTGAACGCCCTCGCTCCCCACACGGGCGCGGCCCGGGCGGCCGAGTCGGCGGAAACGCTGGAGACCTACGCGGGCCAGGCGCGCGAGAGCGGGCTCGATTACGTGATCTTTCCCGAGATCCTGATCTGGCAGGATCACAACACACGCACTTTGGGCATTCCGGATCTGCTCGAGCTGCGCCTGACCCTGGTCGACGCAGGGACGGGCGACGTGTTGGACGTGGCGACGCTCTCCGCATCCAGCCGCATCACGCCGTCCTGGAGCGATGAACCGCGAGATCTGCTGCCCGGCTCGCTCGCGCGTTACGCCGCACGCGTCTTCGAGGGCGAATGAGTCGAGCGACCCGGCGCGCGCGGAGGCATTGGATCGCCGCGCTCGCCGCGGGAGCGGTCTGCCTCGCGTGCGCGGACGTGATGCAGCGAAGCGAGCCGGATCGCATCGCGCGGCACGCCGTGTCGCTGCTGCAGAGTGGAGACCTGGAGGGCGTGCGCGCGCTGGTCGCACCGGATGCGCTCGCGGCGATCGAGCACAACGCCTTGCTGCTGCTGAGCCACGCGGTCGAAGCGTTCCGACACGCCGAGCTCCGGCTCGTGCACCACGGCCCGAGCGAAGCAAGCGATACGGGGCCCCAGGAGCTGTGGGCCTATCAGCTGCGCGGAGAGAGCACCTCGATCCTGCTGCTCTTCAAGATCCGGATGCTCGACGGCCACCCCTGGATCTCCCACGTGGAGTGGCAGCCCGCGCCGCTCGACCTGCGCGAGCGCTTCCCCTTCTCCCTGGCGGGCGTTCCCGCACCCTTCCACCTGATCCTGGTCGCAGCCGTGTGCGTTCCGCTCGTCATGCTCTCCGCGCTGTTCGTCTGCCTGAGGCGAAGACCGCGCGCGTGGTGGCTGTGGAGCGTCCTGATCCTGCTCGGGATCGGCCGACTCACACTGATCTGGCTCCCGATCCCGTTTCACAAGAGCTACGTCCGCGTGGAGCCATGGGCCGTCGCGGTGCTCGGCACGCGCGTCGAGAAGGTGCCCTGCTACGATCCGTGGCGCGTGTCGGTCTCGCTGCCCCTGGCTGCGCTCGCCTTCCTCTGGGTCGAGCGACGCCGAACGCGGCGGGCGCCGTAGCGTGCGCGGGCGCAACGCAAGGGAGCTCGCTGCGCTGCTCGCGCTGACGGGGCTCGCCCTGCTCGCATCGGGCTGGGCGCCGTACGATCGCACGACCTGGATGCTCGAAGTGTTTCCGGTGTTGCTGGGGGTGCCGCTGCTCGTCGCCACGCACGCCCGCTTCCCGCTCACGCCGCTGGTCTACCGGCTGCTCTTTCTCCACGCGCTGATCCTCATCGCGGGCGGCCACTACACCTACGCACGGGTGCCGGCGGGCTTCTGGGTGCAAGACGTGCTGGGCCTCGCGAGAAATCCCTATGACCGGCTCGGCCACTTTGCGCAGGGCTTCGTGCCGGCCCTGCTCGCGCGGGAGATTCTGCTGCGTCGCTCTCCGCTCGAGCCGGGCCGGTGGACCTTCTTCCTGGTCGTCTGCGTCTGCCTGGCGCTCAGCGCCTGCTACGAGCTGATCGAATGGTGGGCCGCGGTTCTCGGAGGCGCGCAGGCGGAGGCGTTCCTGGGCACCCAGGGCGACGTCTGGGACACGCAGTGGGATATGTTCACGGCGGCGATCGGCGCGCTGACAGCCCAGCTGCTGCTCTCGAGCAGGCACGATCGGGCGCTGTGCGAGCTGGGCGAAACGCGCGCCGCGGCGAGAGGTTGCAACCACCCCGCATGAGCACGAGCGCGGAGGAGACGCTGCGAATTCCAGTCCGCCGTGCAGCGGCGCTGCTGCTGCTCATGCTGCTCGCCTGCGCAAGCAGCCCGGGCACCGTGGATCTGGGCGTGGACGCGCCGCCACTCGGTGCGGGAGCGGTGCTGGATGACGAGGTGGGCGTCAGCATCGCCGGCAGCAGCTTCGCGACGGTTCTCGCGCGCGGCTGCGAGCTGCCCTGCAAAGGAGTGTTCGAGATCCGCACGGGCAGCGACGATCAGGAACGCATCATGATTCACCTGCTGCGCCGAGCTTCCAAGGCACCCCATCCGATCTCGCGACTCGCCGACTTCCAAATCGTGGGGATTCCACCCGGTCCGGCTCGAGACCGGATCGTCACGGTGACGCTGCGCGCCCGGAAGGATCGCCTCTCCATCTCCGCGGTGGAGACAGCGACAAGCACGAGCCTCACCATCCGAACCGTGCTCTTCGTGGGCGAGTAGGCGATGCGGCGCGGCTGGGTTCGAGCTGCGACGGCCCACCCCGTGATCACCGGGGTGCTGATTGCCTGCACCGCACTCGGGGCCGTGCTCGGCGGCCTCACTCTCAGCGAAGAGTGGTCGCTGGTGCGCCGCATCCTGGCGGGCGCGGTGAGCGGAGCCGGCGTCGGATTGCTGATGACCGCCAGCCGCATCGTCGGGTGACGCGGGCGGGGCGGGGGATCGCTCGCGCGGGCGTCGGACCATCCTCCGGCCATCCGTGTTAGATTGGCGCCGCCTTGCGCGGACGCGGGCGGTACGCCGTGCGCGCCGCCTGCTCGCGCGCGCAGCGCTCACCCGGCAACGAGGACCCCGAACCTGACGCAACCCCGATCCGAGCGAAGCTCCTCCCGAACGCGCAGGCTGTTCTTCGCGCTCGCGCTGGGCCTGTGCGCCGTGGTCGCCGCCTACCTCTATCTGGAAGCCGCGCAGACCGGTTTCTTCGGCAGGGGCTTCGGCAGCGTGCCGCTCGGGGCGGAGGGCGCGATCGACCTGAGCGGTGAGAGTGGCCGGCGACGCATCGCGCCGCTCGACGCCTCGGACGAGCGCCAGATGCGGCTGCAGCGCGGCGCCGTCGACGAGCTCGCGCGGCGCCACGTGGGCACGCCGATCAGCGGGGGCGGCACCGAAGACCTGCGCATCCTGCAGCAGCTGCTCGACCAGCATGTGCTGAAGCGCGATCAGGTCTACGAGCTCCAGGCGCTGGGCGTCGTGCTCGGGGACGTCATGGTGGCGCAGCTCGGCTACTCCTGGGTGGTGGTGCAGGACGAGATCGGCCGCAGCCGCGCGCTGCGTTTCGCGGACAGCGACACGCTGGTGTTCCCGGTCACGATGATCTCCAAGCGGGTCGAGAAGGACATCCGCTTCGGGGTGAGCGAGCTGTACGCGAAGGCGGAGACCCTCGCGTCCCGCGGCGGGAAGCTGGAGTAGGCGCCGCGCTGGCCGTGCTTCCGAACTGCCGCCTCGAACATCCGGCCCCGCAGACGCCGCCGGATCCGGCGGACGGACCGCTGCGCATCGCGCTGGGCCTCTACCTGATCGACCTGGTGGAGATCAACGATCCGCATGGACGTGTTCCTGACGGGAGGCACGATTCTGGTGTTCCTGGCGCTCGTCGAATCGGTGCTGACCAGCGCGCTCGCCGATCGGGGCCGGCGGGACCTCGCAAAGCGCATCGATCGCTGCTCGCGGCTGGGCTTCCCGACCGTGCTGATCCTGCTCGTCCTGATCGCCTTCTGGTGGTGGTGAGAGCCGCAGCACGTTGATAGTCTCGGCTGCGCCGGTGCGGCGCATGTCCCGAGGAGCCGAGCCATGACCACCCGGATGACCCGTGAAGAGCGCGAGGCCTTCCTCGCCGGCGTGCACGTCGGGGTGCTGAGTCTCGGCGAGCCGGGTCGCGGCCCGCTCGCGATCCCTGTCTGGTACCGATACGCGCCCGGGGGTGAGATCCACCTGGTGACCGAGCGCGGCTCGCGCAAGGCGCGCCTGCTCGCGGTGGGTCGGCGCATCAGTCTGTGCGTGCAAGACGAGGCACCGCCCTACAAATACGTGAGCGTGGAGGGCCCGGTGATCGCAATCGATCCGTCCGATCTCGAGCGCGACGAGCGCCCCCTGGCCCACCACTACCTGGGCTGCGAGCGCGGCGACCACTACATCGCCAGCGCGAGCGACGGCCGCGACCCGGACGCGATGATCCGGGTGCGCATGCGTCCGGAGCGCTGGCTCACGGTGGACTACTCGAAGGAAGACGTCGGACTCTGATTCCGCACCGCCGGCGCGCGTGCTGGAATCAGCGCGCAGCGGCACCGAACGTCGAGACGACCGCGGCCACTTCGTCCACCAGCCGGCGCATCTCGCCGTCCGCCACGTCGTACTGGATCGCGAAGCCATCCTCGGTGAGGCGGACGACGTGCCCCACCAGCTCGAAGGGCAGCACGGGCTGGACGAAGACGTACAGGCGGACGCTCGTGCCCGGCTCGGGTCGCAGCGACACGCCCTCGAGCAGGGCACCCGAATACGAGATGTTCACCAGGCGACCCGCGCCCTCGCGCGCGCCGGTGGAGTAGAGCGCATCGAAGTGCGTTTCGAAGCGCAGCTCCTTGCGCTTGTTCGGAGGGCTGGAGTGCGGCGTGGAATTCACCGCCTGCGTATCGGAGCCGATTGCGCGCCGCTTGAGCACACCCCGGCGGGGTGCTGGCGCGGCGCTCGGCGCGGCAGCGCGTGGTAGGCTGTGTGCCGCGCGCCCCGCTCGCGCGGGTGCGCAGCGGGTGGACTCGCGGCCGCGACTCGAAACAGGCAGCGGCCGCCGCGATCGCCCGACGGCGAGCACCTCGGGAGTCAGAATGCGCTCGGAGCGCGTGACCGCGGCAGAACAGGTGGCATTCCGCAGGCGCGTGGAGGCGGCGATCCGCCGCGACGATCCGCGCGAGCTCGCGGACGTGGCGCTCGAGATCGCGCTCGAATCGACGGAGCGCGAGTGGGCGCAGTCGTGCTGTGTCCAGCTGGCTCGCCACAGAGACCCCTGCGTGCGCGGCAGCGCCCTGGTGGGTCTCGGGCATCTGGCGCGCCGCTTCGGTCAGCTCGACCCGCAGCGTGTGAAGCGCGTGGTCGAGAACGGACTCTGGGACCGCAACGAGCACGTGCAGCGCCAGGCACAGTCGGCGGCGGACGACCTCGCGACGTTCCTGCGCTGGGAGTTCGAGGGGCCGAGCGGCTGAACGCGGTCCTCAGTCGCCGAGGTGCAACGCGTCGAAGTAGACCAGCGCGCCGGCGCTCTGGCCCGCGCTGCGCTGCAAGCCGTCGAAGCGCGCCTCGACAAAGACGCGCACGCTGCGCAGATCGACCGGGACGCCGCCCCAATGGCGGGCGAACTGTTCGTGGAGGTCGAATGCGAAGGGAATCCAGCGGCCGAGCTCCGGATCGCGCGGCCCGGCGAACTCGAAGCGCCGATTGCCGATGGCGAAGGGCGGCGTGTCGATGCCCGCGAGGATCAGGGACAGCTGGAGGCTCGCGCCGATCTGCCGGAAGTTGCTCGCATCGAATGCCATGACCACGAGCTGGATGTACTGGGTGGGGGTATCCGGCTCCCAGCGCTCGACGCGATAGCGACCGGAGAGGCGGCGCGGCAGCCGCGCTGTCGCCACGTCCTGGGCGGCGCCCGCGATGCCCGTGGAGGTCGGAAAGTTTCCGCTGTCGAGGCTCAGCTGCAGGCTGTGGCGTCCGGCGCTGGCCTGGGCTTCGCTGATCTCGAAGCTGCCCCAGTAGGGCTTTTCGGGCCGCTGAAAGTCGAACCAGGGCTCGCGACCCTGCTCGAACGATCCGTTCTGCAGCAGATTGGGCGACGGCGGCGCGGCGGCGCCCGTCGCGCAGCCCGCGCAGCCGAGCGCAACGACACAGAGAAGGCCCACGGCGCGCACGGGCGCATGCTAGCGAAGGCGGCCGCCGCGCCCGGCCCGGGCGCGGCGCTGGCACGTCCGGCGCTGGGTCGGGCACACTGCTCGCATGGCGTGCTGCCCGATCCCCGGCGCCGGTTCGCGCGTGGCCGCGTGCGCCGCGCCGGGTCGCGCAGCGGGGGCGCGGCTGTGAGCGACTGGGCGTCTCTCGCGATCGCGGTGGCTGCGGTGCTTGCGCTCGCCGCCGTGTGGCGCTGGGTCGCGGGCCGGCGCAGGGCGGACGGCGCCTCGCTCGCGTCCTTCCTGCGCCACTTCGACGCGCTGCACGTCCCGGACGAAGTCGCGCTGCGCGTGCACCATCACCTCGAACAGTGGATGGCAGACGCGGGGCAGGCGTTTCCGGTGGGGCCGCGCGACCCGCTGTCGCGCTACGGCATCGGGCCCGAAGACGTGGACGAGGCGCTCGACCTGCTGCTCGGCGCCAGCGCGAGCTCGGCGGGCAGCGCGCCGGGCCGCCCGCCCATCGAGACGGTGGAAGATCTGGTTCGCTGCGTGGCCGGCCACGGGTGCGGCGCGGGGCCGCTGCCGCGGGAGAAGGCGGGCGGGCGCTAGACGCGCTTGCGCAGGTTGCGCGGCAGGACGCGCTTGCGCAGCCGCAGCGATTGCGGCGTCGCTTCGAGCAGCTCGTCCTCGCCCATCCATTCGAGCGCCCATTCGATGCCGACCTCGCGGGCGGGTGTCAGCGTCACGGCCTCGTCCTTGTTCGCGGCCCGAATGTTGGTGAGCTTCTTGGCGCGCACCGCGTTCACGTTGAGATCCCCGCGGCGGCGGTTCTCTCCGACGATCTGCCCCTCGTATACCGACACGCCGGCACCGATGAAGAGATTGGCGCGCTCCTGGATGCCGAACAGGCTGTAGGCCGTGGTGCGGCCGGCCTCGGTGGCCACGATGGCACCTACACCGCGGGGAGACAGGTCCCCCGCCCACGTCTCATAGCCGCGCACGGTGTGGTGCAGGACGCCATCGCCGCGTGTGTCCGACAGGAACTCGGCGCGGTAGCCGAACAGTCCGCGACTCGGAACCACGAAGCTCAGACGCATCTGTTCGCCGCGCTGCTCCATGGCCTCGAGGCGGCCGCGGCGCTGCGCGAGCTTCTCCATCACGGAGCCCGCGTACGCCTCGGGCGTCTCCACGACCACGTCCTCCACCGGCTCGAGGCGCCGGCCGTCCTGCTCGCGCACGATGATCTCCGGGCGCGAAACGCTGAACTCGTAGCCTTCGCGGCGCATGGTCTCGATCAGCACGGCGAGCTGCAGCTCGCCGCGCGCCGCGACCGAGAAGGTCTCGGCGTTCTGCATCTCCTCGACCTGGATCGAGACGTTGCCGAGCGCCTCGCGGCGCAGGCGCTCGAGCACCTGCCGGCTGGTGACGAAGCGACCCTCGCGCCCCGCGAAGGGCGAGGTGTTGGCGGAGAAGCGCACGCGCACGGTG
>Ga0224496_10002879_pt1 | contig 10094 bp, 9 predicted proteins | sample SF_Jul11_sed_USG_2_FD_168127 | JGI IMG/M metagenome (GOLD analysis project Ga0224496, IMG submission 168127) | Sediment microbial communities from San Francisco Bay, California, United States - SF_Jul11_sed_USGS_8_1 | ecosystem: Environmental > Aquatic > Marine > Sediment | place: USA... | reverse complement strand
CCCAAGACTATTAAAGCGGGAAGCCATTCAAATCGGTGTGTGGTACGCAGCCTTGCATCATCGGACCCGCCAGTTGCGCTCCCAACCCTTCTTTCGACAAAAATCCGCACAAGCAGAATGCCGGCCAGCACCATCACAATGATCCCGAAGATAAGCGGGAAGGCCCGTGGTCCGACCTCACCATCGCCAAAGCCCGGCGGGATCGTGAGGATGACCAACCATGTCCAACAGCCCGCAATCAGAAGCAGTGTAATCCCGAGAGCAGTATCTTGAATACGGTTGGTCATCTCATTGCCCCTTTTCCAGCCAGCCGTTACTGAGCCATGCCGAGTTGTTTCAGAAGATCGGCGTAGAAGGCGTCATCCTTTGCGATCAAAGCACCGAAATCAGATGCGCCCATGTAGGCGGGCGAGAAACCGATATTGCCGGCAGCCTCCTGGAACTGGGCGCTGGCAACGGCTGATTCAGCAGCAGCCTGCAATTTTGCAACCACATCATCAGGGGTTCCCGCTGGTGCCGCCAGACCGCGCCACATCGAGATGTTGACGTCCACGTCCTGCTCCATTGCAGTAGGCACGTCGGGAAGCACCGAAACACGCTCCTCTCCGGTCACGGCCAGCACATTCAACTCGCCGGCCTCGACATAGGACACAAACTGGCCTGGCCACTGTATGGCCGCGTCAATCCTGCCTGCCAAAAGCTCGATCGGTGCTTTGCCATCGCCGTAAGAGATGAAGGAGACTTTATCACCGATCCCCATCGCATCGAACAAAGCCGCCGACGTCAGATGGGTGAACGACCCCTTACCAGAAATACCAACCTTCAGTTTCTGGTCCGAGGCGTTTGCCGCCGCAACCAGATCGGCGAGATTGTTCCAGCCGGACGAGCTGTTCACGGCCAGGGCCGGGATTTCCGTCGAGACGCGTGCGATTGGTGTGAAGGCGGAATAGTCAAACGGCACTTTGCCGGTGTGGTGCGTTGTGCTGATCGAGTTTGAATTCCAAACGATACTGTATCCGTCAGGCGCAGTACTGACGACATGGGAGTAGCCGACCGCCCCGCCGCCGCCTGTACGGCTGACAGGTACCACTGGCTGGCCAAGCTCATTCGACATCAGCTCCGATAGCAACTGTGCGATTGTGTTGGCGGTCCCACCAAAAAGAACTGTCATATCAACGGGTTTCTCTGGGTATTCCGCATGGGCTGCCCCGCCGAAGGCAATAAACGCCGATGACAGGATGGCGGCAAATCCGCCTCGTATTGTGCGATTGAGTTTCATGGTTTCCTCCCTTTCTGTTGTTGTCCCGATCTCGCCCGGGATCAGGCGTTTGCGCTATTGGTTCTTGCGGCCTGGGCGCGCGCTTCCCGGGCTGCTTGTGCTATGTGTTCACGTCCTGGAACGTGATCCCTAAGCGCTTTGAGAATTTTCTCTGGTGTGGCGGGTAGTGATTTGATCCGCACGCCGATGGCATCGTAGATCGCATTCATGATGGCAGGCGCGGTGGGAACCAGCGCCGGTTCCCCAATGCCCTTCGCCCGTAGCGGGCTTTTGGGGTCCGGGTCTTCGACGATCGTGCAGTTGATCTGTGGAATATCGAGCGATGTCGGGAGGATGTATTTTGCAAAACCATGCGTGATCGCATGTCCCTTGTCGGTCTGGTAATCCTCCATCAGAGCCTGACCAAGCCCCTGAACAACGCCACCTTCAATCTGCCCTTCAACCCCACGCGGGTTGATGGCGCGACCCACGTCATGCGCGGCCCAGATGCCCAGAACCTGTACCTCGCCGGTCCATGTATCGACCTCGACCTCGGCCACCTGGGTGCCAAATACATAGGCCTGCCACGGGCTGCCCGATCCATCCACAGGGTCAAGACCGGTGCCATGTGCGGTAAAGGACGCTGCACCGACCGGCACCACACCGCGCTTTTTACACGTTGCCACCGCATCAGACATGGACATGCGCAGATTGGTATCCAGCGCCCAGATCTCTCCGTCGAAGGCCCGCAGGCTTTCGAATGGAACGTCCCAGTGCTCGGCAATTTGCTCAAACAAGGCTTTTTGCGCTTCGCGCGAAGCCAAAGCGACTGAATTGCCAATCATGTAGGTTTGGCGGGTTGCACCCGCATGGGCCGCTTCGGGCGACCGCGCCGTGTCATTGTCACCGATGGTCACGTCTTGCGGCTTGATGCCCAATTCATCGGCGGCGATCTGCGCCAGAACGGTCAGGATGCCTTCGCCGATTTCGGTAACTCCTGTCACCACCTTGGCCGTTCCACCGTCATCCAGCTCGGCCCAGGCACCGGCCCGGTCGATCGTTGCCGTGCGCGCAATTCCGTACCAGCTTGCCGCCATGCCGCGGCCGCGTTTCATTCTGGTCATCACGCAACCCTCTCAGCATCGTTTTTACTTTTCGTTTCAGCCTTGATACGCGCGCCCAAAGTGCAGGGTTTCCTTGTGTCGGGGCCGTTCAAATCACCCCGCTTGGCGCCGCGAACATTGGGAGCGCCTGTTTCCCAGCGCGAGGCGGTTTCTGCGGCGTCGAGAACCCGGTCGAGGGAAGCTGTTTCAAGCGTTTGCTGCGTGTGGGTCTTCGCGCCGATCTTCATCATATTGAGGCGGCGGATCTCGAACGGGTCCATGTCCAGCGCTTCGGCGGCCATATCCATCATGCTTTCAGTCGCGAACTGCGCCTGCATACCGCCAAAGGTCCGGAACGCACCTGACGGCGTGTTGTTTGTGTAGACCGCTGTCGTGTCGACCTTGAGATTGTCCACCTCATAAGGCCCGCACGACAGGATTGCCGCCTTGCGCATCACGCCCTCGCTCGACATTCCGTAAGCGCCGCCATCCGACAGCATGTTGAACTCGATCGCGGTGATTCGGCCATTCCACTTGAGGCCCATCTTGTAATGGACCCGCGAGGGATGGCGCTTGGCCGAGGCGATCAGGCTTTCCTCGCGCGTGAAGTTCAACTGCACGGGACGGTGCGTCTTCATCGCGGCCAGGGCCAGCATGCCTTGGTAGATCATGTCTTCCTTGCCGCCAAATCCTCCGCCGACAGGGCTCATGATGAACCGGACCTTGTTGATCGGTTTGGCGATGATTTCAGCCAGCATGTGGCGGTGATGCGTGATGTTTTGCGATGGTGAGATCACTACGACCACGTCATCGGGATCGACATAGGCAATCCCCGCCTCGGGTTCGAGATAGGCATGCTCGACCTGCTGGGTGCTGAAATCGTCCTCAAGAACAATATCAGCTGCGGCAAAGCCCGCGTCGATATCACCTTTGCGGACCGGAATATGCTTCACCACATTCCCGGGGGCATAGTCGTGGATGACAGGCGCTCCGGGTTTCAGCGCATCTTCGGGGTCAAATAGGCCGGGAAGTTCCTCATACTCCACCTTGATCTTGGACAGAGCGCGGCGGGCTGTCACCAGATCCTCGGCGGCGACAGCAGCTACAGCCTCGCCCACATGGCGCACCTTGCCGCGTGCCATGATCGGCTGGTCATGAACAAAGACGCCAAACCCATCCGTGCCAGGCACATCATCCGAAGTAATTACGCATGCCACACCATCCATCGCCTCGGCCTCGCTGGTGTCGATGGATAGGATCCGCGCATGGGCGTGCGGTGAGCGAAGCACCTGCATCTGCAACATGTCCGGCAACTTCATGTCAGCAGCGTATTTCAGCCGCCCCGAGACTTTTGCGGGCGCATCAAGGCGGCGCACATTTGCGCCGATATAGCTGTCCCCAACTTTATCTTCCTCCAACACCGTTTCAGGCAAGTCACCCGCGATGACGGACCGGGCCATCTCCACCGCTTCGAAAATCTTAGTGTAACCGGTACAGCGGCAGATGTTGCCACCCAGACGTTCCTTGATTTCTTCAATATCGGCAGCCGGGTTTTCGCGGAGCGCCGAGGTCGCCGCCATGACCATTCCCGGAATGCAATATCCGCACTGGCTCGCGCCGGTTTTGTGGAATGCCCGCTGCATTGGGGTCAATTCGCCCGGCGTTGCCAGCCCTTCGATCGTCTCGATCCGCGCACCAGAGGCCTTGGCAACCGGCATCAGGCAGGATTTCACCAGTTTGCCATCAACAAAGACGCTGCATGTGCCGCATTCGCCCGCGCCGCAACCTTCCTTGGTGCCTGTCAGGTTCAGATCATCACGCAAAAAGTCCAGCAGGCGCTTGTGGGGTTCAGTTTCGCGGGTGATCTTCCGGCCATTCACTTCTGCCTCGATCTTCAGCTTAGACATGGGCTTGTTCCCTTGTATCCTGAAATTTTATCTCGACATCCGACTGATCCGCTAAGGCGTCCTGCAATGCGGCACGGACGAAATTGACGACGACCTCGCGTCTGTAATCCTGTCGGCTGCGAGAGCCGACGAGTTCGGCCGCGGAACGCGCAACCTTGTCGATCAATGCATGCGAGATGGTTTCACCTCTAAGGGCGCGCTCGGCATCGTACATCCGGATCGGCCGCGGTCCGACGCCACCAAGCGCAAGCCTGACATCTTCAAAAATCCGGCCTGTATGATCCGCCTTTACCAGTGCGGCACAACAGGCGACCGAAATAACCAGGGACCGGCGCTGCCCCACTTTCTGAAACGATCCACCATAACCGCTTGCCGTATCAAGGATGACAGCGGTTGCGATTTCATCGCGGGCAATCTGCGTACGGCCGGGGCCCTCGATAAAGTCGACAACTGCAATTCGGCGGCGTGCAATCTCGCCATTCTCAAGCCGCGCCAACTCAATCTCACCATTCAGGGCGACAACCGCAGGTGTGCCATCCGCCACCGGGGAGGCATTTACCAGATTGCCGGTCAGCGAGGCCTGTTCGCGAATCTGATCATCCGCAAACCAGATTGCGCAATAAGGCATGCAAGGCAGATTACGCATCAGCACGCGATCCGTCAGGAAATCCTGATAGACCGTATTCGCCCCAAGCCGAACCCGACCGTTTTCAAACGCGTAACCATTCAACTCGGATATTCGCGTGACATCCACCAGTTCGGGCAAATGCACATCCCCGGCCCGCCCTTCGCGGGCCCAAGGCAAGATGTCTGTTGCACCGGAGACGAGCCGACTGCCTTCAGGCGAAGCTGCCCAAATCGTAAGGGCTTCTTCCAGGGTCGTCGGCATATGATATGTGTCGTAGGTCAGCATTGCTCGTCTCCCTAAGGGCGGCGGTTTACTCAGCCGCCACTTTCTTGGCTTCAGCGCGCGGGTTCTTGACCACGACCTTGATCGCGTCTTCGACCCGGTCCTTGGCGTAGCGCAGCGCCTCCTTGAGGTCCTTCATTTCAAAAGTGTGGGTGTGAATCAGCGTGGCATCGAACCGCTTTTGCCGCATGAAAGCTTCGGCTCTGTGCGTGGCGGTTTTACCCTCGCCACGGATGCCGAAGAGATAGATGTTGTTGCGCACCAGATATGCGACATCGATCGGCGCCTCGGCGCTCGGGAACGCGGCAAGACAGATCTTTCCGCCGCGATTCAGCATCTGCGCCGCTTCGTTGACGCCGTTCGGTGCGCCTGCGCATTCGATCACATAATCGACGCCCTTGCCGCCGGTCAGTTCACGTACTTTCTCGACAACGTTTTCGTTGCGCACATTGATGACGTGATCCGCGCCAAGCTGCTTGCCGATCTCAAGGCGATTGTCGCGCGTCCCGGTCAGAATGACCGGTTGGGCCCCCAGTGCTTTGGCAACGGCAGCACCCATCAGTCCGATCGGCCCCGGACCTGTCACCACCACGCTTTCACCGGCAACCAAGCCGCCGAGTTCAGTCAGGCCGTACATCGCAGTACCTGCTGTCACAACCAAAGTTGCCTCTTCGTCGGACATGGTGTCGGCGACATGAACTAACGTGTTGATATTGTTAACCGCATATTCGGCAAAACCGCCGTCAGTGGTAAAGCCGTTGGCGCGGTGGCCTTTGTCGACATCACCATAGTTTTTTCCGTAATTGTGGCACGACGTGTACATGCCCTGCCGACAGCGCTTGCACTGGCCGCAGCCAGCGTGGATTTCAACCGTCACCCGCTCACCTATGGCGTATTCGTCAACACCCGGGCCCAAGGCTACCACAGTGCCCATGTATTCATGTCCGGGCGTGTAGTTCTTGTTGAAGGGCGCGCCGCCCTGAATCTGGGCAGGCGGACCATGATGAATGATTTCAAGATCGGTCGCGCAGATCGCAACCGCATCGATACGCACCAGAACCTCAGCTTTGGCCGGCACTGGTACCGGTTTGTCCGTCAGCGTCAGTTCACCCGGATCACCCAGAACCCAAGCCTTCATCTGTTCCGGGATCGGGTGTGTATCGCTGACAGTTACATTGGCAGGCATCGGCATGTATGTGTCTCCATTCTGCTGATAGATTGCGCTAGGATTTGAGGTTGCGCAGTTTGTTGGAAAAGTTGTTGGCCGCACCGATCACTTCCTTGATCAGGTGCTTGCGGTAGTCTTCGGTTGCGCGTTCAGACGCGACCGTGACGGAAATCGAGCCCAGTACAGCTCCGGCGCCCTCTCGGATAGCGGCACCGATACAGACGATGCCTTCGTGAAACTCTTCATCGTCCAAGGCGAATTTCAGACGCCTGACCAGCCGCAGTTCCTCAACAAGGCCGGAAAGGGTCGTAATCGTGCGTGGCGTGTACTGTGTCAGGCCATTGGCCGAAATCACCCGAACAAGTTCCGTATCGGGTATCCAGGCGAGGATGGCCTTTCCGGTCGCCGTGGCGTGCAGGGCAGTCATCTTTTCGACTTCGCTTGGCTCATCCACGGCGCCGCCCGGATCCGAAAAGCTCAGCTTAGTCATAAGCGAGGTGCCGCTCAGAACTGCCAGCTGAACACCATGGCCGAGCCTTTCGCCCAATAGCCGTAAGTCGTTTTCCAAAACGACTTCCGGCGTTGCCTCACTGTTAGAAAATTCAACCAATTCACTGAGTCTGGGGCCAAGCGCATACCCCCGAGTCCGTCCCAGATGGCTGAGATAACCGCGTTGGACCAGCGTGGAGATCAGGTGATGACAGGTCGAAATATTCAACCCGACCCGCTCGGAAACCTCGGACACAGTCATCCCATCCCGTTTACTCGCAACAGCTTCAAGAAGGCTAAGTGCCCGATCGACAGACTGGATTGTGCGCCCGCCCGCATTGTCAGCTTGTCTGGCGAACTGTGTTTCGGCATCGGTGCCGGACGCGCGCTTGTCGAACTTGTCCGCCTTTTCGAGCTTCATGGGCACGTTCCTTCCTCCTTGATGAGCATTGAGTATGTCGGAGATTCTAGCAACTTATTTTGTTAATGTCGTTTTTAATTTCATAATATGAAATACAACACCACCTCGACAATGGCTCCGGCTTGTTGGATGCCTGATACATGCACCATGCAACGCCCCCCGATTGGGCTTCTGATGGAAATCCCTGCGTTTGGGTCAAGCGGCTTGGCGTACCGCTGGCTGCACTATAAGAATGCAATGAATACAGGTTCGAGGCGTGAAATTTCGAAATGGGAGGCACGATGAATTTCGCAGGTAAAGTGGCCCTGGTCACTGGTGGCTCACGCGGCATAGGGGCCGCAACAACCAGGGCCATTGTCTCCTCTGGCGGATCGGTCGTGGTTCACTATGGATCGAACCAGGAGGCCGCCGAAATGCTGGTTGCCGAAGTTGGACGCGATAGGTGCCATCTGGTCAGGGCAGATCTTGGAACCGCTGGCGTAGCTGCCGGGCTTTGGGGCGAAGCCCTGGCATGGAAGGGAAAGATTGATGTGCTGGTCAACAATGCGGGCATTTTCCTGACGGAAGATCGAGCTGGCCCCGATGAGGTTTGGCGTGAGTTGTGGTTGCGCACCCTGCAGATAAATTTGATCTCAGCGGCGGATCTGAGCCGCGAGGCAATAAATTGCTGGCTGGCTGCCAAATCAGGTGGCGCTATTGTGAATGTGGCAAGCCGGGCTGCGTTTCGCGGGGATTCTCCGGATCACTGGTCATATGCAGCCTCAAAGGGTGCATTGGTATCCCTGACCAAGACCTTGGCCCGGGCTTATAGCGGGCAGGGGATTTATTCCTATGGCATCGCGCCGGGATTTGTGATGACCGATATGGCGCAAGCAGAATTCGACCGTGATCCCACAATGCGCCAACGACTGATCAACGATATCCCCTATGGCGAAATTGCCCCGGCAGAAGAGATTGCCAATGCGATATGTTTCTTTGCTTCTGGTTTGGCAACTCACGCAACCGGCCAGACGCTGGATGTGAATGGCGCTTCTTACGTTCGCTAGCGGTCAGTTCCAGGCTACCATTTCATGATCGAACCACAGGCACAGGAATACAAATGACCGTCTATTTGATCCGGCACGGCCAATCCGAATTCAATGCCGCACACAATGATGGCGGTCCGGACCCAATGATCTTTGATGCGCCCCTGACGGAAAAAGGCCGAATACAAGCAATGCAGGCAAGAGCCGAGGTCATGGAGCTTGGAATTCAGCAGGTCATAACGTCACCATTGACACGTGCCATCCAAACCTCCCTGGCCATTTTCCAAGGCATCGCGCCGATAAGGGTACTGGCCGACCACCGCGAACTGCTCAGCCACAGTTGCGATGTGGGTCGCTCTCCAGTCGCTTTACAGGTGGATTTCCCGGACCTGTCATTCGGCCATCTGGATGAAATATGGTGGCATCAGGGTCCGGCGAACGAAAATGGCGTGCCGGTCGAGCCAAGGGATGTATTCCAACATCGCATCAGAAAGTTCGCCCTGGAGCTTGGCCGGTTGTCAGAAATGCGTTTGGCAGTAGTCGGCCACGGGGACGCCTTCAAGGAATTGGCCGGGTTTTCAATGGCCAATTGCGAAATCCGTAAATACCCTGATTAGACGGCGACCTATTTCACAGGTTCTGGCGCGCTCTGCCGACAGCAAAGTTGAGTCAGTGCCAAAAAACGGGTCCAGCACAGCCGATCTCTCTCAGGGCAAGCATTGTGAAGGTCGCGCCTCAGCCCAAATTCGACGATCTTGGGAATTGTGTCACGACCAAACCGCATCTGTAGATTACTTTGCACCTCTGGGGTCGGAGCATGCATATGTGCCCCCGTCAGGAAGCTTGCATAGATTCACAAAGAAACCATCATCGATCATTTGATATCGAGGAATAAGTTTACCCGCGTCCTGCCTGTCGAGGTAATCACTGCACGCTGACAAATAATAACGCTCCACGCGTTCCGGAGAATCATACCATTGGTAAAACGCTGACGTAGCCGCCAAACCTGCATCACCGGTCGTATGCATGGTTTTCGCAAAACTTGCAGCAATGTCCATTTGGGACGACCAAGAAGACAGGGCGTTCCAAACCGAGTCGTCACCTGCTTCTTTCATGTCCCAAGCAAACAGCAGACTGATAGCGCTGGCATCTGCTTCGAGCGCAAATGTGGTACGCGCAAATTCCTTCATTGCCAATGTATCAGATGGGCATGACGCCCGCGTGTACTGCCAGAAATGACGGAGTTCATGCAATAAAACGCCCACTTGCATGGCCGGGGAAAGAGATTCGTCAATGACGATCCGGTTTTTGTCGGCATCGAAATAGGCGAGAGCGTTGTCCATTTGAGTTGAGGTACACAGTTGCGGCGATTGGAATTCCAGCACCTCGGCAAAGGAAGGGTAAACGCCAAGAAAGGGTGAGACTTTACGGTACAAATCCACCAAGTGGCTTTGTTCCTCGGTCGAATCGTCCGTATGAGGTATATCAGCGCAAACCTCAGTCGAACCTGCCCAAGTACTGCTGACCGAGAAAAGCGCCAAAGATAACAAGAAAACCCGCATTCCAGAAAATTATCATTCGGCAAACGAGATTGTCTATAGCATGCCAGTCGGGCGGAAATTCACGGCTTCGCGCTGGTTTGCCTTTGCGCCAATTGCGGGTATCGAGGCCGGTCAATTGCAAGACACGTTGCTTCCATGTTCAGTCGCATCTCAATTCAACAGCCTTTCCGTTTACATAGGAAAATCGGAAATGCGACCAACGCGGTCCCGTCTGTCCCGCGCCCAAACCACGATTTTCTGACCCGCTTTCT
>Ga0224496_10002877_pt1 | contig 10096 bp, 9 predicted proteins | sample SF_Jul11_sed_USG_2_FD_168127 | JGI IMG/M metagenome (GOLD analysis project Ga0224496, IMG submission 168127) | Sediment microbial communities from San Francisco Bay, California, United States - SF_Jul11_sed_USGS_8_1 | ecosystem: Environmental > Aquatic > Marine > Sediment | place: USA... | reverse complement strand
CATAGGGGCCAAAAGCTACCTGATAATCGACAGCAAGACCGGCCAGGAGCTCGCCTCGCTGAACGCGGACGAATCCCTGGCACCGGCGAGTCTCACCAAGATCATGACGACTTACGTGGTATTTCATGCCCTGAAGCAGGGGCAGATTTCGCTGCGCGACGAAGTGACGATCAGTGAGAAAGCCTGGCGAACGGAAGGCTCGCGGATGTTTGTCGAAGTTGGTACACGGGTATTGGTAGAAGACCTGTTGCGCGGCATGATCGTGCAGTCGGGCAACGACGCCAGCGTCGCGCTCGCGGAACACATTGCGGGTACCGAGGGCGTGTTCGCGGAAATGATGAACCAGCAGGCGGCAGCACTCGGAATGCATGCTAGCCACTTCCGGAACGCAACGGGATTGCCGGCGGACGACCACAAAACCACGGCACGCGATCTCGCGACACTGTCACGCGCGATCATCGAAGAGTTCCCGGAGTACTATCCCCTGCATGCCGAAAAGGAATTCACTTACAATGGCATCAAGCAAAGCAACCGAAACTCGCTCTTGTGGCGTGACGATTCGGTCGACGGCCTCAAGACCGGGCATACCGAGGACGCCGGGTATTGCCTCGTCGCATCCGCAAAACGCGACGGTATGCGACTCGTTTCAGTCGTACTCGGCACGTCCAGCACCAAGGCGCGAGAGGACGGCACACAGGCACTTGTGAATTACGGGTTTCGATTCTTCGAAACGCGTCTATTGTTCAAGGCCGGCGAAGAAATATCGACCGCACGAATCTGGAAGTCGGCGAATCAGTATTCCAGGCTCGGCGTTCTCGAGGATCTCTACGTCACGATTCGTCGCGGCAGCTATGAGAATCTCGAATCGAAACTGGATATGCCGGCCATCGTCACCGCGCCGCTGGCCGCCGGCCAAGCGATTGCCCAGCTCAGCGTCAGCCTCGACGGCGAAGTGCTGGTCAACACGCCGCTGAGGGCACTGGAAGACAATCCTTCCGGAACGTTCTGGCAGCGTACGAAAGACAGCGTGAGTCTCTGGTTCGAGTAATATGTCCGAAGAGTCAGTCATGGAATTTCCGTGCGAGTTCCCGATCAAGATGATGGGCAGGGACACACCGGAGTTTCGGGCGATTGCAATCGCGCTGGTCGAAAATCATGTCGGGCCGCTGGCGGAAGAGTCGATACAGATCAACCTCAGCGCCAAGGGCAATTTTGTTTCGGTGACAGTGACAGTGACCGCAACCAGCCAACAGCAACTCGACGATATTTATCGCGACGTCTCCGGGCACGAAGACGTACTGATGGCGCTGTGAAAACCGTGTTTCGTGGCCGCCAGGACTATGTTCCGCTGTGGCGCGAAATGCAGCACTTCACGGATACGCGCGGCGAGACCACGGCGGACGAGATCTGGTTTGTCGAACACCCGCCCGTTTTCACGATGGGCGTGAATGCCAGCGAAGAGCACCTGCTTGCCCCGGGCGACATTCCGGTCGTGCAAATCGATCGCGGCGGCGAGGTGACCTATCACGGCCCGGGTCAACTGATGGTCTATCCGTTGCTCGATCTCAAGCGTTCGAACATTGGCGTGCGCAGACTCGTTACGGCACTTGAACAAAGTGTCGTGGACCTGGTTGCCGAATTTGATATCGATGCCGTTGCCCGTGCCGATGCACCGGGCGTTTACGTGGCCGGTGACAAGCTTGCAAGCGTCGGGCTGCGGATTCGGCGCGGCGCCAGTTTTCATGGCATGGCCCTGAATGTCGACACCGACCTCGAACCCTTTACGCGCATCAACCCCTGCGGCTACGCGGAACTCAGGATGACGGACCTGAAGCGGCTGGGGGTGAGCCTGTCACTTGAGGCTACCGCGGAGTACCTGCTGCCGCATTTCCTGAAGCATCTGGGGCTCAAACCGGACCAGGATTTTCCCAGGCGAACCGTGAAGGCGTTACACAAATGATTCAAGCCTCATGCCATTGCGGTGCCGTGCGAATCGAGATCGATCTGCTTCCGGACACACTCACCCAGTGCACGTGCTCGATTTGCCGCCGCTACGGCGCGCTATGGGCGTATTGCTCACGCGACACCGCGCGCGTCGTGTCAGGGCACGACTCTGAAACGGCCTATACCTGGGGTGACGAGCTTATCGAGTTCTATCACTGCAATACCTGTGGCTGCGTGACGCACTACGAAGACGTCGAGAAGCTCGAGGAAAGCCGGCTGGCGGTCAACGCAAGAATGATCGCGCCGCAGGAGACGGCCAGGCTGCGGATAAGAACCTTCGACGGTGCTGACACGTGGACTTACGTGGACTAAAGGAGTGGCGTATTCGGCATGATCGCGAAATATCTCCTCGTTTGGTTCCTGCTTGCTACCGCAGCGCTAGTAGTACTTATCGAGCAGCTCGAGGATGATGCCGATCTGGGCCTGGGCGTTCCGAGCCTCAACCAGGTAAACGCTGAACTCCCCTGACTGCGGTGCGCGTACGCTACAGGGAGGCAATCCGCAGCAACCACTGCGGGCGACCATGACCCCCGATCAGGAGTAGCGCCAGGCCAACCAGCAACCATAAGCCGACAGCGCCGCCACCTCCTCCGCCGCCGCCACCGCCTGTCGGCGGGTTACCTGTCGTCGGTACGTCATTGGTGATGACCATCGCAAATGGGCCCATGGACGCATTCGGGAAACCCGGGAACGGTTCAAAGTGATATTTGGTGTCAATGTAGGGATTGAGGACGACCTCCCCGCCGATCAGCAAATTTTCACGATCATCGAGGTCGAGGCCCAATACTCTGCCTTGTGAACCGAGGTGCGTCGCATAGTCGAGTGCATAGGCGCCATTCACATTCAGCCACTTGATGACGTGAGCGTTTTCACGATCCGTATTGGCCGCGCCGTCATCCAGGTTGGTCAATGGATTGATCGCGGGATAAAACATGGGATCTTCATGTTGTCCCCCAATGGCAATGTCGCCGTAACTGTTTACAGCGATAGCTTCGCCCGACGTGAAATTCGCGGTGGCTGTTGCGTGGTAGGACGAAAAGATCACATTGCGAAGATTGCGATCCAATTTTGTGACCACCGCGCCTGTGCTGCTTATCGGGGCGATGGCATTCTGGCCGACAGTCGGGTAATCCAGCGAATTTGACGTGCCGACCAAATACAGATTTCCCTGCGGATCGGCTGCCATGGCCTGAATGTCTTCATTACCGCTGCCACCAAGGTAGCTCGTGTATACGGGTTCGCCCGTTTCGGGATCAATCCTGACGAGAATCTGGTCGAGCTCACCACGCGGCGAGATTCCAATGGCGTCTGTAGTGGTCGCAATGTCGATCGAGTTGGATATACCGCCCAAGTACAGGGTATTGGTTCCGACCACGAGCACATCCAGTATCGCGTCTTCGCCGCTGCCGCCAAAGTACGCTGCGCGATACAGTGCGTGATTCGTCTGCTCACCAAGGTGCACCGCAAAAAAACCGTCCTGCGAGCCATTCAATTGCGTCGGATAGCCAACACTCGTCGGAGCATCCTGCGAGTTGGTATAGCCTGCTACGACAAATAATCCGTTGGGAAAAGTATCGACCGCGGTCAGGTAGTCATCCCTGGTTCCACCGTACGGACAAAGCAGCTTGAGTTGCTGTCCGTCCGCGCTGACTTTTGCGACCAGGCCGTCCATAGACGGCTGGCCATTGCGGCTGCCACCGCAGCCGGCCACCGGGTTGACCTGTGGGAATGGGGGGACAGCCTGCGGAGTCACCGTTGTGTGGCCGACCAGAAAGATGTCGCCGCTGGCGTCGATTGCCATATCCGAAACGACCGGGTGTGTAGCCGCTTTGCCAAGCACGATGAAGGTAAAGAAGACAATTTCGTTTGTTCGATAATTAATCTTTGCGACCCAGATACCGTCGTCCTCGCCTGGCACAGCGTTGCTCAGGTCCACACCTTCCGGCAGCATTTTGGTCTGCGGATAAATCGAGGGATCGGGGAACTCGTGGCCGATCGCGTAGAAATCGCCGGCGCCGGCCATGAATACGATGTCAGGCTCGGATTCTGAATAATGCACCGCGCCGAATGAGTGTGCCGTCGAGTCCGTGTTGAACGCGATAGACCATTGAATGGTTGGTCGAGTCCCGGCGTTTGCGGTCAAGCTGATCATGGCCAGGACTGGCAAGCACCAAATTGCGAATCGATTGAACATAATTCTTGTTCCTGGCTGGTTTACGCACCGCAGGGCACGGAGGGCAGAGGATAGCCGAATGGCCAGTCCGATGTAACGAATCGAGACTATGCAAGCTTCAGCAAAACATCCGGTTCAAGCGCACGCGCGCCTGACTACCACTGGTCACAGTGCCGCCAGTCGTTCCGCCGTGCCGATGTCGGCCCACCGACCCTCGTACAGAGAGCCCTGAAGTTGTCCGGCGTCGGCCGCCTCGCGCAGCAATGGAACGATGGAAAACCGGCCGGGCTTGCAGTTGGCGAAGAACTTGGGGCGGTACATCGCGATGCCGCTGAACGTGAGCGCGGGTGCCGCGGCGTTTCGCACGCGTCCGTCCTGCAATTCGAAATCGCCGTGGTCGCGATACGCGGGCGTTGGCACCAGCACCAGGTGTGCCATGGCATCGTCCTGCAGGGCGATTCCATGGAATGACATGTCCGTATAAATGTCAGCGTTCACGACGAGAAACGGTGCATTGCCGAGCAACGGCAGCGCCTTGTGAATTCCTCCGCCGGTCTCGAGGACGTTGCCAGTCTCGTCGCTGTACGAAACGTTCAAATCGAAGGCTGCGCCCGTGCCCACCCGCTTCACGATCTGCTCGCCCAACCAACCGAGATTGATGACTACGTCGGTGATGCACGCGTCACGCAACTTTTCGAGGTGTCGTTCGAGCAAGCTTTTGCCGCGAACCTCGATCAGCGCTTTTGGAATCGAGTCGGTCAGGGGCTTCAGCCGCTCGCCCCGCCCCGCCGCCAGTATCATCGCAATCATCGCGCGTTGTGCCAGGCAGGCAATATTCTTTCCCGAATCAGCCGAGCAACGAATTTCAGTTCTGCGTAATGCGGACCTACGTCGACGATGTACTCGAGTGTGCGCGGCACATCCGCAAGGTAGGCTGACTTTCCGTCCCGGTAATTCAGCCGGCAGAATATCCCGGCCGCCTTCAACTGGCGCTGCACGCCCATCAGTTCGAAATAGCGGATGAATCGCGATTCGCTTACCTGTCTGCGAGTCGTGTCACTGAGATTTCGATAGTAGTGAAGAGCCCACTGACGCACCGTCCCGGCCGGCCAGTGGATGTAACAGTCCTTGAGCAGGCTGACGAGGTCATAAGTCAATGGCCCTTCGACGGCGTCCTGAAAATCAAGGATGCCTGGATTGCCGTCGCCCACCACCATCAGGTTGCGAGAATGATAGTCGCGATGCACAAACACCTGCGGTTGACCGAGCGCATTTTCAACGAGGACATCGCAACATGCCTGCCAGGCGCGCTCTTCGTCATCGCTGAATTCGATACCAAGGTGCGTGCCACACAACCAGTCATGAAACAGGGACATTTCAAACCGCAATAAATGGTCATCGTAAGGCGGCAGTATTGACTGATATGCGGCCCCGCGACGCTGCATTTTCAATAACGCGTCGATCGCGGCCGCGTAAAGCGTGTCGGCGGCGGCGGGATCGCTGCTCAGGCGATCGAGATACTGTTCGCTGCCAAGATCCGTGAGCAACAAAAAGCCCTGCTCAATATCGGCCTCGATGATACGGGGCGCATTGAGTTGCATCGCCTCGAGGTAACCGGCAACGCGAACGAAGGGCAAACAATCCTCCTGTGGCGGCGGTGCATCCATCGCGATGAAACTTTCCGATCCCTTGCGCAATCGAAAATAGCGCCGAAAACTCGCGTCGCCGGACGCCGGTATGGGGTCACAACCGGCGACCGCGGCAATGCCATCGATCCACTGCCTGAGGGCGGCCCGGCGGGGGTCCGCGGAACTGTCTGGCGGCTTAATCTGATATCTCCGTAACGCGTTGAAGCACCTAGAAAACTATGCGAAGGTAACAAATAAGAATGCCTGTTAACATCCCGTTCCCGGTACCTGACCTGATAATCAACTTGTTCCCCAGATTCCTGACAACGACGCTACTCCTGCTGGCGGCCGCGAACGCCTTCGCGGCTGCACCGCTATCCTGCCGAACCTCCCTGGATCCAGGCCTGTCGCCGGAGTCGCCGCAACTGCTGACGCCGCTGGCAAACCCCGAGACCATCCTGCTGGAAGCCGGCAGCTTTGAAGCCCAGCTTGGTGACTTGCCGACCGCGGTGATGTCGGGGGGCGTGCTGTTACGAAAAGACGACAAGCTCGCAGGTGCAGAAACCGCGCGGTATGACCCGGTTCAGAAAGCCATACACCTCGAGGGCGGCGTTCGTTACGTGGATCCCGGGACCCAGATCGTCAGCCAGTCAGCCGAGTTCGCCTACGTCTCAGGGCGAATCCGCTTTGAAGGCGCCGAGTTCTCCGTGGGCGAAAGCAGCGGGCGCGGCGCGGCCGATGCGATTGAGATCAACCGGAACGGCATACTGAGCCTTGACGGTGTCGAGTACACAACCTGTCCGCCAGGCTCCGAAGACTGGCTGATGCACGGCAAATCGATCGAACTCGATACGAACAAGGGCGTGGGCACTGCAAAGGGAATGAAACTCGAGTTCAAGGGCGTGCCGATACTCTATGCACCGTACCTGTCTTTTCCCATCGGCGATGCACGCAAGTCGGGCATTTTGACACCCGAGATCGGTAGTTCCGGGCGCAGTGGCAATGAAATTCGAGTGCCCTGGTACTGGAATATCGCGCCAAACTACGATGCAACGATCACACCTCGATTATTGACTAGTCGTGGCCTGCAGATCGGCGGCGACTTTCGTTACCTGACCAAGACCAGCGACGGGGTGGTCGCGGCAGATTATCTTCCCGATGACGACATCACCAACGATACGCGCTACCAGTACCGCTATCAGCATCGCACGCTTTTCGGTAACGGCTGGCGTAACCGCATCAACCTCATAGAAGTTTCGGACAGCCAGTACTACGAAGACCTCGGCGGCAGCCTCAGCGCCTCGAGTATCACCCACCTGGATCGCAACCTGCGATTCGACTATTTCTCACCGAATTTCTCGGTATTCGGGCAGGTACAGGACTACCAGACGATCGACGACGCCATACTGCCCGACGATGAGCCGTACCGGCGACTCCCGCAGGTGTTGATCAACGGGCGCTGGGGTGCACCACTCGGCCTGCGTTTCGGTTTCGACGGTGAGCTTGTAAATTTCGATCGTGATGTCGGCGTAACGGGATGGCGGCTGAACGCAAGGCCGAAGCTCGACCTGCGCATCGGCGGACCGGGCTGGTTCGTCACGCCGGGTTTCGAATACGACCATACGCGTTATGAGCTCGATAACACCTTGCCCGCTGACAGCGTTGCCCCGACCCGATCTGTGCCGATATCGAGCCTTGACATGGGTTTGATTTTCGAACGCACGGCAGTGAACTCGCCGCGTATTAACACGATCGAACCTCGTCTTCTGTACGTCAATATTCCGTTTCGAGACCAGGACGGACTGCCGGTATTTGACACGATCACGCCCGACATCAACCTCGTGCAACTGTATCGCAAGAATCGATACCTCGGCATCGATCGTATCGGTGACACCGAGCAACTCAGCCTTGGCATCACCTCGCGCATACTCGACTTGTCGACCGGTCGCGAACTGATGTCGATGACGGTCGGGCAGCAGCTCTACCGTGGCAACCGCCTGGTGACTTTGCCCGGCGATACGATGGCAACCTCCGAGACCTCCAACTACATCGCGCAATTGCGTTTCCTGCTGTTCAGGAACGTCAATTTTGATTTCGGGCATCAGTGGGGTACCGGCGTCAGTGGTACGACGAAGTCTGAAGCCAGGCTGCAATACCGTCCGGCAACAAACAAGATACTGAACCTGGGCTACCGATTCCGTCGTGATTCCCTGGAGCAGGGCGACATATCGTGGTCCTGGCCCGTGGCCAGTCGCTGGAATTTCGTCGGACGCTACAACTATTCGATTCGGGACGAAGCTGAACTCGAACAGTTTTTCGGTCTTGAGTATGAAAGCTGTTGCTGGGGCCTGCGACTCGTATCGCGGCGACACATCTCGACGCGCGACGGAACTCGCGATTCATCCTTCGGTCTACAGTTGGTATTGAAGGGAATGACCAGCGTGGGCACGGCAGCTGACAAACTCCTCGAACGTGGTATTCTTGGCTATTCCGCGGATCTCCGGTAGAAAACTGTGTTAAAAATCAATATCTTATGCGTCATGGCCGCATTGGCGGCTGCGCCTGTCGCGGTTGCCGACGAGCTTTCCGAGACCGGCGAATTTCTCGATGGCGTCGCTGCCATCGTTAATGATGGCGTCGTCCTCAAGAGCCAGTTCGAGAAGCAACTCGCTGCCATCCGGCAACGCGCATCCGAACAGAAAATGCAGCTGCCGCCGGACAAGGTCCTCCGCGAACAGGTCCTCGAGCGCCTGATCCTTGCCGAGATCCAGATGCAACGCGCTGCGCGTATCGGGCTCCTCGATCAGATCTCCGATCAGTACGTCAATGCTTCTATTCAGCGAATCGCCGATCAGAACGGAATTCCTTTCGATCAAATGCCGAGGCTGCTCGCAGAAGACGGCATCGATTACGCCGAGTTCCGTGAAAGCATGCGCGAAGACCTGACTCTCAACGAGCTGAAGGGCATCGAAGTGACCCGCCGGATCCGCGTTTCCGAGCGCGAAGTCGAGCAATGCATCATTGATATCGAGAGTAATGTCGTCGTGAATTCCGACTGGCAACTTTCGCACATATTGCTGAGCATCCCGGAATCAGCCGATGCATCGGGCATTGCTGCTATCGAGCAGAGCGCAAACGATATTTATGCGCGCCTTAAAGACGGTGCGGATTTTCGCGAACTCGCGGCGCGTTACTCAGAAGGTCCCACCGCGCTGGAAGGCGGGTCCCTCGGTTGGCTTAGCGGGCAGCAAATTCCGTCGATCTTCACTCCGGTGTTGCAGGACAAGATCGCGGGCGATATCACGGAACCATTTCGAACCTCGAACAGTATTCACATAGTAAAAGTCGATAACTTGCGAAGTGCCGTGGAACGAAGTGAGATCAACCAGTCGAAGATTCGGCATATCCTGATCCAGCCGAACGAAATCATCGACGATGCAACGGCGAAGCAGCGGCTCGAGGAAGTCCTGGTGAAAATTCGTGCGGGTGAAGAGGATTTCGCCGAGCAGGCGAAGCTGTTGTCCGACGATCCAGGTTCCGCCAACCTCGGCGGCGATCTGGGCTGGGCGGAAACGAGTTCTTTCGCGCCTGAATTCAAAGCTGCCGCAGATGCTGCCGAACTCAACCGGATCACCGAGCCTTTTCGCACGCAGTTCGGCTGGCATATCCTCGAAGTTACGGATCGCCGCGTCTATGACAACACCGACGAAGTCAAAGAACGCAACTGCATCGCGCGCATTCGCAACAGCAAGCAGGAAGAAGAGACGATACTTTGGATGCAGCGTATGCGGGACGAGGCCTACGTCGTCTCGCGAATTTAGTGCCGCCGGCCAGGCCTCTTGTAGTCACCGCCGGCGAACCAGCCGGAGTTGGTCCCGAACTTTGCTCTTTGCTCGCCGAAACGCGGTTCGTTTCTGACATCGTCGTTGTCGGCGACGCCGCTTTGCTCGACCCGCGCCTGCAGGTTCTCAACACGCCTTTCCCGGCCCCGGTAATTCCCGGCAAGCCAAATCCCGGGAACGCAAAGGTACTGCTGGACGGTCTCAGGCTCGCCACGCTAGGCTGCATGGACGGCCGTTATGCCGGGCTCGTCACCGCACCCCTTGCCAAGAGCGTAATCGCCGCCAGCGGCGTTCCCTTTGTCGGACACACGGAGTTCCTCGCCGAACTGACCGGCGTCGATCTGCCCGTCATGTTGCTGGTAGCCGGGGACCTCAGGGTCGCCCTCGCGAGCACACATCTGCCCTTGCGCGAGGTTCCGGATTTCATAACGAAGGGGCGACTGGCTCGT
>Ga0224496_10002876_pt1 | contig 10099 bp, 7 predicted proteins | sample SF_Jul11_sed_USG_2_FD_168127 | JGI IMG/M metagenome (GOLD analysis project Ga0224496, IMG submission 168127) | Sediment microbial communities from San Francisco Bay, California, United States - SF_Jul11_sed_USGS_8_1 | ecosystem: Environmental > Aquatic > Marine > Sediment | place: USA... | reverse complement strand
GCCCTGACGCAGAGTCAGCAGACCCTGCCAGTCGATCAGCTCGTCCAGGTAGAGACGCATGCCGGGAACGAAGAAGTCGGGCATCGGATCCTCCGAAGGATGGAGGTTGCGCCGGGTGCGGGCGGCCCGGGACCGCGGGGGACCTCGATGGTAGCTTATGCGCCCCATGGACCGGTTTCGATTCGAGCGCGTGACCCCCGTCGTCGATTTTCCGCGGCTGGAGGCGGGGCTGCGCGATTTCTGGCGGGAGCGGGACATCTTCGCCAAGTCGCTGGCCCGGCGCGCGAGCGGCCCCCGCTTCGTGTTCTACGAGGGCCCGCCCACGGCCAACGGCGTGCCGCACAACGGCCACGCGCTCACCCGCGTCATGAAGGACGTGATTCCCCGCTACAAGGCGATGCGCGGCTACGACGTGCCGCGCCGCGCCGGATGGGACACGCACGGTCTGCCGGTCGAGATCGAGGTGGAGAAGGAGCTGCGCATCTCCGGCAAGGACGCCATCGTCGCCTACGGGGTGGAGCCCTTCGTGCGGCGTTGTCTCGACAGCGTCTTCCGCTACACGGAGGAGTGGAGGAGCTTCACGGAGAAGCTGGCGTTCTGGATCGATCTCGACGACGCCTACGTCACCTATCACCAGTCCTACGTGGAGAGCGTGTGGTGGGCGCTCTCGGAGCTCTTCAAGAAGGGGCATCTGTTCCGCGGACACAAAGTAGTGTGGTGGTGGGCCCAGGGTGGAACGGTGCTCTCGGCCGCGGAGGTGGGCGAGGGCTACCGCAGCGTGGACGATCCGTCCGTCTATGTGCGTTTCCCGCTGCGCGACGAGCCGGAGACCTCTCTGCTGGTGTGGACGACCACGCCGTGGACGCTGCCCTCGAATGCCTTCGCCGCGGTGCGCGCGGACATCGACTACGCCGTGGTCCGCGACGGCGCGCAGCAGCTGATCGTGGCGGAGGCGCTGCGAGAATCGCTGGCGGAGCGGGTCGGGCGGGAGCTTCCGGTGCTGCGCCGCGTGCGCGGCGAGGCGCTCGTCGGCAAGCGCTACGTCCCGCCGTTCGATTGGTTCGAGCGGCACCAGGCGAATCGGAATCTCTGGCGCGTGGTGGACGCGGATTTCGTGGAGCTCGACGCCGGCACCGGCGTCGTGCACATCGCTCCGGCCTTCGGTGAAGTCGACTTCGAGCTGCTGCGGCGCGAGCAGCGCTCGCAGCAGGACCTGCCCCTGCTGTGCGCGGTGCGGCCCGACGGACGCTTCGATCCCGCCGTCGCCGATCCTGCGTTCGCCGAGCGCTGGGTGAAGGAGGCGGATCGCGATCTGACGCGCGATCTGAAGGAGCGAGATCTCTGCTGGCACGCCGAGCAGATCCGTCACGAATATCCCTTCTGCGTGCGTTCCGAGGAGGACGCGCTCATCCAGTACGCGCGCCCGGCCTGGTACGTGCGCACGACCGCGCACGTCGAGGAGTGCCTGGCCAACAACGCGAAGATCCACTGGCTGCCCGAGCACATCCGCGACGGGCGCTTCGGCGACTTCCTGCGCAACAACGTGGACTGGGCGCTCTCGCGCGAGCGCTTCTGGGGCACGCCGCTCAATATCTGGATCAACGACGAGACCGGTGCGATGGACGCGCCCGCATCGGTGGCGGAGATCCTCGAGCGCAACCCCGCAGCCTTCGCGGCCTTCGACGCCGCCGTCGCGGCGGATCCGGATCTCTCGCCGCATCTGCGCGTCCACAAGCCGTGGATCGACCAGGTGACGTGGACGCGGAAGGGCGAGCCGGGCGTCTACCGCCGCGTGCCCGAGGTGATCGACGCCTGGTTCGACTCGGGCTCGATGCCCTTCGCACAGTGGGGCTACCCGCACCGGGGCCGGGAGGCGTTCGAGGCGAGCTTTCCCGCGGACTTCATCTCCGAGGCGATCGATCAGACGCGCGGTTGGTTCAACTCGCTGCTCTGGATCTCCACGCTGCTCTTTCCGGAGCGCGAGAAGCCCCACCCCTACCGCACCTGCATCGTGCTCGGCCACGTGGCGGACCGCCACGGCAAGAAGGAGTCGAAGAGCAAGGGCAACTACACGCCGCCCGAGATCATTCTCGATCACGTGCGCCTCGCGTTCGCGGCGGTGAGCGCCGCCGACGATGCGCCGCCCGCCGGCACGGCGTGGATCGCGCACGACGACTACGAGGGGCTCGATCTGCGCGGCGAGAAGGCTGCGGTCCTGCTGTATCGGGACGCCGCGGATGCCGACGCGCTCGAAATCTGGCTGCGTCCGACCCGCATGCCGCGCCGCGTGATCCATCTCGCGCCCGAGGATGCGCAGCGGCTCGGTGTCGCTCCGGCTCCCGCCGGCGCGCGCGTCCTGCCGCGCGAGGTGCCCGGGCTGCCGCCGGAGGCGCGCGTCTGGGTCGACGATCCCAATTCCCCGGCGCCGGGCGCCGACGCCTTCCGCTGGTTCTTCTACGCCTCGAATCCACCCTGGAATCCCACGCGCCACTCGCTCGGCGCCGTGCGCGCGACCCAGCGCGAGCTTCCGCTCAAGCTGCGCAACGTCTACGCCTTCTTCACCATCTACGCGGGCATCGATGGCTTCGACCCCTCCGATCCGACGTGCCGCGCGGGGCGCCGCGACACCGCGGAGCGGGCACGCATCGACCGCTGGATCCTCTCCGAGCTCGCGCTCGCGACGCGCATGGTGATCGAGCACATGGACGCCTATCGCGTGTACGAAGCGACCGGCGTGCTGAACGAATTCGTGGACGCGCTCTCCAACTGGTACGTGCGGCGCAACCGCGACCGCTTCTGGGCGGCGGGTCTCTCCCAGGACAAGCTCGACGTGCACTGGACCCTCTACGAGTGCCTGGTGGCGCTCGCGAAGCTGCTGGCCCCCTTCCTGCCCTACGCCGCCGAGGACATCTGGCAGAACCTGGTGCGCCGCCCGTTCGAGGCGAGCGCCGAGGAGAGCGTCCACCTCGCCGACTACCCCGAGCCGGATTTCGATGCCGTGGACGAGGCGCTCTGCCAGGTGATGCGCGCCGTGCGCGAGCTGGTCTCGCTCGGGCTCCAGGTGCGCACCGCCAACAAGCTGCGGGTGCGGCAGCCGCTCGAGGCGGCGGAGATCGTGCTGAGCGATCCGGCGCTGGAGAGCGCGTTGCGCGAGCACGCCGAGCTGATCCGCGAGGAGCTCAACGTTCACGCCCTGCACTTCATTGCCGACGCCGATGCCTACGTCACGGTCCGGGTCACGCCCAACTTCCGGGCGCTCGGCCCGCGCGTGGGCAAGCGCATGCCGGCGCTGAAGGCGGCGCTGGCCGCGGCCGACGGCGCGGTGCTGCTGCGCGAGCTCGAGTCGGAAGGCCGCGTGCGCTTGCACGTGGCGGGCGAGGATCTCGTGTTGGGGCCGGAGGAGATCGGCGTGTCGCTGGAGGCGCGCGAGGGGTTCGCCGCGGCAGCGGGCTCCGCCGGCGTCGTGGTGCTGCGCACGGCGCTGAACGCGCAATTGCTGGAGGAGGGGCTGTTCCGCGAGGTGCTGAACCGGGTGCAGACCTTCCGCAAGGAGCTCGATCTGGAATACACGGGTCGCATTCGCCTGGTCCTCATCGGTGGCGCGCGGTTGATCGAGGCGGTGCGCCCACACGTCGAGACCCTTTCCCGAGAGACGCTCGCCGTGGAGATCTCGCTCGATGGAGATGTGTCCGCGTGTGCGCACACCAGCGAGACGACGATCGACGGAGAGGCGCTGACGCTGGGCATCACGCTTGCGTAGCGGCGAAACTCGCAGCAAGGCTAGACTGCGCCGTTCCTTCCCTCTGCGCGCGCGCCGGGATCGTGTGTGCGCGGTTGCGTCCCATCGAGGAGCGGCATGAAAGCGGTCGACGCAGGCCTGCTTGCCCGGCTCGCGCGCGAACACGGCACGCCCTTCTATCTCTACGATGCGGCGGTGATCCGCGAGCGCCTGGCGTCGCTGCGTGCGTTCGACGTGGTGCGTTACGCGCAGAAGGCGTGCTCGAATCTGCACATCCTGCGACTGCTGCGCGGCGAGGGGGCCTGCGTGGACGCGGTCTCGCTCGGCGAGCTCGAGCGCGCCGTGCGGGCGGGCTTCGTTGCGCGAGGGGATCCCGCCGGCATCGTGTACACCGCGGACATCCTGGAGGAGGCGGCGCTCGAGCGCGTGCTCGAGCTCGACGTCCCGGTGAACGCCGGGTCCGCCGACATGCTCGAGCAGATCGGCCGCCGCCGCCGTGGGCACCGGGTCTGGATCCGCGTGAATCCGGGCTTCGGGCACGGTCACAACCGGAAGACCAGCACCGGTGGCGCGTGGAGCAAGCACGGCATCTGGCACGCGTATCTGGACGAGGCACTGCGCCACGTGGAGAAATACCGGCTCGATCTGGTCGGGCTGCACATGCACATCGGCTCGGGCGCCGACTTCGACCACCTGCGCCGCGTGTGCGATGCCATGGTCGCCCAGGTGCGCGCGCTCGGGGTGGACGTCCGCGCGATCTCGGGTGGGGGCGGGCTCCCGATTCCGTATCGGCCCGCAGACCCCCGCCTCGATACCGACGCGCTCTACGCCGCGTGGCAGCCGGTGCGCGAGGAGGTGGTGGAGCTCGTCGGCCATCCGGTATCGCTCGAGATCGAGCCGGGGCGCTATCTGGTGGCGGAGTCGGGCGTGCTCGTCGCCGAGGTGCGCGCCACCAAGCGCGTCGGCCCGAATCACTTCGTGCTGGTGGACGCCGGCTTCAACGACCTCGCGCGACCGACGCTCTACGGCAGCCACCACGAGATCTCGATCGTGAAGCGGGAGGGCGTGCCGGCGCGTGGCGCCTCCGAGCCCACCATCGTCGGAGGACCGCTGTGCGAGTCGGGGGATGTGTTCACGCAGACGGAAGGCGGCCTCGTGGTGCCGCGCGACCTGCCGAAAGCCGAGATCGGCGACTGGCTCGTGCTGCACGACGCCGGAGCCTACGCGGCTTCGATGGCGAGCAACTACAATACGCGGACGCTCGCGCCGGAGATCTTGCTGGACGGCGGCACGACGCGTCTGATCCGGAGACGGCAGACCATCGACGAGCTGCTGGCTCTCGAGGACGTCTAGGCATGAGGGGCTCATCCGTGCACCGATCCCTTGCCGCATGCGCCATCGTCGCAGCGCTGCTGCTCGCTGCCACGCGGACGCGCGCGGGCGAGATCGAGATCGAGTTCGATCTGACCGGGAGCAGCCTGAGCGCGCTCGGCGGGCTGATCAACGTGCCTCCCGACGGCGCCATCACGAGCGGCACGGCGCGGATCCGGGTGCCCGGTGCGGGCGCGATGACGGCGTCGGCCGGGCCCGCTCGACTCTCGGACTTTGCCCTGGGGCTCGACGTGAATGCAGACACGGGCGGCGCCGTCGTCACGGGCTCCGCGGCCATGGCGCAGAACGGCGTCGCCTCGGGAACCTTCACGGGAATGTTCACGCATCTGGCGCTGACGAAGCCGTTTCCGATGCTCGCCACCGGAAGCTTCCCGTGCAGCGGCGCCGGCTGCACGGCGCTCGGGAGCTTTCCCCTCACCTTCAATGGCGCGCAGACCATCGCCCCGCCGGTGAACTTCACGCTCGGCAAGATCGGCACGCCCGGCCAGGCCACCGCGAAGGGGACGCTGCTCATGAAGCTCGGCACGCACACCGCGGTGCTCGCGGTGGCGGGCAGCGAGGTGAGCCGCACCTACCTGCCGGAGCCGGGCTGGCCCTGGCACGCGGCGCTCGTCGTGGCCTCGCTCCTGGTCTTCACCCGGCTGCGCCGAAGCTAGGTCCGCTGGACCGCCTCGGCGGCTGCGGAGCGCGTGGCCGCGCGAGCGCGCTTCTCCGAGCGCAGCCGCCGCCGGGCGCGCCGCAGCGTCGCGTCAGAGATCTGCGACGAACGCGGCGAAGCCATCCGGGGGGTCGGTGATGCGCAGCCCGAGGCCGCGCGCCGGAATCGGATCCAGCGCCGGATTCGATTGCGGATCGCGCGCCACCTCGGCCGGCAGCGTCCAGGTGTGACCCCCCGCCAGGCGCAGCGTGACCTCCACCCGGGTGCCCGGCGGCGCCGTGGCCGTGGTGCGCACGAACAGACCGGACGGGGAGATGTCGAGAATGACGGCCGGATAGAAACGACCGCAACACTCCAGCTGGCAGAAGAGATTCTTCTTCTTCCGCGCCTCGCTGCGCCGATCCTCGTGGGCGCTCTCCGGCATTGCCCTGTGTATCGGCGTGCGCCGCGAGGGTCTTGACGGGGTGCCCCGCCCCGAGGCGCCCGCGCCGCGATCCGCCCGCGCGCAGGGAGCGCTCGCCGCGCGCGAGCTGTGTTAGCCTAGCCTTGTTCCCGGCCTCGTTTGTTGCAGCGCGCCGCTGTTGCCGTGTCCACCCGATTGCAGGCTCCGCATCATGTCCAATCCTTCGCGTCCGATCGCCCTATCTGCCTGCCTGCTCGCGATGCTGCTGTCGGCCCTCGCGTGCGCGCCCCGTTCGCAGCGCGAAGCGATTGCCATGGCCCGGACGGCCTACCGGGAGGATCGCTGCAAGGGGGTTCTGGTGCGATTGGACGAGGCGCGCAAGATGTCTGCCACGCCGCTGGATCAGGAGTCCAGGCGCGCCGAGGTGGAGTGCTCCGTGAGGCTCGAGAGCGCGCGCATCTCGGAGCGGCGCGTGGCCGCGCTGTGTCAGGACTTCGATTGGAGCAGCGACGGGATCGCGACCGCCATCATCAAGAACGCCGCGGTCTTTCCCGTGGACCCCGCGGCGCGGGGAACGGGCGGGTACGTCCGCTTCGCGCTCGAGATCGATGACGAGGGGCGCGTGATGCGCACCCGCGTGCTGGAGTCCGAGCCCGAGGGCATCTTCGATTCGCCCGCCGAGAAGGGCGTCGCGAAGTGGAGATACTGCCCGCGCAAGTATCTCGCGGAGGGCGTGCGCTATCCCGAGACGGCGGAGATGCGCTTCCGCAATCGCAGGCGCTGAGCGCGGCGCGCGAACGATCTGGAGAGAGCGATGAAGCTGTGCTTCGTGCTGTGTGCGGGCGCGTTGTCGCTGCTTCTCCCGGCATCCGCGGCACACGCGCGGGCCGCAACGGAGGATTCGATGCAGATCCACTCGACTGCCTTTTCCGACAAGGGAGAGATTCCGCAGCGATACACCTGCGACGGGCAGGATGTGTCGCCGCCGCTCGCCTGGTCCGGCGTGCCGCGCGGCACGCAGAGCCTGGTGCTGATCGTCGACGATCCCGATGCGCCGGATCCGGCGGCTCCGAAGCGCACCTGGGTCCACTGGGTGCTCTACAACCTGCCGCCGGACAGCGCCGGCCTGGCAGAAGGCGTGGCTCCCGACGACCTGCCGTCCGGCGCGCTGCAGGGCCGCAACGACTGGAAGCGCACCGGCTACGGAGGACCGTGTCCGCCGATCGGGCGGCACCGCTACTTCCACAAGCTCTACGCGCTCGATCGGGTCCTGCCGAATCTCTCGCAGCCGGACAAGGCCGCGCTGCTGCGCGCGATCGAGGATCACGTGCTCGCCGAAGCCGTGCTCGTCGGCACCTATCAACGCTGAGCCTGGCGGGATTTCAGTCGCGCGCGATGCCGACGCGGCGCAGCAGCTGCATGGGTCCGAGCTCGCGCAGCCGCGCGAGCTGCGCGCGGTCGCGCACCAGGAGAGCACCCGCGAAGCCCAGCGCGTTCACGGAGATCGATTCCCAGGCCTCCCGCGAGCGCGGCACCAGGAGCATCCACTCGCGCGTGAGCAGCAGGTTGTAGGGGGGGTCGCCCCGCTCGCAGCCGAACGCGCGGAGCATCTCGAGGTAGAGGGCGTGCAGGATCTCCGCAGCCACGCCGGGCGGCTGCGCGGCGCAGGCGCGCAGCCGCGCGAAGGCGTGCAGGAAGGGCAGGCCTTCGACCTGGCCGATGCGTTCGTCGAAGCGCGCGTCGCGCAGCAGCGCATCGATCGGCGCGTAGCCCGACGCGGCGGGGACGAGGGCGGGGACGAGCTGCAGGTGGCGGTGGCGCTGGCTGGCGCCAGCGAGGCTTCCGGCGTTGTAGAAGGCGAAGCCGTCGATCTCTTCCGTGCACGCCCAGAGCGCATCGAAGTCGCGCGGCGTGAGCAGCGCCGTCTGCTCCTCGAAGCTGCGCGTCACCAGCAGGAGATGATCGGCGAGCGCGGGGTACTTGTTGAGCAGGCACAGGTGCGTCGGCGAGACGTCGGCGACGAAGAGCGCCGCGTCGTAGGGAAGGAAGGGATTCGATCCGGCGCCGTGGGCGGGCTGCGCGCTGCGCGCCTCGCGCTTGCGATCGCGGTCTGCCAGGATGCGCACCTGGAAGCGGACCCCCGCGTCGTCGATCTCCTCCTGGTCCGTGCGGATGGGCTCGAGCGCGCCACAGGCGAGTGCCCGCCGGGTTCGATCGCGCAGCGCGCGCGTCAGGGCGCCGCGCTCGAGCAGCAGGCCGCGCGGCGCGCGCGACTCGGGCTTCGATGTCTGCACCGCCCGATGGTATCGCGCCGCGCGGACGGCAGGGCCATCGGCGCGCTGGGTCGCCGCGCGAGCGTCCGCGGTGCACGGTAGAATGGCCGCCATGTCGGGATTCCGCCGGTTCGAAGCGAGGGCCTGCCGCGCACGCGGCGCGCTGTGCGCGCTGCACCTGGCCGCGGGGCTCCTCTGCGCGTTTCCGGCGATGGCGCAGCTCGTGGCACCCGCCGCACAGGAGCCGCCGGCAGCGCCGGTCGAGAAGCCGAAGGCCGAGGCAATTCCGATCGCGGAGATCGGCGTGCGCGCCGAGGAGGCGAAGCGTGCGCTGGTCGAGCTCGGCAAGCGGCTGGCGCCGAGCGATGCGGTGCTCGAGATCGAGCGCGGCATTCCCGAACTCAAGCAGCGCGTCGATGCGCAGGTCTCGGACGCGAGCGCGCTGATCGATGCTCCCAGCTCGCTGGTCGCGCTCGATGAGCTCAAGAGCAGCTCGAGCAACGTGCGTCAGCTGATCCAGCGGCAACAGCTGGTGCTGAGCCAGCGCAGCGCTGCGCTGGAGAGGGAGGTCGAGCGCGTGCGCGGGGCGCGGGAGCGCTGGAGCGCGACGCGGGAGGTGGCGATCGCGAACGATGCGCCCCGCGAAGTGCTGGCGCAGATCGCAGAAGTCGAGGCGGTCATCGCGCGCACCGCGGAGAGCGCGAGAGAGCGGCAGGGCGCCATCGTGCAGCTGCAGGGCCGCGTCGCCCAGCTCGAGCAGCGTCTCAACGCGAACCTCGAGCGGCTCGACGACGCGCGGCACAAGCTCGTGGTCCAGGTGTTCCAGGCCGATAGCGCTCCGATCTGGAGTCCCTCCGCCCTGGAGTTCTTGAGCGTCCGGGAGATCCTCCAGCGGATCGGCGCCTCCCAAGAGCGGGACGCCGAGACGATTCGCGAGTTCTGCAGGGATCGCGCGCGCGCCATCGCATTCCACGGCGTGCTGCTGGTTGGCATGTTGATTGCCATGTTCGCGGTGCGCCGGCGCGTGCGCCGGCGCACCGACGACGAGGGGCTCGAGGCGGTGCGCGCCATCTTCGAGCGCCCCATTTCGCTTTCCCTGCTGCTGATCGTGCTGCTGGCTGCGTGGACCCTGCCGCAGCCGCGCCCCCTGGCGCAGCTCGTGGCGATCGCCGCGCTGGCCCCCGCCGTCCTGATCCTGCGCAGCGTGCTCGAGCGGCCGGTGTTCCCGCTGCTCAATGCGCTCGTCGTGTTGTGGGTGGTCGAGCGCATTCGCGCCCTGTTCGCGCCGCTCCCCCACGCGCCGCGGCTGATCTTCATGCTCGAGATGCTCGGCGTCGTCGCGCTCATCATCTGGTGGGCGCGTCCGAGCCGCCTGCGCGCCATTCCGAGTGAGGGCGCGAGCGGCATCTTCTTCCGCGTCCTGCGCGTCGGCCTGCGCGTCACGCTGCTCGGCGCGTCGCTGGCGCTGTGCGCCGAGGCGGCGGGCTACAGCGCCCTCGGACGCCTGATCGGCGGCGGAACCCTCTTCAGCGTCTACGCCGCGGTGATCCTCTACGGCGCGATTCGCGTGCTCGACGGTCTGGTGGCGTTCCTGCTGCGCGTGCGGCCGCTGCGCCTGCTCGGCATGGTGCGCA
>Ga0224496_10002875_pt1 | contig 10100 bp, 8 predicted proteins | sample SF_Jul11_sed_USG_2_FD_168127 | JGI IMG/M metagenome (GOLD analysis project Ga0224496, IMG submission 168127) | Sediment microbial communities from San Francisco Bay, California, United States - SF_Jul11_sed_USGS_8_1 | ecosystem: Environmental > Aquatic > Marine > Sediment | place: USA... | reverse complement strand
TTTCATGACCGCAATGGACCTTTTTACTCCCAGTTACATACCAGGGCTATCGCAGAGACAACTCACCAACAGGCAGTCGAACCCTACAAAAAACATAAAATACCCCATTGCTCTTTCTTCGATTTACGTTACAATACGGCCAGTTCATGATGAGGAAGTGAGTGTTCCTGGAAGACCCGTTTCTCCTCATCTTGATCATCCCCTCCCCCTTCGGACATCCAATCCCCAGGATGGGCGTTACATATTATTATATTATTTAACAGGAGGTTTGAAACATGAAACATGTTTATGCAGGAAGTGCGCGCTTGCTCGTGGCTTGTTCCCTGGTCATATTTGTCGCAGCATGTGGTGAGCAACACGACGGACCTGCCGAACAGGCAGGGAAAACCGTAGATCAAGCCATTCAAAAAACGACCGACTCTGTGAGTGATGCCATGAAAAATACGGGTGAGGCCCTCAACGAAGCAGCCGAGGATGCAGGCCATGCTGTGACGAATGTCATGGAAACTACCGGGGATGCCATTTCAGAGGCTACGGATAGCACAGGAAAAGCGCTGGATGAAGCCGCCACAGCAGCAGGAGAGGCCGTAGGACTCAAAGATTAAAGTCACAACGCACACCTCTGGGGTAGGGCACCGTCAACAGGCAAAGAGGTCCCACCGAGACGTCGCTACGGATGGGCGAACATGTCAGTGCGCCTCAACCATTCTTTATAGAGACGTCCCGGTGGAATGCTTTCCGGAAGAGCACGGGAAGGCTGGATAATAGGGGGAAAACCCTTCGTAGTTCCAGGCTCTCTCCGCATGGCCAACAATAGGTAATGAAATCGGCCTGATCAATAGGGTATATTATCGTTCGCAGACGTTCATGTTGCCTGGAAAATTACCACGAAAAGGAGATTTGGTGAGAATGCTCGATAAATGGATCAAAACCATTCTGGCAATAACGGTCCTCTTCATTTTACTCTTATTGAACAACTCTCAAGCCAGGGCAGAAAATACTTGGGGATTTGGAACCGATATTGGCTTCCTCGCAGATACCGCTGATGACACCGTATTTTCTCTCAGTTTTCAAGGAGATTATTATTTAGATTCAGAGTTTTCTCTTGGACCGCAACTGATCATTACCCCAGGTGGCGATTTAACTCAAATCACCTTTGCCGGAATCGCTCGATACCACATCCCTCTGGGTTCTGTTTCCTTGATTCCCTTTGGTGGATTAGGGTTTGTCTATGCGGATTATGAGAGTGGGCGGAGAGACAACGATGACGTCAGTTACATTTTCCCGTTTGGGGCAACCGCGGCCTTTCATATTAGCCGCAAGGTTTCATTAGCGAGCACCCTTATTTTCACATTCCAGGACCTGGATTTGAACAATCGAAGAAATAGCGACAACTTCAATGTCGGATTATTGTTTGGTTTCCGTTTTCACCCCTAAGAACATGAGCCGGGCTTCACTTCGCTCCTCCCGGCTCATGAGCAAAGCATCAATCTTTCAATTCCGCCAAATACTGCGCGATACGGTCTAAAGCTTTCGCATTGAGGCGTTTCCCATACCACCGTGGCATGACCCGATCTGAATACCCCGGAACCACATAGGCCCCAGGGTTCAAGATAGACTCTTGAATATATTCACGAACGCTCTCTGCGGTCCCTTGGTATTTTGGATCAGCCAGTCGTAGCGGCCCATTTGTGCCTAACACAAGCTTCGGTCCTTCTCGCCCTTTCGCCGGTTCAATGCCGGGAATGGTATGACAGACCGCACACCCTGATTGCACAAAGAGCTTCTCAAGGGATTCATGGCCCGTCGCCAAAGGAACATTGATCAGGGCCACGCCGCTCCCGTCTTTCTTCGACCCTTCACTGGGTTGAAGGCCATCAGCCTTCGAAGTCACTCGCTCCCCCTGAGAAGTCCCAGGCTTCATCACGGAATTCCACGACAACGTGGCCAGAAGGCCACAACCCACCACCAGGAAAATTAAAAAACTGTCTCGTCCGCCAGAAGGCTTAGGCTGTTTCAATTGATGCATACACCATCCTAATCTTAAGGCTTGAGAACGGAACCACACTCATTCACACAGCCTCATCGTCGAATCCCAAAAATTGGCCCGATTGGCTCCTGTACCGAAATCAGCGAGCACCTGTCGATCACAACAAGGGAAAGACCGGCTTGGCAAGAGATTCGACAACCGTCAAGAATGCCGACCTACACCGCCTTGTGCGGTGAACCTCCTTTTTGGTATCCCCTTTTCCTCATGGAAAATTTCAGCCACACACCATCTGCTCACCCTTTCACAATCAAAACAAACCCTTCTTGAAGAATCACCCCTTTCATCCCCATCCTTTTATTCGGGGCCCTCATCGAATGACCGTACTACCTCGTTGGTGGCCACGAGGAACCACGCCCACCGGCATGCCGACCCACGAACGAATCTTCCAGGTCAATGCGGACACAGGACTCCTCACCAAATGTCATTGGCAACCTGCGGCAAGCGAGGCCCCCACGCTCTTGCTGATTCATGGGCTTGAAGGCAGCACGGAATCGCATTACATGATTGGCTTAGCTCATAAAGCCTGGGCCAACGGGTGGAATTGCATCCGCATCAATCAGCGCAATTGTGGAAACTCGGAACACCTCACCCCCACGCTCTACCATAATGGACTGAGCCAGGATTATGGCCAAATCATCCAAGAACTCACCCAACAAGACGGCTGTCGACGCATCTGGCTGATCGGCTATTCCATGGGAGGTAATCTGACGCTCAAATTGGCAGGAGAAATGGCGAACCATCTCCCTTCGCTTCGCGGCGTGGCAGCCGTCTGTCCAAACATACAACCTGCATCATGTGTCCGAGCCTTACAACGTCCGTCAAATTGGCTGTATCACCAACATTTTTTACGCAGCTTAAAATCGAAACTACAACGCAAAGCTCAACTCTTCCCCGGGAAATGGGATACCTCCCGTCTTTCACGCATACAGACCATGTGGGAATTTGACGATGTCTACACGGCCCCGGACGGTGGCTACCAGGATGCCAACGACTATTACACCAAAAGCGCCGCCGAAAACAGGATCGGAGACATTCCCGTACCCACACTCATTTTGACGGCGCAAGATGACCCCTTTATTCCCTATGAGATCTTTCGCAATTTCGCACTCCGGCAGAACCCATTCATTGAACTACTGGCCCCGCCACAGGGAGGCCATTGTGGATTTTTTCAGCGGCAGCAACCACACGAAGATCGCTTTTGGGCAGAAAATCGTCTCATGGACTGGATTCAACGGCAGATCACCCTGTAACAGAGAGACATAAACTAGGCCATTGGGCGGAGAGAGGTCACCTCCACCCCCAGACACCAAACCCAGCCCCAGGACACCCCCTTGCGACCCCATACGCAACTACGGTAGAACCTGAATCAGTGACAGCGGGGACACAACGCCCCTTTTGTTCCACTCCTTGGGTCGCCATCCATGAGCCTCAAACCGACCTCTCCCGGAAAAGGTCTCCTCCGCCAACTGCACAAGGCCCAAGAAAAATATTTTGAGGGATGGGTCGACACACCGGCACACATCCATCACACCGCCTACCGAATGGCCAACCCGGTCATCGAGCGTCCTCAAAGCCGAAAAGAATTCGAGCAGCTCCTGACGTGCTTAGGTATCGAAGCATCCAATAGAGTGTTAGAAGAAAAAGGGGGATTTGGCGTCACCACGGCATCAAATGGCGACCGATTGATTGCCCGGTGGGAAGCCCACACAGAATACTATACGTATCAAATTTGGCATATTCCCCAAGACCCGAGCCAAGCACTGGGATTTGGTCCCTTCACCTTCCCCGGCTATGTCTTTCCCTTCTCGCCGCTGGGCATCCCCGTCAATGCATTAGATCTGCTCATCACGCCATCACACACCTATGACCAGGAAGATTTAGCCACGCGCCTCCCAGGGCCACAAATCTACGCCAGCACCGTGTTGGGAGAAAATATCTCCGTGGCCACAAGCTTCACCCCGGATGAACATGGACGGGAACGCTATCTCATCTGGGCACCCGATTCCCATCTCCTGAGCCCCAAGCTCCCACGGCTCATAGATATCCTCATTTCCCTTGAAAACTATACCCATCTGATTCTCTTACCGTACAAAGCCTTTTCGCGATCAGTTGATCAGGTGCAAGTCTACGAACAACGCCACCTCTATCAACGCAGTCTCATGACTAAGGCACTCAAAGGGGCAACGCATCCCACCCTCCAACAATGGCTAGAAGGACTCACGCAAGATTTCCTGGAAGTCGGACGTTTAGCTGATTCCATGCGTTACCGCCTGTCAGCCTCCGTCCCCTATGACCGCATCGTCCACAGTAATCTCCAAGCCTTACAGGAACAACCCATGCCATTCGGGCAAACCATCACCGATTATATCCGGTGGAAAATCACCGGGGTGGCAGATGGCTATCAACAACTGCTCGCGAGAATCCAAGCCCTGGAACAAGATTTTGAAGGAACCATCGCCGTCCTTCGCACGCAAGTCGAACTCGCACGGCAGGAACAAAACCTCCTCCTCCAAGATCAAAACACCAAACTGCTCGCCAGCGTCGACCAAACCACCAAAAGCCAAGCTATGTTGCAACACACCGTTGAAGGGTTATCCGTCATCGTCATCGCCTACTATCTGAGCGGGTTAGCCCATTACCTCTTCAAGGCGTTCCATGCATTAGGATGGCTGCACAATGAAACACTCGCGTCAGGCATCTTTGTGCCCATAGCCCTCCTCCTCTCCTACGGACTTATCACATGGGGCAAGAACCGCATCCACCAAACCTATTCCCGCTCAAACAACACAACTCATACTGATTCCCCAAGCCAGCATTAGGCCCCTACCCTCTCGCATAACAACTCCAACCATTATTCCCCGCCCACCCGTGAATGTACGTATATAAGCCTAGTTTAAATTAGGTTAAGGCTCCCTCATTCAAGCTTCAACACCCAATGACCGAAAAACATACAAGCAAAAAAATTGCCAATCGCTCTCCTTTTACTTACAAGAGGCACTCATGAGCAACCCAACAATAAACAGTCCTCTAGAACTCGTCGAACAATGTTCCTCCCTGGTCTCATTACCCGAGGTCTATTTACAAGTCAAAAAAGTCATCGATGATCCAGAATCAACAATGGCCGATCTCTCAGCCGCCATTAGTATCGATCCCGGCATGACCGCCATGGTCTTAAAACTTGTCAATAGCGCCTTTTATGGCATGCCACGAAAGGTAGAAACCATTTCCCGAGCCGTAGGAATTTTGGGCATGCAGCCAATACATGACTTGGTCTTAGCCGTCTCCGTGACCAAAGCCTTTTCTGGTCTGTCTCAACAAGTCATGAACATGAACATCTTCTGGGCCAATAGCTTCTTTAGTGGATTAGCCGCCCGAGAATTAGCCAGAAAATGTTTCCTGGTGGATAGCGAACGAATGTTCGTGGAAGGGTTGCTGCGAGATCTAGGACATCTCCCCCTCTACCAATACCTTCCAGAGCAAGCCGAGGAAGCCATGAAGGCATCGGCCAGCAGCGGGGAACCCATCCATATGGCTGAACTCAGCATCATAGGATTTGATTACACACAAGTGGGACAAGCGCTAGTTGACGCATGGCAATTGCCTAAAAATCTAGGGGAAGCGATCCGTCATCAGCATAACCCGGGAGGAACACCGAACCATCAATTTGAAGCGGCATTACTCAATATTACTAATGCGCTCACAGAAGGATTCCAATCACCAAACAGCCATGGCAATTGGGAAACATTAATTGCCCCGGAATCATGGACATTAACGGGGCTGGATGAAGACGCCATCAAAATTTGCATGTTGGAAGCAGGCAAACAGCTTTCCTCAATGCTGGATCTCATGGAAGAGGCGCAATCTCGCGTCGCATAAACTCAAACATGAAATCGCTCTCCCCTTTCACCCATCGAACATCCTGCCAGTCATAAGAGAAGCCCTGTTCTGAGAGGCAAGAAGCTATGGTGATGCAAAAACGAAACAAAGGAAGGATGCTCATGACCCACACAACCACTCCGGCGGTCATCTATCAAAAAACACCCTTGGTGGATGTGACCTGTCAATTGACGTTCCCACAAAACCTGAAAATCTCCGCTGCGCCGCCTGTCGGATTTCAGGAACACATCAGAGACATGTTCCCTATGTTTGCGCTCACACAAGATAAAACCGCCTACAATTTCACGAGCACCGATCAACGATGGCAGGTCGTACTCGGCAAAGGGGCCCTGACTCTCGTGGCCAGGCAATATGACGGATGGAAAAATTTCACCAATCACCTGCAAACCGCGATCCACGCATTGGAACAAGAATTTCCGCCCCAGTTGGTCTTGCGCATCGGATTACGGTTCCGCAACATCATTCGCAAATCGACCTTAGGGGTCACCGACAAGGAATGGAATCAACTCCTACACGCAAAATGGACGGGTGATTTAGCCTGGGCAGGAACAGCCGGAGACATGAAAGCCACGCACAGTGAAATCTTGATGGGATTAAACGGGGGCAAGGACTTGGTCTGCGTGCGGCATGGCTTGGTGCCTATCGCACAGCCTGTTCAAGAAATGGGCTATCTCATCGATCACGACTTTTTCGTGGAGGGGCAATTCGCCATAAAAGATGTCCCTCAAACCCTCAAGGGCTATCACCAATCGGCTCAACGGTTCTTTCAACTGTGGATCACCGACACGTTACATCAAGCCATGCAACCCCAAACCTAAGACATACGCACATGTGAAAATGCACCGCCACGCGTCAAGATGCCACAGAATATCTTGAGCAAGCGGTCCTCACGCTGTGTTCCGGATTATTCCGAAATTCCCACACAGCCAAGCGCAATGGGTAGACCTGCCAGAGGACCATCCTGGGTCCATTGCCCGACTTGATTCCGCCCAGCCTGTTTCGCCGCATAAAGTCCCTTATCTGCTTGATCCACCAGCTCTAACGAATCGGCAGCTCCTAACGACAAGCAAGACACCCCAAAACTCATCGTAATCCTAGTCCCACTCGTAGTCCGCACAGCCAGGCCCGCTCGCGCTTCAATGGCTAGCCGAAGGCGTTCCGCGGCGATAGCTGCACCTTCAGGCCCTTGTCCGGGCAACAAAATGCAAAACTCTTCTCCACCATAGCGGCCTAAAATATCAGTGGGGCGAATCGTCTCAGAAAGAATCTTCGTCACCACCTGAATCACTTGATCCCCAACCGCATGGCCATAACGATCATTAAAGGACTTAAAGTGATCAATATCAGCCATGATGCACCCCAGATCCCTTCCTTCAGAAGCGCTGCTCACAGAAAGATCTTCAAAGGCCTCAAACAACGCTCGCCGATTAAAACACCCGGTTAACGGATCACGCATGGCCAAGCTTTCTAATTCTGCTCTTGAGGCCTCTAAGGCCCGAATCGTTTCTTCCAACGTGGTCACATCATTAAACGAGACCAACAGCCCCTGCACATCTTCCTGCTCATTGAGAATGGGCGTACAATTCACATGAAATTTCAAGAATTTCCCGGAAGCATTTGGAAGGAAAAGGGGAAAGTCCAACTCCAGACACTTCTCTTTCCGTGCGGTCACCCAAGGGAAAGGGGTCAACCGGGTGGCAGGAGGAACCAATTGCCAATTAAATTCATCAAGCCGCTTACCCATCAGTTCATTCGAAGGCTTCCCCACGACATCGCAGAAAGCGCGATTGGCCAACACAATCCGCTCCCCTGTGTTGAGCAACACCACACTTTCCGTCAACACATCAAAGGCCGCTTTCACCCGCAACGGCACCACCGAACTGGGATCAAGCTGACGTAGCGTTCGTTTCATGTAGAAAAAATACCCGAGGAAACCAGACCCAGCCGCCAGTCCCAAAAACCTGACCCATGGGTCGTTCAGCCAGTCGAGCCAACCCTTTTCATTGGAAGACCGAAAGCGAAGTTGCACCGTTCCCCAGCGATCCGTCCCGTTAAAAATCGGCACCTGAATATGATCGGGGGTAGAGGAGTCCCCTGGGGGTTGATTCCAGACAACGTGGTGTCGACCGGCAAAAGCCAACATCTCTCCGTTAGCCAAAATCACCGCAGCAGAGACAAGATCCTCATTGCGTTCAACCAATAGATCAAACGCTTTTTGGATGCCCCGACTATCGCCATGTTCCGCCAAAAGAGAATATTGCACAGCCAACGCTTCGCTATATTGTTGACGGTATTTAAACAGTTCAATCGATTGGTTGGGGATCAAATCCACCGCTAGATCACTCACCAGAAGGATACTGAGAGTGAGAGAGACAAGCCCAAAACTGATCCAAAGTAATGGCGTGGAATGTTTCATGAAGAAGTGTCGGAAGGATCAGAAGCAGAAATGGCCGTTGAGGCGGAAGGGGTCTTCTGTAAAGGACCTTCAAAAATCTGATCTAATCCTTTATGTTCGTGAGCTTCCAATTGAGCCGCTTCCTTCACGCGCCGGGTCCAGGCTTCTTTCTCGTGTTTATTCATCGTCAAAATAGGCAAAGGATCAAACTGCCGCCACGCAGGAAGAGAGGCCATCATCCCGGCCACCAAGGCCCCGCCACGAACCATCCAGGCCATAAACCCGGCGGAAAGGGTAAGCCCCGCCCCTTTCATCGTCTTCACGAACCAGGATTGATCGTTGGCCTGATCCTCCATCGTCTGCCCTAACTCATCGGAAAATTGATTCAATTGCTGAAGAAATTCGGTTGGAAGCTGGGCTTTGGTCATATCTAAGGGGTCGGGATAATACGCCCGAAGTTGGTCGGAGGTCGTCGACCATGACGCGGGGCGCAGCAATGGGGGAAGATCCAATACATTCACCACCTCCTGGTGGCCGGCGTGCTGCGTTTCATCCTCAACGCCTCGGCTCGCCAATTCACCCTCTGGTATGGTGGCACTTACAGCTTCCGTACTGTCCGTGTCACTGGAGGGTATCCCCGGATCAGATTCGGGTTCCGGCTCGGGATCCGATTCGGGAGTAGGTTCGGGAGTAGGTTCAGGAGTGGGCTCGGGTGTGGGCTCGGGTGACAGTGGCGGGGCCACCCCCTCCACCAGGTCTGTCACGGTAATAGCGAGGGCCTGCGTATCCATGCCCCCTTGCCCATCACTCACCTGCACCTGCACGTCATATGTATTGTTGCCACCCACATCCGTCGGATTCTCATAATCTGGCGCACCGACAAAACTCAGAGCCCCGCTGGTCGCATTAATCACAAACCGCGAGGCATCGGCCCCACCCACAATGCTATAGGTCAACGGATCACCATCGGCATCCGTGGCGGCCATCGTTGTCACACCCGTCAAATTTTCTGCCAAGGCGACCATCGCATTGCCACCGCCGCCATGGCTCGTGATCACTGGGGCATCATTGACACCCACCACAGTAAGGAAAACTGTCGCTTGAGTGCTGCCCCCATTCCCATCGGTGACTTGATAGGTGAAGGTATCCAGCCCACTCCAGCCGCTATTGGGGGTATAGGTAAAACTGCCATCGGCATTTAACATCAAAGAGCCATTGGTCACATTCACAATTGGTGTCGTATTGACGGTAAGCGTATCACCATCCAAATCGGAATCATTCGCTAACACACCGGTGGCCAGAGTCGTGGTCAACGGGATATCTTCTGAAGTCGTGTACGAATCGTTGGCCGCCACAGGTCCATCATTGACTTTGGCCAAGGTCACACTGATGACTTGCGTGGTGGTGCCCCCTTGATCATCGGTCACCGTCACGATGAAGCTGTCCGTGCCAAACCAGTTGGGAACGGTTGAGGTAAAGGTCCAGGCCCCCGTGGCCGGGTCAATGGCCGCCGTGCCGTTGGTGGCCGGCGTCGTCACGCTAAAGATGGTGCCATCGGTCAGCCCGTCGGGGTCGCTGGCTGTCAGCGTCCCACTGCCCACATCCCCTTCATTACCCGTGTAGCTCGTCTGCCCACCGATCATCGCACCATCGTTCACATTGCTGACCGTGATGGCCACCGTGTCCACGTCCGTCGCACTGGTGGCGTCCGTGCTCGTGATGGTCAGCACGTCGCTGCCCGTGAAGTTCGCGCTGCCT
>Ga0224496_10002874_pt1 | contig 10105 bp, 15 predicted proteins | sample SF_Jul11_sed_USG_2_FD_168127 | JGI IMG/M metagenome (GOLD analysis project Ga0224496, IMG submission 168127) | Sediment microbial communities from San Francisco Bay, California, United States - SF_Jul11_sed_USGS_8_1 | ecosystem: Environmental > Aquatic > Marine > Sediment | place: USA... | reverse complement strand
AAATCAAAGTAATGATTAATCAATCAAATTATCTATTGTAATGGAAATCATAAACATGGGTTAAAATTCATTACAAGATTTTAGAGGTTTTACCAAAATACATCTGAACTCTAAAGAGAAACAGCAGCACAGATTAATTTAGAAGATCGTGAAATCAATCATAATAGTTTTTCAGTTTTGCGATATTTTACAAATGATACACTTGTATTACTAAAATAAGAATAGGATTTCTAAATTTCATGACAGTACAAATTCACACAGCACATCAAATATTCTGGGGGATTTAAACTCCAAAAATATATTTGTATTCTAAATAATGAGAATAAGCATTAGCTTAACCTACACACAATTAACCTTCAGAAATTAGGTAAAACGGATAATAAGGTAATTAGACCATTAATCCTCATCATGCTTAAAAACACAATGGTTTCAGGGCCAAAATGCCCATCTTGTGGAAATCAAAAGATAGTTACAGATCAAGACACAGGAGAATTGTTTTGTGGTAAATGTGGATTTGTAGTAAATGATAAAATTGCAGACACCGGTGCTGAGTGGCGTTCTTTTTCAAATGATGAGACAAACAGAACCAGAGTTGGAGCTGGAACATCACTAACAATGCACGATATGGGACTATCTACAGTGATTGGATCTGCCAACAAAGATTCCACAGGAAAACCATTATCTGCAAGTGTGAAGAGTTCAATTGAAAGATTAAGGACTTGGGATAGTAGAACACAAGCACATTCATCGGCAGATCGAAATCTTAGGCAAGCTCTAAATGAAATGGATAAATTAAAAGACAAACTTGCATTGACTGACGCAGTAGTAGAGAAAGCAGCATATATTTACAGAAAAGCAATGGAACGAAAACTAGTTAGAGGTCGTTCGATACAGGGATTGGTTGCTGCATGTCTTTATGCATCATGTAGAAATACAGAAACTCCTAGAACTTTAGATGATATTGCAAAAGGAATTAACATCAGAAGAAAAGATGTTGCAAGATGTTATAGATTAATTTTTAGAGAGTTGGAATTAAAAATGCCAGTAGTAGATCCTGTCAGAGGGGTTTCAAGAATTGCAAGTATCGCAGAATTGGGTGAGAAGAGTAAAAGAAAGGCAATTGAGATTTTAAATCAAGCAAAAACAATGGGCATTGTTGCAGGAAAAGATCCGATGGGTATTGCAGCTGCTGCACTGTATCTAGCTTGTATTAGCACAGGAGAGATAAAATCACAAAAAGATATCTCTGTGGCATCAGGAGTGACAGAAGTCACTATAAGAAACAGATGTGCAGGATTAAGAAAAATGCTTAATGATTGAGATGCCAGAAAATAAATGGTCTAACTGGGGAGATAATAATCAAGAATTGCTTTCCAAAATACCTGAGAAACCGGGTGTGTATATGATGCATGCTTCGATGAAAATATTATTTATTGGTGGTTCTCAAAACATGAAAAAATCCATAACTGAAACGCTAGAAAAAAAATGTGTTACAAAAGCTACAAGAATTAGATTCAGAGAAGAGAATAATTTTGATGAAATAAAAAATAAATTAATAGTAGAATACAAAAAAAGACATGAAGGGAACATCCCTCAATGCATGAATTAATTATGAGATCTTTTAAACTCTAATCTATCCCATGGAAAAACAACATATGCAGAATTGTCTGTTTTTTTCGCATAGATTAGTTGTTTTGGATATTGTTTCCCGCGTCTTGCAAATAATGTAACAAAGATAAGTTTTGATGGATTATCAACCCTTGAAATAATTTTGTTAAAAGTATCACCAGTATCAAAAATATCATCAACAAATAGAGAATTGGAGGATATTTTGTTTTTGTCAACTAAAATTTTTTCAATTCCAAGATGATCTGCAAGTAAACGTGAAGGAACTAATCCACCTCGACTGAGAGTAGTAATGGTTAAAAAAGTTCGAGGCAATTTCAAAATAATTTTTGAAAGTATTTTTATCAATGACTCTATTTCATTCCAATCAACATCCTGTTTTAATGTCATAATTGTTATATGAAAATACCGAATTATACTCAAAAGGTTTTTGTTGGAGATTTTTTCAAAGGAGTAATGATTTTAAGAACTTTAAACGGTAGTTTACCAAAATCTATGTCTTTTTCACACGACAAAAGTAACGTATCATCATTATTTAATGGAAAGCTCATTACAATTACCTTGTCTCTGTAAGACATCGAAAAATGAACTTCACCAAATTCATGATCAAATTCCCTTCTCATTCTAACACGTAACGATAGTTCCATGAACATCATTTCGTCTTGTTTTTGAGCTTCAAGTGAAAAGATACCTTTTTTCATCCCTCCAGCTGCTAGGTGACCTCTGCTGTTGATGATTCTTGCTGAACGCATTTTAGGGTCTAGTTTTATGATTTTTTGACAGATTTTTTCAAGATCTTCAGTATTATCCATTAGTCTAAATTTATAATCGATCTATTTATTGCGAGCTGTGGTAATGGATATCTATGCATTCAGAGCAAACTAAAGATAAAGCAGAGTCAATTAAGGAAATATCAGATCAATATAAGCATCTATCGCTATTTTGGACAGACATCATGCATTTGATGGCAAGTAAGCCTCAAGCACTCACATCAATTGGTCCAATGCGGGCATTTGCTGCAAACTCTAAGAAAATTTCAACTGAATTGATCGAGATTAATGAGGATTTGATGGAATTCAACAAATACGTAACCCAATATTACAAACAGCTTGCAGAAGCTTGGGGAATTGCCCAAAAGAAGGTAAATTTAAAAGCTCCAGAGGTTCCTCAAGATATTGAGCAGGTAGAGGCATTCAAACGAATTTGGATCGACATTTTTGATAATGATTTTACAGAGTTATTTGATTCTGAGAAATTTGGCGAGAATTATGGAAAACTAGTATCAAAAGAACTGGAATTGACTAAACATTGGAACAATATAACTAATGTAATCTTACAATCGGTAAATCTTCCAAGTAAAGAAGAGATAGACGAAGTGTACAAAGAGATCCATTCACTAAAAAAAAGAGTGGGAAAGCTAGAATTAGAATTAAAGAAAAAGGAGATGAGCAAAAATGCAAAATGAGTCAAGGGTAGATCCGAAAATCATTGAAGAGATTTTGAAATTTAGTAAAAATGTAATTAATGCCCCAAAATTAGTTGCTGCACCTGATGAGATTGTTTTGGAAGTAACTCCTCATGATACAGTACAAAGGATGGATAAAACCAGACTGATACATTATAGATCACTCACTGAGAAACAACACAGAACCCCATTACTCATTTCATATGCCTTGATTAACAGATATCATATTCTGGATATTCAGCCAGAAAAAAGCTGGGTCAGGAATTTACTTCAACAAGGATTTGATGTTTACATGTTAGATTGGGGAACGCCCACAAGCATGGACAAATATCTTGATTTTGATGATTATGTTAATGGATATTTAGATTCGTATATAGAATATATCAAAAATGAATCATCCAATGAAAAAATTACATTACAAGGGTATTGTACAGGAGCAACTATTGCTACAGCCTACACATCTTTGCACCCAGAAAGTGTAAAAAACTACATTGCAACCGCACCTGTAATCGATGGATGGCGTGACACTACTGTGATTAGTAATCTTGCAAAACACATGGATGTAGATAAAATGGTTGAAATCATAGGAAACATGCCTCCAGAGTTCATGTATTATTGCTTTTCAGTTCTCAAACCATTTGAACAGGGAATTGAAAAATATGTAAAATTTTTCAAAAATATAGATAACAAGAAATTTGTAGATAATTTCCTCAGAGTTGAAAAATGGTTAGGAGACACACCTCCAATCCCTGGAGAATTATTCAAACAATGGATTAAAGACATCTATCAAGACAATTCACTGATTCAAAACAAGATGTACATAGAGGGTCAAAAAATTGATTTGAAAAAAATAGACATGCCAGTATTTACACAAGTTGCCGTAGGAGATCATCTAGTATCACCTGAATGCAGTATGCCCTTACATTATGCCATTGGAAGTGAAGACAAAACATTGAGGATGTATCCAACAGGGCATGTAGGGATGATTGCTAGTTCGCTATCACAAAAGAAAGTGTTGCCTGAGCTTGGACAATGGTTAGCCGAAAGATCATAAAAAAGGAAAAAGAATAAAAAATTCTTTTTAGGTATTCTTTGTAGTGAAGACAGAAATCCAAGATTGTAGAATGTTTTTGTTTAGGTCAACAAACGACTTTGCATTATCATTGAATGTTTTGATGTTTTGTTGGGTTGCATCCATAGTTGCAAGTGTTACTTGATTTTGTATTGAAGATGCCTTTACAAATTCTTCTGTTGTATCATGGATTACTTTTAGTGTTGTTTCAGGAAAATTTGCTGCAATACCTGCTTTTTTTACATATTCCTTTTGTAGTGCGATAGTTGAATCTATCATGTTTTCATATGCTTGTAGGTATTCCTGTTGTACGTTAGTAATTGATTGATGATACTGAGGTACTGATTGTTTGATACCATTGAAGATTTTGTCTACATTTTCTTGATATGTAGAAAAAATATCTTTTGAATTTCCAGTTGTTTCGTTTTTACTCATTGTTTCACCTCCTTATTTTTTGATTTTTTTGCAATTGGCAAGATGATAACTTGAACCAAGTCACCGTCACCTAAGCCAAGTGCATTACGCTCAGCTTCAGGTATTGAGATTCGTCCATTGCTACTAATGGTGGTTTTGTATGCACCCCAATTCATGAAGGATGGAAGCATTTGTCCTATGTTGAACATGGTATCCATGCTTTTACTTTGCATTGATGTTACGTTCTCCATAATGTTTGATTGAGTTTTTCGAGTACTTTCAGAAACTCCCTTGAGTGTTTCTAAAGGATCGAATGTTTGACCAGTTTGATGTGTCATCAAAGCGCCAAAATTTTTCATAAATTCTGCTTGAGCATGTCCACTTTTTTGGATCCAAGATTTGAACATTTCACTAGGATCATATAGGTTTTGATTACCAGTCATTGGTAATTATAGGAAACAGATGTATTTAAATGATCTAAGGATCGATTAGAAATTCTAAAACTTTACTTGAAAAAACATGTGGATCTTGTACATATGGAGTATGACCGCAATGTTTCATCTTAAAAAGTTGAGAGTCGCGAATATGGGAAATAAAAATCTCAGCATTTTCAATTGGAATTACTGGATCATCAACACCCCAAATTATCAAAGTGGGAGCAGTTATTGACTCAAGTTTCGATGGAACTAATTTTGAATTTTTCAATCCCAAGATAGTAGACATAAAAGCTAGTTTTGCATTAGGTAATTTCATTCGTTCTATGAAACCATTAACAATCTCTTCAGGAGCCTCATCACCAGAACCTTCCATAAGTTCAAATGCCTTTTTTGCATTTAATTCATTAGGATATAAAGCAGCCATAATGTATGCATCAAGTGCCGGGGTAGAATTCTCCATCACTCCAGCGGGAGATGCAAGAATTAATTTCTCCACATTTTCAGGATAGGATATAGTAAATTCTGTGGATACCTGCCCCCCCAATGAAGAACCAATTACACTTGCTCGTTCAGTTTTTGTTGCAGTAAAAAATTTTTTTAAAAAGTCTGAAAAGAAATTAGGAGTATAATCCACCAGTGGTTTGTCACTATATCCAAAGCCGATAAGATCAGGAACCAATACTCGATAGTGTTCTGCGAAAAAGGGAATAACATTACTCCATCTTTCAGATGATGCACCCAGACCATGCACTAGTACAAGTGTTTTTTTAGACTTGCCAGACTCCAGATATCGAATTTTGTTGTCATCGATTTGAAGAAATTTTTCTTCCACTGTTTTTGCTCGATTAAATCACTAGATAAATTTAATGAAAATAGAGATCATGGCCGCTTAGGGATTTGAATTTTTTTATGAATAGCATAGATTAGTTTTTTTAAGTTAAAAGATATGAAGTTTGTGTGATACAAAAGAAAATTTCAAAAATTTTAGTCCCATTAGATGGATCAAAAAACTCCATTAGAGGACTTGAGATGGCAATTACCTTGGCCAGACAATGCGGGGCAATCATTACTGGAATTTATTCCATTTATGCACCACCACATTCAGAATTTAGAGGTGTGGGTTCAGTAGAAAAATCACTAAATATAGAGATAAAAAAATCATGGAGGAAGCCAAGATGCTTGCAGCAAAAAATGGAATTGTGTTTAGAGAAAAACTAATGCGAGGTGAAATTGGATATAACATCATCAAAACAGCACATGGAAAAGAAAAATTCGATATGATAGTAATGGGATCACGAGGAAGAAGTTCGGCTAAGGAGATTTTCTTTGGCAGTACATCAAACTATGTGATACACATATCAAAGATTCCCGTAGTTATTGTAAAGTGATTAAGAGAATCCATGTTTTTTGAAATATTTTTGATGATATTCTTCAGCTTTGTAAAACGTAGGAGCAGGAACAATTTCAGTAACTATAGAATTTTCAAATCTACCTGATTTCTCAAGTTCCTGTTTTGATTTTTCTGCTATTTCTTTTTGTTCTTCATTATGGAAAAAAATTGCAGAGCGATATTGATGCCCGATATCAGGTCCTTGGCGATTCAAGGTTGTAGGGTTATGATTGTTCCAAAACACTTCAAGAAGTTCATCATAAGATATCTCGTCAGGGTTATATTCTACTTCTACAGCTTCTGCATGACCTGTTTTATCGGTGCATACTTCTTCATAAGTAGGATTTGGTAGTTTGCCACCAATATATCCAACTTGGGTTGATTTTACACCTTTAGTTTTATTTAGTAAATCTTCAACATGCCAAAAACATCCTGCACCAAATGTTGCTTTCATAAAGTTAACTATTCAACAAAGAATTAAAACCATTCTAAATTATTCACCCTAAATGATGTCTTTATGAATAAAAGATTTATAGAATTAATAATTATTATTGAGAAATTAAATCGTCAGAGAGATATGTGAAATATTTTTAAAGCAAGATAAAATCACTTTGGATATCATATTTATCAGTGACAAAATTATTGATAGTTATAAAATAATTCAGAACAAAAGAAATGAAAAGCAACACGAAAAATAGTATAAAATATTATTTTATACTTGAGTTCTAACTCAATCAGGCATGTTAAAGAATTTTGGAAATAGTTCTACCAGACTCAGGAGACGTCTGTGAATATTTCAACAACTTTTTTTGCCAAAGATTCAATATTGGCAGTTGGTTCTGCAGATATCAACAAGAGGATTTGTGTTATTGGAAATGGAAAGCTTACTAAAACAGCCTTATCTCGTCTTGCGGCAAGGTAATTGATAGGACCCAAACTCTCATCATATTCTTTTCTAATGGATGCTTTTGATACAAACTCCAAAAAAGACTGCAATCTAGTCTCGTCTCCTTCATGAGGCACAAGTCCTTCTTTAAATCCACCAGCAATCAACTGACCATCTTTATCAACAATACCTGCAAATCGGATCTCAGATTCATGAAGTAATTCTTTACATTTTTCACCATATAACTTCAATTTGGTTTCAGGATTTGACATGATGATATCAATTAAAATATCAAAAATAAAAACCTAATCAATTTCAAGATATTTATTTTTATGAAAAAATCTCGAATTGGCCATCCTGTTTGAAAATTTTCTACATTAAATCAAGTAATAAAATGGAGACAATTTGTTACTGAAAACAGTGGTTTTTTGGATTTTTTACATTTATATTAATATCTAGTTTTGATGTTCAAATTACTTTTGAGCAGGAGTGTCTTGAAAAAAGGATCACACAAGATATTCTAAAATTTTGTGAATTTTATGAACAAATCAGTAACTTAAGACACATGATTTAACATTACAGCAGACATACTTTACAAATTTAGGCATAGGTATAATTTTGTATGATCATGTTAATGGATAAATCAATTCAAGAATCAGAGAACAACTAAAGTCGACATTTCAACAAGACATAATCAATTGTTTTTTCTTCGGATAATTTTTTCATTTTCAAAAGAGATTTGAAGAGAATTTTTTCAACATATTGAGGATAGTTTGCTAAAATTAATTTTTTGAGTCGTGTCCTATTTTCAAAATAATAATCTGCAAGAGGAGAATAAACATGTGAACCAATGAATTGTTCCTCAGAAATGGTGAAATCTGCAGAGTTTAGAAGATGTTTCAAAAAATCCAGAGTATAGTGTTCTGATGACCAAGTAAATTTTAAAACTCCCAAGTTTCCATATGATGATTTTTTAGTCGTTATAGGAATTGCGAGTGCAAGAAAACCAGATTTTACTAGAATCCTTTTTGACTCGCTTATAAAATCAGATAAGGGTTTGAAATGTTGTGCAGATTCCAATGCCAAGACACGATCAATGGAATCATTTGCAAATGGTAGTTTTGTAGAAGTAGCGTTTAAAAATTCTATGTTTTTCTGAACACCAGATGAATGTAGTTGGTTGAAATTAATATTTACATCATACAAATCAATATTTGGAAATTTATCTCGCCATAGTTTGGAAGGGGCAGACAAACCACTACCAACATCTATTACATGTTTTGCCGAAGACAATTCTGCCAATTCCGCAAAAATAAGACATAGGTTGTTTTGAGCAGAAACAGGATCGGTGTGATCAGATGACCAATAGCCAAAATTCAGCATAGAACCACCAGTTGCTATCTGCATAACAGGGGATAAAGTGGTGTAAAGATTTACTACATCTTTTTCATTTCTACGAAATGTCCACAATAACACATGAAGAAGATTAATTGATATCAAAAAGAATTTCAAATTTATTAAAAAATGAGGGATATTAATTTCTAGGGCAATCCTTCTGAGTCTTCAGCACAATGTTTATGAACCCAGTTCTCATCTTTGTTTTTTGAGATCTCTTTTCCGGGTTGAATTTTATCTCCGCAGGAGATACAAGACGTGGCAAATTTTGCTTTCATAATGATATATCAAATATCCCAAATAAAGCATCTATGTTGAAAGGAGTATTAGCTAATGATTAACATGTTTTATTAATTTGAATCAGACAGATGAATTATGGATGAATCAAATTTAGATACATCATCTAAGATAGTTTTAGCTAAATGGAGTGACCGATTTTTTGCATGGTTAATTGATTTTATAGTTATTTCAAGTATTTCAACAGCAATAATGGTTGTTTCGTTTGGTTCAATAGAATATGCATTTGAAAGAGATTCATTTTGGATGGAAAACATACAATACATTCCAACGAGTATTTTATTTTTTATTTATTGGACTGTTTTAGAATATAAGACAAATCAAACAATCGGAAAAAAGATTATGAATTTGAAAATAATCAACATTGATGGAAGAAAGCCAAATTTGAAAGGGATTATGATCAGTAGTTTTGGAAAAGCATTTCTTTTACCAATAGATGTTATTTTGGGATGGTTTTTGACAAATGAAAAACGTCAACGTATTTTTAATAAATTAGGAGATACATTGATTGTAAAAATCAAAGAAATAAATGATGTTTCGGACATAAAATATTTGAAAGATTAGATTTTGTCAGATTTTTTTGAATGACTGCTTTGAGGATTTAAGCAACAGATCTATTAGCAAGTTTAGATTGATTCAACATGATGTCTGAGAGTCAAAAATGGTGGAGTGGACTGCCAAATGAACTACAAAAAGACATAGAATTACAAGAATGACATCAAGGTTATGTGTAAAGGAGACAATTTCAGTGAAAAGGGATTAATTGTATTCTATAGAAAAGGATTCAACTAGTAATTATTAATTCAGCAAAAGTATAAAGACACAAGTGCACATTTAAAATGCAAAACATAATCTTAAGTGCATTCTGATGCTAAGAAATTTGTGAGTGAAAGGAAATTTTACACTTGTAAAAATTGCGGGGCAGAGTTTCTATCAACAGAAGTCAGACTTTATTGTAAAGTTTGCAAATCAAATTTAGACAAATCAGGAAATCTACCCAATCTCTAACAATAGGCTTAAGTCAGTTCTTTTTTAGAGAAGACTAGTGAATTGTTTTGTTTGTGGAAAAAAGAAAGAAGAGTACCAAGTATGGAATAACAAGACAGTCATAGGCGCAACATAT
>Ga0224496_10002873_pt1 | contig 10106 bp, 10 predicted proteins | sample SF_Jul11_sed_USG_2_FD_168127 | JGI IMG/M metagenome (GOLD analysis project Ga0224496, IMG submission 168127) | Sediment microbial communities from San Francisco Bay, California, United States - SF_Jul11_sed_USGS_8_1 | ecosystem: Environmental > Aquatic > Marine > Sediment | place: USA... | reverse complement strand
CCCGCGGCCGCATTCTCGACCTGTGCACGAAAACGCTCCGCCTGGTCCTCGGGATCATTGAGCTCCGAGAAGCCGTTCGCGATTTCGCGCCCGGCGATGAACAGTTCGAAACGATCGGTAACGAACGGATCGTCGTCGTTCTTGCGCGCAAGCGGCGAGACTTCCGCCGGGTACTGTGTGATAAAGGTGGGCTCGCGCAGCTGTGCTTCACCGGTCGCATCGAAGATATCCGTCTGCAATTTGCCGGGCCCGTAGTTGTCCTTGACCTGAACGCCGATCTTCTCGCAATAGACCGCGAGGTAGTCACGATCGCGCACCCGGGACATGTCGAAGTCCGGATTGTATTTCTCGATGGCTTCCTCGACCGTCATGCGCGTGAACTTTTTCCCGAAGTCGAAGGTCTCGCCCTGGTACTCGACCTGCGTCGCGCCGTTCACGGCTTCGGCCATGCCATGGAGCATGGCTTCGGTTGTATCCATCCAGTCGTTGTAATCCGCGTATGCACGATAGGCCTCTAGCATCGTGAACTCGGGATTGTGCTGCGTCGACACACCCTCATTGCGGAAATTGCGATTGATTTCATAGACGCGGTCGAAGCCGCCGACAATGAGACGCTTGAGATTCAACTCCGGGGCAATACGCAGATACAACGGCATGTCGAGCGCGTTGTGATGCGTCGTGAACGGCCTCGCGATAGCACCGCCCGGGGTGACCTGCATCATCGGCGTTTCAACTTCCAGGAAGTCGAGCGACTCCAGGAACCCGCGCATGTAAGTGATAACCTGCGAGCGCTTGCGAAAAACCGTGCGACTCGACTCGTTGATGATCAGGTCGACATAGCGTTGCCGATAGCGGGTTTCCTGGTCCGACAGACCGGCCCATTTTTCCGGCAGCGGCCGCAACGATTTCGTCAATAGCCGCAAATCATCGGCAAGCACCGTGAGCTCACCGGTATTCGTGCGGAACAACACGCCTGTTGCGCCGACGATATCGCCGACGTCCCATTTCTTGAACGCCTGGTAGACACCGTCCGGCAGACGGTCACGCTCCAGGCGGAGCTGGATCTGGCCCGAGCGGTCCTGCAGCTTGACGAAGCTCGCCTTACCCATGACGCGCTTGGCCATCATGCGGCCCGCAACGCTGACCTCGATGCGCTCCTCTTCCAGTGCGTCCTTGTCGTGCGCATGAAAAGTCTGGTGGAGTTCGCCGGCAATCGCGTTGCGCCGAAAATCGTTCGGAAACGCATTGCCCTGCTCCCGGAGAGCAGTCAGCTTGGCACGCCTTTCGGCAATCAGTTTGTTCTCGTCGCGTTCGTCAGTCACTTTAATCCTACAGTCCTTGTTTCAGGCTCGCTTCGATGAAGGCATCCAGCCCACCATCGAGCACCGCCTGAGTGTTACCGGTTTCAACGCCCGTGCGCAAATCCTTGATGCGGCTTTGATCCAGCACGTAGTTGCGAATCTGGCTGCCCCAGCCCACATCGGACTTGCCGTCCTCGACTTCGGCTGCCGCCGAGCGACGTTCCTGAAGCTCGAGCTCATAGAGCTTCGCCTTGAGCTGGTTCATCGCCGTGGCCTTGTTCTTGTGCTGCGAACGGTCGTTCTGACATTGCACGACCGTATTGGTCGGTACGTGCGTAATGCGGACCGCCGATTCCGTGCGGTTGACGTGCTGGCCTCCCGCGCCACTCGCGCGGTAGACGTCGATGCGCAGGTCCGACGGATCTATCTCGATGTCAATGTCGTCGTCTACCTCCGGCGAGACGAACACCGAGCCGAACGAGGTGTGCCGGCGGTTGCCCGAGTCAAACGGTGACTTGCGAACCAGTCGATGCACACCGGTCTCGGTCCGTAACCATCCGTAAGCGTACGCACCCACGACATGCACGGTTGCGCTCTTGATGCCCGCGACTTCGCCCGCCGAGGCTTCGATAACTTCGGCCTTGAAACCGTGTGCCTCCGCCCATCGCAGGTACATGCGGAGCAACATCTCGCACCAGTCCTGTGCCTCCGTGCCACCCGCTCCGGACTGGATGTCAAGGTACGCATTGTTCGGGTCCATCTCACCGGAAAACATGCGGCGAAACTCGAGTCCGGCAACGACCTCCTCGAACCTGCCAAGATCGCTGACGACCTCCGTGATCGTCGCGTCGTCATTCTCGTCGATGGCCATTTCGAGAAGTTCCCCGGCATCGGCCAGCCCGGTCGTTATCTCGTCGAGACCCGCGACGACCTGCTCGAGTTGTGCACGCTCCCGGCCCAATGCCTGGGCGCGCTCGGGGTCGTTCCAAACGTCGGGTTGTTCGAGTTCGCGCTGGACCTCGGTCAGGCGTTCCGCCTTGCCCTCATAGTCAAAGATACCTCCTCAACGCATCAGAGCGCTCTGCGAGGTCGGCAATCGTTTGTTTGATCTGACTGGTTTCCATGGCGGGTTCGCTGGTTTCAAGCTGCGGAAAAGGCGCGATGTTAGCACGCGTCGGCGGCCGTAAGCGGGGCAATTTGCTCGACGACGAGCTGCGGGTTTTCGACGCCGCGAAACTCGTTGACGTCCAGGCGGAAGGCGAGTTGCACCGTGCCGCGATACGCCGGCCCCGCCTGGTTGAACGCAATGGCATCGACGATCTTGCCGCCACCCGCCGGGCGCACCCTGAGCTTCAGATGATTTTCCCCTACGACCCGCTGCTCGACCACTGCAAAGTCGCCACTCCAGACGGGCTCCGGGAAGGCTGAGCCCCAGGGTCCGGCCTCGCGCAGGGACCGGGCGAAGCCCAGGTTGATGGCATCGCCGGGCAGTTCGCCATCGGTGACAATCGCGCCGCTGAAATCAGCGCTCGGGTAGAGCCGCGACATCTGTTCGGCCGCGGCACGCTTGAAGCTGTCCAGTGCTCCCTCGGCCAGGGTCAGTCCGGCCGCCATGGCGTGGCCCCCAAATTTCTCGATCATGCCGGGATGCATGGCCGAGACCGCTTCGAGGAGATCGCGAATGTGAACGCCCTGGATCGATCGGGCCGAGCCTTTCAATAGCGTGTCGCTCTCGCGTGCGAAGGCGATCACCGGCCGGTGGCATCGCTCCCGAACGCGGGCCGCGATGAGCCCGACGACGCCCTGGTGCCAGGAACGATCGTAGACGCAGACGCAGGCCGGCCAGCGCTGCGCGCCCATCTTGTCGACGTAAGCGAATGCCTGCTCGCGCATCGTCGCCTCGATGTCACGCCGCTCACTGTTGATGCTGTCGAGCTGGTGGGCGTAGTTCATCGCGGTCTCGAAATCCTCGGTCAACAGGCACTCGATGCCGACCGAAATGTCCTCGAGGCGGCCGGACGCGTTGATGCGCGGACCGACGGCAAAGCCGAGGTCTGTGCTGACACAACGACTCAGGCGCCTGCCCGACTGTTTCAGGATGGCCTGGATACCGACGACAGAATGCCCCGCGCGTATGCGCAGCAGCCCCTGGTGCACCAGGACACGATTGTTGTGATCAAGCGGCACGACGTCGGCCACGGTTCCGAGCGCTACGAGATCCAGGTAACGGGCAGGCACCCTGGCCGCGTCGCTGACACCGCGCTCCTGCAACAATCGTCCAACGCGCGCCATCAGATAGAACGCGACGCCGACACCAGCCAGGTTACGACTTGGGAACCGACTGCCGTCGAGGTTCGGATTGACGATGACGGCGGCGTCGGGGAGTGTCTCACCGGGAAGATGATGATCGGTGATCAGCACCGGGATGCCGAGCGCGTTGGCCTCGGCGACGCCAGCCACGCTCGATACGCCATTGTCGACCGTAATCAGCAAGGCGGGCGATTCTCTCGCCGCGACCCGGACGATCTCCGGCGTCAGGCCATAGCCGTAGTCGAAGCGATTGGGTACCAGGTACTCAACATCGGAAAAACCGAACTCACGGAGGCAGCGCAGGACCAGTGCCGTGCTGGTCGCCCCATCGACATCGAAGTCACCCACCACGATGATCTTGCTCTCCCGGTTGGCAATAACGAGTTCAGCGGCATCGTCGATATTCTCGAGCGCACCGACGGGTGCGAGCCGAGCCAGCCCGTAATCGAGTTGCCGCGCCTCCGTCAGCCCGCGCATGGCGAAAAGCCGTGCGTGCAGGGGATCGATATCCCCGAGCGCGGCCAGGGCATCGGCGCGCGGCATCGGGCGCGAAATAATGGGCCTCACCGGCTGCATGGTCAGTCCAGTAACTCGCTGTCACGGCGCCAGAACTTCAGCGTATCGGACCGCCGGACGTCCGCGCGCACACCGTCCCGAAACAGGAGAATCAGGCGACTGACGCGATTGCTTCGCAACATCTGGTGAAGTTCCGTGAGGTAGGCTTCGAGCGTTGCCGTGCGGAAGTCGTTCTCCGGCGTTACCGCGACAAAACCATGCAACGACGCATCCGCGCAGGCCGCGAAATTGCCCGGCCAGAGTTCGCCAACCGCTGTCGCGCTCTCCCAGTACCCAGCCAGCAGCGGATCATCGGCAAACAAGGGTGGCTGCGGCCGCGTCGTCTTCTCGGGCGCAACACCGCCGCCCCACAGCCATAGCGAATTGACGGGCTGCTTGCCCTCCGCCATGCGGCGCAGATTGACCTCGTGCTCATGCAGCGACATTGCGATTTCGCTGAGAATGTTGCGGTGCATGACCATGTGCTCACCGGTCGGCAGGAATTCTCCCGGTTCCCGCTGGTCCACGACGTAAGCCGGAACCGACGATGTCGAGATCGGCTCCCGGGCACGCAGGTAGCCGTACGACCCCAGGCGAGCGAATCCGTAGCGCCGATCCTCCGCCAATGTGTCCTGCAAATGATCGAACAAGGGTCGCAGGTCCGACGCCGGAATGCCGGAGCGGTTCAGCGCGTGCAGGCAAAGATGATCGAGCCGCGGCTCAAGATAGACCGGGTCGGCGGCCGCGATCCAGACCGTCGGCCTGTCGCCGGTCTGGCCCCACATGCGCAGCGCCGCCAGGCCCTGCTCGGGGTATGGCAAGCCGACCTCGGCCAGTATCGTCGCAAGCAATTCCTGCGGCGCATCGGTCTGGCTCAGGTCCGATTGCGCCAGCCACGCGCGTAGCGATTTGTCCGTCAGTCTCCCGCCGCGAATGGGCGGCAAGACGACGACTGCGGCAGTTTTGTCATATGATCCGTTCACGATGTGGCGTCGATGGTAAGGGAAGCGTCTTTGAAATTCACAAGAGAATTATCAGCCAGGCTGGTCATCCGCAGTGTTTCGGACGCGGCTATTCTCGTCAACCACGACGAGCACGCTACTTCGATTGTGCTGACCCCCGACGAAGTACTGGGTAACTGGCCTGAGACACCCGTTGCGGACCTGGTCGCGGCCGATTTCGAAATGGTTTTCGCGGCCGAGCCCGAGATCGTCCTGCTCGGCACGGGAGCGAGCAATATTTTTCCGCCCCGCGAGCTCACGTTTGCATTCGCGCGCAAGCGCATCGGCTTCGAGGTTATGGACACGGCCGCGGCTGCCCGTACCTTCAATGTGCTGGCCAATGAGGGACGCAAGATCGCCGCCGTTCTCTACCTGTAGATATCAGTCCAGGACAGCATCACCGGAGATGCCATGGCTCTCCAGCATCGCGCGAAGATTCTTCAGTGCATCCAACTGGATCTGTCGCACGCGCTCGCGCGTCACGCCGATTTCCTCGCCAATCTGCTCCAGCGTCGCTCTTCGATAGCCGTGCAGGCCGAAGCGTCGCTCCACAACCTCGCGCTGCTTGGCGCTGAGTTCGCAGACCCAGCGATCAACGATGTGGTTGACGTCATCCCGCTGGGCGCAGCTGGACGGTTCGCCAGACCGCTTCGCTCGCAGCCGGTCGACCGGTCCGATGCCCGCCTGGTCGTCGGCACCCGTCGCACTGAGCGTAACGCGTTCGTGCAGGCCCATGAGACGTTCCACGTCGGCAACGTCACGCTCCAGGTGATCCGCGAGCTCCTGCATTGACGGCGCGCGGTCCATTTGCTGCCGCAGCCGACGTGCGGCACGCAGGCAGGAATTAACATCCTTGATGATATGTATTGGCAGCCGCACCGTGCGTGACTGGTTCATGATGCCGCGTTCGATCGTTTGACGAATCCACCAGGTCGCGTAAGTCGAAAACCGAAAGCCGCGATCCGGGTCGAATTTTTTCACGGCATGGATCAGGCCGAGATTGCCTTCTTCGATGAGGTCCAGGAAGGGCAACCCGCGGTTCAGGTAGCGGCGCGCGATCTTCACGACCAGTCGCAAGTTGCTTTCGATCATGCGCTGGCGAGCTGCTTCGTCGCCGCGCTGCACGCGCCGAGCATAGGATTTTTCTTCGTCCGCAGTAAGCAGCGGCGCGACGCCGATCTCGTCGAGGTACTGTCGTGTTGGATCCAGCAACTGTCCCAATACAAACCCCCTGTCTGCAATCAAGACGCGGATGCCCGAGATCGGCCTCTAACAAACCCCGGGTTATCTCGCAGGCAAAAACTGTCGCGGGTTAACCGGTTTGCCATTGCGCCTGATCTCGAAATGCAGTCGCGGCTTGCGTTCCGGCCCCTCCCCCATGGTCGCGATCCGTTGGCCTTTCTTTACTTCTTGCCCTTCCTTGACCAGCAGCGACGCGGTGTACCCGTAGGCACTCAGGTAGGTGTCGTTGTGTTTGAGAATAATAAGCTGGCCATATCCGATGAGTCCACCGCCCGCATAAACCACGCGCCCGGAAGCCGCAGCGACTATGGGTTGCCCGGTCCGGCCGTTAATGAGCACGCCGGTTCCCGGCCCCGGCTTTGCGCCGAATTCGACATTGATGCGACCGCTGGTTGGCCATGCCCACTTCGGACTCGGTTGGGCCGGTAGCTGGGGCAGCGGTTTGGGCGGCGGCCGGGCATTAGGATTACTTGCCGTCTGCGCAGGACGGCTCGAACCCGCCGGCGGTGTCAGCCGTATGACCTGCCCGGGATGAATGAGGGAGCCGTCGCCGAGCCGGTTCCAGCGCGCCAGCGTCTGGGCGTCCTTGCCGTAACGCCAGGCAATCGAGAACAGCGTCTCGCCCCTGCGCACGATGTGGGTCTGCGGCTCGTCCTGCCAGGTAGACCTCCCGCCACACGCCGTGAGCGAGAGGGAGAACAGCAGGATGATGAGTGCACGGGAGGTCATTATCCCCGCATCATAAGCCACGCGATGACGATGACGGAAACGATGACCAGCGCCCAGCCGATGCGCTCGATGTGTTTCGACAAGGTCGACTCGAAGCGCTCGCCACCGAGTCGCACCAGCCCGGCCACAAGGAAAAAGCGCGCCGCGCGGCCGATGAGCGAACCGATGAAGAACCCGGGCAGGGCAAGCCCTGCGACGCCCGCTGCAATCGTGAATACCTTGTAGGGAATCGGCGAGAAGCCGGCAACAAAAATGACCCAGATACCGTAGTCGTCAAACCAGCTACGCGCCTTGAGGTAACTGTCCCAGTAGTGCGACTCACTGAGCCAGGGCTCGATGGCCTCGAACATGCCCCAGCCGATCGCGTACCCACCGAGGCCACCCAGCACGGAAAAGACCGTCGCAATCGTCGCGTAGCGCACCCAGCGATCGCGGTCGGCCAGGCACATGGGGGCAAGCATCACATCCACCGGAATCGGGAAGAACGACGACTCCGCGAAACTCATGGCGCCCAGGTAACGCTCGGCGTGCGGATGTTTCGACCAACGCAGTACCCGGTCATACCAGGGCTTGAACAGCGTCACGACCGGTCCTTCACGAGAGGAACGAAACTGACCGCGCCCAACGACACCTGCTCGTAATGGTCGTTCCTGTTGGTGATCATCACGAGATCCTGGACGCCCTGCGGTCCCACCGGAATGATCATGCGCCCGCCTGGCGCTAGCTGTTCGAGGAGCTTCTGAGGGATCTCGTCAGGCGCGGCTGTAACGATGATGCCGTCATAGGGCCCGTACTTGCGCCACCCTTCCCAGCCGTCCCCGGGCTTGAACTGCACGTTGTAGATATCGAGGTCCCGGAGTCGTTGCCGGGTCTTGCGCAGCAACTCGGGGATGCGCTCCACGGTGTAGATTTGCTTCACCAACGGCGCCAGTACGGCGGTCTGGTAGCCACAGCCAGTGCCGACTTCAAGAACCTTCTCACCCTGAAACCCATCGAGCAAGGCCTCGGTCATGCGCGCGACTACGTACGGCTGGCTGATCGTCTGCCCGAGGCCGATCGGCAGCGCGGTGTCCTCGTAGGCACGGCTGGCCAGGGCCTCGTCAACGAACAAATGCCGCGGCACGTTGCGAATCTGTTCCAGTACGGCTTCATTGCGAATGCCCTGGTCGCGCAGGCGCTGCACGAGGCGATCACGCGTGCGCGCCGACGTCATGCCGATCCCTTGGCGGATGTCGATCACTGGCCCAGCCATTCCGCGATCCTGGACACCATCTCGTGGCGCGTCAGATCGACCTTGAGCGGCGTGACCGCCACGCCCCCCTGCTCGATAGCGTAGAAATCCGTTCCCTCCCCCGCATCCTGGCTCTCGCCGGCCGGTCCCACCCAGTAGATGGGGCGTCCGTACGGGTCGGTGTCGCGGAGAATTTGCTCCGACTTGTGGCGAAAGCCCAGTCGTGTTGCGTGAATGCCGGTCAACTCGCTGTAAGGCCTGTCCGGTACATTCACGTTCAGCACCATGTCGTGTGCGAGGGACCCCGACTTTATCTTTTGTACCAGCTCAACCGCGACGCGCGCCGCCGTATCGAAGTGCTGCAGCTTGGCACCGACAAGGGTCTTGCCCACGAGCGAGACCGCGATGGTCGGCAAGCCGAGAAAGCGTCCCTCCATCGCCGCAGCCACGGTCCCGGAGTAAATGACGTCATCACCGAGGTTCGCACCGTGGTTGATCCCTGAGACAACCAGGTCCGGCTCGTAATCCAGGAAGCCCGTGAGCGCCAGGTGCACGCAGTCGGACGGCGTGCCGTCGACCTTGTAACGATTCTCGGCGACCTTCGAAACGCGCAGTGGCGTCGAGAGAGTCAGGGAATTGCTGGCGGCCGACCGATTGCGATCCGGTGCGACCACGACGACGTCCGCGACCTGCTCCAGCGCGTCTGTCAGCATGTTGATACCCGTGGCGAGATACCCGTCGTCGTTACTTACGAGGATTTTCATTCTTGTTTTGGACGCGCCGAGCCTTGATTGGCGTTTTAGACGGCCTCACTATACCGGCTGTGAAAGAGAAAGACACCGACGAGTTTCAGCGTGCAATGCGCGGCATCAGGCCGCTCAGGAGTGAGCCGCGCGTACTCGAAACGAAGCCCAAACCGAAGCCCAGGGCACGGTTTACGAAGGCGGATGAGCAGCAGGTTCTTGCGGAGAGCCTGGAAGACGACATCGACACGATCGAGCAGGGCCACGGCGCCGCGCTGCGCTATTGTCGCCAGCACGTTGGCAAGCGCACCATGCGAAAACTGCAGAGGGGTGGCTTTAGCGTGCAAGCGGAAATCGACCTGCACGGTATGACGCTGGACGAGGCTCGACCCAGGCTGGCCGACTTCATCGCCTACAACGTGTCGCAGGGAAAGTACTGCGTGCGCGTCGTGCACGGCAAGGGACTTGGCTCGGGCGATCGTGGGCCCGTCCTGAAAAGCGCGGTTAATCGCTGGCTGCGGCGTTGGGACAGCGTGCTGGCATTCGTCTCGACACGGCAGGTCGATGGGGGCACCGGCGCCGTGTACGTTCTTCTGCAAAAACCATAAAAAAAACATTCTGTTGCAGAACTTTTCTAGAATAGTACTTGGAAAATTTCGGCCTGCGGGCGGGTGCCACTGATGTCCCGGCATGCCCTCAAGCGGATTGCCGCAGCGATCTGGTTGTCCGGCGCCCTGGTGCTGCTGGCCAAGGGCGGCCACCTGCTTGCGCAGGCGCTCGAATTGCGACCGGGCGAGGCCTGGGTCTGGCTCACGATACCCGCGGGACTGGTGATCGGCGGCCTCAAGACCGAGCTCATCTTTGCAAAGGCCTGCCTGAGGAACCTGGAGCGCATCGACAGACTCACCCGGCCGAGAATCTGGATGGCCTATCGTCCCGGCTTCTTTGTGTTTCTCGCCGCCATGATCGTTCTCGGCGCGCCCTTCGCCAGGAT
>Ga0224496_10002872_pt1 | contig 10107 bp, 7 predicted proteins | sample SF_Jul11_sed_USG_2_FD_168127 | JGI IMG/M metagenome (GOLD analysis project Ga0224496, IMG submission 168127) | Sediment microbial communities from San Francisco Bay, California, United States - SF_Jul11_sed_USGS_8_1 | ecosystem: Environmental > Aquatic > Marine > Sediment | place: USA... | reverse complement strand
CTCATTTTGTGCTCATTGCTGGAATTACTTTTCCTAGTCAATGCCCGATACCGATTCTGAAATGAACACATCAGGGCAGGTTCATCTTCTTGATATTTTGGTAAATGCCGAGATATTTAGGATCACTTTGTGTAACCGTACGGAACTTTTTGCACGGCGAATGCCACTATTCAGGAAACAAGCCTCTTCTATTATATGACTTTTGTCATACCCCAAGATGGAGAAGCTATATAAAGTTTACTGCGTTTGCTGACAATTTTTCAAAATTACGCTAGAGGGCCTTGCGTCGCTGAGGCGCGGGTTTTTTAGGCAATCATTTACGGTTATTTCCAACCGTATTAATGAGGGGTATTTTAGCATTGTGTGTTGAGTTTTCGAACAGATCGAGGGCTCGCGCGCATTTTGGCTCATTTTTATTCATTTTCTTTACTCTTAGGGGGGAACGATGAGAAAAGTCCTTTTCTTCACTTTGTTTGCAGTCATGTTCATTGGGTTCACAGGCGTAGGTAGCGCCAATGAATTCTGGGCTAAATGGCCCGCTGGTAAGGCCAAAGGCCCCATGCCTCCTTGCGGCGTGAACGTTATTGCCCTCGGCGGTGACGACATCCTGCAGGCAACAGTCGACATTTATTGCGGTGTCAATCCGGGTAATTACAAGTCCTACATCCATCCGAAGGCGTACGCCACCTACAAGGTGAAGGGCAGCAAATATCCCAATGGGATGCTCGGGGTTCTTGTTTTCAAGAAAATCGACGCTGTTTTTACCACGGAGATTAAGGACGGAAAACCAATTTACGATGTTCTGCAAATCTCTACCGGCAAATCGATTGCCTCCAGCGATGATGGGCATCCTTTGAATCCGATGACCTGCGAGAAATGTCATGCCAGCTTTGAAGGCGTGTGCAAGGGTTATGCTTGCGGAAACCGCTTCTAGATTAAGCGTTTAATTCCAGGTAAAATTTAAAAAGGCCGACGTCCACTCCGGGCGTCGGCCTTTTTGTATTCTTTTCTCAATCCTTCGCGTTGATAATCATTCTGGCGGACGGGATTATCGACAGGTAAAAAACCGCCGCGACTAAAAACGTGGCGCTAATGCTATACGATATGCTTGTCCAAATCGCGATACAGGATCCCAGAACTCCGCAGGCTCCGTTCACTCCCCATAGCCAAGGAGTGGGGCGGGGGTCGATTTTGGAAACCAGAGACATGCCGGTGGGAAAGCCAAATCCCATCAATAATCCGACCGCCGAGATCATCGCGACACTCACAGATATCTTGGCTACCATGGAGGCAGCATCGAAAAGGAAGAGGACCTTTCCGCCAAAAACAGAGAACAAGACCAGATAACCGGCGGTCATAACTGACCATGTGGCCACTTTTCCCAGGGTGTCCAGTTTTATCCTGTCCGACAGAAGGCTGCCAATCCCGGTGGAGAGTATCAGGCTGAACAGGGCAACCGTGAGAGAATAGATGGGGTGGCCCAAAAACACACTGAATTTTTGCAGCATCCCCATCTCCACGGTGATAAAGCCAAACCCAATACACGCGAAATATAACGTGGCGCCATTGACCAGCTTTCGTCCGGAGTCCTGGACCGCCGGCCGCAGAGGAATCACTATGGTTATCACAGTAAGGAACAGGGATATGAGGAATATATTGAATAGCGCTATCCCGGCGATGATGTTGCCGGATATGACTCCAGATGGTGTTTGACCGGAGTAACCAAGTATCCGCGCCAGGTTGAGCACAGTAAAAGGATTACTCATACGCAGAAGGTTGAAGAAGAATGGACGGTCATCAGTGGGAGGGCTCAAATCCATAAGCTGGCCCTGGCTGAAAGCATTCAGATAGTCCAGGTTTTTCGCCGAGATTATCATCCCAAGAAGCCCCTCCGGACGTGGTGCGCCTGGCGCTATTATCCATTGATATTGATATTTCTCCACCGCTGCTTCGAGAGCCGCCATATCCGCCTTATCAAAGGGCCGCGCTGAAATGATTATTGTTATCAACCTTCCCTGGTGGACAAGCGCTATGTGGTTTTGTGGATTTTCCACGCCTCTTTCCAGCATCACCGCGGTTGCCAGACTTAAAACCCTGCCAGCTTCATTCAAAGAGCTTTTGCCAAACCAGCGGCTGACTGTAAAAATTCCGTCTGGGGTCAGACGGTTCATAAAGCACTCCCATCCTTCCAGTGTATAAAGGGAGTTTTCGCTGAGGGTGAAGGCGCCCGCCCCCGTGGACGCCCATGTGTCCACCAAACTCATCTGGATCATGTCGAATTTGCTGTCAGTGCGCCTAAACCAGCTCCTCGCCTCATCATTGATAAGCGTCACCCCTTTGATATCCCTGATGCCGGAGAACTTTGCGAAGAGATCATCCCGCATATGCATCTTTATGAAAATGGGATTAACATCTACGCCAGTAATTTCATCGAATCCGAAATAGTATGCGGATTGTATGTCCCTGCCACCACCAACGCCGATAACCGCGGCTTTCTCCTTTTTTCGAGGCAGAATATGAGCTAACGTGGTGATGTCGTATTGGAGGAATTCCAAGCCCCTTTTGTCGCCACCAAAATAGTACATGGCGGTACCAGCGTCGCTGTCGATTTTAAGCATGTTTTGTTCTACACGCCAGATCGACTGGAAAAAGACGGGGGAAGGGCCCCACATAGCCGGAGACACAATCCCGTTGTATTCCAACTGGACATTGGAAAAGGAGTTCCATCCTGAATAGACAATACGTTCTTTATTGGCCAATTTATTTTTCACCAGTATCGGCTCAAATCCACTGGGAGCCACAGCGTTGAACATACCCATGACCACCGCCAAGACCAGTATCATCATCGGTTTGCCGGTGACCTGTTTTATGAATCCCTCCGCCCAGGTTGACTCCGCGCCCAGCATGCCAGCGTGCCTGGAAAATAATATCGCTCCGACCGCCACCACGGCTCCGACCAGGAATATCGCGGCGTATGCAGAGGTTATATTGAGAAGCAAAAAGGCGCCTATGCAGCCTGTCGCCGCTCCAATGAGATCCACACCATACACCTTCCCGATAGGGTACGGGCTCATGGTCAGGGCGATGCTGACGACGATGCCGGAAAACACATATGGACTTGCCAGAATTATCGCCATCTCCGCCCATACAAGCACAGCGCTGCCACTAGAGAACCCCGTGATGGCCAGAGTGGTCTGGACCAGAAATGAAAGAAGGATTGAAAGAGCAAAAAGCGAAGAGTAGCGAGAAAGATGATCGGAAATGTTTCCGCGCTCGAATGCGGCTCTATGGTAATAGACCCATACAGCCCCGGCAGTCAGCCCAAACATCGCCATGCTTATGGTGAAAAACGCCAGATAATACCAGGTTACCACCGAAAGGATGCGGGTTTGTATTATTTGGAGCGCCAGGGTGGCAAATGTCACCATGAACAGGCCTGCGTAAAAATTCACACCTGGCTTCGTTTCGCTGGACGGCATGTAAGCATACTCCTCTTTTATATGTTTGATACCATTAGGTTTGATTGTAACCTTAATCAATATTTAAAGCCCATAAATATAAATAACAACCACGGGATCGGATTAGGCATTAGCTTATAGGTATGGATTGATTAGATGAAACATCTGGTTTGGAGAAGCCTGGTGATTATCGAGAGTGTTGAAATCCTTGGCGGCTCGGATAGGGAAGGACACAAGGAGCCAGTGGAAAGTGTCTTGCTGTCTATGGGGCAAGTGGCAAGCGTGGTGGGCCCCACTGGATCTGGAAAAACAGCGCTCATCACCGATATCGAGCTTTTTGCCGGAGGCGACACTCCCACCGGAAGAAAAATCCTGATCAACACCCTTCCACCTCCTGCGGAAATGATAGATAAACCGTCATCCAATCCGGTGGCTATGATCACCCAGCATACCAACTTCCTTTCAGATCTGCCTGTCCTTGAGTTCCTGAAAATACACGCCAATATCAGGAAAAGCGGAGAGGAGAACGAAGTCACTCGCCGAACTCTGGAATTCGCCAACCAACTGACGGGGGAACCAGTCAATCCTGACAGCTCCATGACCCAGCTTTCCGGAGGCCAGGCCAGAGCGTTACTGATCGCCGATGCTGTGATCATTGGAAAATCACCAATTCTGTTGCTTGACGAAATCGAAAACGCCGGTATCAACAGGACAAAAGCGCTGAGATTGCTCAAGCGGCACAAAAAGATATTCATTTTCGTGACCCATGATCCCAGGATCGCGTTACTGTCCGATCTGAGGATCGTCATGGCAAAAGGAGCGATGAAATATGTGATCGCCACCAACCATAATGAAAAAGAACTTGCGCAAAAATTCGCTGATGTAGACGACTTGGCGCTGGGGATTAAACAGAAGCTTTGGGCCGGAGAGATCATGACAAATACCGGGACAACCTCAAAGCTTGATGGCTTCACCTCCGACAAGGCCCTGATCACCGGCTCCTTCGCTCCAAATCTTCGGCCCATCCCCTCCTATCCCGAACCAACGCTTATTGACAAGGCGATTGGGCTGGGAAGGGTTTTCAACTGGAGGTCATCATGAAATCCGCCATTTTCGCAGGCCCACCCACCAGCGGCAAGACCACCGTCATAAAGAGGACCTTGGCGCGCCTTATCGCTTTAGGCTTAAAACCCGCCTATCTGAAAGTGGATGTCCTATTCTCTGATGAAGACCAGCTCATCGCCAACCTCTTCTCAATCCCCGCCAGAAAGGTCCACTCAGGGGATATGTGCCCGGACCACTGTAGCGTCCTGATCCTGGGGCAGGCCATGGATTGGGCCTCCGGTCAAAAGGCGGACCTCCTGATGGTGGAGACAGCCGGGCTATGCCTGCGATGCGCCCCTTATATCGAAGGCGGCCTGGGAGTGGTGGTGCTGGAAGCTACCAGCGGAATGAACCTGCCCCGGAAAATAGGCCCCATGCTCACCCTGGCGGATATAGCAGTGGTCACAAAGATAGACCTTGTTTCCCAGGCTGAGAGAGAGGTGTTCCGCGCCGGCGTGGAGGCGGCGGCGGAGGCGGAAGTAATAGAAACCGACGCCCTGCGAGGGATAAACATCGCCCGACTGGTCAAACGTGTGGCGGACACCAGGGAAATGAGCCCCCCCTACCTGCTAAAAGGAAATCCGCCCCTGGGTGTGTGCACCATCTGCGTGGGCAAGAAACAGATCGGGTGGGAATCCCATTTCGGTGTTGTCCGTTCACTGGATTCCGACCTTTTCTACAGGGGGGAATAATGGCTGGCGCGTTCATTAATGTCGACGAGGCTATTAGTCGCCTTCCAGGAAAAGACTGCGGATTGTGCGGGCGCAAATCCTGCGCCGAATTCGCGAAGTTGCTTAGTAGGGCGCCGGAGGAAATGGGCAGATGCGTATTCATAGCCCACTCAGATCAGCCCCAGGCCCCAGCCACCCTTAACGAAGCCACATACAGGGATATTCTTGGCAGGGAATACGACTTCATACTGGATAAGCTTTCCACCGATGTGGGACCCAGGGAAACGATCCTGCCCTTCAATCCGGCCAACCTGGAGCGCTTGGGAGTAAAAACCGGGGATGTGCTGGTCGGCAGGCCCGCGGCTGCCGGTTGCCCTGTATCCCACTGCGGGGTAGTGGCTTCCGAGCCTGATTACTTTAACGGACTGGTGGAATGGCAGGTAGTGGGCCCCTTGGCCGCCAGAGAGCGTGGAACGGATATCGGCATGTATACCCCCATCGCTTATGAGGGATTGGCGATATTTCCCAGAGTTGAGCTCTCGTTCGGCATGAGATACTTTTTCCTGCCCCGCTACTGTATGCTGCAGGTACGCCACTCCGGCCTTGTCAATACCCTTACAAAAACCAGGGAAGGCCTGTATGTGCGGCTGGAAGGAATAATGCTAGCCTGAAAAGCCCACCGGCTGCTGAAAAGCCCTCGGAGCCCCACAAGCAAAAGCGCCACAAAGATCGGCTTATTCTCCGCTCTGGCTTTTCCCAGCGCTTTAGGCCGCCACTTCCATCCAATCCACCGGGTTATTAGGCGTGCTTGATCAGGCATGGGCTGGACGCGTGGATCAGTCCGATGGGTGTGGTGTCAGACTTCATTCTATCTCCAGTTTTTCAAGCATGGCTTTCAGCTCGTCCGGTGAGGTCGCAGGCGAATCGCAGGAGCGGTTGAAACAGACGAAGGCTCTGGAAACATCCGTCGGTTTTCTGCCAAAAGAGAGGACCCTGTTCAAGGACGCTGCTCCCAGCGGTATGCGCGCTGTTCCCCATCTTCTGTGATGGCCGCTTTGCATCCACCGCCTTCTATCCAGTTCGCTTTCGGTGAAAGAGTATAGAATCTCCACCGTTGAGGAGAACACTTCCCTATGCAGGCTCATCGCCTCTCCCCCCAGCATGCCGCCCCCATTAAGGGACAACAAAAGGTTAATGGCGGTATCGGCGGAGTATTTGGCCCTCTCCGGCTGACCCAGGGCGATGGAGAGCCTCCAGTCCACCCTACCCAAAACCGCAGCGGCGCTGGGATATGGCTGGTCCTCATAGTTGCGCGGCCTGGCGATGAGCCCCTCGGAATTATCCACCATGAAATAGCCTCCATCACCCGTGGCGAATTTTTGCCTTGAAGCGTCGGTCATCTCCCGGCAGGCGGCAAGCCACTTTTCCTCGCCCGTGGCCTCGAACAGATCCCAATAAGCCATGGCCATATACGCCCCGTCCTCCAGATTGATTCTGCCTTTCCGCTTTCCGCCAAAAACGCAATGGGACCAGCCGATGGAGTTCATGGCAAACTCCCCCGCTTTTAGCGCCACCGCAAGGTAATGGGAATCGTCGAGGGTCACGGCGGCCTTGGCGAAAGCGGAAATGGCCATCCCCTGCCATGCCGCTATCACCTTCTCATCACGATATATCCCCTGACGGACTTCCCTTGCTTTTTTCATCCGCGCCAGCGCTTCTGTACCCAGCCTGACACCGATTCTTCTGGGTATCGATTTTCCAGTGTGTATAATTCTGGGAATACCGCCTGCCCCTTCGATCAGGGAAATATCACCTTTCCCGGTAAAGCCATAATCTTCCAGGAATTGATCGTCCCGCGCCACCTCTCTGGCTTCCTCCATGGACCAGGTGTAATATTCGCCATCCTCGGCGCCATCGTCACCTATCGATCCGGCGAATCCTCCATCCAATCCTTCGCCGAACTCACGCTCAATAAAGTCCAGGGTCTTTCTCGCTGTATATTCATAAACACCATCATCAAGCGCCGACGCCGCATGTGAATATAGCGAGGCCATTAATGCGTTGTCACATAGCAGCTTCTCGAATTGTGGATTCTCCCATCCGCGATCCACAGTGCAGCGGAAAAATCCACCCCCCACATGGTCGAATATCCCTCCCCGGGCCATCTTGTCAAGCGTCAGCTTAATAAACCCATCGTCGTTCCCCTCCATCAGCAGAAACTCCATGACGCCGGCCATGGGGAACTTGGAGCCGGTCCCGAATCCGCCCTGATTCATGTCCATCGAGATGCGAAGTTTTTCCAGATCCGGGTCCCGCTCTTCCCTCGTCTTGTCCACGGTCTCCAGATGTATTTTAATCACTTTGCCGATGTGAGCCGCATGGGCCCGCACCTGGGGGGTGGATTTGAGCCATAGAGCGTCTACATCATTCATCACTTTCACCATATCCGGCGGTTTTCCATAACCCACGGAAATGACCGGGTCCAGATCGGGAGTGAGGAACATGTTGTTTGGCCATCCCCCCTCTTTTCGTATGGCCACGGCTGCGCTCATGTATACAAAATCGGTGGCGGGGAACATCTCCCGGTCCATCCTCACGGGGATGAATCTGGAATTCACCGTTTCGATGAAACCGGGATCCACGAAAAGTACCCGTTCCATATTTACCAGCCCCCTGCAGGCCGGATAGCTAATGGATACGAAAAGCAGCTTGTTTTCCTCCCTGGCTTTTTCGAACGCCTCGCGGCCCCAAGGTAGCCAGTTAACGGCGCCTAATTCGCCACTCCTGCTCACCCTACAGGTCCGGACAAAAGGAAAATATACTCATGCAAACAGGATATGTAAAAGCCGCATTAAAAGCAAAAAAACATTCCCACCTGGGCCCTGCGTAAGAAACTGGTTGTCATGCGCCAAGCCATTGTTATACCCTTGTACCCTTAGGCGCATAAGTGAAATTACCCATAGCGATATATCCCGGAAACCCCCAATGAATTTCGATCCGGCGTCGATACGCAAAATCCTGGTTCTAAGGCTGCGGTCCATAGGAGACATACTCCTTTCGAATCCGTCCCTGGCCGCGCTGAAAAGGACCTTCCCCCGCGCAGTGATCCATTTCGTCGTGGACGACGTGTTCGAGGATCTTTTGTACAACAACAAGAACGTGGATATGGTGATCACGAATCCTCGCGATAAATCGTCAAGGGGACTTATGACCGATATCGCTTTCATCCGCCGTCTGCGGCAGGAGAATTACGACCTGGCCGTGGACCTGCAAGCCGGCCCCAGAGGCGCCTTCGCGGCGCTGCTTTCCGGCGCCCGCCATCGCATCGGCCACCATTTCCAGTTCCGCAATTGGCTCTGTTACAACATGAAGGCCGAAACCCCCTACCCCGACGACCATAGCTGGAGAGTTCAATTCAAGGTAGTGACGCCGCTGGGCGCCCAATGGCCGGAGGAACCTGAGTATTTCCTCGATTTCCCTGAATCAGCCACCCAGTCGATAACCAATAAACTGGAGAAAGAGGGACTGATGTTCGACAGGCCGCTGGTGCTTCTCCATCCCGGCGCCAGAACCCCGGTCAAGCGTTGGCCGGCAGAAAGCATGGGCGCCCTGGCCAGATGGCTGGTGGACGAGATGGAAATGGCGGTGATCCTTGCCGGCTCGGCCTCGGACGATGAAGAGATAAAAACAATCCGGCGCGCGTCTGGCTACGCCCTTCCCGCCTATACAGACCTGACTTTGTGGCAGCTTGCCGCTCTGATAAAAATGTCCGCCATGATAGTGTGCAACGACTCCGGCCCCATGCATATGGCCGGTGTACTGGATACTCCCGTGGTGGCCATATTCGGCCCGTCAGATCCGGTGTTGTGGGGGCCAGTGGGTCAGAGAAAATCGGTGGTCACCTGCGAACCGATGGAATGTCAGCCGTGCGACCAGAACAACTGTATATATGAGGGGGATCACTGCACTTCCCGCATAGAGCTGCCGGAGGTGCAAAGGGCCGTGGAACGTCTGTGGGAATTGACCAGGCCTGCAGATTAATTCTTCCCCTCTGAGTTATTTGGCATATCAGCGCATTCCTTGAATATCCTGGTCGTGCATCGGGCGCAACGGGCCGGGTCCAGCTTCCTTATTATGGAATCTAAGGCCACCCTTTTGGATGTGAAGATATTCTCCGCCCCTATAGAGCTCATGTATCCCCCCTTCCCCAGGATATCCTGCACTTGGGCCTTGGGGCCGTACAGATACAACGCTCCTCCCATGCTTCGGTAACGCACAGCCTCTTTTTCCAGGGTCTCGGCGCCGGCCACATCCAGAAAGTTAATCCCACTGCACACAAGCATCATATGCCTGCGCTCCGGCTCCTCCGTCCGGATCCATTCCAGCGCCCGTTGCACATGGTTTACCGAGCCGAAGTATATGGAGCCGTCTATCCTGATAATTTTGAACTGCGGGCACTCCTCCGCGTCAGGATCTGTCACAAAACTCCGGTTCTCCACCTTCGGGTCCGGAGTCCGGGCCACTATCCTGGGCTTGGATGTGCGGTTGAGATACAACACCAGCGATAGCATCACTCCCACATAAATAGCAAACTCCAGTTCCACGAAAAGAGTGGATAGAAACGTGGTGATCAGTACCGCCGAGTCGGACCCACTGGCCTTTAATATGTTCCTGACATGGTGGGTGTCGATCAGGTTGTACGCCACCAGCAGCACCACCCCTCCCATGGAGGCGATCGGAAGGTAGGCCGCCAACGGCGCTATCAGCAGCAGGATCAGCGCCAGGGACACCGCGGAGAATACCGCTGAAAAAGGTGTTTTGGCCCCGGCGGAATAGTTCACCCCGCTTCTGGTGAAGGAACCTGAAGAGGCGTA
>Ga0224496_10002871_pt1 | contig 10110 bp, 7 predicted proteins | sample SF_Jul11_sed_USG_2_FD_168127 | JGI IMG/M metagenome (GOLD analysis project Ga0224496, IMG submission 168127) | Sediment microbial communities from San Francisco Bay, California, United States - SF_Jul11_sed_USGS_8_1 | ecosystem: Environmental > Aquatic > Marine > Sediment | place: USA... | reverse complement strand
GTTCGTGCTCGACGAGGACTCGACCCGCCCGCTCGTCTTCGTCGCCTTCGACACGGGCTTTGCACCGGTAAAGAGCCTCATCGAGCACGCCATGGCGCTCGATGCGTCGGAGTCGCTGCACCTGTATTGGATCGCCACGGGCGCGGGCGGGCACTATCTGGACAACCTGTGCCGCGCGTGGAACGACGCGCTGGACAACTTCCGCTACGTGCCGCTCAGCGCGGCCGGCGGCCGCGCCGACGAGGCGGCGCTGGGGGCTCTGCTCAAGGACCATCCGCGGCTCGCCGAGTGCGACGTCTATGTGGCGGGCCCCACGCCGGCCGCGCAGGCGGCCGAGTTCGCGCTGCTCGAGCGCGGCCTGCCGCGCGCGCAGCTGCGGCTGGGCACCCTCGAGGGCTGAGCCGCAATGTCGGACCGCGCCAGCCGGCAAGCCGAGCTCCTCGCCCAGGCCGGGCGCACGCTCGCGGGCGGCGGCCTGGGCCTATTCGTGCTGCCGCCGGAGCTCAACCTCGTGGTCGAGCGCGGCCAGGGCAGCCGGGTGTGGGATGTCGCGGGGCGCGAATACATCGACTACCACCTGGGCTCGGGGCCGGCGCTGCTCGGACACGGCCATCCGGCGATCAGCGCGGCGATCGCCGCGCGCCTGGACAAGGGTACGACCTACTACTTTCTCAACGAGCCCGAGATCGAGCTGGCGCAGCGCCTGATCGACGCGGTTGCCTGCGGCGAGCGGGTGCACTACGCCGGGTCGGGCACCGAGGCCACCTTCTACGCGCTGCGCATCGCACGCGCCCACACCGGCCGCGACAAGATACTCAAGTTCGAGGGCGCCTGGCACGGCATGCACGACTACGGCCTCTGGGGCACGGTGCCGAGCACGCCGTCGGACTATCCGCGCGCGCGCCCCGACTCGGTGGGCGTGCCGCGCCAGGCGGGCGAAACCGTGCTGGTTGCGCCCTTCAACGACGCCGAGCGCGCGGTGGCGCTGATCGAGGCGCACGCCCGCGAGCTTGCCGCGGTGATCGTCGAGCCCCTGCAGCGGGTGCTGCTGCCCGAGCCGGGCTTTCTCGAGGCGCTGCGCGCGGTCACGCAGCGGCACGGCATCGTGCTGGTGTTCGACGAGATCGTCACCGGCTTTCGCATCGCCTGGGGCGGCGCGCAGGAGCGCTACGGCGTCGTGCCCGACCTCGCCTGCTACGGCAAGGCGGTGAGCGGCGGATTGCCGATGGCGATGATCGTCGGGCGCGCGGAAGTCCTCGCCGTGCTCGATGCGCGCAGCCGGCCGCGCGAGCAGGTCGTCTGGGCGACGCATACGCTGAACGGCAATCCGATTTGTGCGGCGGCGGGCTGCGCGGCGCTCGACGTGCTCGCGCAGCCCGGCGTCTACGACCACCTGCACCGCCTCGGCGAGCGCCTGCGCGCCGGCATCGTCGAGTCGGGCGCGCGCCACGGCTTCGCGGTGCAGGCACCGGGCGAGGACGCGGTGTTCGGCGTGCGCTTCACCGGGCGGCGGCCGCTGCGCAACTGGATGGATCTCACCACCGCCGACAAGGACCTGGGCTGGCGCTGGGCGATGGAGCTGCTCAAGCGCGGGCTGCTGGTCAATCCGAACGAGAAGTTCTACCTCTCCATCGCGCACTCCGAGGCCGACATCGAGCACACGCTCGGCGTGGTCGAGGAGGCCTTCGCCGCGCTGCGTCGCGCTGCGAGCGCGTGATCAGAGCGCGGCGTGAGCGCGCTCGCTGACAGGGAGCTTCTCGGCAACCTCAGCCATGGCCCGTTCTCGGGCCGCGTGCCGCCGCCTATTGGATCGATGTCAACCCGCCGCGCGCCGCTTGCGGCCCAGCCCGTGCTCGACCGCGGCCACCGCGGCCTCGACGCGCGAGCGCATGCCGAGCTTGCGCAGGATCGACTTCACGTGCAGCTTGACGGTGCCGTCGGTGATGTCCAGCGCGCGGCCGATCATCTTGTTGCTCGAGCCGTCGGCGATGCACTCGAGGATCTCCAGCTCGCGCGGCGTGAGCTCGGCGAAGGGCGCCGCCGGGCGCGGCGCCGGCGGCGCTGCGCCGTCCCTGCCGCGCACCAGGCCGGCCAGCGACCCGACCAGCTCCTGCGCCACCACGTTGTCCCCCTGCGCCGCCGCCTCGAGCGCCGGCACCAGCTCCTCGGGCTCCATGTCCTTCAGGAGGTAGCCGCGCGCGCCGGCGCGCAGCGCCGCGCCCAGGTCGGCATCGTCGCGGCTCATGGTGAGCATCACCACCGGCGCGCGCACGCCGGCCGCGCGCAGCGCGCGCAGGGTCTCGATGCCGCTCATGCCCGGCATCTTGACGTCGAGCAGGATCAGGTCGGCGGGCAGCTCGCGCGCGCGGCGCACGCCTTCCTCGCCCGAGCCGACCGAGGCCACCACCTGCACGCCGCGGCTCTGCAGCAGCTCCTCGATGCCCTTGCGCACCAGCGCGTGGTCGTCGATCAGCAGGACGCGCATATCAGCGCGGCGGCGCGTTGAACATCAGCACGATGCGCGTGCCCTCGCCGGGCTCGCTCTCGATCACCATCTGGCCCGGCAGGCGCGCGGTGCGCTCGCGCATGATGGCGAGGCCCGCGTGCTCGCCGGGCGCCGCGTCGTCCGCCCCCGCCATGCCCAGGCCGTCGTCCTCGATCAGCACCGTGTACAGGTCGTCCTGGCTGTTGAGCAGGATGCGCACGTTCTGCGCGCCGCTGTGCTTGCGGATGTTGGTGAGCGCTTCCTGGATGATGTAGAAGACCTGGATCTCCTGGGCCGGCGCGAGGTCGAGCACCGGGCACTCGTTCTGGAAGAACACGGCGATGCCGGTGTCGCGGCGAAAGCGCTCGACCAGCGCGGCCAGGGTCTGCGCGAGACCCCCCTCGCCGATGCGCAGCCGGTAGTTCGTGAGCAGCTCGCGCACGTCCTCGTTCGCCTGCTCGATCGCCCGGCGCAGGCGCCGCTCCTCGAACTGGGCGCCGCTGAACTCCTTGCGCGCGAGGTGCTCGCCCAGGAGCTTCAGGCGCAGGCGCATGCCGATCAGCGACTGCGCGAGCGAATCGTGCAGCTCGTTGCCGATGATGGCGCGCTCCTCCATGATCGCCACGCGGCGCGCCTCGCTCTCGAGGCGCGCCTTCTCGATGGCGAGGCCGAGGTGGCGCCCGACGCTGATCAGCAGCTCGGGCATGTCCTCGCCCATGGCGGCGAGCGGCCGGTCGAGAAACAGGTTGTACACGCCGACGATGCGGTCCTGGTACTGCGCCGGGACCGCCACGAACTCCACGCAATCGCGCTCGAGCATCGGCCGGCCGATGAGCGCCGCGCACGGCGCGGTGCCGCGCTGCACGTGCAGGCGGCCGTCGGCGACGGCGCGGTTGCACGGGCAGCCGCCGGCGGCCATCAGCGCGTCGCGCTCGGCCACCTCCGCCGCGAGGCCGCGGCTCGCCATGAGCCGCGTGCCGCCGTCGCCCGTGGCCAGGCGCACGCTCGCCGCGCGTGCGTCCACCAGCTCGATGAAGGTGTCGAGAAAGCCGGCCAGAACCTCGTCGAGGCTGCCGGGCTGGCTGAGGCTGGTGGCGATCGCGTACAGGACGTCGAGCGACTGGGTTTTGCGCGCCAGGCGCACCGCCTGCGACTGCGCTTGCTTCGGCAACGAGGGCTCCGACATCGAAATTCAGACTAACCCCGCGCTGCGGCGGCGTCCAGCGGGGCGCCCTGGATCCCCCTGCGTCGTCTGCCAAGTGATGACCAACGGGTTGCTGAAGCCGCAGAACTACGTCGATCCGACGCCGCGCGGCCCGTTCCCTTGCGGGGCAAGCGCGCGGATCGCGTCTACCTCAATGCCGTGGAGGCATTCGCCCCGCTCGCGGCGCTGGTGATCGTCGCGCACCTGAGCGGCAAGCTGAACGAGATGACCGCCTTCTGGGCGGCGGGCGCTCCAGGGGCGAAAGGCAGTGCTCCGGCGGCAGGATCGATCAAGGTAGTGCTCCGAGTTCTCGATTCAGGCGGGCTTCATCCAGACGCGGTTGTCGTGGAACGCCGCGCCGCCCACCGGTCCGATCGGATCCGCGCCGGTCAGCGCGTTTATGCCGATGCCTTCCTCGAAGGCCGCGTTCGGCCAGATGCCTTCGACAACGATCACGCCTTCGCGCAGGCCGTCGAACAGCCTGGCATGCACGATCACCGTGCCGCGCGTGTTGCCGAGGCGCACGCGCGCCCCGTCGGTCACGCCCGCGCGCGCCGCGTCGGACGGATGCACGAGCGCGGTCGGCCGGCCCTCGCGCTCTTGCGACGACCGAGTCTCGGTGAAGCTGGAATTGAGGAAGTTGCGCGCCGGCGAGGTGGCGAGGCGAAACGGCATCGCTTCGGTCGATTCCTCGATCACCGCGTGGTGGTCGGGCAGCGCCGGGAGCGCGCCGGCCGGGCCGAAGCCGTGCGGCTTGATCCCCGCCCAGTCGGCCTTGAAGCGGAACTTGCCGTCCGGCCAGGCGAAGCCCTTCAGGTAGTGCGCGGCCTCGAACTCCGGCTGCACATCGAACCACTTCTCGCGCTCCAGCTCGGCGAGGCCGCGCCAGCCCGAGTTCACCAGGGTCCAGTCGATGAGCTCGCGCACGCTCATGTCGAAGCCCGGGTGCTTCGCGCCGAGGCGCCTGGCCAGCGCACAGATCACCTCGTGGTTCGAGCGGCAGCCCTCCGGCGCGTCGACCACCTTCGGCCCGAGCATGATGTGCTGGTGCCCGCCGCCCTGGTACAGGTCGTCGTGCTCGGTGAACATGGTGGCCGGCAGCACGACATCGGCGAGCTTCGCGGTCTCGGTCATGAACTGCTCGTGAACGCAGACGAACAGATCGGGTCGCGCGAAGCCGCGACGCACCACGTTCAGGTCCGGCGCCACCATCATCGGGTTGGTGTTCTGGATGAAGAGCGCGTCAACGGGCGGGCCGCCCTTCAGCGCGCCGGCATCGCCGGTCAGCACCGCGCCGATGCGCGACTGGTCGAGCACGCGGATCTTCGGATCGAGGGCGTCCAGCGCCTCGATCATGGTCTTGTTCCAGTGGTAGATCGCGCCGTTGTTGTGGAACGCGCCGCCGCCCTCGTGGCGCCAGGCGCCGGTCACGGCGGCGATGCACAGCGCGGCGTGCATGTTGGCCGCGCCGTTGCGGTTGCGCGAGAAACCGTAGCCGAGGCGGAAGTAGGTCTTCGGCGTGCGGCCGACCAGCCGCGCGAAGGCCTCGATCTCCGCCACCGGCACGCCGGTGATGCGGGAGGCCCACTCCGGCGTCTTCGCCACCAGGTGCGCTTCCAGTTCGCGCGGCGCGTCGGTGAAGCGTTCGAGGTAGTCGCGGTCGGCCATGCCCTCGCGGAACAGCACGTGCATCACCGCGCAGGCAAAGGCGCCATCGGTGCCCGGACGCAGGATGATCGCCATGTCCGCCGCCTCGCTGGTCGCGTTGCGGTAGACGTCGACGTGCACGATCTTCGCGCCGCGTTCCTTCCTTGCGCGCACCGCGTGGGTCATGACGTTGACCTGCGTGTGCACCGGATTCGTGCCCCAGATCACCACGCAGTCGGACTTCGCCATCTCGCGCGGGTCGGCGCCGGCGAGTTTGCCCGTCCCGGCGATGAACCCGTTCCAGGCCGGCGTCACGCAGATCGTGCTGTACTGGCCGGAGTAGCGCTTCACGTTGCGCAGGCGGTGGATGCCGTCGCGCATCACCAGGCCCATGGTGCCGGCGTAGTAGTACGGCCAGACAGCCTCCGGGCCGTGGCGGCGCTCGGCGGCGAGCAGCCCTTCGGCGGTGATGTCGAGCGCGTCGTCCCAGGACACCGGCTCGAAGCTCGCGGAACCCTTCGGCCCCGTGCGCCGCAGGGGCTGGCGCAGCCGGTCCGGGTGATTGGCGCGCTCGGCGTAGCGCGCGACCTTGGCGCACACCACGCCGGCGGTGAAGCTGTTGTCCCCGGCGCCGCGCACGCGGCCGATGGTGCGCGCGTCGATGCGCTCGACTTCGAGCGCGCAGGTCGACGGGCAGTCGTGCGGGCAGACCGAATAGCGGACTTCGGGCGGCGCGGCGGGTGCGTTCAACGTGGACGGAATCCTACGCCAACACCGGCGCGTGATCGACGTTGCCATCGCCGGCTGAGGAGTCGGCGCGCTGCTCGCCCTCCGGGCTCGCCGGTGGCTTTGCCGATGGCGTCGGTGTTCGCGCTGGTCCGGGCGGCAAGCGCTCCCGTCATGGGTTTCTCCGCTTTGAGGATAAAGCAGCCGCCCCGATCGCTGCCAGCGCCGCGACTGCGCCGTACGCGAGCGCGTAGCTGTCACTGACCGTGACCACCACCGTCGCCAGCGCCGGCAGCACCAGCACGCCGGCGAACATGGACGAGGATCCGAGGCCGGTCGCCTCGGTGCGCCGCGCGCCGCCCAGGCGCGCGAATTCCCCGTAGGCGATGCCGGTGTAGCCGCTCGCGGTGGCCCCGGCGGCCACGCAGATGAGCAGGACCAGCCACGCCGGCCAGCCGGCCGCGATCTGGCCCGCCATCGCCGCCGCACCGGCCATGACCGCACCCTGCAGCACGAGCAGCCGGCGTGCCGGCATGACGCGGTCGGCGAGCCAACCCCAGACCGGCCGCGTGACGACGCCGCTGATCTGGTAGGCCGCGAGCGCCTGGCCCGCCGCGATCAGGTCGAAGCCGGCGCGGCTGGTGAGGTGCACCGTCATGAAGGCGACGAAGCACAGCTGGATCCCGGAGTAGATGAAGCTGGTGAAGGTCAGGCGCGCCAGCGCGGGATTGCCGGCCAGCAGCGCGAACGGCGCGCGCAGGCTCGCGAACAGTGGCGTCGGTGCGCCCGCTGAGATGCGCGAGCCTTCCCAGTTGCGCCGCGGCACTTCGAGCATCACGATCAGGGCAATTACCGGCACCACCTGCGCCAGCATCGCGTTCTGCCAGCCCAGCGCGAGCGCCACCGGCGGCAGCAGCAGCGCGCCGAGCACGCCGCCCAGCGGAACGCCGATCTGGCGCAGCGAAAGGACGAAATTCATCATGCGGGGCGGCGTCCGCGGCACCAGCAGGTGCGTGGCCGCTGGCGCGGTCGCGCCGTAACCGATGCCGAGCGCCACCGCGCCCAGCGCAACCGCAAGCAGGCCGCCCTGCGCGCAGATCAACAACATCGCCAGCGTCGCGAGCAGCACGAACTGGCAGGCGCGCACCGCGCCGTGGCGATGGATGAAGCGCGCCGCAAGCAAAGAGGAGCCGATACCCACGCCATAGACCACCGAGACGAAATATCCCACCCAGGCGCCGTCCACCTCCAGGTCGGCGGCCACCATCGGCGCGAGCGCGGGCAGCGTATACGCCGCCAGGGTCGCGAGGGTCTGCGTGGCCAGCGTCGCGACAAGCGGCCACAAGGGGAAGGCGGGGGGGGTCAAGCGCAGGCCGGGTTGGGTGCTCAACGGCATCTCACGGCCACCCCTTTCGGTTGATTGAGGAGACTTCCGCAGATCAAGCCCGTGCGGTCGGGCGGCTCGTGACCTCGGCGAACCAGCGGCTCAGGTTCTGCAGCTCGGCGGATTGGTCGAAGTAGCCGTTGCGAAACTGGTGGGCACGGGCGTGGGCCAGCAGATGACGGGTGCCGATGGCGGCCAGCGTGACGGCGTCGGCGTGGAAGTAGACCGTGAACGAGACGGTGCCGATGGGAACCCAGGTGGCCCGCTTGACGAAGATGCGCGGGAAGAACACATCACACAAAGCCGCCAGTGAACAGAAGTCCAATGCACGCGGTGGCTCGTCGCGCACCCACAGCAGGCTGACCGAGTCCTGTTCGCCGGCTGGCGGGGTCGCGATCTGCAGCGGCCCCTGAACGAAGCGCATGTCGTAGGCACTGGTCCAGCGCACATGGTCCAGCGACTGCGTGCGCGCGATGGCCTCGGCCGGCGGCGCCTCTGGAAAGCCGGCCTCCACGGCCGACCAGGTCTCGCGGCGTGTCGCCAGCACGGCGGTGGCCGTGGCCACCACGTCGGCGCCCTGGCGCATCTGCACCGACCAGTGCTGCGTCGAGCGGTTCGTGCGCGCGGCGGTGGCCTCGACGTCGAACGCGCCCATGTTGCCGTAGGCCTCGTGGGTGTGGCCGCGCCAATGGCCGTCACCCTGGGGTTCCAGTTGGATGGCTTCATCGAAGGGGTGGATCTGATGCATGGTTTTCAGAGCTTGAGCAAGGGGTGGCGGGTTTGTCCCTCAGACTGTTCTCTGTGCAGGCTGCTGCAATGGCCGTTGCAGCAAGGCCAGCGCTGCGCCGACCAACAGCAGCCCGGCAGCCACCAGCAGGCTGACGCCAATGTTGCCGAAGAGGTCCCCTACCAGACCGGCGCCATAGGGGCCTGCGATCTGGGCGACGGCAAACACCAGCGTGAACAGGCTGATGGCGCGGCCCCAGGCTTGCGGCGGCAAATTCTGCCGCGCAAAGCTGGTCACGGCTCCTGGGCCCATGAAGACGGACAGGCCGAAGACCGCCGCCGACACCAGCAACACAGGCCCCTTCGGCAGCACCACCGGCAGCGCGGAGCCGATGGCGATGCAGGTCAGGATCAAGGCCAGGGGCAGGCCCGAGGCATGGCGCGCAAGCACGCGCCGCCATACGAAGGGCGAGAGGCAGAGGCTGGCGCCCAGTACCACCCACACCAGCGCGATGAACCCGGCACTCGCGCGCTGCTCCGTCATCCACGCCGACAAAAAAGTCAGGTACACGAAGTAGCCCAGGCCGAAGCTCGCGTAGCCGGCCATCTCGGGCAGCATGCGGCGCACCGGCAGGGGCGAGGGCCTGGTCTGCACCGACTGCACCGGCGCGTGCAGCTGCGATGCCGCCCACAGGCTCAGCGGCAAGCCGCACAGGCTGACGGCCCCGATGACCATCCAAGCCACCGGCCACGATGCGGGCCCCCATGCGTTCAACATCAGCGGCAAGCTGCCACCTGTCAGCACCACGCCGACGCCGCCGCCCGTGCCGAACAGGATGGCGATGGCCAGCGCGTTGCGGCGCGCATCGCCCTGGAACAGCCCCGCGGCGAGCGTTCCGGCGGTGGAGAACGACAGCGCCCCCAGCAGGCCCACGGCGAAGCGCCAGAACGTCTGCCACCCCAGCGCAGCGTCCAGCCCCGTGGCCAGCAGTGCCAACGTGGTGGTGACCGTGCCGATGGCAAACAAGCGCGCGGGTGAAAAACGGCGGATCAGCAGCATCGTGAGTACCGCGCCCGCCAGGTAGCCCAGCGCGTTGGCCGTGTTCAGCCAGCCGGCCTGCGCATAGGTCCACCCCATCTCGGACTTCATGGCCGGCAGCAGCAGGCCATAGGCCAGACGGGCAAAGCCGTGGGTCACGCACACGCCCAGCCCCAGGCCGGCCAGCACCAGCCACGGACGGGCCGGACCCGCGCTCATCGCGTGGGCGCACCCGACGACTCGGTGCGCGTGCTGGGGGCATGGTGCAGTTTCAGCACGAGGTCCGCCTACTTGAGGTCGGGGTTGCTGGCATGGTTCCACCAGGCCAGGTCGGAATGGGCGCGCAGGTCCAGCTCGAAGGTCCAGGCCGAGCGGTGCTGGTGCGCCAGGTGGAAGTAGGTGTTGGCCACTTCGGCCGGCACCAGCAGGCCGTCGTTTTCCAGGCCCTTCTCCCGCCGCAGCGCCTGAAAGCGCTCGGGGCCGAGCATCTTGCCCAGGGTGTCGGGCGCGTCCACCGCGCCGTCGATGACGATGTGCGCCACGTGGATGCCCTTGGCTGCGAACTGGGCGTTCAGCGACTGGCACAGCAAACGCCGCCCGCCCATGGCAGAAGCGTGCGAATGCTGGCCGGCATTGCCGCGCATCGCGGCGGTGGCCGACGTCACCAGCAGCACCCCTTTGCCGCGCTGCTCCATGCAGGGAAACAGAACTTGTGCCAGACGGAACAGGCCGAAGGTGGCCATGCGCCAGCCCAACTCGAAGGTTTTGAGCGGGGTGCTGGCCAGGCCGCGGTCGCCGATCTGCGCGCCCAGGTTGAACACCGCCACCGCAATCGGGCCGACGTTCGCTTCGACGTGGGTGACGAGCTGCTCGATGCTGCCTTCTTCCACCGCATTGAG
>Ga0224496_10002870_pt1 | contig 10113 bp, 8 predicted proteins | sample SF_Jul11_sed_USG_2_FD_168127 | JGI IMG/M metagenome (GOLD analysis project Ga0224496, IMG submission 168127) | Sediment microbial communities from San Francisco Bay, California, United States - SF_Jul11_sed_USGS_8_1 | ecosystem: Environmental > Aquatic > Marine > Sediment | place: USA... | reverse complement strand
TAGGTCTTACCGATGGGGATGAACAAAAGATGCGAGCGGAAATTAAAGCAAACCTCGAAAGGGAGATCTTAAAGCGGGTGAGAACAAAGCTGAAAGATCAAGTGATGCAAGCGATACTTGATTCGGCAAATATTGAAGCGCCCAAAGCACTTATCGATCAAGAAATACAACGATTAGTCGAGGAAGCACGCGAGAATTTTGAAGAGCGCGGCATGAAATTCGACGCTTCTAAAATAACACCAGAAATATTTCAATCTAAAGCGGATTATCGTGTGAAGCTTGGGCTGATATTGGCGGAATTAGTGAAGGTTAATGATTTGAAGGCTCAGCCTGAGCAAGTTCGTAAAGTTATCGAGGACTCAGCGCAAAGCTATGAAAATCCTGCAGAGGTTGTTAAATGGCATTATGCCTCACCGGATCGATTGCAAGAGGCACAATCCGTCGTGTTGGAAGATAATGTGGTAATGTGGGCATTAGAGCAAGTCAAAGTAGTTGATAAGAAAACGACATTTGATGAATTGATGGGGATAACCTAATATGGTTCAGTTTGAAAATGAAGCGCAACGATATGTAGAGCCAAGTAATATAGGGCTAGTTCCAATGGTCATTGAGACCAGTGGGCGGGGTGAGCGAGCCTATGATATTTATTCACGATTACTTAAAGAGCGTGTGGTTTTCTTGGTTGGGCCGGTGACTGAAACAACGGCAAACCTAATCGTTGCTCAGTTTCTTTTTTTGGAATCTGAAAATTCGGAAAAGGATATTCATTTTTATATTAACTCACCCGGTGGATCTGTATCTGCTGGCATGGCAATATACGATACCATGCAATATATTAAGCCAGATGTGAGTACCTTGTGTATTGGTCAGGCCGCCAGTATGGGAGCTTTGTTATTGACTGCAGGTGCAAAAGACAAGCGTTTTTGTCTGCCGAATTCGCGTGTGATGATTCATCAACCTTTAGGCGGGTTTCAGGGGCAAGCCTCTGATATCGAAATTCACGCCAAAGAAATTTTATATTTAAAAGCACGCTTAAATGAAATAATGGCGAAGCATACGGGTAAAACAGTTTCGGCTTTAGAGAAAGATACCGACAGAGATAATTTCTTGAGCGCGGAAGAATCTATGAAATATGGTCTAATTGATGCCGTATTAAACAATAGAAGTGAAAGTTCAAAATAACTTCTGAGTTACAAGGATATTAGAAATTTTATTATCAATTTCGAATGTTACCATCCGAATAATTTAGGATAAAAATATGTCAGAAAAAGCCGGAAGCGAAAAACTGCTTTACTGTTCCTTTTGCGGTAAAAGCCAACATGAGGTCAGGAAGCTAATTGCAGGCCCTTCAGTTTTTATTTGCGATGAGTGTATCGAACTTTGTAACGATATTATTCGTGAGGAAATGCAAGGCGATGAGGCATCTAAGCTTGTTAAATCCAGCTTGCCTGTGCCGCGTGAAATTTACCAGACGCTAAATCAATACGTGATTGGACAGGAAACAGCAAAAAAAACGTTGTCAGTTGCTGTCTATAATCATTATAAACGGTTAAAGAATTTAGCGAAGCCAAGTGATGGCGATGATATTGAGCTCGCTAAAAGTAATATTTTATTGATTGGTCCGACGGGTTCAGGTAAGACGTTGCTCGCTCAGACGCTGGCGCGGTTGCTTGATGTGCCCTTTATCATGGCGGACGCGACAACATTAACTGAAGCAGGCTATGTCGGTGAAGATGTTGAGAATATCATTCAGAAGTTACTGCAAAAATGTAATTATGATGCGGAAAAGGCGCAGCGTGGTATTGTTTACATAGATGAAATTGATAAAGTGTCACGTAAATCAGATAACCCTTCGATTACTCGAGATGTATCAGGTGAAGGTGTTCAACAGGCTTTATTAAAATTGATTGAGGGAACAACTGCTTTAGTGCCGCCGCAAGGGGGGCGTAAGCATCCTAATCAAGAGTTCGTGCAGGTAGATACAACGAATATTTTGTTTATCTGTGGCGGTGCGTTTGATGGTCTCGATAAAGTCATTCGGGCGCGTTCAGAAAAAGGCGGTATTGGTTTTGGTGCCGATGTTCAAAGTCGCAGTGATCAAAAAAGCTTCAGTAGCACCCTGCGGGATATCCAGTCAGAAGATCTTGTTAAATACGGTCTAATTCCAGAGTTTGTTGGTCGATTACCAGTCGTTGCTACATTGGAAGAATTGAATGAGGCAGCCTTAATTGAAATTCTAACAGAGCCAAAGAATGCACTTGTTAAGCAATACTGGAAAATGTTTAACATGGAAGGTGGTGTTGAGTTGGAGTTTCGTGAACAAGCACTTAAAGCTATTGCTAAGAAGGCCTTGGAGCGGAAAACGGGTGCTCGCGGGTTGCGTTCAATTTTAGAAGAAACACTCTTAGATATCATGTATGACCTGCCTTCACTAGAGAATGTGAGTAAGGTTGTCATTGATCATGGTGCGGTCAATGATGATATTAAGCCTATACTTATTTATTCAGATCCACCAAAGGTTGCTAAGCAGTAAAAGTTCACCTACTTGAATTGGTGGTTAGCAGTCATATAATCATTGAATTAGCATTTATATTATTGAGTAAATATGATCTCTCAAGACAAAGATTCTAAAGAGTTATTGTTGCCTTTGTTACCATTACGTGACGTGGTGGTGTTTCCACATATGGTTATTCCATTGTTTGTCGGACGACCTAAGTCGATCAAAGCATTGGAAATAGCTATGGAATCGAGTAAAAATATTTTACTTGTGGCACAGAAGCACGCAGCAAAAGATGAACCAACACCAGATGACCTCTATAGCGTATGCAGTGTTGCTAGCTTATTGCAAATGTTAAAGCTACCAGATGGTACTGTAAAGGTGTTGGTAGAAGGTAGCCATCGTGGTCGTATTCTCGAATTAGTTGATTCAGAAACCCATTTCTCTGGAAAAGCATTGCAGCTGCCATCTGAGAATATTGATAATCCAGAAATTGAAGCTATGCGACGTGCCATACTGACTCAATTTGATCAGTATATAAAGCTTAACAAGAAAATCCCATCTGAAATTATTACTTCATTGGGCGGGATAGATGAAGCGGGTCGTTTAGCTGACACTATTGCAGCGTATTTGCCACTCAAACTAGACCAAAAGCAAGAGATACTGGAAATTTTTGACGTGCAAAAACGTCTTGAGCATTTGTTAGGTCTTTTAGAAACAGAATTGGATATTCTTCAAGTTGAAAAGCGTATTCGTGGAAGAGTTAAGCGGCAAATGGAAAAGAGTCAGCGCGACTACTATCTCAACGAGCAAGTTAAAGCAATCCAAAAAGAGCTGGGCGAGGGCGAGGACGGCGCTGATATAGAAGAAATTGAGAAAAAGATAAAAGCAGCGCAGATGCCTAAAGAGGCGCGTACTAAAGCTGAATCAGAACTCAAAAAATTACGTTTGATGTCGCCAATGTCCGCAGAGGCAACGGTTGTTAGAAATTATATTGATGTCCTCGTTTCATTGCCGTGGAAGAAGAAAAGTAAAATCAGTAATGAGCTTGCTGCAGCGGAAGCCGCGCTTGAAGAAGATCACTACGGTTTAGAAAAAGTTAAAGAGCGAATTGTTGAATATTTGGCAGTGCAGCAACGTGTGGGTAAGATGAAAGCCCCCATTTTATGTTTGGTTGGCCCGCCTGGTGTAGGAAAAACCTCATTGGGGCAGTCTATAGCGCGTGCTACTAATCGTAAATTTGCCCGTATGTCATTGGGTGGCGTGCGTGATGAATCTGAAATACGAGGCCACCGTCGTACTTATATTGGTTCCATGCCAGGAAAGATTCTGCAAAATATGGCCAAGGTGAGTGTGAAAAACCCATTATTTTTGCTGGATGAAGTCGATAAAATGGGGATGGATCTTCGTGGAGATCCTTCTTCAGCGTTGTTGGAAGTGTTAGATCCCGAGCAAAATGAGACCTTTGTCGACCACTACATTGAAGTCGAATATGATTTGTCTGATGTGATGTTTGTTGCAACAGCGAATACCCTGAATATTCCGCCGGCATTGTTGGATCGTATGGAAGTTATACGGTTGGCAGGCTATACAGAAGATGAAAAGCTTAATATTGCAACGCGCTATTTATTGCCTAAGCAGATGAAGAATCATGGCCTTAAGGCAAAGGAATTAACTGTTTCTGATTCAGCCATACGAAATATTGCACGATATTACACCAGAGAGGCGGGTGTTCGTTCGATGGAGCGAGAAATTTCTAAGATTTGCCGTAAAGTCGTCAAGTCTTTATTGCTTAAAGGCGGTAAAAATAAAATTTCCGTTACAGCGCGTAACCTTGAAACGTATTTGGGTGTTCGCCATTATTCCTATGGCGTTGCTGAAGAAAAGAATCAAGTAGGGCAGGTTTCAGGTTTGGCATGGACAGAAGTCGGTGGCGAGTTGCTAACTATCGAAGCCGTTGTTTTGCCCGGTAAGGGTAAGACGATTACGACTGGCAAGTTAGGTGAAGTCATGCAAGAATCTATACAGACGGCTTTGTCAGTCGTTAGGAGTCGTTCTCAGCGCTTAGGCATTGCAGAAGATTTCTATCAGTCAAATGATTTGCATATTCATTTGCCTGAAGGCGCAACGCCTAAAGACGGGCCGAGTGCTGGTATTGGTATTTGTGTGGCAATGGTTTCAGTTTTAACCGGCATTCCAGTACGCGCATCGGTTGCTATGACGGGTGAAATTACACTGCGTGGTGAAGTGTTACCAATCGGCGGGCTTAAAGAGAAATTGCTGGCGGCTCATCGTGCGGGCATCAAGAAAGTTTTAATACCAGAAGAGAACGTAAAAGATTTAGTAGAAATTCCAGGGAATATTAAGAATCAATTAAATATTCATCCGGTCAGGTGGATTGATCAAGTACTTGAGCAAGCGTTAGAACATAAACCTGAATCGCTTTCTGAGCCAGATGCATCGTTAATAGCGGTTAAAAAGGATAAGTCTGCTGATGCAGTTGTAAAGCACTAAATACGCTCGTTAAGAAAGCTGTGAATGTCGTTGTACGTGACTGCCACTTGCTTGCTAGATGAATAAAATCTAATTCTCAAAAAAAACCCGATAGTTTGATTAAACTACCGGGTTTTTTTTTACTTGGAAGTATCTGGCTTAGCCCATATTCCAGATAATAAATCCAATAACTAGAAATGCAACGGTAGAAATACCGAATAATTTGAAAACGTCTGCATCTGTTTGTCTGTTATTTTCTTCACTCATAACTAAAATCTCCATTTTAAAATTTTTACTTCTTCGTTTTAAGTTCTTACTTCACCTGCTATAAAAGAGCCAATTACAAACTGACTCTTTTGTTTAAACAGCCACATTACTCCATGGTGTTCTAACTTCTTAGTTCTCTCTGTTCTTACACATACATTGTTACACAGCCTTCACATGTAATCAACCGCATTGCATTTCATTACTCCAAACAGATTAAAAAGAATTCTAACGCATATTACCTGACAAAGAAAGCCCCTTAGAAATTGATAGCTTAAGTATCTTTTTCAGATAATATGATGAGTTAAATAATATTTTTTGTTTTCCTTAATAATCAAGTGGGTATTCGAGGTAAATAAAGATGCTTCTGGTTTATATTTTGGGTAATGTGACGCCATGTTGACCCTGATATTTGCCTCCGCGATCTTTATAAGATGTCTCACATGCCTCGTCTGACTCAAAGAAAATAACTTGTGCGACACCTTCATTGGCATATATTTTCGCTGGTAGCGGTGTCGTGTTGGAGAACTCTAGCGTGACATAGCCTTCCCACTCCGGTTCAAAAGGGGTGACGTTAACAATAATACCGCAACGCGCATAAGTGGACTTACCTAAACAAATAGTCAGAACGTTGCGAGGAATACGGAAATATTCAATTGTACGTGCCAAAGCAAATGAATTGGGGGGGATGATGCAGACATCACTCTTCACGTCGACAAATGAGTTGGCATCGAAACGCTTAGGGTCGACAATCGTCGAGTTGATATTGGTGAAAAGCTTAAACTCATTTGAGCAACGGATGTCGTAGCCGTAGCTTGATGTGCCATAAGAAATGATCTTGCTATCGTCTTTGTATCTTACCTGAGCTGATTCAAAAGGTTCAATCATGCCATGCTCTTCAGACATGCGACGAATCCATTTGTCGGATTTAATAGTCATTTTGTAAATATAATTTAGTTATTTTCAATAACAATCTTGGCGAATAACTCAGAATTGTCTTCGGCCAGATCGGCAACTTTGACTGCAATACGACGTGCTATGGTTCGGTAAGTTTGCGCGATACTGCCATTAGGGTCTGCAGCAACACTGGGTACGCCAATATCGGTCTGTTCACGAATTTTAATATCTAGCGGTAGTGATCCCAGGAATTCCGTTTCATAGTCTTTACACATTTTCTCGCCGCCACCAGAACCGAATATATGTTCAGTATGTCCACACTGCGTGCAGATATGTGTACTCATGTTCTCAACAATTCCCAGAATAGGAATGCCAACCTTCTCAAACATTTTAAGTCCCTTGCGTGCGTCGAGTAAGGCAATGTCTTGTGGTGTGGTGACAATGACAGCGCCGGTGACAGGTACTTTCTGTGCCAGTGTGAGTTGAATGTCTCCCGTGCCCGGCGGTAGATCAACAATGAGGTAGTCCACCTCTTTCCAGCGCGTGTCATTTAATAATTGCTGCAATGCCTGCGTTACCATCGGTCCGCGCCAGACCATGGGGGTCTCAGCATCAATGAGCAAGCCAATAGACATCGCTTGAATACCATGTGCTAGCATGGGCTCCATGGTTTTGCCATCAAGTGATTCTGGGTGATCGGTGAGGCCGAGCATTTGTGGTTGAGATGGGCCGTAGATGTCCGCATCTAAAATACCGACGGAGGCACCTTCAGCTGCTAATGCCAAGGCCAGATTCACCGCCGTAGCAGATTTCCCAACGCCGCCTTTACCAGAAGCAACGGCAATAATGTTTTTTACGCCGGGAATAAGCTTTACGCCACTTTGTACGCCATGTGGGATGATTCTGCTGGTGATGTTGACACTGACAGTGCCAATACTTGGAAGTGTGCCCAGCGCATCAACAACTTGCTGGTTGATTTGATCAATGACACCTTTTGCCGGGTAACCGAGTTCAATGTCAAGCGATACATTGTTATTTTCAATTTTGATATTACGTGCTTGTTTACTTGTCACATAATCTTTGCCCGTGATGGGGTCAATGATTTCCTTGAGAATGGTCTCTACTTGTTGCTCAGAAATACTCACTACAAACAACTCCTTTGTGTCAAACATGCATACATAAAGAACGGATGTTAACAAATATCAGGATAACGCACACAGTTTGTTACAATTCATCTTTATCTAACAAGTGATACAGGCAGTTAATGAGCAAGCGAAAAATCTTAGTAACATCAGCATTACCCTACGCCAATGGCAGTATTCACCTTGGCCATTTAGTTGAGTATATCCAAACTGATATCTGGGTGCGTTTTCTAAAAATGCAGGGACATGAGGTGCATTATGTTTGTGCGGATGACACGCATGGCACGCCCATTATGTTACGCGCCGAAAAAGAGGGGATGACGCCAGAGGCGTTAATTGCCCGTGTTCACAGTGAACACTTTAATGATTTTCAAGGTTTTCATGTTCATTTCGATAACTTTCACACCACGCATTCAGCTGAAACCCAGCATTTTTCAGAAGATATCTACACCAAACTAAAGGCCGCTGGATTGATCGCTATGCGCGATATCGAGCAGCTCTATGATCCGGTGAAGGAAATGTTTTTGCCGGATCGTTTTGTTAAAGGTGAGTGCCCTAAATGTGAAGCAAAAGACCAATACGGTGATTCATGCGAAGTGTGTGGCGCGGCCTATGCGCCGACTGATTTAAAAAACCCGTATTCTGCGGTATCGGGCGCGGTGCCGGTTAAGAAATCATCCGAGCATTTTTTCTTCAGTTTGTCAGATACACGTTGTGTTGAATTTTTGCGACGCTGGACGCGTGAAGCGGGTCACCTGCAACTCGAAGCGGCCAATAAAATGCATGAATGGTTGGGTGAAGCTGGCGAAAACAAGTTGTCTGATTGGGATATCTCACGGGATGCGCCTTATTTTGGTTTTGAAATACCGGATGCACCAGGGAAATATTTCTATGTCTGGCTAGATGCGCCGATTGGTTATATGGGTAGCTTTAAGAATCTGTGTGATCAGAATCAACTCGATTTTGATGAGTTTTGGGAAAAAGACTCAACAGCCGAGCTGTACCATTTTATTGGTAAAGACATTCTTTATTTTCATGCCTTATTCTGGCCAGCGATGTTAGAGCATGCGGGGTATCGCACACCGACTAAAATATTTTCACATGGTTTTCTCACCGTCAATGGTGAAAAAATGAGTAAGTCGCGTGGCACGTTCATTACCGCGTCCAGTTTCCTGGAGCAAGGGCTAAATCCCGAATGGTTGCGTTATTACTATGCCGCTAAGCTCAACGCATCCATGGAAGATATCGATCTGAATCTGGAAGATTTCGCTATGCGTGTGAATTCTGACTTGGTGGGTAAATATGTCAATATTGCCAGTCGCTGCGCAGGGTTTATCACTAAGCGTTTTGATGGGAAATTGGTTGATGGTGATGAATACTGTCAATTGCAACAGATGGTCGATGACCGTTTTAGCTCATGGCGACCCGATGCGATTGGAAAAGCCTATGAAGAAAGAGAATTCTCTGTAGCTGTGCGTGCCATCATGAAATATGCCGATGAAGCTAATGAAATGATTCATGAGCTTGCACCGTGGGAAATTGCCAAAGATAGCAGTCGAGATGATGAGCTGCAGCGTGTTTGTAGCTTAGGCATTCAATTGTTCTATATTCTCTCATGCTACTTAAAGCCCATCTTGCCTGAAACCGTCAATCAAATTGAAGGTTTCCTCAACTGTGAGTCATTAAAGTGGCCAAAGCTAGAGGAGGGAGAACCCGTTTCCAACTTATTATTACCCGCAGGCCATGCGATAAATTCATATAAGCATCTGATGACCCGCATTGAAGCAAAGAAAATAGACGCGTTAGTCGCCGCGAACAAGCAGACACTGACCGCAACGACCACGACGCAGCCAGTAGTCAATGCGACAGTTGCAATTGAACCGATTGCTGAGACCATTGGTATTGAAGATTTCAGTAAAATCGATTTGCGCGTGGCTAAAATTATCAACGCAGAACATGTCGACGGCGCAAAGAAATTATTAAAACTAACGCTGGATATTGGTTCAGAACAACGCACCGTTTTTGCCGGGATTAAATCGGCCTATGACCCAGAGCAATTAAAAGGGCGCATGACGGTCATGGTCGCCAATCTCGCGCCACGACAAATGAAATTTGGCCTGTCCGAAGGCATGGTGCTCGCATCAAGTAGTGGTGAAGCTGGGGGCGGACTTTATATCTTGTCGCCGGATGATGGTGCGCAGCCTGGGATGCGGGTAAAGTAGTCGTTATAAGGTATATAGGCTGTGCAAGATAGAGAACGAAAAGTAATTTATAAAATTACCTACCCAAATGGAAAAATATATATTGGGAAAGATCTCACAGATAGTATTAATTATTTTGGCAGCGCACAAAGTGAATATGTGGCAAAAGACTTTACTAAGGAAGAAAGGGCTGATTTTACAATTAGAAAAGAAATACTGATGGAGTCAATGGATGAGAAAGAAATAAATCAAAGTGAGCCAAAATTCATTCTTGAGTTTGAATCAAATAACCCTCGTATTGGCTACAACCAGTGGCCAAAGTTTAAAGACAAATAGTTAAAATGGATAAGACTATGAAGAATTATTTGCTTGCGAATAAACTAACTTATTTGTTTTTTTTCATAATTGTTTTTTCAAGCTTAGCTGTCACTGCTCAAGAAACGGTACGATCAGCGATGCCTGTCATCAATATTAATGACGGTACGCGTCACGCAGAAGACATCATATTGGGTTATACCGAAAAGTTGAACCATTTGAGTGAGTCTGACGGCGGTGTTTCTTTACTGCTCTACAAAGACAGTTATGTCATTGTGCATTACCCGGCATATATGAAACGTGC
>Ga0224496_10002869_pt1 | contig 10114 bp, 18 predicted proteins | sample SF_Jul11_sed_USG_2_FD_168127 | JGI IMG/M metagenome (GOLD analysis project Ga0224496, IMG submission 168127) | Sediment microbial communities from San Francisco Bay, California, United States - SF_Jul11_sed_USGS_8_1 | ecosystem: Environmental > Aquatic > Marine > Sediment | place: USA... | reverse complement strand
TCCGTGTCTCAGTACCCATCTCCGGGCTACTCCTCTCAGAGCCCGTACCTGTAATAGTCTTGGTGGGCCATTACCTCACCAACAAACTGATAGGCCGCAGTCCCATCCTACGGCGATAAATCATTTGAAACATAAACCATTCCAGGCATAATGTTCTATCGGGCATTATTCTCAGTTTCCCGAGGTTATTCCCGTCCATAGGGTAGGTTGACTACGCGTTACTGAGCCGTCTGCCTTGTATTGCTACAATGACTCGCATGGCTTAGTATCAATCCGATAGCAGTCAGGTCCGGCAGGATCAACCGGATTCTGAATTTTTAATTTTGATTATTGAAGTACATTTGTACTTTAATTGGAATTGACGGATGCACATAATCTTCACATCTCAGATATTGATCTTTCAATCAAATCCTCATTCTTGTATGCGTAACTGGAGGCCCATGAATCACAAAATGGCATATTGCCAAACTTCATCACAAGCGCCGCCTATTGCGTTACGTATGCAGAAGGTGAAGCATACAGAATCCATATAAACCATACGTGAAATTGTGCCTGATCGATAACTTTTTTTGAAAAAATTATATGTTTTGTTTTTGAGTATATGTACTTAAACATAATTTACTTACAAAATAAGATAATTAAGGTCATTTGAGGATTAAAATGTCAGCAATATTTGGTGAATTTGGTTTTGGATTATACAAAAGAGTACAAAAAGAAAACACCACAATCTGCAAAAGTATTTGGCAAGTCTGTCAAACTTCACATAAATGGTGTAAGTCATAATATAAGATTTTATGAGCCATATCCATTTGTTGTAAAAAAATCAGCAGGTAAAAATCTGGTAGATGTTGATGATAATAAATACACAGATTATTGGATGGGTCATTGGAGTCTCATCTTAGGACATGGACAAAAAAATGTCAAAGAGTCTCTGAAAAAACAGATTGAGAAAAGTTGGATGTATGGGACAGTCAATGAACAGACTATTTTATTATCAGAGTTAATTTCAAAAGCAGTTCCAGTAGCTGAGAAAATTCGTTATGTCACATCAGGAACAGAAGCTACAATGTATGCAGTAAGACTAGCACGTTCTGTAACTGGGAGAAAAATAATTGCAAAAATTGATGGCGGATGGCACGGATATACTTCGGATTTACTAAAATCAGTAAACTGGCCATTTACAGAATCAGAGAGCTCAGGGGTTGTAAATGAAGAGAAAATTGTTTCAATTCCGTACAATGATTTAGAAACATCACTTTCTATTTTGAAAAAACATTCTGGCGATTTAGCTGGGGTAATTATTGAACCAGTCTTGGGTGGTGGCGGATGTATTCCAGCAGAATCAGATTATCTTAAAGGAATACAAGAGTTTTGTAAGAAAAATAATTCATTATTTATTTTAGATGAAATAGTTACAGGATTCAGATTTAATTATGGATGTTTATATCCTATAATAAAATTAGATCCGGACATTGTAACTTTGGGAAAAATTATAGGAGGCGGAATGGCAATTGGTATGATGTGTGGAAAAAAGGAAGTTATGGAATACGCAGATACCACTGGAAAGAAAAAATCAGAGCGTAGTTATGTTGGAGGAGGGACATTTTCTGCAAATCCCGCATCAATGACTACAGGATTTGCAACACTGTCAGTTTTGAAAAATAATAAATCCATTTATTCAACGATTAATTCCTTGGGAGATTATGCAAGGAAAGAATTAACCAAAGCATTTGATGGTAAAGTGATTCTAACAGGCAAAGGGTCTTTGTTTATGACTCATTTTGTGAATAAGGGAATATCTGAAATCACCAATGCGGCTCAAGCATCAAAGTGTGACACTAGTGCACTACACAGATATCATTTTAAAATGATAGCACATGATGGAATTTTCTTTTTGCCTGGGAAACTTGGAGCAATATCTTATGCACATACAAAAACAGACATCGAAAAGATGATTTTAGCAACTACGGACTATCTTCACTAGATGGAAAGAACTTTTTTCTCCAAGAAATTAATTGATTAAAAATATCAAGATAGTTTTCTTTTTTGACAGTAATGTGAACGTGTGCAAATAATTCTCCAAATTTTGCTTCAAATATCATAGTGCATTCATCTTTGAAAAGAGGTACAGTTACTCCAACTTTTTTAATTGAATAAAATTTGATATTTTCAATTTGAATTATATTCTCTCCAACTATGATTTGTTTTTTTTCAGGATTTTTGTTAATCGTTTTATTCAACTGTTCCATAGTTGATTCATCCCAATCAGGTGAATCTTTGGGCCATCTGTGCACATGAACCTTGTCTGCAATATATGTTAATTCAAAATTAGAACCGATCATCTGTACGCCGTTAGCGGTATTTAGTAAAAAGATTTACGCCGTATAATTTTGGATTGTGTTTGTTGTTTTAACAGATATTGAAAAAAGTAATTAGCAGTATTATTTTGTAGAGATTATGGGGTTATTTGGCAGAAAAGAGAATCTAGAAGATCTATTATACAATGCAATGTCACTAATGGAGAAAAATCAACCGAGGGGAGCCATCTCATTATTTAATAAAGTACTGAAACAAGAATCAGAAAATACATCGGCATTATTTAACAAGGGTTTAGCTCTAAATCAAATAAAAAAATACAATGATGCAATCACATGTTTTGATAAATTGATTGACATCAATCCAAAAGATGCTCAAGCATACAACAATAAAGGAATAGCATCTGCAGAATTAGGAAACATTCAAGGTGCTGCTGAATGTTATGATAAAGCTATAGAGGTAAACCCAAGACATGCTGCATCTTATTTTAACAAAGGAGTTTTGTTAGATAAACTAAAGGAATACGAAGAAGCACTTCAAATTTTAGAAAAAGCAATCATCATAGAACCAAGAAAACCAAATGCATTATTCTACAAAGGAATCATTCTAGGAAAAATAAAAAAACATGAAGAAGCACTCATTTGTTTTGATAAAGTTTACAAAAATAATCCTAGCCATATGGATGCATTTTTCCACAAAGGAATTGAATTGGCAGAATTAGGCAAACATGAAAAGGCAATTGAGATTTTTGACAAAATTTTATCAGAATATAAAGATAATGTAAACATAATTTATGCAAAATCAAGAAGTAACGCAGAGCTTGGAAAGTATCCTGAAACACTACAATTACTAAAACAAGCAATTGCAAAAAATCCGAAAATAATTCGTTCATGGGCAAAAGAAGAAAAAGCATTTGAGAGGTTTCATACCAATGATGAATTTAAAAAAATTGTAAAATTATAACAATCTCAATTAAATCCACAATATATTCATTAAAGAATTTTTTTTCTTACTGCATCAATTCGAATAATTTCGACTTTTTTTTTAGGATCAGATAATCTTGCTTCAAAAATTGGAATGTAAACTTCGGTAACATCATGCAAAGTGAATTCATCTTTCAGATCACGTACATCTTCCTCCATGGGTTTTTTCAGATGAAATTGAAGTTTATCTATTGCAGAATCATAAGAAAACTCAGGTTCTCTAATAACAGATGAACCATCTTCTAGAATTTTTTTAGGATAATTTTCCATGGTTTTTGAATCAATTTTGAATGGCAATTTGACTTCGATTCCATGATGATCAAATGTTAACTCATCTTCTTCTTCAACAAAAACATGTTCTTCTAAACTCAAGTCAACTTTGTTTTTTCCTTTTTTTCCAACAAATGCTTTTTCTAAACCAGATTTTGAGCGAACAGGGAATACGGCATCCCCCAACATAACACCATGAACGTTAGAGTCAACATCAATTGAATGAACTGCTTTTCTAAAATAATTTGCAGAGTATTTACCCGATACTATCAAAGACGATTCATAACATAATTTCAGAGAATCAATATGGATGTCCTCTTTTTTGGGTCGGGATAGTAAGGACTTGAAAGGATCTGTTTTTTTTTGCTCCACAATTTTCATTGCATCTTCTTCTTCAAGGTTTTTTCTTATCACGATTGTTTTAATGTCATAATCATCGTTTGCCAAAATCACTTTATCTAGCAAATTCAGGCTATTAAATCAATTCTACTAAGAAAGAAATAATAGATTTGAATTTATTAAAAAAATATGGGAATCACAAAGAAACCAAAAGAGATGTCAAAAAAAGGCGGGTATATAGATAAATTTCTTAGAAAAGCTGATAAGGCAATACAAGAAGGAATCAAAAAGGCAGATAATGTTTTAGACGAAGCAGTGGAACTAGGAGAAATCACTGCAAAGCAAGCTGCAAAAGCAAGTAAAGAACTTAGTGAAAAAGCAAAAAAAGAAAGTGAAATCTTACAGAAGAAAAGTCTTGAAAAAATTAATGAAGGAGTTTTGTCTGCAAAAAAAATGGCATCAAATTCTGAAGAAGATTTAAAATTGCTTGCAAAACTTGGAAAATTAAAAAAGTTAGGAATACTTACTGAAAAAGAATTCCAAGAAAAGAAAAAGAAGATTTTGAGCAGAATTTAAAATGAAAAAAACTAATATTTTTGGAACTGGAGATCAAAGAAAGGTGAATCCAGATTGGTTTACAGGCAAAACATGGATGAAAGTATTATCTGAGAAAATACAATCAAAAGATCAAGACATCTATCACGTTCATTTTGAAAAAGGTTCCAGAACCAAACTCCATCAACATGATGGAAATCAAGTACTAATTGCAATTAAAGGAAAAGGAAGTCTCGAGATTTTTAAAAAATACGGTACAGCTAAATCTAATTTCAAGATTAAACGAACAGAGAGAATATCACTTAATGAAGGAGATATTGTGCACATACCGGCAAAAGTACTGCACACTCATGGTTCAATTGATAAGAAAAAGACATTTTCGCACATTGCAATTAACATTTTGCCTAGAAAAAATGCGTTATACAAAACTACATGGTATGAATCAGATTTCAAATCCAAAGTTTTAGAAATCATATAGACAATGTCATTAAGAAAAAATTCTGAAATTCAATCAATTGATGGAAAGGAAGGAAGTAAAATGAAGGAATATTTTCAACCATACAATACACTAAATGGAATTAATTATAGTGTGGCGCAATTCACATTAGATCCTGGAAAAAGATCTAAGCTTCACAAACTATCCTCGTCTGAAATTTATTATGTTTTGGAGGGAAGTGCAAGTCTTAATATTGATGAGGATACATTTCAGCTTGAAAAAGATGATTCAGTGTATGTTGCTCCAAATTCCAAGCAATTCATTGAAAATTCAGGATCAGGTATTTTGAGATTTTTGTGTATTGTACAACCTGCATGGAAAGCAGAAAATGAGATTTTATTAGAATAAAACCACAAACATGATGGTAATTATTTTTATCATATGACAAATACCTATCTTCAGTGAACACATACCAAGCAATCAAAGTATTGAATGTGAATCAAGATTCATCACAAGATGAGATCAAAGCAGCATATAGAAAGCTGGCACTAGAATTGCATCCTGATAAAAATAAAAATACTGCAGCAGATACTCAATTTAAAAAAATTACCGAGGCTTACAACTTTTTAAAGAAAAATCAAAACCAATCAGACGATTCATCATATGAAAAAGATACAGAAACCAAATCAAATACTAGATCACGATACAAGAAAAAACCACAGTGGGGAGCACCAGATGATGGAAGCATACCAGAACAAGATTGGAGTAAATACACACACGAATTTGAAGAAAGTGATCCTGATTTTTGGAAAGAGTATGAACGAAAGTTTTGGGAGGAATATAATGCACGTGTCCGTCCAGATGGAAGAAACGGTGAACACGAGAAAGCGCAAGAGCCTAAAAAACAGCCAAATCTTTTCGTAGATGTTGATAAAAGCAGATGTATTGGATGTTGCAGTTGTGAGATGATTGCACCAGATGTTTTTGAAATTAATAAAGAAACAAAGTCAAATCCCAAGTCTTCTGTAATTAATCAAAAAGGTGCAGGAGTAAACAAAATAATGAATGCAGCTGAAACATGTCCAACTAAAGCAATAATTGTCGAAAATACAGAGTCAAAAGAAAGATTGTATCCTTATTAGATTTTTAATTTTTCATAGAGGTCTTCAATTTCAGAGTCAGATAATTTCAATGAACCGTTAAACATGGAATGAATTGCTCCTGCCGAATCACTATTGCTTCTTGGAACTAAATGTACATGAACATGTGGAACTTCTTGTCCTGCATCTATTCCGTTATGTACTGCAAGTAAAGTTGAACCAGTAATAGAATCAGATTTAGAAATCATAGTACGGACAAGAGAAAACAAATCAGAGTTTTCTTTTTCAGTCATATCTTGAATTTTTTGACGATGATTTTTTGGAATAACTAGTACATGGCCCTTTGCAAGTGGGAATGCATCTAAAAAGGATATAGAATTAGTGGTTTCTTTAAGAATTTTTGCGGGAATTTCTCGAGAGATAATTTTACAAAAAATACAGTTCATGAATTTTGAACAGTTTTTTCAAAATATTAAATCACCGATCATGGAGATATTATAGTAGCCCATGCTAGACCATCACCAAATTTGATGGTGGTTTTATCACCAGGATTAAGAGTACAATCTTCAATGGTTTTAGGAATACTGTCAGAAGTTTCAACATAGCATACACCTCCATCATTTGTCAAAATTACTACTTCTTCAAACACATCCTCACGAATTAAGTTCCAAAAGGGGAAGACCATAGTTGATAAGACAATCCCTGCCGTAAGAAATGCACCAGCAAAAACAAGAGTGGCTTTCTGACCTGAGTTTATCTCCATTTTACCAAGTACCGCCGTCCCCTGAGTTTGGATCTAATTTCTTTGCAGGCACATTTCCATGTGCTTTTTTCATATGTCTTTTCAACCGTTCAGGATCATGCAATTCTGTTCCACACACATCACATTTTGTTTGGGTTTCATCATCTTTCTTACGTTTAAACAAGCCCATTAAATAATAAAATTTTGAAATACATTATAAAGGATACTGACTTTTCAAAATCTGTGACAATAAAAAACATCACAGTTTTAGGATCTGGAGTTATGGGACATGGCATAGCACAAGTTTCTGCAACTGCAGGATACAATGTAGTTTTGAGAGACATAAAGCAAGAATTTTTGGACAAAGCAATGGAGAAAATAAAATGGAGTTTAGACAAATTAGTTTCAAAAGAAAAAATTTCAAAAGAGGAAGGGAATGCAATTTTTGCAAGAATTAAACCAATAGTAGATTTAGGGGAAGCTGTAAAAGACACAGAATTAGTTATCGAAGTTGTACCAGAGATTATGGATTTAAAGAAAACAGTTTATGCAGAATTGGACAAAGTAGCTGCACCTCAAGTAATCTTCGCATCAAACACAAGCACATTGCCAATTACTGAGATTGCAAATACAACATCACGTCCGGAAAAATTCATAGGAATTCATTTTTTCAATCCACCACAACTAATGAAATTAGTAGAAATAATTCCTGGAGAAAAAACAGCTCAGGAAATAACTGATTTAACTCAAGACTATGTAAAGTCAGTAAACAAAGTAGCAGTAATTTGTAGAAAAGATGTCCCAGGTTTTATCATAAATAGACTATTCATTCCGATGGTTCACGAAGCATGTTTTGTTAAAGACAGAACAGGTGCAACACTTGAAGAAATAGATTCAGTTGTGAAATTCAAATTAGGATTTCCAATGGGAATTTTTGAGTTAGCTGATTTTACAGGAATGGATGTAATTCACAAGGCAACTGTAGAGATGCATCTACGAGATAAAAAAGTGATTAACCCTCACCCACTTGTTGAAAAAATGTTTGATGAGAAAAAATTAGGGCAGAAGTCAGGAGAAGGATTTTACAAATATTCTGATGATAAATACGAACGAATTGCACTTTCAGAAGAACTAGCACAAAAATGCAACCCAATTCAAATTGTTGCAAATATTCTAAATAATGCAGCATGGCTCATATCTAATGGTGCAAGCGACATTGAGGAAATTGAAAAAGCTGCTCAATTAGGGTTAGGCCTGAAAAAACCCTTGTTTGAAACTGCAAAAGAAATTGGCATAAAAAATATTGTCGATGAATTAAACAAACTTGCTGCAGAACATGGAGAATTTTACAAACCAGATCCATTGCTGCTATCTATGCAGTGATTAATTCTAAAATCTTCTTTACAGCTTCTTGAGGAGTATCAACTCCAATTATCTTAACGTTCTCTCTCTGATCAATAAAACCATCAATGAAAGATTCAACAGGACCACCCATGTTTCTAATTGCAACCATTGGTTTTTTGTACATGTATGCGGCAGTAGTTTCAGATAAAGTTCCAGAACCTCCACCTATAATTATTACACCATCTGCACTTAACGCATTAAGAAAATCACGGGCAAGCCCCATCCCTGTAGGAATGACAACATTACAAAATTCGTTTGCCATAGATGGATCATTTTGTGGGATTATTCCAATGGTCAAACCATCTTCATCATGAACACCATGGGCTGCTGCAGTCATAACCCCGCCTAATCCCCCACAAATCAATACAGAATTAGATTTGGCAATTTCCATTCCAACCGTATATGCAACCTTTTCATGTTCAGCAGTACATCCATTCGTATTATGACCAATAACTAGGATCTGTCGTTTCTTTATCACATCCAACATACAAAGAATGGTTTGAAATATCTTCCGAGAGAAAAAGATATTAGTAAAAAATACATCATTAATTCATGAAAAGACGTTCAATGCCAGTATGTTTTACAGAAAAACAATACAAAATGATCGAAGAATTTGCAAAGAGAAACGGCATGCTTAATGCAAGTCAGGCTCTTGAAAAAATCTTAAGCCAATAAACAATTTTTTGTTATTTTTATTTTGTTTACATTTATAGAATAAGGCATATCAAGAGGATCAAAATGAGATTATTTACTAAAAAACCATCATATTGTGCAATTTGTAACAAAGAGTTATCACATAAACATAAACCAAAAAGAGAATGGAACATCAAAGGAGTACTATGTGGAGATTGTCATTTTGAAAAATCAAAGGAGTACTATGAAGGAAAAGTAAGACAACCATGTGTAGAGTGTGGAGAAACCAAAAAAATTACAGATTTGTGGGAGCCAAGATGGCAATGGGATATGGAAGGTTTGCTGTGTAAGGTTTGTTTTGATAAAAAAGAGGAAAGTCATGGGAAAAAGAAAAATTTCTGCTCGTTATGTGCTGGGAAAATGGGATTGATCAGATACAATCCAAAAGGACATTGGAAAATTGAAGGGCAGTTATGCAGAAGATGCTGGGATGAAAAGAAAACAGAGTTTGGATAAATATGAGATTTTTTAAAAAAGTCAGGTGTGATGTGTGTAATAAAAAAATTTCAAAAGAAGAAGAGTTAATGAATCACAAACAAATTGTTCACGGAAAAGATTTACAGTATGATTGTAAAGTATGTAACAAATTCTTCTCAAACATGGAAGATATGAGAACGCACCTGCAAAGAGAACACAGTTACAAAAAAAACAGATAGACTAAATTGCTTTGATGGTTTTAACCACTGGTGGTCTTACTTTTGTAAACACTCTGAATCCACAAATACATTTGATTTCAGGTAATCTAGATAACTCAGTATTTGAAACGGTAGTTCCACAACGTAGGCAAGAATAGTTTACTTCAAACGTCTCAACAGAGGTTTCTTCTACTCCATCATCATCATCAAAGTCTTCTTCAACCATATTTATCATCAAAATTTCTATAATTTAAGGCTACCAAATTATGTCAAAGATAGCTCAATGTACACATCATCAGGAATCTTTAATCTCATTAGTTGTCTTATAGCTTTATCATCAGCGTTAATATTGATAATTCTGCGATGCATTTTCATTTCCCATTTTTCGTAAGTTTCAGTACCACTTCCACAAGGTGATTTTCTAGTAGCAACATGTAATCTTTTTACAGGAAGAGGAGTAGGACCTTTAACTTTAACACCAGTTTTCTTACCAATACCCATGATTTCACCACAAACTCCATCTAATTTTGGTAGACTAGTTGAAGTGAGTTTAACACGGGCGGTTTGAGTCATAAAAAATCCGCCTATGGTTTGTACTCTTCAGTAATTTCCTTAACAATTCCTGCTGCAATAGTTGCACC
>Ga0224496_10002868_pt1 | contig 10115 bp, 8 predicted proteins | sample SF_Jul11_sed_USG_2_FD_168127 | JGI IMG/M metagenome (GOLD analysis project Ga0224496, IMG submission 168127) | Sediment microbial communities from San Francisco Bay, California, United States - SF_Jul11_sed_USGS_8_1 | ecosystem: Environmental > Aquatic > Marine > Sediment | place: USA... | reverse complement strand
TTCGAATTTACCCTACTATAAGAATGGTTAATGTTAGGGCTGCCCTACTACCCAAGAAAAACTCTGCTGACCCACAAAAATTTTAAGGAATTGCATTGCAGGTTCTGAAAAAGCGTGAAACTTTAGTTGAGTCTATAATCGCTCTGATAGAAGAAACATTACATGTTCTATATAAAAAAGAGATCGAATTAAAACAAAAACTACCAACTAATGAATAAAAAGCCCAATTGCTGGGTTGATAGCAGTTGGCGGTGTATACGCGCTCATCGGCCTAGTCCAGAGCCTTACTGGTTGGAAGATCACGTAATGGTCTCAATATCTGGCGACAGTCATGATATTTTGTTTTCATATAATGAAACAAAATGGAGAATATAGCTCTGACATATTTTATCAATAGATAATTAGCGCATAAGCCCCCTTCCAGATTTTAAAAATTATATTTGTAATTCCTTAAGTTCTCCGCCTATAATATATCTAGACAATCTAGATTATTTATTGGCGACAAATATGGAAGAATGGCGCATCGCAGATGCAAAGAATAAATTTAGTGAATTGGTCAATAATGCACTGGCCGGAAATGCGCAGCTTGTTCATCGCCGGGATGGCGATGTTGTGATCATTTCCAAAGAAGAATATGAGCAATTGATCGGCCAGAAGAAGACCTTTAAGCAATATATTCTTTCACCACCACATGAAATAGATAATTTGGATGATATGCGCGACAAAAGCCCGATGCGATCGGTTGATCTATGAGGGTGTTATTAGATACATGCGTGTTGTCCGAACTTTATAAGCCAGATCCGTTGGCCGCAGTTTATGAAGCCGTCAATAATGTTCCGGGCGAGAATTTGTATTTAAGTGTTATTACATTTGGGGAAATCAGTAAGGGCATTGCCCTTTTGCCGGATAGCCACCGTAAACATGAATTGTCTGCATGGTTTGCACATATTGAACACGCGTATGCCGAACGTTTGTTACCGATAAATGCAGAAACAGCCGCAATATGGGGAAAAATAACGGCCGAGGCACAGCAGGATGGTTTTGTTATCCATGCGAGTGACGGGCTCATTGCTGCAACGGCTTTGCAGCACGGTTTGCATCTCATGACGCGTAACGTCAAAGATTTTGAGCCTGCCCATGTCATGCTTATCAATCCGTGGATAAAAAAGACGTAGCATGCTCGGCCTATTACGCGAAACTCCCCTACCTTACCTACCAGTTCAGATCGGCTTCTGACCAATGCAGTTTTTGCATGTCTGGGCAAATACCACTCGAAATTGAATGATTCGCCAATAATTAGGCTCTATTGACATTTTGGAGAATGGCGTTATTTTGGTTATTTTTGGCTGCAAATTGATAATATTTTTTGAAATATGAGCAACTATTCCTGCAAAATCTTTTAAATTTTCGCTCAAAAATAACTCAAGATACCACTCATTTCCAAATGTCAGCAGAACCTAATATTCAGAATTTCCTCAATGGTGCCCATGGCCATATTGACACGCAAAAACAATCCTGAATTGTAGATTCATCCGAAATCAACACCGCTATTTTTTTGGTCATTTCATGCTGCTTACACAGCACTCCAAATAGTACGTCAAAAGCGTGACGGCCTTTTGACGATACCGCGCCCAAACCCTCAAATTCGATAAATTGTCATAAAAATGCAACATTCAGTCAGTAAGATGCGGGCAGTGCTAACGGGCTAGCGGGCAACTTAAACTTCAATAATCACTGATTTTTCGGTGAATTCTAACAAGCTCCATGCCATTGCCTAAAATTTATGATGCGTGATTTATGCTTGAAACACATATTAAAAAAATTCCAACCGTAACCCTATTGCTAACAGCGTTCCTATTTACGCCGATCGTGACGGCAAGCAATCTGGATAACCTGGCCCAGTCACTGGCTAAAATTCGCGGTGAAGTTGAAGCGCTTCAGTCGCAACTCGATATCGAGAAAGAAAAACATAGCAGCCGGATGTCCGCTTTATCTTCCCAGTTAGCAGATCTGAGTGTTGAGGAAAGAAGGCAAAAAGTCAGTATCGAAAAACTGCAACATTCAATTGAAAAAATATCTGAAAACTCACAACAAGCAGCGTTATCTGGTGAAAGCCTGAAACCTGTTTTGCTCAAAACACTCGCCATTTACAAGCGTTATGTACAGAAGGGGTTTCCTTTTAAGGTGGCGGATCGTGTTACAGCAATCAATGACTTGAAAAATAACATTACTAATGACTTAGTTGATCCAAATAGAGCCGTTAATCAGCTATGGTCCCTGTTTGAAGATGAAATACGATTAAGCAAGGAAAATGGCATCTACCAGCAAACAATTATGCTGGATGGCGAAAAGATCCTAGCCGATATCGCAAAAATAGGCACTGTTTTTCTTTACTTTCAAACCAGAGATAACCGGGCGGGAATGGCAAAAAAACAGCCAGATAGTAGCTGGAAATTTATCACGGTTGATTCCACTAGCGACAGTGAACGCATCGCAAAGTTATTTGATTCATTGAAGAAACAAATACGCCAGGGTTTTTTTGAATTACCCAATCCCTTGAACTAAAGATGAAAAAAGGATTTTTAATAATATTGCTGTTTTTTGCCGCGAGCCATGCTTACGCAGTTAAAAATGAAACAAATACTACAGCACAAGTAGAAGCACCTAGAACAGAGGAACAAAATGTATCTGCCTCTTCACCCGAATCTAAACCAAGCAATGAAACCACGCAGGATAGCCAAAAACAAAATTCCAGGGAACAAAAAACAGTCGATTTGGAAACCGCGTACAAACGTGAATATGCGTTTTTGGAAGCGCAAAAACGGGAACTTAATGAACGGCTAAAAAGATTTAAATCCAGTGCAAACCAAGAAGAACAGAAACTAAGCCAAAGCATAAACTCACTTGAGCGAAACTCGGTCGACCGCTCTGCCAAAATTGATCTACTAAATTCACAACTCATCGAAGCGGAACGCCAAGAAGCTGCAATAGATGAACGCAACGACACGCTGGAAATCACTTATTCACAAGCATCGGCTACCCTTGAGAATCATGACGTTAAAATACCACCCACCTTCACTGACACGCAAAGCAAAGATCCGGCCAAAGTCAGTTACTTATTCAAACAAGCATTAACTTTAATTAATGAATTGGGTGCAATCAAGACAAAACCCGGTGAATTTTTCCTGGAAGATGGCAAACAGACCGAAGGAAATATTATTCATCTGGGAAATATTGCTGCGTATGGTGTAAGCGCTGAAGGAAGCGGCAGTTTAGTGCCTGCAGGAGAAGGTAATTTTAAAATTTGGAATGTGCCCACTGCGGATATCGCTACCGCACTTAGCAATAATCAACAGCCTGACAACCTAAAACTGTTTTTATTTGAATCACGAACCACTGCAATTGAAGAAAATCCAGAAAAGTCACTAATGGAAGTTATTGAATCTGGCGGAGTGATTGGCTGGATCATTGTAGCACTCGGCGCATTTGCCGCACTTCTTATTCTGGTCCGCGCTTACCTGCTTTATTCAAATAGTATGAATACAAAGCAGCTATCCAGAAATGTAATGCAGCAGGTTGCCAATGGCCGTTTGGATAAAGCAAAAGAAAATTGTGGCGCTGGATCATCTGCGATCGCTCGTGTTTTATCAACAACACTGAGCCATTTGAAAGATGACAGAGAACATATGGATAGTGTGGTTCACGAATCGATTCTACAGGAATCCAGCGCACTAGATCGCTTTGGTTCGGCAATTTTAGTGATTGCTTCCGTATCCCCTTTACTCGGTCTACTGGGAACCGTAACCGGGATGATTTCAACATTTGACGTTATTACCGAGTTTGGTACCGGCGATCCAAAATTGTTATCAGGTGGCATCTCCATTGCATTGGTTACCACAAAATTAGGACTAACTGTTGCCATCCCAGCATTGATGCTGGGCTCTTTATTATCAGCCTGGGCAAGGAACATTAAGCGTGACATGGAACATGCAGCGCTCAGCGTTACCAATGCTTTTTTTGACGGATCAAATCCTAACGATTTTGATGAATCCCCTGTTAACGACAACACGCTGGTATTGAATAACTAAGCAAAACACCATCGCCATGAATGAATATTTTCTCATGTTCAAAGCGTTATTCGAGGCTGGAGGAATGGTTATCCCTCCTCTATTCCTTTGCGCCTTACTACTTTGGTATGGCTTGGGTTATCGATACTGGATGATGAAACAATCGAAATCCATGACGGTTCGTGACATGCTCCGCAATTTCCAGGAAAACGGTGTTAAGCCGACCGATAATATTGTTGAACAAGCGGTTCAACAAGGCATCGCATTAAAGAAAAAAGGGGTTAAAAATCTTCGTCGTCACTTGGATGCAGCTTTCTACAGTTATGAACGGGAAATTGGAAAATTTTCCGTACTCGTTCGTATTATTGTCGTCATCGCACCTTTGCTGGGCTTACTCGGAACAGTCATTGGCATGATAGAAACATTCGATTCTCTGGGATCCATGTCGTTGTTCACCCAGTCTGGCGGCATCGCCGGCGGTATATCGCAAGCTTTGATTTCAACGCAAATTGGCCTATCGGTTGCGATTCCTGGATTCTTTATCCACAGTATTCTAAATATAAAGCAACAACAAATTGAGCGTGATCTTGCTCAAATAAAAGAATTGCTGTGCACAACACCATGAGAAATTCTAAATTATGAGATACGACGAACCTGTTGAAACGGATGCTTCGATCGATATCGGGCCACTCATCGATATCGTTTTTATTCTATTAATTTTTTTCATGGTAACCACGACCTTTGTAAAGGATATGAAGCTGGAACTCGAACGACCTAAGGCAAGCAGCGCCGTAACAGCCTCAAGTAAGGCGATCCGATTATTTATTGACCGGGATGGAACCACCTATTTAGACGGCGAACCGGTGCGACTATGGCTGATTCAAAGCAAATTGCGTGATTTGTTGAGCACATCAACCGATAAAGTGGTTTTGGTGGTTACCGACGATGGCGTGCCTGCGGGCAAATTGGTCGAAGTTGTCGATCAGGCACGTTTATCCGGTGCAGAAAGTGTCGGTGTTGCAACTGAAAAAGAAGCGGGAGGAAATTAGACAAATGGAAACCAGGAAAACAAATAAACATTGGGCTGCGGTTATTTCAATGGTATTCGGTACAGCGCTCGTCTTTAGTTTAGTGCTGATTATGAATCGATATATGGGAAAAATCGAAAAAACATCAGCATCTGAAGTAACCCAGATCAGTATGGTAAAACAAATTAAACCCGAACCAAAAAAAGAGGTTAAAAAAGTTAAACCGAAAAAACCCAGAGTTCGGCCGCAAGCACCCGCGCCATTCCAAGGCTTAAGTACATCGCTTTCAGGAATTGATCTAGGCCTTTTTGGTTTTGACGATGGCGGCATCAATGATCTGGATAATGCGCTTCTCGGGGAAACTGGCAATGCCGTGATGACCGAGGATCTGGTAGACGAGCCGCCAAAACCGGTCTCAACAGGTTCATTTAGATATCCCCCATCTGCGAAAAAGCAAGGGATTAGGGGATATGTGGTTCTATCAGTACTGGTCGATATTGACGGCTCGGTCGATCAATTACAAGTGTTGGAATCCAACCCTAGCGGAGTATTTGATAATGCGGCTTTACAAGGTGTTCGGGCTTGGCATTTTGAACCGGCAAAATATCAGGGCGAAGTCGTAAAAGTATGGGCAAAACAGAAAATTCGCTTTGATTTGTCCTAACCTAAAAACTGCGGTTCTTATGTTGAATGGATATATAAGCTATAGCAAAAATAATGAAAATACTGCCAGTCAAACAACTCTTTCTGATTATTTTATTGTTCGGATATTGCAGCAATGCCGCCTGGGCAGAAGAGAGTCAGGCTCAACCCACTGATTTAATAGAATTGGCAGCAATCATGTTAAGGGATGGTCACTATGACCGGGCTTTATTGGCATTACAAAGCGTTGATCTGGAAGATGAAGAAACAGATCTCGCAAGGTTTTATACGTTGCAGGGCCTGGCTTATATGAATTTAAATGACTTTGTCGCAGCCAGAGATAGCCTTCAATTAGCCATTGACAACGGACAACAAGAAAAAACAATTTATGTTTATCTGGCGCAAGCTAACTTTTCACTTAAAAATTATCAAGAAACCATTCAGGCTATTAATAATGCAGCGGAACTTGTCAGGAATTATCCTTCATTGTTTGTCATAAAAGCGCGTGCCCATTGGCATCTCAAGGAAACGACACAAGCAATCAATGCATTGAATGAAGCTGAACAATTATTTCCTGGTGATTACCGCTTTCTTAAACAAAAAGTATTTTATTTTGTTGAACTAGAGCTATATCAGGAAGCGGCTAAATTAGGCAGAAACTACTTAACACTGTCTCAAGCAAAAGCTGAAGACTATGTCGCTATCGGCAACGCACTCAGATTAAGTAAGGCGTATCAGGAGGCCATGAATATCCTGGAAATTGCGCGTTTGAAGTTTCCAAATAATGATGTCGTCGCAAAACTATTAGCACATGTCTATCTGGATCAAGACAAATTAAATTCAGCGGCTTTCATTTTAGAACAAGCGGCATTGCTGAACTCAGATTTACTTTCTGAAGCAGCGGAGGTCTACCGCCGTGCCGGCAGATTCCATAAAGCATTAACGCTCAATGAAGCAATCAGCGATCAGAAAATCAAATTCAAGCAACGCTTGTCCATTCTGCTTGCGTTAAAGCAGTTTGAACAAGCGGCAAATATGGAATCCAGCCTGTATCGAACCGGCCTATTGGACGATCAACACGTGCGCTATGCACTTGCCTATGCATTATTTTCAAGTGGCCGTTACCCGGAAGCAAATAATCACCTGGATCATTTAAAGGATGCGGAATTATTTAGAAGAGGCATCGAGCTTCGCCGATTAATGGAAATCTGCAAAACCGAACCATGGCAATGCACTTGATTTATTCTGCCACATTACTGCCTTTATCCACCCCGCCCATTCCACTTCCTTAGTACCACAGCGATATGCGGATGGCCGCCTTTTAATCTGAATCTTTAAATTATCTTGTTTAAGACAAAATAATCCGAAAAAGCACAATGAAGCAATTCTTCCTTTCTTTGGTCATTTTTCTCGCCACACTACTGACCAGTCCATTGGTATGGGGAGATAAAGAAAATGCCGAATTTTCAATTCACTTATTCCAGAATGGATTACCAATTGCTGACGCCGAGCTGGTGATTCATAGCGAATGGTATGAAACAACAGAACCAAGACAGATTGATGCCACACCCTCAAATTTAATCTGGCGTGGCGCGGATGGTGAAGCCGCGATTAAAACCAACCCGAATGGCAGTGTCGCGGGGAAAATACCGCCCGGAAATTATCAAATCACAATTAAAACCAACGATCAAACATTTGATTTCGATCTGCCGCTTCGACCTGCAGAAAATGTACAAATTTTGGTGACTTTTTTTTCGGGTGGAAGAGAACCTTTGCTCAATATTGAAAGTTCAGTATCTGGAACATTGGCAGGTTCTGAAGCTGCGGCCGAAGAGGCCCAAGAACAAGGAAGTGGTATCTTTATCACTCAAATTTTGTCGACGGAAACAAAGAAACCCGTCAAAGATGTCCAGGTATTTCTGAGTGGACTCAAACAAAAATTAAGAACAAATGACCAAGGTCGAATAAAAGCCGAAATACCGGTTGGAACCTATAGTGTCTCAGTATTACACCCTGCTTTCAGTAGCCAAACGAAAGAAGAAGTCAAGATCGCAAAAAATCAAGAAACTGAATTAAACTTCAATTTAACACCTGCAGGAGTAGAGCTAGCTGAATATGTTGTGCTGGAACCTTATTTGGCCGGAACACTTGCTTCCGTGATTGAGGAACAAAAAACGTCCGCAGAGGTTGCAACGATCCTGGGCGCAGAGCAATTTAGCCGGAGTGGTGCTTCCGATGTTGCCAGCGCTTTAACAAGAGCGTCTGGTCTCACTTTAGTGGGCGGCCGGTTTGTTTTTATCCGTGGTTTGGGTGAACGATTCTCATCAACGTTAGTCAATGGTGCGGCTATTCCCAGCCCGGATCCGACCCGGCGTGTTGTCCCTTTAGATCTTTTTCCGACCAGTATTTTGGAAAGTGTTCTGGTACAAAAAACCTATTCTGTTGATCGGCCGGGTGAATTCGCTGGCGGTACCTTGGAAATGCGAACCAGAGGAATTCCGGAGGAATTCTTTTTTAATTTCAGTGCACAAACAGGTATTAACAGTCAATCCACTTTTTCCAATGCGTTGGATTATAAAGGTTCAAATACCGATTTTTTAGGATTTGATGACGGCGCGCGCGCTTTACCTGGTTCAATCGCCGAAGCATCTAAAGATGGCCCCATTTCGCCGCAAACGCCTTTTAACCCTGATGGATTGACACCTTCTGAACTAGAGGGTTTGGGCGAAGATTTGTCGGATGTGTGGGATGTCACAGATAAGAAAAGGGGGCCTGACGCAAGCTTTTCGACATCCATCGGCGATGTATTTAATTTTGGTGATTTCAGGGTAGGCTATATTGGCGCAGGTGGTTGGGAACAACAATTCAGAAATCAGAACGAAATTAACCGGGAATTTTCATCATCCGGCAATCAGACTGATGACAGCCTGCGATTAACCCAGGACTTTGATGTCCAACGTTCATGGCAGGAAGTTCAAACGAATGGCTATGCGGCGGTAGAAGCTGAATATAAAGATCAGCATCGACTCTTTGCCAACCTTATGTTTTTACGGCAGACATTTGATGAAACCAGGGTAAGTCAAGGGTTTACTGATGCCGAAGTAACCGATGTACGCAGAACAAAACTTTGGAATTTCTCTAATCAACTGTTAATGAACCAAGTGGGGGGAGAGCATCAATTTGATTGGGCAAAAGATTTAAAGATTGATTGGTTATATACTAATGCAACAGCGAAAAGGGATGAACCCAAAACTAGAGATTATAGATATGATGAGGATAGAGATGGCAATTTCTTCTTTTCTCGAAGGGCGGACAGCAATCAAATAATATATGGCGACTTAACAGATAAAGACGAAAGCTGGCGGGTGGATGCAACGCTGCCACTGGCATTATCTCCGAATTATAAGTTCTCACTGCAAGGCGGCTTTATTGACCAAAGTAAAACTCGGGATTCGTCGATTCAACGCTTCCTTTACTTTCCTGTTGGACCCGATTCAAGAAATCAGGAGATTCTGTCGCAACCTTCCCTGGAAGATATTCTACAACCTAAATATATAGGCCCAAACGGATTCCAGATACGCGATTCGACACGATCCACGGACAGCTACAACGCCAAGCAGGATCTTTTTTCTTATTACGGTAAACTGGATTCGACATTTTATGACAAGGTAAGAATAATCGGCGGGCTGCGCTGGGAAGATAACGACCAGGTCGTTGAAACGTTTCAATCAGTCGCAAACATGAACGAGCCAATTACCTCGGAGCTCAAAAGAATTGATATGTTGCCTGCCGTTTCGGCAACTTTAATGATTTCCGAAAAACAACAATTACGTGCGGGCTTTAGCCAAACAATTTCACGACCTGACTTCAGAGAATTATCGCCAGCACCTTTTACCGATCCAAACACCAACCAAGAAACAACGGGTAACCCGGATTTACAACAAACCGATATTACAAATTATGATGTGCGCTGGGAATATTACCTATCACCTAATGAAAATCTGCTAGCCGGTTTTTTCTGGAAGGACCTCACCAGCCCCATAGAACGAGTGACATTGCCAGGCGTCTCCCTGCAAACATTTCAAAATGCCGACAAAGCACGACTTTATGGGTTTGAATTGGAGTTATTGAAAAATATCGGTTTTGTGCACCCCTATTTTGAGAATTTTTTTATCGGCAGCAATTATACCTGGTCTAATTCCAATGTTAAGCTCACACCCGAGAACCTGCAAGCGCAAACTTCATCAAGCAGATCACTGCAAGGGCATTCCTCACAGATCTTTAATTTCCAGATCGGTTATGATAATCCGAATTGGGGAACACAGGCTACTTTGCTATACAATATTACCAGTGAACGCATTGTCGCCGTTGGGCTATT
>Ga0224496_10002867_pt1 | contig 10117 bp, 12 predicted proteins | sample SF_Jul11_sed_USG_2_FD_168127 | JGI IMG/M metagenome (GOLD analysis project Ga0224496, IMG submission 168127) | Sediment microbial communities from San Francisco Bay, California, United States - SF_Jul11_sed_USGS_8_1 | ecosystem: Environmental > Aquatic > Marine > Sediment | place: USA... | reverse complement strand
GGCGGCGGAGTGGACGGCGCCATCCATCGGGCGGCCGGGCCGGAGCTGCTGGCCGAATGCCGCACCATCGGCGGCTGCCCCACCGGCGAGGCCCGCATCACCAAGGGGTACAAATTGCCGGCCCGATACGTGATCCACACCGTTGGGCCTGTGTGGCGGGGGGGCAGCCATAACGAGGCAGAAAAACTGACCAACTGCTACCAAAACTGTTTCCGTCTCGCTCGGAAGCACGAAATCAAGAGCATCGCCTTGCCGGCAATCAGCACCGGCGTCTACCGCTTTCCCCACCAGGAGGCGGCATTGATCGCCGTCCGCGAAGCCCGGGCCGCCCTGGCGACCGACGCACACCTGGCCCGAATTCTTTTTGTCTGTTTTAACGAAAACACCCAAAAGGCATATGAACAGGCCCTGGCCGGGGGTGACTGAGGCACAGAAAACGGCGCCGGGAGCACAAGATCCCGCGCCGCCCGTGCATCATCCCTCTGTTGGCAAAATCAGGTCTTGGACTGTTCGCCACCGGCCGGCGGCGGGATGAGATGCACATCGTGCTGCGGGAAGGGAATGGAGATCTTGGCCGCAGCCAGAGCCTCGTGCACGGCCCCATTGGCACGGTAAAAGATCTGATAGTACTGCTTGGTGGGCACCCAGTAGCGCATGCCGATGGCGATGGCCGAATCGGCAAAGGATTCGATGCCCACCTGCGGAGCCGGCTCCCGGCTGATCTCGCCAATACCGGCCAGGGCTTCTTCGATAACCCGGATGGCCAGCTTGGGGTCTTCTTCGTAGGCGATGCCCACCGAGGTCTCAACTACCTTGTTGGCAAAGGAATTATGGATGATCTCGCCGACGATGTGTTTGTTGGGAATGGTGATCTGCTCACCGTCCTCGGTGGAGAGTACGGTGGCCGCCAGCCGAATATCGTCCACCACGCCGCTGACACCATTGACGGTGATGGTATTGCCCACCACGAAGGGCCGACTGACAATGATGGAGAGGCCGGCCCCGTAATTTGACAGCGGCCCCTGGATGGCAAAACTGCCGCCAAAGGCCAGGGCACTCAAAGCGGCGATGAAGGGGGCCACCGAGATGCCGAACTTGCCCATGGCAAGGATGGCGACAAAGGCCAGGACGACGATACGCACCGCGCCGGCAAGAAAACCGGTGAGAGTCGGATCAAATTTCTTGCGTTCCCCGAGCCCCGTTACCAGGCGCGCCAGCCAGTTGGCCAGCTTGATGCCGAGCACCAGAATAATGATGGCGCCGATGATCTGAAAACTGTACTGCACAAGAAACTCGACAACCGTGGTGTAGAGCCTTTCCATAACCGCGAGTTCTTCCTTCATGAGGTCATCCCCCATTCAGTCACTGGAGCACGGGGCTGCTCCAAAGAAAAAAGCCCCTTGCCGGTCCGGAAGGAAGACAAAGGACTTTTTGCGACGCCATCTTTAGTGGATACGACTCGCTTTTTGCGAGTCCGTCTTTAGCTGGTTCTTTCCGCTGCCATCACTTTTTGGGAATCGACTGCAGCTTTGCCTCCCACTCCTCCTCGGGAATGGAAGTGCCGGGTACCAACCGTAAATCCTTGGTCCGGGATTTGATTTCGCCGTTCAGGACAGCGCCGGACTCCACCGACAGGTCGTTGGTTTCCACCTTGCCGTTGATATTGCCCTCTTTGATGACATGGAGTTTTTTGACGTTGACGTTGCCCTCAACCCGGCCCTGGCAGGTAAAATGCGCCACTTCGATATCGCCGGAAACATGCCCGGTCTCACCAAGGATGAGATAATCCCCCATGATGTTTCCCTTGATCTTGCCGTCCAGCCGCAGCTTGCCCTTGAAGCAGACATCGCCGACCAGGGTCATCTCCTTACCGATGATACTGGGGGTCGTCTCCTTATTGTCCGGGCTTAAATTCTCCACCTTTTCCGTTTTGAAAAACATCATCTTTTTTCCCCTGAAGTTCTTGGTTTCGGGAAGGTGACGTGTTGCCGCCGCCACTGGCCTCATACTCCTGGACATATTTTGCAATCCGCATGAACTTGATGGGGTTCACCGGCTTGCCATGGTACTGAATTTCGTAATGCAGGTGCGGACCCGTACTGCGGCCAGTGTTGCCCAGATAACCGACAAGGTCACCACGGCTGATCTTGTCACCGCGCTTGACCGCGCGTTTGGTCATGTGAAAAAAGCGGCTCCGAAAGCCGTTGCCATGGCTGATGGTCACAAAGTTGCCAAACCCGGAGGTATAGCCGCTGCTGACGACAACCCCATCCGCGGTGGCTTTGATTCGAGTCATGGGCCGGTTTTTGATATCCACCCCTTCATGGAAGGCAGGACGGTTGTTGATGGGGTCGACACGGCGGCCAAACTTCGACGTGATCTTACCCGGGGCAGGACCCCCCAGAGGCACAGAGTGAATCGTCTTGAGATAATGATCGACCTTGAAGGTGAGATCCTCATAGGAACCGTCGCCGAGGCTGGTATAGGGGCCGCCGCTGTTGGCCGGGGTTTCCTCCACCTGCACATCGACCCCCACGGTATTGAGCACCGACTCAATGGCCTCGCTGCGTTTATTCAGCTCGGAGAGGGCGGTTTTGAGCATGGCCTCCTTGCCGGCCTCCTGCTCGGCAACCTGCTGTTGAAATCCCTCATATACGGAACGGACCTGATCCAGGTCCCGTTGCAGGCTGGCTGTTTTCAGACGCAAGGCCACATTTTGACAAGAGAACTTGATGCCGGCGACGCTGACAACAGAAAGAACCGCCAACAACACCAGCGACACACAAAAACCATGTTTCAGCTTGGTCTTGGAAACGGAATACGACCTCGTTTTCCCGCGTTCACTGGTAAAAACGATCAATAGCTTATCTTGCATGCGCGACTCCCTCTCCTCGCGATTCTCCGCCACCGCAACTCCGGCGGCAACAGGCGGACGGCAATACTCCCTTCAGAAAAGCACACCGGCCCGAACATGCCGATGCATTCAGCCCGAGAAGATGACTCGTCTCAGGTAAGCCACCGACAGAATCCGGACCGCGCGGATCGCCCCCTCCGGACCGGACACAACACCCCCATTTTCTATCTTACAGGATCACCCGATCCTGACCAACAAAAAACCGTTCTCAGCACGCCTCACCCCCGGCTCCCGAACCGACCACAACCAGTTGTTGCGACCCGAACTCCACCCGGTCCCCCGCTCGCAATTGCCGCCCCCGGCGGGTTTCCACCATGCCGTTGACCTTAACCTCCCCGCCCTGCACCCGGGCCTTGGCCTCACTGCCGCTCTCCACCACATTGGCCAACTTAAGCAGTTGGCCGAGACGGATGGTTTCAGTCTCAATAGGAATTTCCATGACAACGACTGGCTCCAAGGGGAAAGATGAACTGCAAAGCCTACAATCGTATCACCTTATGGATTTTCGCCGCGAACCGCAATGAAAAACCGGTTGCCGGGCAACAGCCCGGCGTCTGATGCATAAATATAAACCAGCCTTGGCAACATCATTTCTTTCCATATATCGGTATGCCGCCTGCGATCATAAATCCCCATCACCAAGAAATCAGCCTCTTCCGGCTTAAACATGCCTGGCTTCGCCCCGTCACCGCAGCAGCACAACCTTGAAAAACTCTTGAAAGAACAACGGTTCGTATATATGTATAGGGATGGTCGGCCGTGAGCACCCTCTCTCTGACCGCGAACAACGGACACCAACGCAGACATGACCAAAACCATACTCATCACCGGCGCTACCGCCGGTTTCGGCGCGGCCTGCGCCAGGAGCTTCGCCGAACAGGGAGCCCGCCTGGTTCTCATCGGCCGCAGGGCCGATCGACTCCATGCCCTGCAAAAACAGCTGACCGGCAGTGCCGCCGCGGTCCATGTCGCCGCGCTGGACGTCCGAGAGCGGCGGGCGGTGGAAACCGCACTCGCCACGCTGCCCGAACCGTTCCGGGCCGTGGACGTTTTGATCAACAACGCCGGACTCGCCCTGGGCCTTGCCCCGGCCCACCGAGCCAGCCTGGCGGATTGGGAAACAATGATCGACACGAACATCAAGGGCCTCACGTATTGCACCCGCTTCCTCCTGCCAGGCATGGTGGAACGCAACCGGGGCCACATCGTCAACCTCGGCTCGGTGGCCGGCAACTATCCCTATCCAGGCGGCAATGTTTACGGTGCCACCAAAGCCTTTGTCCGCCAATTCTCCCACAACCTGCGGGCCGACCTCCTCGGTACCAGGATCCGGGTGACCAATATCGAGCCAGGGCTTGCCGAAACCGAATTTTCCGTCGTCCGCTACAAGGGTGACGAGGAACAGGCCACCGAGGTCTACCGCGGCACCGAACCGCTCGCCGCTGACGACATCGCTGAAATTATCTGCTGGGTGGTGGCCCTACCCCCCCATGTCAACGTCAACAGCCTCGAAGTGATGCCCACCTGTCAAAGCTGGGCCCCATTTGCCATTCATCGCGAGGAATAACTTCACCAAAGTCGCACCAACCAACAAAGAGAACAGGGAGCAAACGATATGCAACTGTGGGTAACCAATGACGGCGACAAATGGCTGTGCGCCGAATGTAAGGCCGAAATAGAAGCGCAGGTGATCAACGAAGGCTGGCGGATGGTCTTTGACCGGCTGGACCCAATGCTGCGCTGTGCCATCTGCGGCCACTGCGACATTGAAATCGAAGACTGAACAGCCGTTTGGATCATCAACCCAAGGGTGTCTTGAAAAATTAGGATTTTCGTTCGAGATCAAGGCATGCTCAAAATTTTACCGCAGGCATATAGTTGATATTCCGAGGATAAAATTTTGAGCATAACGCAGAGATCGGGCGAAAAGACAATTTTTCAAGATTCCCCCAATTTATTGCTGGCATCAAGCGCAATACAAACAACACGCCCTGTAAGGCCGCGCCGCTTTGCCAGGTGTGTGTTTCCCCATTTTTTCAGGAGGCTGCCTGTGCGCACCACCAGATCACTCGCACTTATTGTTATCTTGTTGCTCCTCCTCGGTGGCTGCGCCACCAAGGCGTTAGACAAAGCGATCAAGGCGGGCGGCAAAATGCTGTCCGGCGCTGAGCTGACCGCCCTCGTTGCCGGCAACACCCTCAAACTTGAAGAATACGGCGCCACCGCCACGGTCGAATGCTTCCTGAACGGCAAGCTTGCCGCAGTCAACAACGAGGACGTACACAGCACCGGCCGCTGGCGGGTGGATGCCAAAGACCGCCTCTGCCTCAACTTCTCGCGCCTGGGAGGGAACGAAGTTTTCTGCTCCACGGTGTATCAAGTGGGGGATCAATATCGACAATTCACCGACAACGGCGCTCTGTACGGCACATTCTCCGTCATCACGGGCAACTCACAGACCCCGCCCGACTCCTCTGGCCAGGTCTTAACACACGAGCCCGCACCAACAACAAAAGTCAGCCGGCCAACAGCCCCGCTGCGGCAGGAACAACCGCCGGCCATGATTCCTGCCCAGCCCCCGGAAGAACACCACGCCGACACCGACATCCGTTTCTTTTACCTGCAGATGGCCCAGGACTGCCCCGGCTGCAACCTGGCCGCCATCAGCCTCGAAGGCGCCCGCCTCATCAACGCCAACCTGGCTGGCGCTGACCTGCGCAAGGCCAACCTGGGCAAAGCCAACCTGCAACAGGCCAACCTGCGGGGCGCCAACCTCAGTGGCATCAACCTCCGCGAAGCCAACCTGGCTGGCGCCGATCTGGCCGGGGCCAATCTCGCCGGCGCTGATCTCACCAACGCCAACCTCACCCGCGCCATCTTCACCGGCGCCGACCTGAGCGGAGCGATTGGCGCTGAGCTGAGCAATGCCATTCACTAATGCTCCAGGCGGCTCACGCAAGAACCAGCGCCATGGGCCGACATAAACGAGATGGAATGAACCACTCGTGGCTCAGGATGGACTCATCTTCGCAGCACCGGCGCTGCGAACAGGTGCCACGTAACTGCGGCCGCCCACGTACCGCCTGGCGAAATAGGGGCTGGCAAGTGAGGCGACCCGAATGGTCTTGCCGGTCTTGGGGGCGTGGATAAAACGACCGTGGCCCATATAGATGCCGACGTGGGTGATCCGGTGCCCCCCCCTGGTGGCGAAGAAAACCAGATCACCGGGCTGGAGTTCGCTTTTTTTCACCGACCGGCCACGGCCGAACTGCTGCCGGGAGTTCCGCGGCAGGTTGAGGCCGTTCATCCGGTAGACGGTCATGGTGAGACCGCTACAGTCAAAACCCTCCTCAGCCGATTCCCCGCCCCACTTGTAGGGGATGCCGAGAAACTGCTCGGCGGTCGCCACCAGCTTCTTCCTTAAAAAACCCGTGCCGTACCGCCGCTGCTGCGTCGCCGCGTATGTCGTCGGGCTGACGATATAAAACGCGCCGACAATCCCGGCCCGGCGCAGCTCCTCGGCCCGCTGCCGGGCCTGGTGCCGCGAAGGATAATCCCCGAAGCGCACCTTGAACAGACCGTCTGGGTGCCGGAAATAATATGCCTCAAGCCCCTGCCCCTGGAGCGCCACCATGAGCCGCACGGCATTGTCGAGCCGGGAGAAAGCGCCCACCTGGATCGTATAACCCATGGCGGCGAGATCCTCTTGCGCCGCCCGGCCTTGCGGTTCTTCGGCGGCCGGACTGTCAACGGCTGGCGGGGCACAGACGAGCGTATCCTCGGCCACGGCGCCGCCGCCCCGGCCAACCATGCCGCAACCTGTGACCAGCCCCGGCAACAGGCCGATCAAGAGCCACACCCACCCTGACAACAACTTGCCATCTCGCATCTTACGCCTCACTCCCGTACCTCTCCAAGCCGTTCCTCTCCGAAAACCGGCGAGTCGTATCCGGCAAGCATCCCGGCCAACTCCTCCCGCACCGCCGCCACCAGTGCATCGGGCGCCAGCACCCGGGCTCCGCGCCCCCAGGACAAGACCCAGCGCTTCACTTCCGGCAGATGGGTGGCGGGAAAGCTAAGTTCCACACTGCCGTCCGCATGGGTCACCACCTGCTGCTGGGGATGCCATTGCCGTTCCAGCACATAGGGGGCGTGATCGCGGGAAAAACGAATCCGAACCGAAAACTCGTGCTCGCCGCCGAAGACCCCGAAACTGCCGCCGTGCAGGACGGCGGCCGCGAAATCATCCGGTACCGCAAATCCCTGCGCTAAAAGTTCCGCAGACCGGATACGCGACACGGCAAAGGTGCGGATTTCATCACGCAGCCGACAATGGCCCACCAGATACCACTCACCCTGATAGCGCGTCAGGTGATAGGGGTCCACAGGCCTGGACGTGGCCGTCCCCCCCGGCCGTTGGTGCAGGATATGCAGGCGGCGATGAAAACGCAACCCCTCGCTCACCGTGGCCCACACGGCAGGATCTATCCGTGTTTGATGCTCCGGCACCACCGACAGGGAGCGGTCTATCCAGTCGGGCTGCACCGAAACCGCCGCGGGCAGCGAGGCCTCGATCTTGCCGAACACCGCCCGGAGCCGCTCGTACACTGGGCTGTTCTCATGCTGCGCCAGGGCCTTTTCGGCAATGCAGATGGCAAAGAGATCGCTTTCCGTCAAATCGATGGCCGGCAACTGATACTGCTCCTCGGTGTAAAAATAGCCACGCCGGGAGGCATCGTAGGCAATGGGCGCCCCCCGCTGATGGCGCAGATAGTCGATGTCGCGCAGGATGCTTTTGGTGCTCACCTCGTACTCGCCGGCCATGGCAGTGCAGTTGGCAAGCACGCCGCTGGCCATTCCTTCACGGATCCTGCGATCGATGAACAGCAGCCGCAGCAGTAAATTTTTGTTCTTGGCCATGCAAAAAGCTCCTTCAATAAAAAAAATCCCACCTGGGACACTATCTGTCCCAGGTGGAATGGTAGGCTATTGCCAACGCAAAAACAAGGGAAAGCATAATGCAAAGAATCTCAAGGAGGCAGACATGGCTACGACGGAGCGGGCATTCATGGCAGGATTCATGGCGGCATTGAAAATGTACGAGACGGAAGACTGGCAAGAGGTGGAGCAGCGGCCGGGACGGTCGGCGCGGCCGCATCCTGGCCCGGAACAGGAACGCCTGGGCACCAGGGCGCTGGAGAGCTATCTGGCCATCCCCACCTTTATCCGGCGGGGACGGGTTATCGGCGCCCGCTGAAGGTGGGGCGACGAGAGACAATTTTTTCCTCACGGCCCCAACACGCGCATCGCGGCAAGACCGCCGGAAGGCTCGCACACTCAACCGCTTAAACCGGTTGCCCTGCCAGCCACAGCCTGCTATACAGGGGCAGAAACGGCGGTGACGACGACGGTCGTTGCCGTGCGCCCACCACCTTCGCCAAGGTCCGTCCCATGGCAACACCCCACACCTTTCACTGCCGGATTTCCGCCAACCACGCCGGCCTTCCCCTGGTCGAAGCCCTGGCCGTCCGCTTTCCATACCTGTCCGGCGGGGCATGGCGGGATCTCATCCTGGCCGGGCAGGTGCTGGTCAACGGCCGGCCCGCCGGCCCGGAGGAACGGATCAAGGCCGGAGACCAGATCCAGACACGGCTCAATGGCCACGAAGAACCGGAAACGGTGGCCGAAATTGCGACGGTGTTCGAAAACGAGGAGTTCCTGCTGGCGGAAAAACCGGCCGGCATACCGGTAAGCCGCACCGGCCGCATCATCCGCAACACCCTGATCAACCTCCTCCGACGCCAGCACGGCAACCCGGACCTGCAACTCATGCACCGGCTGGACCGCGAAACCGGCGGCCTCCTGCTTTGCGCCCGCGACCGCACCGCCTGCCAGCGCCACCAACAACATCTTGGCGCCATCCTGGCCCGAAAATTTTATCTGGCGGTGGTGCGCGGCAGCCTACGGGTGTCCCTGCATCCCGTTGCCGCGCCATTGACCGAAAAGGCTGACAGCCCCATACGCTGCCAGATGCATTTCGCGGCACATGGCAAGTCCGCCACCACCACCCTCCACACCTTGGCCGCCAACCAGAACTGCTCCCTGCTGCTCGTCGAGCCGCACACCGGCCGCAAACATCAGATCCGCGCCCATCTCGCCCATCTGGGCCATCCCCTTTTCGGCGACAAGATCTACTCCCTGGCCGGGCGCTACTTCCTGGCCCGCCTGGAGCGCGAACTCACGGACGCGGATTATCTGGCCCTGGGGGCCGTCAACCACACCCTGCACGCCTGGGCCACGGAACTGCACCTGCCCGGCCGGCCACCGGCCCTCTTTTTCTCGGAAACCGTTTCGCAAGACCTGCGACGTGCCCTGGAAATTTTCCCGAACTGGCGGCATCTGGCCCGCCGGGGACTCCGCGAGCTGGGGGTGGCCCCGGAACTGCTTGCCGACCGGCCTTGATACGAACTATTGGGAGCTGACCAGGGTTTGCGGTTCGGCGGCACCACGCTGCAGGACAAAAGTGGCCAGCAGGACGATGACCACCCCGGGGAGGGTCATGGCCGGCGGCAGATCACGGCCCAGCAGCCAATCCAACACCAGCACCAGGGCCGGATAAAGGTAGCTGTAGGCCATCACCCGGGTGGAGCCAAGGATGGGGGTGGAGAAATGGGTGAGAAAAAAGGTGATGATAGTAGAAAAAACGGCCAGATATGCAATTCCCGCCCACACCATTGGCGCCACCTCGGCCCAGGGAATGGCGGCGAGGCGAGGCGCCGAGAGCAGCAACAACCACCCACAACCGGTGACCAGCACCCAGAAGGTCATCACCGCCATGGGCTCACCCCGGTAAAACAACTTCACCAGCGGCGTATAGAAGGCCATAGCCAGACAGCCGGCCAGAAAGAGCAGATCGCCTCTGTTGAAGGCCAGCGCCAGCAACAGGGCCACATCACCCCGGAAAATCACCCACAACGCCCCCACCATGCCGAAAAAAAGCGCCAGCAGCCGATGCAGCCCCAACCGCTCCCGCAGCAGCACCGCGCTGTAAAGACCGGAAATGCCCGGCACCAGGGTGAAGAGGGCACTGGTATTCAGAGCCGAGGTAAAACGCAATGAAGCAAACATGCACCAGAAAAAGGCGACCAGGGCGGCACTGATGGTGGCATAACCGCGCAGGGCACTCCAGGCCGGCACCCTTAG
>Ga0224496_10002865_pt1 | contig 10120 bp, 8 predicted proteins | sample SF_Jul11_sed_USG_2_FD_168127 | JGI IMG/M metagenome (GOLD analysis project Ga0224496, IMG submission 168127) | Sediment microbial communities from San Francisco Bay, California, United States - SF_Jul11_sed_USGS_8_1 | ecosystem: Environmental > Aquatic > Marine > Sediment | place: USA... | reverse complement strand
CGCACCGCATCGGAGATCGCCGCCATGCCGACCAGGGAGTTATAGCGGACATTGTTGAGGGACTGGTGGACGATGAGAATGGCGTTGTTGACCACGGTGCCGATCAGGATGATAAAGCCGAGCATGGTCAGCACGTCAAAGCCCTGGGGGGCGATAAAGGTATTGACCGCCCTCAGGCCGATAAAGCCGCCGGCCGCGGCCAGGGGCACGCTGAAGAGGATGATCAGCGGATAGAGGAAATTCTCGAACAGGGCCGCCATCAGCAGATAGGTGATGGCCAGGGCCAGGAGCAGGTTCCACTGCAGGGCCGCCCTGGTCTCGACCAGCTTGTCGGCATTACCCCCCACCGTGACCTGCAGACCGGCCAGCTTGCCCTCCTGCTGCAGGGAGGCGATGATCTCGTTTTCAATGATCTCCATGGCGCGCTGCAGGGGGAGCTCCTCCGGCGGGGTCACCTGGAGGGTGATGGTCCGCGCCCTTTCCAGGTGGTTGATCTGGGCCATGGACTGGCCATACTCCAGGGCCGCCACATCCCCGATCCGGATCAGCTTGCCGTATTTATTGACGATCATCCCGCCCAGGACATCCTCCGGGGTCTGGTAGGCCAGATCATCGCCCTTGAGCACCAGGTCGATCTGTTTGACCCCCTCCGGCCGATACTCCTCGATCTTGCGGCCATCCATCAGCACATCGACATAGACCCCCAGGTCATCCTCGGTCAGGCCGTTGGCGGCCAGCTTCTCCTTGTTGGGGATGATCCTGACCTCGGGGTAACTGGCCTCGATCGAGGGCACCGGCCGGATCTGGGCCTTGGCGATCTTGGCCGGGATCAGGCCGAACATCATCGATTGGGCCACGCCGATGATCTGGTTGATGTCCTGGCCCGAGATGTTGACGTCCACCGTCCGCCCCTTGCCGATCCCCGCCTCAAAGATCCCGGCCTGGATGCTCACCCCGAAGATGCCGGGGATGGAGCGCATGATCCGGTTGAACAGCGGCATCAGCTCCCGGGCCCGGATATCATCCGCCGCGATCCCGCCGAAGAGGTTGAAGCGGTCCGCCCCCACATAGAACATCTGCTTGATCCGGGGGAAGCCCTCCTTGTTGTCTGCCTCGAAATAGGGCTGGGCCTCGTGGTAGATATAGCGGCCCATCTCCTTGAGCTTTTCCACCGAGTAGCCCGGCGGCGGGATCAGGATATTCAGGATCAGGTTGCGGTTGCCCTGGGGCAGGTATTCGGCGCTGGGCAGCAGCCAGGCGGTGAGCCCCACCGACAGGGCGGTGAAGAGGATCACCGTGGCCAGCCGGTTGCGGGTGTTTTTCAGGCAGAGGTCGGACCATCGCATCAGCCAGGCGACAATCTTCGGCCCGAGCACGCTCTGCTGGAGTCTGCCCGGCTCACGCTGCTGCTTGCGCTTGTAAAATTGATGGATCAGGGTCGGGATCACCGAGATCGAGACAAAGAGGCTCAGGGTGATGGAAAAGGTGATGGCAATAGCGATATCGCGAAAGAGCTGGCCCGACTCCTCCTGGATAAAGATCACCGGCAGAAAGACCGCCACCGTGGTCGCGGTCGAGGCCAGCACCGCCCCCCACACCTCCTTGGCCCCGTCATAGGTGGCGGCGAAGGCGGCCTTGCCCATCTTGCGGTGGCGGTCGATGTTTTCCAGGACCACGATGGAGTTATCCACCAGCATGCCCACCGCAAAGGAGATGCCGGCCAGGCTGACCACGTTGAGGTTGCGGCCCATCAGCCACATGAAGATAAAGGTGCCGATCGCGGAAATGGGGATCGCCACCGCGGTGGTGATCGTGGCGGTGACGCTTCTTAAAAAGAGCAGGAGCACGCAGATGGCCAGCAGCCCGCCGATCAGCACGTTCTGCTTGACCAGGTTGATGGCCCGGTTGATATAGGGCCGCTGGTCGTAAACCATCTCGATGTAGAGCTGGTGCTGGGCCAGAATCCCCTTGTTGAGCCAGGCGACCTGCTCTTCGAGCCTGTCGCTCATCTCCAGGACGTTGGCCCCCTGCTCCCGGCGCACCCCGACCACAATCCCCTGCACCCCGTTGTGGAGGATGGAGCCGTCCTCCTTCTTGAAACCCTCGCTGACCTTGGCCACGTCCCGCAGGTAGACCCGCTTGACCCCGTCGTCAAAGATCACCACGTCCAGGGCCTCGGCCGAAACCTGGAACTGGCTGACCGTCCGAATCCGGTAGTTCTTCTTGCCGATGCCCAGCACCCCGGCCGAGACGTTGCGGTTGGCGTTCTTGATCGCATCGGTGAGCTGCTTGATCGTGATATGATGGCGGGCCAGCTCCTGGGCGTCGATGGTGACGTGCAGCTGGTTTTCAGTGCCGCCGAAGATCAGCAACGAGCCGACCCCGGGCACCCGTTCAAGATACTGGCGGACATTGTCCTCGAAAAAGGTGCGGAAATGGTTGATATGCTCTTCGGCCTCGGGCCTGGTCTTTAAAAACATCCAGACCACCGGCGAGCTCTGGGCCCCGGCCGCCTCGATCACCGGCTTGTTGACGTTTTCCGGGTAATTGGCCACCTCGTTCATCTTGTTGGAGACCCGGAGCAGGGCATTATCGATATTGGTGCCCACCTGAAAAGAGAGGGTGACGGCGCCGTAGCTGTTGTAGCTGGCGCTCTCCATCTTGGTCAGCCCCTGCAGACCCTTGAGGGCCGCCTCCTGCTTTTCGATGATCTCCTTTTCGATCTCGTTGGGGGTGGCGCCCCCCCAGGTCGTGCTCACCGTGATCTGCGGGGTTTCCACGTCCGGGGTCAACTGGACCGGCAGCTTGGCCAGCCCGAGCAGGCCGAACATCACCACCAGGATGACGCCCACCGCCACGGTCACCGGCTTGCCGATGGAATATTTGATGATGTCCATGGTTATTTCTCTCCGCCGATGATCACGGCCTGGTCGGGCCGCAGCCGCTCGTTGCCCTCGACCACCACCGCCATCCCCGCCTCGAAATGGGGGTTGTCGGCCGCGACCTGATCGCCGAGAAAGGTGACGATATTAACCGGCAGCATGGCCGCCTTGTCCTCCTTGACCGTATAGACGAAATCCTTGCCCTGGAAGTTGACCAGGGCGTCGCGGGGGATGATGGCCAGCTGCCGCCTGCTGCTGGTCGGGACAAAGACGGTGGCTGACATGTTCTCGGCCACCCGAGCCATGGCCGGGATCTTGACCTTTAAAAAGATATTCTTGGTTTGCGGATCGGCGATGGGGTCGAGATCCTCGATAACCCCCTCGGTCTGTCGGCCAAAGGCGTTGATCTCCACCGCCACCTTTTCACCGATGGTGATGAACTTGAGGATGGTTTCCGCCACCGGCACCCGGACGAACAGGTCATTGCTCGAACCGATGCTGACCAGCTCCCGGCCCGGCTGGACCCAGTCGCCGCGATCGACCTGTTTGGCCAGAATCACCCCGGCAAAGGGGGCGGTGATTACGGATTTTCTTTTTTTAATCATCAGAGTCGCCAGGCCATTTTCCGCGACCTGCTGCTCTTTAAGCGCATCCTGATAAAGGTAGAGGGCATCGTCGTGGTCCCGCTCACTGACCCCGGCCTGGGCGAAAAGCTCGGCAAATCTCTTATAGTTTTTCTCGGCATGGCGGCTGCGCAGTTCAAGCTGCGCGACCCTGGCCCGGCTGATGGCGATCTCCTGCTCGAGCAGCTCGGTGTCAAGGGTAACCAAGGGGCTGCCCGCGCTGACCCGGTCGCCGGCCCCGACCTTGACGCTATCGATAAGACCCGCCACCTCGGTGGAGACGTGGCTGACCCGATCATAATAGAGCAGGCCGAGAAAGGGCCGGTTTTCGGCGACCTCGCGGCTGGTGATCTTGGCGACCACCACCTTGGCCGGCGGCGGCCCCTGGGCGAAAGCGGATGCCGCGCAAAAACTTATGATAATCAATAAACTCTGGAGAACTCGCATGGCCTACCCTCTTGTCCAAAAAATTATTTTTCTAAATCCGCAGTCATTTTTTTAAGATTGAGCGACATCTTGGCAAAGGCGTTTCTGATCACCTGCTGCTCTTCTTCGGAGATATCGCGCAGGAAATTAACCGAGAAGGCGTCAAAAATACCGGTGACCTCGACCACCAGGGCCTCGCCCTTGCCGGTCAACGAAACCAGGGCAGAGCGCCGGTCGTCGGGATTGCCTTTTCTGGCGATCAGGCCTTTGGCGGCCAGCCGGTCCAAGATTCTGGTGATGTTGGCCGGGGTCTTGTTGGCCAGCTCGCCGATCTGCCGCTGGCTAAGCCCGGCCACCCCGACCATGTTCTTCAGCAGGTGGAGCTGCTCCAGGGTAAGATCGTAGGGCTTGAGGATCTTTTCCGCAAAATTTCTCATCTCCTGGGCCGTATAATAAATCAGACGGCCCAAAGGATTATCTTTGCAACATTCCATTAGTTGACTCCTTGATATTTGCCTAGTCAACTATTTAGCGGTTGGCGAGGATGGAGTCAATGGATTTTTAGGGTGAAAATCTATTCTATAACAAATTTTACGTGCGACAATCAATCACTGATTGAGTTAGGGTGCCTAGGGAGCATGCTGCCGATTGGGACCGAAAAATTAAAAATAAACAGCAGCCCCAAACCAACGATAAATTATTTCTACTAACACATCATGTTAATGAAAACTTGACAGGATTTCATTATGGAGATAGTATTTAGAACAACCGCTCTCCAAAAAATCTGCAGCATCGGCAAAGAGGCGGTCCGGACTTATGGCCCTAAAAACGGGGGTAAGCTCATGCAGCGTCTGAATGAGTTGAAATCTTTTGAGTGCCTGGCCGATGTCCCCAAATACCCGCCCGCCAGATGCCATCAACTTGAAGGCAACCGAAAAGGACAATTTTCCGTGGACCTGGAACACCCCTGCCGTTTGATTTTTACGCCAAACCATAACCCGTTGCCGACCCTGGCGGACGGCGGCATAAAGCTGCAGAAGGTGACCAAAATTAAAATTATCGAAATTGTTGATACCCATGATGGGAAAAGCAAAAAAAAGAGGGGCCGCTGATGAGCAGTGACAACCAATTAGGCTTTCAGCCGGATTATGCTATTGCTCCTGGTGAATCGCTTCGCGAACTGATCGAGAGTCTCGCCATGAGCCAGAAGGAAATGGCGACCCGACTGGAGATGACCGAACAATCGCTGGTCCGCATCCTCAAAGGCAGCCAACCGATCACCTACGACACCGCGGAACGGCTTGAGTTGGTCACCGGCACCCCCGCCTCTTTCTGGAATAACCTGGAGGCATTGTACCGGGAGCAACTGGCCAAAATTGCCCAGCACGAAAGGCTGGCCGCAGATATCGAATGGCTGAAAATTATTCCCCTGACCGAGCTAAAAAAAAGGGGGGTGCTATCCAACACCCGCGACAAAACTACCCAGCTTAAGGAAGTGCTCCATTTTTTTGGGGTCAGCAGTGTTTCGGCCTGGCAAGAGATCTGGGAAGCCCCGGCGGTGGCGGCGAGACGGTCGGCATGTTTTGAGAGCAGGACCGGGCATGCCGCTGTTTGGATTCGCATGGGTGAGCTGGCAGCCAACAAGATTGACTGTGCGGTCTATGATAAAAATCGGTTCAAGGAAGCAATTACCCATATTCGAAAACTCACCCGTAAGTCGCCGGAGGTCTTTGTCGATGAAATGAGACAAGCATGCGCGGCGGCCGGGGTCGCCTTGGCCCTGGTGCCCGAAATCCCCAAAGTACCCTGGAACGGCGCAACCAAATGGCTGACCCCCAAAAAAGCAATGATCCTGCTGAACCTCAGAGGCAAAAAAGAAGATATTTTCTGGTTCTCTTTTTTCCATGAAGCCGGCCATATTCTGCATGACGGCAAAAAGGGGCTATATATCAACGACGGCAAGCAAGCAGATGAGCGCGAAAAGAATGCCGATGCCTTTGCCGCCGAGACGTTGATCCCCGCCGCCTATAATGATCGGATATCTACCATTCGCTCACGGGATGAACTGCTGGCAATAGCGACAGAGCTGGATCTGTCGCCGGGTATTGTCGCAGGGAGATTTCAGTTTCTTACACAAAAATGGAACTGGTTTAAAGATGAGATTGCGGGGTTGGTTTGGGCGGCAGATTAAACAATTAAACAACGTTCCCTCGGACATGGAGCCAATGGATTTTTAGGGTGAAAATCTATCCCATAACTAATTTTATCTGCGGCAATCGGTTACAGATTAAGTTAGGATGTTTTGGGTGTTATGCTGACTTTAAGAATTTTAAAAAAATAAATCTGTCCCGGTTAAAATATGGAAAATATTTTCCATATTTTAACGATAATATCGTGATAGATAGAAAATAAGGCATGCTATAGGGGTAATATAGCGGAAAATTTTCCATCTATTGACACAGTTCGGCAACAAAACAAATTAATGAAGTATCACAAAGGAGTTTTTCATGAATAAGATCACTCTAGTTTTATTAGGCTTATTTTTTCTTTTTGTTCCAAACTTGGCTTTGGCAGGAAACGATCCAGCTTGTTTTGGGAAAAATCAAGATCTCTGTGATGGGCTTGGCATGATGCTCCTTGCAAAAGGAAAAGGATGCTACAGAATGTACGAAGTAACCCCCTTAAGTCCAAATGGCGGAGGAGACCGCTACCGTATAAAGTGCCAAATTACATCAACTTCCTCTGATAAGGTCTCCTATTTCCTTGAATTTGGTCCCGGGAACTCTTCTTATGAAGTACGCTAGGGGTTCATCGTATTATTTTCAGGAAAACAAAAATGGAAATTTTCACCATGACACAACGCAACGGGAAACCTTGTTCAATATGTGGCATATGGTTCCACAGCACAGAATTTAATTATGGTAATAGAGAAAACCGGTCTTATTGTCGCAAATGCAACAAGGAAGAAAAAGCCGCTTATAATGTTGGTGGCACAGCTTCCGCAAGAAAATACAGAGAAAGAAAAAGGGCTGAGTGGAAAAAACAATAATAAATAAACAGTTGCAGATTATTCGGTAATGAATTGCACGGGTAAAGTAGCCGAACAAGGCAATTCAGCGGAAAACTAGGCCTTCGGCCAATTTTCCGCTGATCTTAAACGTTAGGCGATTGACGGAATTATTAAAATATGACTAACAGTAATGCTTCTACGAACTGGGTAGAAATTATCCTCACAGCCCTTCTGACATCAACACTTACCTTAGGCTGCTCATATTTCATAATGAAAAGTCAACTTTCAGATGAGCAAAAATATTGGTCAGAAAGATTTAGAACTGAGAGAGCACAGGATATCTTAAATAAGAAAGTTACATTATTAGAAGAATTGAACGCCGGAATTTTAGAATCTGAGATCCTCGCTAAAGAAATAAAGCTAAGTTTTTCGTCCTTTAATGCTCTCTTGGAGACTTGCAGAGTTGATCCTGAATGCGACTTAAACAGTGTTCAGCTTGACAAAAAAGTCGTTGACTACCACAAACATATAAATCGTCTTGCGGCAAAATTTCAGATGGTTCCATTGTATTTCTCAAATGATATTGCGTTGATGGTTGAACCATTAAGCCGAGCAATTGAATCAAACTATGAGGCCAACACAAAAACTCTGATTGAATTTTCAATCACCGACCCTAAGCAAACCAAGGATTATTTTGAAAGAGATTTTAATACTGTGGGTGAACTCACAAAAATTAGACTAATACTAATTAAAAAAATGCTAGACGATATTAACACATATGCTGGAAGTATTTATACGCCTAACGCTGCTTATTCAACCGACCCAAAAGTCCGCCCTGCGGCAGAAATAGCAGTGTTAGGCCTTGGAGATATTATGGATGCAAATACTGTTACATTAATTGTAGGTTTATCTGGTATTGGGGCTACTCTAATAGCGAGTGGCATGGGGTTTTACTTTACTGCAAAGGCACGAAGTAGTGCGCTTAGAGAGGCTCTTTTTAGCAAGCAGATCGATCTAATTGCCCGTGCATTACATAAACAAGGCAGATTTAGAGTTTTTGTTACTATTCTTGCCGGAAAGGATGATGCCTACAGAGACCTTGCGAGAGAAGACATAGGGGAATGCATTAAAGAATTTTCAGAAATTCAAGAGGAAGGTGCTGCTATATTACCAACCGAACTATGGATTGAAGTAAAAAAACTAAATGACCATATGGCAGACTTGCTTATAAATTACGATGAAGGAAATGGTATCCCAGAAGAAAATTTCAAAAATCTTGTTGCAATGATGGCCAAGGTTGGCTTGGTATCACGTAGTGTTATCGGTACAGATGAACTTACGGAAGAAAGTATAAGTCTTTTTTCAAGCAAAAAAAAATACGAAGAACTGGCTAATCTAGAACATGCATCCCTTCGAAAATTACATAAAGGAAGCGCCTAACCAGGCAATCAAGGGGAAATCAGTACCTGCGGGCCTGTTTCCCCTTATCTTTATCGTTATGTGTCCAAGTGGCCCACGAAAAGTGGACACCCTAATAAATTAAGTGTAAATCTAAAAAATACAGGGAATTTTAAAAATACAGAGCATCCAACATGACTGAAAAGAAACAAGTAAAACTTCTCTTAATTTACATTGCCCTGCTAATAGTATTTAGCTTATTAGGGTTGCATGCCCATTTTGAAGGAGAAATATTCAGTATAAATACGTGGAAATTATTAGTTAAAAATTTAATACCCGAACTTTTGGGGACATTAATACCATTCTTAGTGATTTATTATTTCCTTGTAAGAAATGGAGTTGATGTCTCTCATGCAATAAACGGGAAAAAACCATTATGGCTTATTGAGGGTTTCGAGTCATACTCAGACATATCATGGGCAGAATCCATTAGCCAATCAAAGGAGATTACTTTTTGCGCATTCTACATAGATAGCTGGATTGAAAATAATACGACTCACTTAATAGACTTTTTGAATAAGAAGAATACCAAGTTAACAATATATTTACCAGATTACAGAAACGAAGAAACATTACGCAATATAAACAAAATAATCCCAACCTATACAAAAGAAATCCTAGAGCACAGAATTACCGAATCTATTGAAAAAATTAAAGGAATAATGTCTCGAGAAGAGATAAAACAAGATAAAGTAGAAATATCATTATATCCCCATGCTTTTAATTACACCTTTGAATCATTTGATGATAAATATTTATTCTTATCAATAAACGAAATACGCCGAGCAACAACTTACCAATCGCCTTTTTTCAAAATAGAACTCGGCAATTCTGAAAAAATAAGAAAATTTTATAAAGGAGAATTAGGGAACTTGAAAGAATTATCCAGCAGGTTAGACTTAGCATGAAAAATTTACACCTAAGAACATTTGATTTAAGCCTTGATAAAGACTTTGATGAATTCCTTACGTACAAAAAAGATTTTCTCAATATAATGAGTTTATCATATGGTGAAAACTACTGGTCAGATGAAATATATGAAAATAAAATTAAAAAACGATGTCTGATTGTTTCTATATTATTTTCAGGAAAGGAATTAATCCCAATTGGATCTATTATAATAAAAAGGTCAGGGAAACTATCTGGAATAGCAGTCATAAAAAAATATAGGAGAAGAGGTTTTGCAAAATATATGATTGAGAAGATGATACATCAATTTCCAAATATATTTGTCGAAGTTGCTATAGAAAATAAATTCATGAGAAAGCTCTTATCTCAAAAAAAATTCAAACCAGTTGAAGAAATTGACGAGATATTGAATCTACTTAATAATGAGAAAGTTCAAAAATTAAAGAAAGAAAACAACTATGTTGTTTATTATCACGGTGAACGTTGTAATGTTGATAGATTAAGGAAGTTCGTAATGTATAAGTTCAAGAAAAGTAATATAAAGTCCTAATATCAATTTTAAAATAAGTACATTTAAAAAAATTATTATCCAACAGCAACATAACCACCTGTAAGCCTCTAGCTTCAAATTTGAAATGCTACCCTTTTCATGCAAACTTGACCAAAATCAACTTAAGTGAGGATTAGGGGGTCACCCATTAAAAGGCCCTTGTCAAGAGACAGACTACTCCGTTAGGGGCTAATACCCCTTTTGCAAGGTTAATTCCGTTTTTTGCTTCGATGTAACAGTTTGACTATCGGTTCTTTTCTCG
>Ga0224496_10002864_pt1 | contig 10122 bp, 11 predicted proteins | sample SF_Jul11_sed_USG_2_FD_168127 | JGI IMG/M metagenome (GOLD analysis project Ga0224496, IMG submission 168127) | Sediment microbial communities from San Francisco Bay, California, United States - SF_Jul11_sed_USGS_8_1 | ecosystem: Environmental > Aquatic > Marine > Sediment | place: USA... | reverse complement strand
CTTCCTGGTCAGAGGAGAATTGTTTCATTCTGACGGCGAATTCAAACGGGACCTCCTGACCCTCAATCTGAGGGTGAGCGGGTGAACCCGTAATCGGAACAACCCCCAGGTACACCTCAGGCGCTAGCCGGCGATTCAGACGCACTTCTTCGTCACAAAACCACCGCCGCCTTTCAACGGTTGAAAAATCCACAAACGAATATTTGACTGGCTTTTTGATTTTATAGGCGTACGATCCCGTCAGAACCACCCAAGAAATATGAGTTTCCACCACTCTCACCTGATCAACCGAATGAGGGTAACAGTGTGGATTCTTTAACCCTTGTACCCATGCTGAGAAAATCTCGTTCACAGTCACCAGACCTTAGAACACATGAGTTTGACCTTGGAGCTTCTCCAACTGGTCATCCTCCTCATCATTCCCAGTCGAGCCTGATTCCATCCACGGATCACCACCTGTCCATTCCCTCTTCCCAACCACGACTTGTAACGAAAATCACCGACCAGGTACACTGTTTCATAGACATATACCATGATAAGACGTATTAAATGGCTATTCTTTCTGTGTCTCCTCTGCCTAATTGGAGGTATCCTGGCAGCGCTGTGGATACTGCCTGGCATGTTCTCCGCCAAGGCTACTCCTCCTGAATGGGAAATCAAAATTGCCCGATTCATCCGCCACATGGCCACGCCAAGTCATTTTCTTAAAATGTCCAATCCGATCACCCTCACTCCTGAGATTTTAACAGAAGCCCGTCATCATTTTGCCGACCATTGCGCAACCTGTCATGCCAATGATGGAAGCGGCAAAACGCATATGGGACCCAATTTTTACCCACCTGTCCCTGATCTCCGAGATGCTGTCATTCAATCAATGCAAGACGGAGAGCTTTTTTACGTGATTCACCATGGCATCCGATTGACCGGGATGCCCGCTTGGGGCAAAGGCCCCCCCGAGGAAGATGAGGAAAGCTGGAAATTGGTATGGTTCATTCGGCACTTGCCAACCATTACCCCGGAAGAAATCGCCGAGATGAAAAAAGATAATCCCCTGACGCGCGCCGAGAGGGAACAACAAGATATGCTTGATCGATTTTTATCGGGGGAAGACGTGGAACCTGCCACTCCCCACCATCATTAATCCCATGGGCTAAGGAGCATGAACATGAGAACCGTTCGTCACTTTCTGCTAATCGCCTTTGTCCTGATTCTTCCAGCATTCGCCTGGAGCCATGGAGACGCAGGGCATGTCATGGGCATTGTGACTGCCATGGAGGCTGACCATGTGGTCGTGAAAACACCCAAAGGAGAATCGCTCTCCTTGGCCTTTCAACCGGAAACCATTTTTCAGCACAACGGAATTCATGAAAAAGATGCCCGTCCGCAAATTGGTGACCGTCTGGTCGCTGAAGTCACCAAAAAAGGAGTGCCTCAGAATCGTGATTGGGTCGCCACGGAAGTCACCTTTGCGACACCAAAAAAGAAACATTAAATCAAACCTTCCCTCGCTGGTTGAGGTCTCCACATGATTGCTGCCTTTACCATTTGCAAGCAACCAATTCCTGCCTGGTCCAGACTCTCTGCGGCTTTTGGGATCCTACTTCTTATAACTGGCTGCGTCCAACCCTACAAAAAGACGCTTCCGCCAGACTTGGCGAACCAACTTCATGACTCTCTGTCTTTTGCACAAATCAAAGCATTTCCTGATGAACACAAGGGAAAGCTCATTATTCTTGGAGGACAAATCCTTTCAGCAAAACGACTCATAGATTCTACCGAACTGGTCATCTTGCATTTACCGCTTATCCAGGAACGCGAACCAGCCACAGATTTAACCCATTCTCAAGGTCGGTTTATTGCCTACCAGCAGACCTTCCTAGACCCAGCCACCGTTCCTCCCGGAACTCGTATCACCCTCGTCGGAGAATTGTCCGGAACTGTCATTCAAAAACTCGATGAGACGGACTATACCTACCCCACCCTCACCATCAAACAACTCAAAACATGGCCTGCCCAAGCAGACTATCCTCGCTACCAACCATACCCGTTTTGGGGACCTTATCCCTATGCCTATCCATTTTGGGGGCCACGAGGGCGGTTCTACGGGCACTACCCCTATTGGTATTGGTAATTTTAAAATCGAAGGAAAGACGAAGGGAGTCATCCTGCTCCCGTTCTGGCAACCAGAAAACGTTCCGTTGAAGATACGGGACAAACGACTCTTGCTCAAAAAAAAATGCTAGGAGAATGTTTCCACTCTCCTAGCACATAGCATGGGATAAAGTCTTAGGCTTTTAGTTTACACGTTCAGCCTTTGACACCCTCGAAAATCAGAGATGTTGCGGTTCCAATTCGGTTTCAGCTTCCATCATTTGTTCAATGGCCTCTTCCCCTATGACTTGATGCTCCACCTCTTCAGTACTAACCGAGGCTTGTGAAGTGGTGTCCACTTCCTTGGTTGCTTCCTCAATCATCGATTCGGTACTGACCGACGCCTGCGCAGCCGGATCTATCATGGATGCCTCATCGATCACGGGTTCAATCATACTGCTGTCTATCGGACCGTCTTCAGTAATAGGCTTAACTGGTTCGTTGACGGGAAACTCTTCGTTGAGCATCTGTTCAATTTCTTGTAAATCCTGTATGTCATGATCCGGTGCTTGAGAAGCCACTTCGGTTTCAGGATGAAAATCTCCACTACCTTCCATTGCAGGTGGCAGATCTTGCGCCGCCATATCTTCAACCACCGGATCTACGAGAGGTTCGGTTGGCAACACTTCTTGCATGGTCGTGTGTTCAATGACTTCTTGAACATGTTGCTCTGGGCTTTGTGAATCTAACGACACAGGGGCAACAAATGTCGTGCTGGAAAAATCAGCGACTAATCCAATGCTGTCATCACCACCATCTAACACGAGAACAATATCCGTCCCTGGGTTTTTCCACTCGGCAACCATCACCAAATGACCCCGCTTTAGGGCTTGGCCCCACAAACTCTTGTCATATTGATACAACGTATCCAGCCAAATTTCTTGAGCAGCAGTCGGCACACCATAGCTTTGGCTAATCCAATCCTTCAGGGTGTGAAAATCTTGAACGTAGTCCGCCGCATCCTCATGTTGCGGCTCAAAAACATATTTCGCTTGCCCTAAATGATCTTGATAAAATGTATAGGTTAAGGCCGCCTCTACCCCTTCGATTTGCGTGTGATACGCGACGCGCTGTACCAGATCGGCCAAGACTGGTGGCTGCAATTCCCATGATGACTGAATTGGTTCGTTCTCCTTCACCTCTTGAACGCTCATTCCCCAATCAGTACTCCGCCGCTCAAAGGCCTTTGGCTGTGACGGTATCATCGTCTTCTGCATCACAGAGGGCTCAGCGTGGTGTTGCGTCGGCCCCATGAGCAAATTGCCATTGGAATCGCGATGACGGGTGAAATGGAGGTATTCAGACGGTGGGGCCCCATAACTTGTCGTAACCCAAGATACGCCCAAAACCGCCACCGTACTCATCAAGATTAAATGTGTTTTCATAGCCATTCCCATTTTCCTCATGGTTTCTAATCGCCACAGGTGCCAAAAACACCTAAGGGTTAGCCAAAGATGCGCAACAGCGAATCCTCGCCCAGTCTGTATAGAATAATGTCGGTTAGTGGGAGGAGAACTTTAGAGGAGGGAGGAAATTCTTTCCTCGGTGAAGTTGTCATTTGACATCTTCAGGTTAGCCTAGAGGGCTTGTGAGGAAGGCACCCCCCCTATTCCAATCTCTAGGTATTCTGGGAAGACCTACGGTCGGAAAAAGGCAAGCAACACGCTGGATTTACAGCAGATTTTTCCGATTGTCTTTTCGCCCAAGATGCTCAAGATAATGGGGCATACTGTGGTCCTTTACCCCATCGGATCCGGGCTGACCGAGGTCGGCCACCCGCCCCGCCACGCGATCCAAAAAATGATTCCAGAAGTGCAAATCCGCTTGAAGTTTGCCAAAGGTGTCGAACATGAGGACTTGTCCGACATGGCGAAAGCCCATTTGTCTCGTCGGCACTCGGGTGACCACGTCGTTATTATTCACAAATCGAAACATTCGCGCTTTAAAATCTAGATCAAAATTCCGAGCAAACGCCTTTCCTCCAACCCGAGGCTGACCAAAGGTGTACAACCCATGAACGGGTTTCGCTTCCTCCCCTAGGGTGGCCATGGCTAAGGTGGCCAACGCACCACCCAAACTATGCCCCGTCAACCACAGCGATTGGGCCTGGGTTTGCCACTTCGCCACTGTAACCCGAATTTCTGGCCATAGCACCTGAAAGCCTTTTAAAAAACCCCGATGCACTTTTCCATACGGCCCTGTTTTTCGACGAATCTTCAAATCAGTCATCCAATCCCTAAGATTCGTGGGTTCAGTTCCCCGAAAAGCGATGATAATCATGTCGGCATTCCCCGCCATAAATGCTTGCGAATCCTTTCGATCAATAAAGGTAAATTGCGGGAACCCCCATTGCTCAACTTCTAGCTGGATCACATCAGGAGATTGATAGGCCATCAATGAAGCCTTGGCCATCAAACAGGCGTTTTGATGACGATATTGAGTCGTGTGTGGATCAAACAAACGGGGCTTCATACGCATCCTCCGCAGCGAAAAAGTCGACGATTGGCTAGGGGGAATAAAAGTCTTTACCGAGAGCCGGACTGCTGGAAAGAATCATACGTGAGAAAGATGGACAAATCTAGAATATTTTTGTGAGGGCACACGTGCGGTGGGCAGGGATAACAAAAGGAATAGTCAGGCTGAAGCAAGGAAGGTCACCTTGTTAACACCAAGCGAGATTCCCACTCCAATCCTCTCCTCCACGAGAGAAGGGACGGTCAAGAATTTCCCCCCAATGATCCCGAAGGTTGGTAAAAATTTGAAGGTATCCTGCAAAAGTATTGGGTTTTTGCATAAAGCCATTCACTCCTAAACCTGCTGTTTGTAGAATATCTCTGGGAGCTCTGGATGTCGTCAACACCACAACGGGAATACAGGCAAGGTCCGGATCGCGTTTGATTTCTTGCAAGACTTCAGCCCCTGACAGACCAGGCATGTTCAAATCCAACAAAATGACACTTGGGCGAGGGGAAGATGCTGATGACTCGAACGACCCTCGGCGATACAAATAATCGAGGAGCTCCTTTCCATTACCGACCATTCGTAGTCGATCGCCGACAGGTGATTCCGCCCAGGCTTCTTTGATCAATTCGCAATCATCGGGATTATCATCAGCCAAAACGATGGTGTGTAGCGGTGGGTAAACCATTATCCTCCTGATCGTTTAACCATAATCTTGGAAACCATTTCAGATGAAACCCTGGGAGTTGCACGGACCCTCGACAGATAGTTCCCATCATTCACCTTATCGGTGAGTTTCAACAAAATCTTGCAATATTATTCCAAGAGAGGACCAACAAGAAAACCCAAAGTCCCCTCCCTTATGCAGGGATTGAGAGGGGTCTCCACAGTTGGTGAGGAGCAGGAGTTTCATGCACCCGGTTCGACCAGGGGCCAAAATTTCGAAAATGCCACCATTGCAATAACGAATCCCATCCACTGACACGAATCACATTCGGATTCGTCACCTGACGATTCCAGGGTTGGTCCATGACAAAAACCCGTGCCCCTATCGCTTGGTAACTGTCAAGGTGCTCAGGATGATCATCAATCGCTACGGTGATAGATTCGGGAATCTCGGTCTTTTCTTCGGTATGATAGAGCGCATCGAAGGGAAGACCATGAGCCGTCAGCCAGGCCAATGTTTGCGGACGCGAATACGGGCGTCGTGCCGTCACAATAATGATCCGGCACGTTTGATGAAGAACATTCAGAACATATTTCGCGCCAGGGTACAAAGCTAACTGAGGGATAGATTCTTCATGGAAACGCGTAAAAATTTCCTCAATCACCGAACGCTCGATTTGGCTCGAATCCAATCCCCCTGCGCTGCCATATTGGCCGATTGGCCAAGGGGTTCCCGTCATTTCTTGAAACAGGCGCTGAACTTCAGGTTCTGCCCGGCCTAACACATTATCAATATCCACCGCAAAACAGGTCTGGCCTTCAGTGATCATCTTTCGCCATTTCCTCGAAAAAAATTGAACAAACATTCACGATAAGAAGTGTGTCGAGACACCATCAGAGACACAGTCCCACCATAGAAATATTCAGAGAGAAGAATCAAGCATACCTGCACAATATTTTCTGCCATTTGAAAAACAGCTATGGGTAGGGAAAGGAACTGCTTCCTCCCTGAGAAGAACGAATCATTGTTCATTTTCAAGAGAATGTCTAAAGTGCAACCGCCTCTAGGGAGTCAAGCCTGCCGTAAGGGAATGCTTCACGAATGACGTTCGAAGGGGCCGATTCGTCAAAGCGAGATACGCTTTACTAATGGAACCAACGGGTAGTACCTCCATGAGAAACGGGGTTTCCCAATCGCCATCAGCAATATCAGGTTCTTCTGGAATGAGGACTTTGCGATAATGTTGTGCGTGAGCCGCTAAAATTTTTAACGGGACCCCCCCTACCGTTCCGACATGTCCATCCGCCGTGACCGTGCCCGTCATCACCGTGTCTTCATCAATGGGTTCATGTTTTGCGAGAGAGACAATCGTGAGTGCCGCCATGGCCGAAAGACTTTCGCCATATAACGTCACCCCGGGATACGGCAACGAAAAACGAATGGTCCATGAGTCTGGGTTCAAACCTGCAGCCTCCACCACTCGATAGAGTGCTTCAATGACCGACTGTTGGGCGTAGGGTGAAAATTTTCCCGGTGTGGCATGAAATTGAAGATCCAACCCCTCATGATCCGGACGCTGAAAAAAGTCCAATTGAATTTCAGCCACAATGCCAATCGGCTCCTGAACTTCATTCATCGTGGTTCCTAAAATGGGTATGGATGTGCGAATTGGTTCTTGTGATGTCGCAACAGCTGGCGCAGCTTCGCCAGGCGAAGGACAAATCAGGAAACCACTGACACATAGAACCACGCTAGAAAGTAGTAGATAGAAAAGTACTAACCTTGGAAGTTCAGCACGAGGGATGGACACGGCAGAGCGTCGAAAAACCGGGAAGGGGACGTTACAGAACGATGTCGGAAAACCAGCCATCGTATTTCTCCATAAATGACTACTCGCTTCCCTTCGGTCCAGCGAAAAGGAAACTTAAGCCACAGGAGACCGCCGGCTTGTTGAGACTTTCCCCTACCTTCTAAATTTTTCTTACCCATGACCGAATGAGTGCTCCTCCTCCATAGGAAAAATTTTCCCGTTGACTTGGATGGTCGTCACGCACAGCATTCTACTTCCTCCGCCTTCAATGAACCCCACCACCCACTTGCCCTGTCACATCAAGAACGAACATGAGAACACCGATAATGGAGAAGAATGATGTACGCATTCCCAATGATGCAGGTTACCGACTAAACCCTTTTTTGGATACACCGTATTATGGCCAAAAAACTCGTTCCCATGACATCGGTGAAAGTAGGAATGTATCTCTGCGGCATTGATCGTTCCTGGTTAGATACCCCCTTCCTCAGGCATCGTTTTCTGATTCGTTCAGCCGAGGATCTTGCCAAATTACAAGGATGTGGGATTCAAGAAATCACCATCGATACTGAACGTGGGCTTGACGTCACCCCAGAGGAAAACACCGACACAGCAGAAGCCGCCCTGACCTCGCCGCCTCCCCCATCACCGCGAGTCACGACCAAGGTTTCAATCGCACCAGAAGTCATACGGATCCAAAACCTACCAGAAAACGTCCAAGGAACATCCCTAGGAGAAGAACTCTCCTCAATTACTCAGGCACGTGAGTATATGTTGCAAGGCGTGCAGGACATCCTGGAGACCTTAGCCAAAACAGGTGGACTCGCGCTTGAACAGGTCAATCATGTGACTCAATCCATCATGGCCGACACGCTTGACCATGAAGAAGCCTACATTGCCCTCATTCGCACACGGGAATTTTCACCCGCGCTGTATGATCATGCCTTAGCGGTCAGTACCTTATCCGTGCTCTTAGCGCGTGGGGTTGGGTTGGAAGATTCCGAATGCCAAGATTTAGCGGTTGCCGGCTTGCTGCACGATGCCGGGCTGGCCAAAATTCCACAAACGATACACCGGCCACTTCATGAATTATCTGATTCGGAAATGGGAATCTATCAGTCCCATCCCAAGCGCGGACTAGATTTTTTACTGCAACAATCCACCTTGTCCGACCAGGTCCAAACATATATCCGTGAACATCATGTTGCCCTGGATGGATCCGGGTATCCAGCGAATATCGATCCGGCCACAATCCAGCCGGCGAGCCGCATTCTTCGCGTGGTGGATGAATATGATGAACTGTTAAGTGGTCACCACAGTGGCAAACCCCTCACAGTTCGAAAAGCCCTGCAATCCTTGTATCAACAGGGCAAGAAAGGGACGTTGGACGCAGAATTAGTGGGCAAATTCATTAACCTCATTGGAATTTATCCCACGTACAGTTTTGTCGAGCTGAGTACTGGCGAACGAGGCATTGTCACGGCCAACTCTCGAGATAATCTACTGCATCCCACTATTTTGCTCATTCAGGACGCTGCACACCAACCCCTATCTGAACCGATTCCCTTCAATTTTTCGGTCTTAGGAACAGACACCCCTGGACCCGAGATTGTGAAAATTTTGCCCCCAGAGGAAGCAGGCATACAGCTCGACACCGCCCTTGAGGACTGGGTAACCCTTTAGACCGAGGGGTTTCCAGTTTCCTACACACCCACGTTTCACGCACGCTCTAATGTGTCCCTGGAATGTAGATACAGAGAAATCCCATCTAAAAGTTAGACATATACCATGTCCTAACCAACACCTTTGAAAAAGAAAAACCACAAACGTCTCAAGGCGCAAGATTTCCTGGCTCATGGCGATAAGGTAGGAGCATCAACACCTCATTTGCTCCAAAACCCCCAAGCGCACGATGGAGGGCCTAACCATGAACCCGATCCTTCAGAACTCCACCGCAAGAATCTGGGGCCTCAGTGGACTGACCCTCATGGTGTTCATGGCTGGGATACTTCTGGACGAAGGTCAAGCGCGAACCTATTCCCCTTCCCCAGGAAACTCCTCGACGCAAACTCACAGGCTATCCCATCGCCTACAATCCTCTGATTCGATGAAACGCGTAAAAGTAGAGTCCATTCAGTCTTCCTCCAAACGAACAACCACCAAATCATTGATTCAAAAAGAAGGAACAGACCAAACCCCCGGAAAGAAAAGAATGGGTCTAGCAATCTTATTCCTAGGAATTTTGGCTGAAGAAGGCTAATACTTCTAGATTAGAGGACCATTGTAAGTGAGCGAGGCTCCCACCACGCCAAGTCTTCCTGGCCGAATCCTCCCGCATCAATCAGCCCCGTCATACAGTCCCCCCTCAGACCTGTTCACGACACAGATTCAACCGACCTAGAGCAGTGGCGTTAGAAATGCAAGAAACTCTTCTTCTCAACGATAGGGAGGAGAGAGATTACTGAGGGATCGAGAGATGTACCGGAGCAAGGTGTTCCAAGGCCAGTAACAAGGCCTGCGTTCCGGAGCGGCCCTGCCCATGAGCTTGGACGGCCTGATAGAGCTTATGAACCACGGCAAGTCCTGGAAGGAGTAGGCCCATGCGATTGGCTTCAGCCAGGGCTACTCCCATATCCTTAATAAAATGTTCAACAAAAAATCCCGGCGCAAAATCTCGTTGCAACATTTTGGGTGCGAGATGATTCAAAGCCCAGCATCCCGCCGCTCCCTGACTAATCGATTCCAAAAGTTTCTCGCCATCTAACCCCGCATGTCGGGCATACAACAAGGCCTCACAGACGCCGATCATCGTCCCGGCAATCGTAATTTGATTACACAATTTGGCATGCTGCCCGCTACCCGCCGAGCCATGATGCACCACAATTTTCCCAAAGGTACGAAAAATAGGGTTGAGCGCGTCAAAGGCTGAAGGATCGCCGCCAACCATAATAGACAGCGTTCCCTGTTTCGCACCCACATCTCCGCCTGAAACAGGAGCATCGAGAACCACAGCCCCGTATTCCCTAGCACGATC
>Ga0224496_10002863_pt1 | contig 10124 bp, 13 predicted proteins | sample SF_Jul11_sed_USG_2_FD_168127 | JGI IMG/M metagenome (GOLD analysis project Ga0224496, IMG submission 168127) | Sediment microbial communities from San Francisco Bay, California, United States - SF_Jul11_sed_USGS_8_1 | ecosystem: Environmental > Aquatic > Marine > Sediment | place: USA... | reverse complement strand
TATTAATTGCCACACTGACTGGGGTAGCGAGTTGGTTCTTTGGTTATCCTTTCTTGACCTCGACTTTTAGCCATATTCATTGGCCGTTGGTGGGTGAGTTTGAATTGGCTTCAGCCATGGCGTTTGATTTAGGTGTTTATCTGGTTGTCGTTGGCGCCACTTTATTGATTATTATTAACCTGGGACTGATGCATAGCAGAAGTCCTCACTCTAGTGCCAGGAAATATATTCGCAAATGGAAGCACTAATAGCCCTCATTTTAGGCACGCTGACTGCCTGCGGCGTTTACCTCATATTACGCGCCCGGACTTTCCCGGTGGTGTTGGGATTGACGTTTCTGTCTTACGCCGTGAATTTATTTTTGCTCATTATGGGACGACTGACGGTCGGTAATCCGCCCATTATCTTGGATGGCATTACTGATTATGCGGACCCATTACCCCAGGCGCTCGTATTGACTGCCATTGTCATTGGTTTTGCAATGACGGCTTTTGTGATTGTTTTAGCGCTTAAGGCGCACGCAGAGTTGGGCAATGACCATGTCGATGGGACGCATAAATTATGATTAATCACATTGTCATTGCGCCGGTTCTTTTGCCATTATTAGCCGGTGTTTTATTGCTGCTATTGCGTGAGAAAAATCTACAATGGCAACGTCTTCTTAGCTTGGTATCTGTGCTGGCTCAAGTTGGATTGGCAGTGATGTTATTAGCTGCGGTTAATGGCGGTGAAATTCTAGCTTATGCGGTAGGTAACTGGCAGGCGCCTTTTGGCATTGTTCTTGTAGCTGATCGTTTATCTGTATGGATGCTTCTGGTTACGGCGCTACTTTCCTTGTGTGCGCTCAGCTATGCTCTGCGCGGCGCTGATATTGATGGTAAACATTTTCATACCTTATTTCAATTACAGCTATTAGGCCTGAATGGTGCTTTTCTCACGGGCGACTTATTTAATCTCTTTGTGTTTTTTGAAATTTTGTTACTGGCCTCATACAGCTTATTACTTCATGGCGGCGGTAGGCAGCGCACCAAAGCGGGTTTACACTTTGTTGTCATCAATTTGGTCGGTTCAACCTTGTTTCTGTTTGCTGTTGGTACGCTCTACGGTACGTTAGGTACGCTTAATATGGCGGATTTGGCGGTTAAAGTTGCTCAGACACCACCAGAAGATGTCTTTTTGGTAAGTACCGCTGGTTTGCTCTTATTCGGTGTGTTTGCGCTAAAAGCCGCATTGCTGCCACTTTATGCCTGGTTACCTGCGGCTTATGCCAATACGTCCGCGCCAGTTGCCGCATTATTTGCCATTATGACCAAGGTGGGTGCGTATTGTATTTTGCGTGTTTATACGTTAATTTTTGGTGCGCAAGCGGGGCCTGTGGCCAATTTAATCGAAGGCTTGTTATTACCGTTGGCACTGGCAACATTATTCATTGGTATGTTGGGTGTGCTGGCAAGTACTCATTTGCGTCAGCAAGTAGCTTATTTGGTGGTGGCTTCCATTGGTTCATTATTCATTGCCCTGGGTCTTAATACGGGCGCAGGTATCGCTGCGGGTATTTATTATTTGCCGCACTCGACATTTGCCGCTGCCGGCTTCTTTTTGCTAGCGGATATTATTGCAAAACGGCGGGGTGAAATGGGCGATAAATTTGAAATCGCTACTGCAATCGCATACCAACGATTATTTGGTGTGTTATTTTTTACTATGGCGGTATTAATCGTTGGTTTGCCGCCATTGTCGGGTTTTATTGGGAAATTTTTGATACTGAATGCTGCGATTTCACATCCTAGCTTACCTATAATAATGGGCGTCGTATTGGTTTCTAGTTTTATGGGATTGGTGGCCGTAGCGCGTAGCGGTAGCTTAATGTTTTATCGCGCTTTACCCGCCGAACACGTTGTTCAAACAAGCGTGGGGCAACTTGCTAAAGAGTTAATGCCTGTTATCAGTTTATTATTATTGTGCATCTTGTTAGTCGTCTGCGCGGGGTCAATTATGGAATTCTCGCTTGCAACAGCCGATCAGTTATTACAGCCAGCTGCTTATATTGATGCGGCATTAAGTGATGGAGTGATACGCTAATGGGTCGATTATTGCCGCATCCTTTGCTGACCTTCATACTGGCAATCATATGGTTATTGCTGAACAACAGTATTGCTCCTGGGCAGATAGTGATGGGGCTATTATTGGGTTGGACGATTCCATTGATATCCATCCGTTTCTGGCCAGATACCGTTTATATCTATAAGCCGTTAACCTTGGCACGCTATATTGCTGTGCTGCTTTTTGATATTGTTGTGGCTAATTTTACGGTGGCGCGATTAATTCTCGGTAATCCTGATCAACTCAAGCCTGCCTTTGCCGTATTGCCACTGGATCTCACCTCGGATCTGGCGATTAGCTTGCTGGCTAATAGCATTACGCTGACACCCGGCACGCTATCCGCAAAGCTCTCTCTTGACCGCAAGCATTTGTTCATTCATGCGTTGAATGAAACGGATACAGAGGCAATGGTTACCACCATTAAAAATCGTTATGAAACCCCGTTAAAGGAAATTTTTGAGAAATGTTAGCTATCGTCATTCCTATTGCGCTGACATTGGTAGCCGCTTCTGTCGCCATGTGTTTCTGGCGCTTACTTAAAGGCCCTACTGTTCTTGATCGCATTTTGGCGCTGGATACGCTATATGTTAATGCGATTGCACTGCTGGTATTGTTGGGTATCCATATCGGCAGTACGTTGTTCTTTGAAGCTGCGCTTCTTATTGCGTTAATGGGTTTTATTGGTACTGTCGCGTTATGCAAGTATTTGATGCGCGGCGATATTATCGAGTAGGCTATGCTAGATTATTTAATTTCTTTTCTTATTCTAACGGGTGCGATCTTTACTTTTATTGGTTCGTTAGGCTTAGTCAGGCTGAAAGATTTTTACACCCGCCTACATGGCCCAACTAAGGCCACAACATTAGGTGTAGGCTGCTTGCTTATCGCGTCATCAATTTACTTTAGCATCTATACGGCGGGTTTAAGTCTGCATGAAGTGCTGATCACTATTTTCCTTTTTATCACCGCGCCCGTGAGCGCACATATGTTGGCTAAGGCAGCACTTCATGTTGGACTTCGTTCTTTAGCCGAAATCCCTGAAGAGAAATTGGCTGAAAAGAAGAAAGGTAGTGCAGCAGCGAAACAGGCGAACATACAAGAAGCAGGTAAGCCGCCTTCTGCTGAATCTATTGAGACAAAAGATACCTGAATTGTGGGTGCTGCTTAAAAAAACTACACTAACTCAATCAGCAGCATAATAAATAGCAGAATACCTACGATGGGAATAATAAATCCCATCCAGTCTGAAGATGAGCCTTTGGGGCTATTTTTCATCGCATCCCGAGCCCTTGGAAAAAGGAATATCACAAACATTCCCAGCGCCATGGCAGAAGCAATTTGCATCCAATCCATAATTTAAAAACCTTTTAATATTAAAAACCCCGGGCTAGCCGGGGTTCAGAGGAACAATCAATGGCGGGTGATATTAATCGTCTCCACCCATGATACCCAAGATCTGTAACAAGCTAATAAAGATGTTGAATATCGTCATGTACAGTCCAATGGTTGCCAATACATAATTGGTCTCGCCACCATGAATAATGCGGCTGGTGTCATATAGAATGAAACCACTCATGATCATGATAACAACACATGAGATCATTAATGACATGGCTGGAATAGCTAAGAAAATATTAGCGATGGCAGCAATTAAAACTAGCAAGAAACCAACCATTAAGAAACCGCCCAGGAAGTTGAAATTCTTGCGTGTGGTCAGCGCATAGGCAGACAAAGCTAAGAAAATAACACCTGTGCCACCCAGTGATAAGGTAATGATGTTGCCACCGTTAGGCAGAGAAGCATACATGGTTAGTATTGGACCCAGTCCAAATCCCAGCATGCCGGTAACTAAAAAGACAATACCGATGCCAGCAGGTGAATGAGCAAATTTCGGTAAAACAAACATGGCAATAACCATTGCGCCGATGACGGAGATCAGGTAAGTCATTGGTGGCATACTTAAAGCCATTGAAATCATTGCGGTGACGCCACTAAACAGTAGCGTCATTGACAGAAGCATATAAGTGTTGCGCAACACTTTATTAGTCGCTAATTCAGACGGCGACCGTTGGGCAACTGTAGAGAAGTTTTGATTCATTTTCATTATGACGCAGCCTCCATTAAAATTAAATTACGTTCTTTTTACCAAATGATTGACTATTGTATATCAAGAATAGTTCAATGCAAGTCCTCAATAATAGTCGGGTTAATGGCGTCTTTTTTCAAGTGGGGGAAATGTTAAGAAATAGATAGTGGTGACCAGGACACTTCACACTCACCGAGTTCTGTTGCGATGTAGGCGGAATTCTCTGTGATGGTTACTGATAAATCCATCGTGCGTTGAACCAGTAATGCTAATGCTTGCACATTTTCCCATTCAAGACGAAAAACAGAGACAGATAAATCACTAAACCTTGCTTGTTCCTGTTTCCACCAAATTGCCGATTTGGAGTTAAAGCTATACACCTTGACCGTTGTTGCCAATCGACTGGCTTTTTTAATACGCTCAAAAGCTGGTTCACCTACATCGATCCATAATGAAATTTGATTGTCACACGTATGTGCCCAGATATCAGGTTCCTCTGCGACATTGAGTCCTTTGGCGAAAGACAGGTTTTCCTGTGCATTGATACAAAAAACCAATAGGCGAGCCATCATTCGTTCAAGCGTTTCAGAAGGATGTTGCGCAATCGTTAGGTTGAGTGTGTCGTAATAATTTCGACTGAGATCAGTCAAGGCAATCTTAGATTTGTAAATGGTTGGTTTTAATGCCATAAATGGTGCCTTGCGATGTGTGAAAGGTGATTGATACTAAGGGGTATTTTATCATGCGGTGTGGTGAAAGCCGCAACGTCTCAAATATAAACACTGTGTTGGGTTATGGTTTAGAACTTGGGCTAACGTAACGCTTAATCCAGATTAAGACAAAGGTGAATGCGAAATGAAAATTGCCATTATTGGAACCGGTCATGTCGGTTCATCGATTGCTTTTGCAATGGTGTTGAAGGGGCTGTGTAGCCATCTTGTCTTGGCTGGGCGCAATATGACAAAAGGACAAGGAGACGCGCTAGATTTACAGCATACACTAGCGTTCTGTGAGCGCCCCATTATTATTGAAGCCAGTACTATTGAGAAAGTTCAGGATTGTGACATCATCGTCATTACCGCTTCTATTAAGACGCAAGATCAAGTAACGAGTCGGATGGAATTAGGGGTGGCTAATGTCAAGTTATTCAGACAAATGATCCCTATTCTGGCGCAAAACAACCCGCGTAGTATTTTTGTCGTCATCACAAATCCGGTTGATGTGCTAACGTATCTTGTCACTCAGCTTAGTGGATTTCCCTCATCTAAAATAATAGGCGTAGGTACGTTGGTTGATTCAGCCCGCTTCAGAACACTGCTGTCAGCACAGGAAAAAATTCACCCTGACGACCTGCGTGCTTATATTCTAGGGGAGCATGGGCCTAATCAGTTCCCGGTATTTAGTAATGCTTTTGCTGGTAGTGAGCGAATTTCAGATGCGCCATCGAATCGCCGGATATTCCAAGAAGTCAATCGAGCGGGTTTTGATGTTTATGAATTAAAAGGCTACACTAACTATGCAATCGCTGCTGCTGCCTGTGAAGTCATTAAAACCATTGTGTATGATGACCACAGAACCATGCCGTTGAGTACGTTCTTTTACGAATGGCAGGGTATTGAGAATAATTGCTTCAGCATTCCCGTGGTACTGGGTCGAGCAGGAATTATTCGATATCTACACCCAGAACTGAATGATCAAGAAAAAATCGCTTTGCAGAAAACCGCAAAATTAATGAAAGAGAATATTGATAGTTTGCTTGGTAGTGATAGTCTAGATTAAAAAAGTATTTAAATTTAGGCGTTGTAGACGTTTTTTCAGCCAGCTTATACTTTCAAAGTTATGCGGATATTCCCTAATATACTAATAAAGGTTATAAGATGAAATATTTGATTTTTTTGGTATGGATCACTTTCATTCCAACATTGGCTCTAGCATCTGATTTTGGTGTGTCGATCAATATTGGTCAGCCAGGGTTTTATGGCCAAATCAATTTGGGCAATAATTATCCAAGGCCACAGGTGATTTATCCTCAGCCTGTTCTAGTTAGAGAGGTACGGCGTCAGGTGTGGGAACATCAATCACCTGTTTACCTACATGTGCCACCACAACATTCTAGCAACTGGCATCAGCATTGCCATCGCTATCAGGCATGTAATCTGTCGGTATATTTTGTGCGCGAGAATTGGTACAACGATGTTTATTCGCCGCACTATAATAATTACTCAAATCGTCGACGTAATGTGGGTTATCAGGATCAGCATTATGATTCTGATCATCACGATCATGGCTATCAAGAAAGACGCCATGATAATCATTACCAGGAAAGACGTTATGACTCACATAATGATCATTACCAGGACAGACGTCGTGACAAAAAAAGACACAACTATGACGACGATCATAGAGGTAAGCATGACAAGGGTCATAAAGGCAAAAAGAACCGCGATAAAGATCACGGAAGACATTAAACCCCATGTTTCTTAATGGTAGCTCTTGTTCAGTGGGTACCGAAACGATGTAATACCTCGAATTAACCGCCGTAAAATTTATTTCTTGGAATGGCGATTAATTCGGGGTCTAATAGACTGTGGAGCCTGCTTGTTTCATGCACATAGCATCATATTCGTCTTGGAAGAAAAACTTTTCTTCTCCAAATGCCGGTTTGAGCTGATCTAACCAAGTCGCTTCTGCATCAAATGCGGCAAAGAAAGGCTGCTGTACCCAGTTAGGATTGCGTGCTTGTATAAAGCGCAGTACAAAAACCTTCTCGCTATTTATTTCAGCAATACCTTGAATCTCGACTTTGCCTGGCCCCGCGCTCATGGATGGCCCGCGTGCGGTACGACCTAAGCCAGACACTTGTTGTATGGCTTCACGGTAGACTTTCCATGCACGCGCCAACGGCACTTCAAAGTAGCGACAGGCGCCGGTATCACGCTCGACAAACATGTAATAAGGCGACAGTCCTAAGCGGACTTGTTCGCGCCACATCTTTGCCCAGACATCGGCGTCGTTATTAATATGGTTTAACAGCGGGGATTGTGTGCGAATGACCACGCCTGTTGCGCGAAGTCGCTGGATTGCCACTCGTGCGATAGGGGTGGTTAATTCTTTCCAGTGGTTGTAGTGCGCCATGATTGCAATGTGCTTACCCGCTTGAACAAGTTTCTTAAGCAAAACCAGTAATTCGTTAGAATCGGCATCATGAACATAGCGATGTGGCCAGAAACTTAATGACTTGGTGCCAATACGTATGGTTTGAATATGTTGAAACTCAGGTTGTAACAAAGGTGTCAGGTAGGCGGCTAGATGGCTTGTTTTCATAACCATTGGATCACCGCCAGTTATTAGCAGATCACTAATATCTTTATTGGCTTGCAAATATCGATGAAGTTGTTCAGCTTCTCGCGCAGAAATACGCATTGTTTTGTCACCAATGAATTGCGCCCAGCGGAAGCAAAAGCTACAAAAGCTGTGACAAACTTGACCTTGGCTAGGAAAAAACAGCACTGTTTCGCGATATTTGTGTTGAATGCCGTCTAAAGGTTGATCTTCAACTTGAGGTACATTGAGCAATTGCTGCCCTGCAGGATGTGGGTTCAGCCGGTTACGAATGTCATTAGCTGTTTTTTGAATTAAACTGCGATCCGCATTGCTACGTAGCACTTCTGCCATTTGCTCAAAATCACCTTTTGCCAACATGCCTTTTTGTGGAAAGGTTAGTTGAAAAATGGGGTCGGCGGGAATATTATTCCAATCAATTAACTCGTCAATGACATATTGGTTAACTCGAAAAGGCAAAACTTTTGCGACCACTTTCATTTCAAAACGTTGCTGTTCGGACAGTTGCTTTAATGCTTCAATCTTGTCTAGCTGGTGCTCGGTGTAGACTTGAAACTGAATGGGTGCATCGCCTAATTGTTCTGGAATAACCCGTTTTTTAATTAATTGTATGACCGGGGTCATGATTTCTCTCCATACTTACATCCAGATTTTTGCAATAATCTATTAAAATTTGGCGCCCCGAGCACGAATCGAACGTGCGACCTACCCCTTAGGAGGGGGTTGCTCTATCCACTGAGCTACCAGGGCCAATAAGCGGGACATTTTACTATGAATAGACTGATAAGACACCCTGGCCGCAATGAATAAGCCGGAACGCCCACGCGGTAGGGATTTAACAAATAATCAAACATTGCCAAAAACCGTCATTGTTCTAGGTTTTGTGAGTTTTTTTAATGACTTTGCTTCCGATATTGTTATTCCGCTGATTCCAATCCTGTTGGCAACAGTTTTGGCTGCTGGCCCGGTCGCTTTGGGTCTTATTGAGGGTGTGGCGGAAGCAATAGCGAGTTTTCTCAAACTATGGTCAGGACGCCACTCAGATGTGATGAATGGCAGACGTAAAGGTTTAACCCTGGCGGGTTATTCCTTGTCCAACATTGCGCGGCCACTATTAGGTTTGGCGGGTTCGTGGGTAACGCTATTGCTGTTACGAAGTCTTGATCGTGTTGGCAAGGGGTTGCGTAGCGCACCACGCGACGCTTTGGTCGCGGATGCCACGCCAGCGCATATGCGTGGCTATGCTTATGGTTTTCATCGTGCGATGGACAATGGCGGTGCAGTTGCCGGTGGATTGGCTGCGGCAGCAGTATTGGCTTGGTCGGACTTGAGTTTGACCGAGGTCATTTTGTGGTCTGCCGTACCGGGCTTTATGGCTGTGTTGCTGGTTGGCGCGGGTATTAAAGAAGACAAACCCCAAGTTGCACAGCAACCCGTTAAGTTGCCACCATTATCTTGGGCCGTATTATCAATGCCCATGCGGCGTTATCTTTTGGTCTTAGCATTATTTACTTTTGCGCGTGTATCAGAAACGTTTATTTTACTGTTAGGCCATCAATTAGGCGTTGGTGTTGTTGAGTTGTTGCTATTATGGTCGGCACTTAATTTTTGCAAAGCGATCACCGCGACTTGGGGTGGGCAGTTGGCGGATATGTTGGGACGTGGAACGATCATGCTGGTTGGCTGGGTGGCGTTTGCGCTAACTTTCCTGATGCTGAGCCAAGTGACAGGAAATACCGGGCTTTGGACTATTGTCGTGATTTATGGTTTATTTACTGGGCTGAGTGAAGGCGCAGAACGCGCATTGATTAGCGATTATGCGCAAACGGGTGAGCAGGGCACGGCTTTTGGTTGGTATCATCTGGTAATTGGTATTTCAGCGATCCCGGCCGGGTTGTTATTTGGCATGATTTGGCATTACCAAAGTGCTGAGGCAGCATTTATCGTGGCAGGTTGTTTGTCCGCATTGGCGGCACTATTATTACGCTGTTGGGCGCGTATACCGCCAAGAAAACATTACAAATAAAAAGGAATGGTCACATGGAATGGCTAGTAATTATCGCGGTAGTCGCCGTTATTATTTTGTTCTGGTACAGGCATACAAATGCGCCGATTCAGGTGCTTGAAGTCGGTCAATCTGCGCCAGATTTCAGTTTGCCCGATCAAGCGGGGAAGGTTCACAGCTTAGCGGACTATTCAGGCAAATGGTTGGCGTTGTATTTTTATCCTAAAGATGACACGCCGGGTTGCACCAAACAAGCGTGTGCCTTTCGGGATGATCTAGACGAAATCACTGCGTTGGATGCTGCCGTGGTGGGTATTAGCGTGGATGACACCGATAGCCATGCAAGCTTTGCTAATAAATTTAATTTGCGCTTCCCATTGTTAGCGGATAACACCGGCGAAACAACGCGTCGTTATCATTCACTGATTAACTTAGGCGTTGTTAAGGCCGCAAAACGCAACACTTTCTTGATTGACCCTCAGGGGAAAATTGCAAAAATCTATTTTTCGGCCAGCCCGTCACGGAATGCAACCGATGTGATTCATGATTTAAATGAATTGAGACAAGTCGCAGAATAAATCTCCATCA
>Ga0224496_10002860_pt1 | contig 10133 bp, 8 predicted proteins | sample SF_Jul11_sed_USG_2_FD_168127 | JGI IMG/M metagenome (GOLD analysis project Ga0224496, IMG submission 168127) | Sediment microbial communities from San Francisco Bay, California, United States - SF_Jul11_sed_USGS_8_1 | ecosystem: Environmental > Aquatic > Marine > Sediment | place: USA... | reverse complement strand
AATATCGTGGACGAGACTCGGCTTGGGGCCTTGTCCGTCTTTGCCGAAAGCGGATTTTTTCGAAGAATGAAGTTGTTTGTCAAGGGGGGGGAGGGGGCGCATATTGTGCACGCCCAGGATGTTGCCGATGCCGCTCTTTATTTCATAGCTGAAATGAAACCTGGGGTGCAGTGTTATTTCGTTTCCTATGACCATGATAACCGCAATACTTTTGCCGGTATCGGGGCCTGTCTGCAAAATATTTCTAGAGGAAAAACTATTGATGGTGTTAAGCCATACATACACATGCCGTTAGGTGTGCCTCATTTGTTGCGTACGCTCGCCCGCGGTCCGGGAAACCGTGGGGACGTGCGTTATTCTTCTGCGAAATTACTGTCCACGGGGTTCGAATTTCGTCTGGGCTTTGAGGCGGCGCTCAGAAGGATTTTAGTTGCATTGTAGGACTCTTTGCGAATAGTATCGGCATCTTGTGTGATGCTGTTGGGTGGTTTTTGTGATACGGGTTGGCAATCCACGAAATATCGGGTACGCAGTTAAGTTGTTGGTTAGCGTTGCGTTGATCTGGTGGGTTTTTAATCATAACCTGTTTAACTTTAGCAGTATCAGGGATGGCCTGCTGAATGTCCGTCTGGCAACGGTTTTTTTTGTCCTGACATTTATGCAACTCCTGCTGTCCGCGGCCAGAAATCATCTTCTGGTGACCCTGTCCGAGATAGATGCGATGAGTCTACGGGCAAACCTTTCCATTTCCTGGGCCTCTTCCTTTCTGGGGTGTCTGCTTCCGACCGCGATCTTCGGGGAGTTGTTCAAGGTTCGGGAGTTGATGAACTTCAACGTTAATTATCCGAAAGACAACAGCCTCTACGCCTCTTTTTTGTCCAAACTTTTTTCGTTGTATAGCTTGTTTCTGGTTTCCTATTTTACGATTTTTTTTGTTGAAAATATGCCAAAACAAGTAGGTGCTTACGCCATGCTATTGCATGGCATTGCCTTCATAAGCGTTCTGTCTTTTTGGGGAGGGGGGAAATATTTTCAATCCATAAAATCCAAGATTCCTCAAAATGATGGCCTGCAAAGAAGCCGCTTTATTGATGAAAGAGTGGGGTGTGTGATCGAATATCTTTCGAGTATTCAGAAGAAAAAGTTAGTTTTTTTTTACAGCTTCGCAATCAGCGTACTCATTCAGCTACTGAATATAATTTCCTTTGTTCTTATCATCTACACCATTAATCCCCAAGTGGATATCCCTGCTGTTGATCTGTTCTGCGTCGTGCCGGTTGGCATTCTTGCCATGGTGTTGCCGGTTTCGCTCTCGGGACTGGGCGTAGGCCATGTTGCTTTTGCGAAAATTCTTGAAATTTTTGGAATTTCCAACGGTGCCGATGTCTTTACTATTTTCTTTGCCTACTCCTATGTTTTCAACGCCGTCGGCGTGCTGTTTTTTCTGAAGTTTTTGAAGTGGGGCAAACGGTGATGGACAGGGGAGGGAAGGCGTTTAGAATATTTTTCTGGACGTTTGCCTTTGTCCTGTTTTGTTTTACTGCGTTGAGATATGAGGGGCACTGGTATGTCTATGGCGTGTTCAGTGCCGCTTTTAATCTATTGCTCTGGATGGGGCTCAGGGAAGGACGGATTTTTTTTGACACCTTCATGGGCATCCTCTACTGGCTCGGCTTCTGGCTCAAGCTTTCCGTGCGGGTGGCCTTTCTGGGGGGATCCTTCCATGAGCCGACTGGTTTTTTTGACTTTACTGCTCAATCCTTTGACCATGCCTTGTTGGTGTCGACCTGTGGTGCCGTGGCGCTGATTGTGGTGAGTTGGTTGCGGGAGCGTTATTTTTACACCTATTCCCAAAGTGATTTCGGTACACCGCTGGCATCGTTGCTGTCTGTCTATGAGAGACATCGACGCCTGGTGTTGGGCGGGTTTTCTTTTTTCGTTCTGGTGGTGGCGGCGGTCAATTTTGGGTTCGGTTTCTACCAGAGAGGGTCCGTGCCCCAAACAGTGTTGCCTTTCGGTCTCAACGCCGTGTTCGTCTGGTTGGTCCTTTTCGGTATGGCCTCGTTTTCCGCCTTTCTGCTCGATTTCGAATTTCGGGTGGGGGGCAAGAAGTCTTTCTCGGTGGTGTTGCTGAGTCTCGGAGAGTGTTTTCTTTCATCCACCTCCATGCTCAGCCGAGGCATGGTGCTCAATGGCACCTCACTGCTCTTGGGGTTACGGGAGTGTTTGCTGAAGGTGGGGAAACTTAATGGCAAGTTTTGGCTCAAGACACTGCTGGTTTTCGGAGTTCTCTTCTTTCTTTCAGTGTTCATGGTGAACTTCATTCGTTCTTACACCTTCGCTGGCAAGGAGGTCGGACAGATCAAGATCGGTTCGGTTGCGAATGTTGCATCAGGGGCGAAAGTGCTCTTTATTGACCGCTGGGTGGGGATTGAGGGGGTTATGGCGGTGTCCAGCTACCCCGGGCGTGGTTGGGGTTTATGGAAAGAAGCCTGGAATGAAAAATTCAAGAATTCCGGAACCAGCCTCTATGATTTGAAAATTATTGAATCGTATGTCGGTCATGACTTGTCTGAGCATCATTTTGTCTCCCTCCCCGGTCTGTTAGCGTTTCTGTTTTATCCGGGCTCCTTTTGGTTCTTGTTTTTTTCGATGCTTTTGATGGGTGGGCTGGGCGCGACCATCGATTTTTTTGTTTACAAGGTTGGCCAAAATCCGGTTCTTTGTTCCTTGCTGGCCCAAGTCGTTGCCTATCGCTACGCCCACTTCGGTTATGCTCCCGGTCACAGTTATGTCCTTTTTGCGGCGATTTTCTTGAACCTTTCGTTGATATATCTTGGCGACAACGCCTGCCGCATTTTTTGGGCGGATTCTGGCCGGTGACAGTCGGTCGGTAATGTGATTCTCCCGGAAAAGAATCCGTGATGATCATGCTGGAAGAAGTCGTCTCTTTGTTATAGGAAGAATGTGCGAATACTGAACGTCAACGCCTATTTTGATCTTGAGGTCGGGGGGGGGACTGCGGAAAGGGTTTTTCAAACCAGTCGGGCCTTGGTGGCGCTCGGAGTGGAGTGTGCCGTCCTGGCCACTGATGCGGGACTGCAAGATGCTCCGGCACGAAATGACTTGGAGTTCGCCGTCCATATCCTGCCTTGCGCTTCAAAACGCTACTTGCTGCCCCTTTTTCAATATCGACGTGTCGTCGACCTCGTGCGGAAGTTCGATATCGTTCATCTCATGAACCATTGGACGGTGTTGAACCTTCTGGTTGCCAAGGCGGCTAGAAGCTGCAGCAAGCCATACGTGGTTTGTCCCGCCGGTGCTTTGCCTATCTATGGCCGGTCAAAGACCCTCAAACAGCTGTATAACTGGGGGGGCGGGCAGCAGCTGGTGGCTGGCGCCGCCGGACACATTGCCATCAGTACCAACGAGATTGTCCAGTTTGGTGATTACGGCGTGCCGTCTGAAAGGATTACCTTAATTCCCAACGGTATAAACCCGGCCGATTTCGAGGATGCCGATGACCAAGGGTTTCGGGAGCGTTTTGGCCTGCCATCCGGGCCGTTGATTCTCTTTGTCGGGCGCCTCAATCACATCAAAGGGCCGGACCTGTTGCTCGAGGCCTTTGCCAAGCTAGCGAGGCGGTATCCCGACCATCACCTGGTTTTCATCGGGCCGGACAATGGCATGCAGGCGGTGCTGAAGAGCATGGTCCGGCAGGAAGGTCTTGAGAATAGGGTTCATTTTCTTGGCTACCTCGGTGGCCGCGATAAATCCCAAGCGTACCATGCCGCTGATTTTTTGGCCATCCCCTCACGGCAGGAAGCCATGTCGATCGTTGCCCTGGAGGCCGGGGCCTGTGGAACGCCGGTGTTGCTTACCGACCAGTGTGGTTTCGATGTGATCGAACGGGTAGGGGGCGGCAAGGTCGTGCCCGCCACCGTCGAGGGGCTGGGAGCTGGGTTGGAAACAATGTGTGGGGCGAGGGCCTTGTTGCAGGAAATGGGCAGTGTGTTCTATGAGTTCGTTCTCGCCAACTACACCTGGGAGATCACCGCGCAGAAGTATATCGACCTGTCTCGCCGGATCATAGGGAGATGATGACGGCATGAATATTTTGATCGTCAGCCAATATTTTTGGCCTGAAGGGTTTCTGATCAATGACTTGGCGGTGGGGCTCCGCGAGAAGGGTCATCAGGTGACGGTGTTGACCGGCATTCCCAATTATCCGGCCGGCCGTTTCTTTAAAGGTTATAGCCTGTTTGGCCCCCTGCAGCAGGATTATCACGGTGTCAATGTTTTACGAGTGCCGTTGATTCCGCGCGGCCGGGGCGGTGGAATTCGGTTGGCGATCAATTTTCTTTCCTTTGCATTGAGTTCGTTGCTGGCTGCTCCGTTTTTGAAGTTGTCGCAAATAGACGGCATTCTGGTGTTCCAGCTTTCCCCGGTAACCGTCGGCCTGCCAGCCATTTTGCTGAAAAAGATTGCCTCGGCGCCCATAGCCTTCTGGGTCCAGGATTTGTGGCCTGAAAGTCTTTCCGCCACTGGTGCGGTTCGTAATCGCCAAATTTTGGCCGCCGTTGCCAGGCTGGTGCGGTTCATCTATCGGCGTTGCGACCTGATTCTGATGCAGTCGAAGGCCTTTGCCGAGTCCATCGTGGCACTGGGCGGGGAGCAACAACGTCTGCGGTATCTCCCCAATTACGCGCAGCCCCTTTTTTCGTCGTTTTCCTCTGCCGGTGCGGTCCCACCGCAACTCGTTGAGCTTCCTTCAGGGTTCAGGGTCATGTTTGCCGGCAACATCGGGGCGGCGCAGGGTTTCGCCACCATTCTCGGTGCCGCCGAGCTTCTGAAGGGCCACGAGGACATCCACTGGATCATTCTTGGTGATGGCCGGAAACGTTCCTGGGTGGAGGAGCAAGTCTCGCAGCGGGGCTTGGGAGCCTCGGTTCATCTTCTGGGGAGGCATCCTCTGGAAACCATGCCGTGGTATTTTGCCCAGGCCGATGTTATGCTGGTGACCTTGAACAGGGAGCCGATTTTTGCCCTCACCATCCCCTCCAAGGTGCAGGCGTACCTTGCCTGCGGGAAACCTATTGTCGGTTCCATCGAAGGGGAGGGGGCGCGGATCATCCGGGAGGCCGGCGCCGGCTTGACCCCGGCGGCAGAAAGTGCCGAGGAGTTGGCTGGGGCCGTGCTGGCCATGTACCGGATGGGGGCGGAAGAGCGGCAGGCAATGGGTGAGCGTGGACGGGAATATTTCGCGGCCCATTTTGAGCGAAATATGTTAATTGACCGGCTGTGCGACTGGTTTGAAGAGTTGCATGGAACCACCGCAGGCCGTGGGAGATAAATGTTCGGGTGTCGAACGTGTTGGTTGGCAACGAACGGAGGGGATTGAAAGATGAAGGTCTTGGTTGTCGGGTCAAGTGGGCTGATTGGCAGCACCATGTTTCGGGTACTCAGCCGGGGGGCTGGGCTGGAGGTGCAAGGGACCATCCGTGACCCTGCCGTGAAAAGATATTTCACCGCTGCCGACGCCGATCAATTGCTGATCAGCGGTGATCTCGAAAGCCAGGACAACCTGGTGGATTTGTTCCGGCAAGCTCGCCCGGCGGTGGTGGTGAACTGTGCCGGGGTGACCAAGCATCTGCCCGGTGCCGACGACCCGCTGCGTGTATTGCCCATGAACGCCCTTTTGCCACATCGGTTGGCCCGTCTCTGTGAGGTGGCAGGTGCGAGGTTGGTGCATGTCAGCACGGACTGTGTGTTCGCCGGCACCAAGGGAGGATACCGGGAGGAGGATCTGGCCGATGCGATTGACGTTTATGGACGGTCGAAATGTCTCGGCGAGGTCGTCAGCCCTGCCGCGGTGACATTGCGGACGTCGACCATCGGCCACGAACTGCAGAGTTCCTATGGCCTTCTTGAGTGGTTTCTCAAACAGGAGGGGCAATGCAAGGGATTTGCCGGGGCCATTTTCTCCGGCCTGCCGACCGTTATCTTTGCGCAGGTGGTACGAGATTTGGTGATTGCCAGAACCGACTTGTCTGGCCTGTATCATGTTGCCGGGGCGCCGATTGCCAAATATGATCTGTTGCGGTTGATCGCCGAGCAGTATGGCAAGGACATTGTTATCGAAAAAGATACCGGGGTGCAGATCGACCGCTCGCTGAATGCGGATCGTTTCGCGGGCGCCACCGGCTTTTCACCGGCCACATGGCCAGAGATGATCCGGGTGATGCATGCCGATTCCCTGGAAAGGATGTAACCAAGCTATGTTCAAAGGCAAAGTGCTGATGATCACCGGCGGCACGGGTTCCTTCGGGACCACTGTGTTGCGGCGTTTCCTGTCGACCGAGGTACGGGAAATCCGAATTTTCAGCCGAGACGAAAAAAAACAGGAAGAGATGCGTCTGGCCTTCAATGACAGTAAATTGAAGTTCTATATCGGGGATGTGCGCGATTACGATAGCGTGCACCAAGCGATGAAGGGGGTTGATTACGTCTTTCACGCCGCCGCCTTGAAGCAGGTGCCTTCCTGTGAGTTCTATCCCCTTGAAGCGGTGCGTACCAATGTGATCGGCGCAGAAAATGTCATGGCGGCGGCGGTGGAGCGGGCCGTGCAACGGGTGGTAGTGCTCAGTACTGACAAGGCCGTCTATCCGGTCAATGCCATGGGGCTTTCCAAGGCGATGATGGAGAAGCTGCTGGTTGCCAAGGCCCGGCAGTTGAGCGAAACGGAAACCGTGCTCTGTGCCACCCGCTACGGCAACGTCATGGCTTCCCGGGGATCGGTGATTCCCCTGTTTGTCTCGCAGATCAAGGAGGGAAAGCCGCTGACCCTGACCGATCCTAACATGACCCGGTTTTTGATGTCATTGGAGGAGTCCGTGGATCTGGTGCTGTATGCCTTTGGGCACGGCCGGCAGGGCGATATATTTGTCCAGAAGTCGCCGGCCTCCACCGTCGGGGTGTTGGCCGAGGCCCTGAAAGGGATTTTTTGCAAGGAAGACCATCCAGTGCAGGTCATCGGCACCCGGCATGGTGAGAAGCTCTATGAAAGTCTCATCTCCCGCGAGGAGATGGCCCGGGTCGAAGATCTGGGCAACTACTACCGCATCCCCGCCGACAACCGTGATCTGAACTACGCCAAGTATTTCAGCGATGGCGAGGAAAAGATTTCCCATCTCGACGATTATACCTCGCATAACACCGAGCGGTTGGCGGTCGAGCAGGTGCAGGAGCTGTTGTTGAAGCTGGATTATATCAAGGGGGAGTTGCATGCTTAAGGTCATGACCATTGTCGGCACCCGGCCCGAGCTGATCAAGATGAGTCGGGTCATTGCCGAATTCGACAAGTATACCCAACATATCCTGGTGCATACCGGCCAGAATTTCGATTACGAGTTGAACCAGGTTTTTTTCGAGGATCTCGAAATCCGTAAACCCGACTACTTTCTGGACGCCGTCGGCGACAACGCCGCCCAGACCATCGGGCGGGTGATCAGTAAGGCCGATGAGGTGCTCGAAAAAGAACGGCCCGACGCGGTGTTGCTTTATGGCGACACCAACTCCTGCCTGGCCGTCATTGCCGCCAAACGGCGCAAGATTCCGGTCTTCCACATGGAAGCGGGGAACCGCTGTTTCGATCAGCGGGTGCCGGAAGAGTTGAACCGGAAGGTGCTTGATCACTTAAGCGACATCAACATGGTACTCACCGAGCACGCCCGGCGCTATTTGATCGCCGAGGGCATTCGGCCCGAGACGATCATCAAGACCGGCTCGCACATGCGGGAGGTGCTCGACTATTACCTGCCCAGGGTGCATCAGTCGGATATCCTTGGCAGGCTGGGGCTTGAGGCTGATAAGTACTTCATTGTCAGCACCCATAGGGAGGAGAACGTCGATACACCGGAAAACCTGCGAGATTTGGTCGGGGCGCTCAACATGTTGGCCGAGACCTATAACTATCCGGTCATCGTCTCGACTCATCCTCGGACCCGTAAGCGGCTGGATGACCTGGCGCTGGGGAAAGTCAATCCCCTTATTCAATTTGCAAAACCTTTTGGATTTTACGACTATATCAAGTTGCAGATGGAGGCCCACTGCGTGGTCTCGGACAGCGGCACCATTACCGAGGAGGGGGCGATTCTCAACTTCCCGGCGGTGACCATCCGGCAGATGCACGAGCGGCCCGAAGGAATGGACGAGGGGACACTGATCATGTGCGGCCTCAAGCCCCAGGGGGTACTGGAGGCGGTAAAGGTGGTGACGGCGCAATTTTCGAAGGAGAAACGTTGCTTCCGGATGATCCCCGACTACGATGTCGACAACGTTTCGAAAAAAATCGTCCGCATCGTCATGAGTTACGTCGATTATGTCAACCGGACGGTGTGGAGCAAGCCGGTGGCATGATGAGCTGTTCCGCAGGCCGGTGATGCCAAAATGACGAATTCTATCGTGGCCGGGGTGGTCGCCTTTGTCCTCTCATGGGGGGTGACAACCTGGCTGGCATCATCGGGAAATCCCCTCAAGATATTGGATAAGCCCAACGAGCGATCCCTCCATGACAAGGTCGTGCCGCGTACCGGAGGGCTTGCCGTGCTGCTAGCGGCCGCAATCGGGTGGTCGCTAGCAGCACCGGGGCTGGGGATTCCGGCCGATGTTCTGTGGTGGGGGGGGCTGGCGGTATTGGCGGTTTTCGGAGTGTCGCTCGCCGACGATATCCGGGGGATAGCACCCTGGTTGCGGTTGGCGGTGCATTTTTTTGCCGCCGCGATTTTGTTGACCCGGGTGGTGGAGGGGGGGGATGATCATCGCAGCTTTTTCGTTATCACCCTGCTGCTTGTTGTCTGGACGGTGAATCTGTATAATTTCATGGACGGCATGGATGGCTTTGCCGGTGGCATGGGGATGTTCGGCTTCGGCTTTCTGGCCCTTGCCGCCTGGCGTGCCGATGCCGGCTGGCTTTTCGGCCTGACCTTGGTCGCCGCCGCCGCCAATGGCGGTTTTCTTGTGATTAATTTCCCCCCTGCACGGATTTTCATGGGTGACGCCGGTTCCGCCTCCATGGGATTGCTGGTAGCCCTTTTCGCCTTGTGGGGGATTCGAGAAGGCGTGTATCCCGTATGGGTGCCGATATTGATTTTTTCACCTTTTATCGTCGACGCCACTATTACCCTATTGGGGCGGCTATTTAGCGGAAAGAAGGTGTGGCGGCCGCATCGTAGTCATTTTTATCAGCGTGTCGTGCAGGCTGGATGGGGACATCGAAAGACAGTGCTGGCTGAATATTTATTGATGGTTACGGCGGGAGGTTCGGCCGTTTTTCTCCAGACGTTGTCTTCTCCTCGGCAGGCCGCAGGTTTGTTTGGCTGGGTATTTATTTATATTGGTTGCATGCTAGGTGTGTACCGTCTGGAACGTTGTTGTGTACAAAAAAATTGGGCAGGTAGGAACACAGATTCTGCTGAGGAACCCTTTTGAGGAACCTTTTATGATTAAAGTGAAGAAAACACCTTTTAAGCGGTTTCTTTTTTTTGTTTTTTGGGACTCTTTGCTTCTTTTTTGCGCGGGATACGTTTCTTTTATACTCCGGTTCGGTGGGGATGTGCCCAGTGAATATGCGGCAATGGTTCTCCCTTATGTGCTGTTGTTTGTTCCCTTTCAGTTGTTGATTCTCGGGGCTTTTCGTGTTTATAGCTCAAGCTGGGCCTATTTCGGCATGTATGAAATGTGGAATATCGTTAAGGCGATGGCCGCGTCTTTTTTTGTTTTGGCCGGTATCTCACTGCTTTTTCGTGATTTTGATTTTTTCTACCGTCTTCCCCGTTCTATCCTTTTTATCGATTTTTTCTGTGGCTTGTTCTTTATCAGTGGCCTGCGGATCTCCAAACGTTTTTATCTCCATATTTTGAAGGGACACAGCCGTAACTCTTTTTCGAAGGCAACCTTGGTTGTCGGAGCCGGCAATGCCGGGGAGCAGCTTGTCCGGGACATGAAGCGCAATCCTGACTCCGCCTACTGGCCGGTGGGATTTGTGGATGACGATCCGCAGAAAAAGAATCTGAATATCCACGGCGTCAAGGTCTACGGTGGGCGCGGGATGCTGGCGGAGCTGGTTTCGCGTC
>Ga0224496_10002858_pt1 | contig 10137 bp, 5 predicted proteins | sample SF_Jul11_sed_USG_2_FD_168127 | JGI IMG/M metagenome (GOLD analysis project Ga0224496, IMG submission 168127) | Sediment microbial communities from San Francisco Bay, California, United States - SF_Jul11_sed_USGS_8_1 | ecosystem: Environmental > Aquatic > Marine > Sediment | place: USA... | reverse complement strand
CGCTGCAGCGATCGCGTTACATCCCTTCGGTGGCCCGGCTGGTCATGCCGGCGCCCAGAGGCACGGCAAAAAACTGGCGGGCTTACCGGGGCCGACTTGTCGAGCCGGTGCGCATTCGTGCCGGGCTGGCGTTCTGGCAGGCCAACCAGCGCTGGCTCGAGTTGGCGCATGAGCGCTTCGGCGTGCCGCCCGAAATCGTCGTCGGCATCATCGGCGTCGAGACGATCTATGGCTGGCACCTGGGCAACTTTCGGGTCATCGACGCGTTGGCCACGCTGGCGTTCGACTTTCCGAGCGGTCGCAGCGACCGGTCGGCGATGTTCCGCGACGAGCTCGAGCAGTTCCTGCTGCTGTGTCGCAAGCAGGACGTCAATCCGCTCGACTGGCGCGGCAGTTATGCCGGTGCCATCGGCATGCCGCAGTTCCTGCCCTCCAGCTTCAACAAGTACGCCGTCGACCTCGACGGCGACGGGCGCATCGATCTGCACGACAGTGCCGCCGACGTGATCGGCAGCGTGGCCAACTACCTGATGGCGTTCGGCTGGCAGCGCGGAATGGCGACCCACTTCGAGGTGACGCCGCCCGTCGATGCACAGCAGCGCGCGGTGCTGCTGGCGCCCGACATCCTGCCCAGTTTCCGCAGCGAGGAATTCGCCGTGCAAGGCGCCGGCCTCGGTGCATCGGCCCGAACCTTCGCCGACCTGCTGGCCCTGGTGGAGCTGGAAAACGGCGACGACGCGCCGAGCTATGTCGCCGGCACGGCCAACTTCTATGCGGTCACCCGCTACAACCGGTCGAGCTACTACGCCCTTGCCGTCATCGAACTCGGCGAGGCGATTGCCCGCGAGCGGCTGCGCTGAACTGCGTGGGCTTTGCAGGTCCGGGTCCGGCTCGGCAGAATCGATCTCATCACCGCGCCGATCTGGAATGCCAGCCCTGCACGGAACGGTGGTGCTGTGTCCCAACGGAGTCGCTGGCCCATGAGATCCTCGATTTCAGAAACCCCTCCGGCACCGGCCCCCGTTTTGACGCCAGCGCTGCGCGCGTCGCCGCTGCGCGAGGCGGTCACCGCGCTCACCCGCCGCCCCGAACCCGAATTGCTGCCAGGGTTGCTGGAGCAGGCCCGGCTTGGCGACCCGGCCGCGACACGGGCCGGCGCATTGGCACTGCGCATCGCCCGCGGCGTTCGCGAGCGATCAAGCGCGGGTGGTCGCGCCGGCCTGGTGCAAGGGCTGCTGCAGGAGTTCGCGCTGTCGTCGCACGAAGGCGTGGCGCTGATGTGCCTGGCCGAGGCCTTGCTTCGCATCCCGGACGCCGGCACGCGCGACGTGCTGATCCGCGACAAGATCAGCCACGGCAACTGGCAGCAGCACCTCGGGCGCAGCCCGTCGTTGTTCGTCAATGCCGCCACCTGGGGCTTGCTGCTGACGGGTCGGCTGGTGGCCACGCACAGCGACGAAGGGCTCAACGCGGCGCTGCGGCACATCGTCGGCCGCGGCGGCGAGCCGTTGATCCGCAAGAGCGTGGACATGGCGATGCGCATGATGGGCGAGCAGTTCGTCACCGGCGAGACCATTGAGCAGGCGCTGGACAACGCCGGCAAGCGCGAGGCCCAGGGCTTCCGCTTTTCCTACGACATGCTCGGCGAGGCAGCACTGACGGCGCATGACGCCGATCGCTACTTCGTCGCCTACGAGCAGGCCATCGATGCGATCGGCGCGGCCTCCGGGGGCCGCGGCATCTACGAGGGTCCGGGCATTTCGGTCAAGCTGTCTGCGCTGCACCCGCGCTATGCGCGCGCCAAGCTCGAGCGGGTGATGACCGAGCTGTATCCGCGGCTCGTGCAACTGGCGCGGCTGGCGCGCCGCTGCGACATCGGCATGAACATCGACGCCGAGGAGGCCGATCGCCTGGAGCTTTCGCTCGACCTGCTCGAACGCCTGTGCCTGGACCCGGCGCTGATCGGCTGGAACGGCATCGGCTTCGTGATCCAGGCCTACCAGAAGCGCTGCCCTGCCGTGGTCGATTTCCTGGTCGATCTGGCGCGCCGCAGCAAGCGACGACTGATGGTGCGGCTGGTCAAGGGTGCGTACTGGGACAGCGAAATCAAGCGCGCCCAGATCGACGGCCTCGACGGCTACCCGGTCTACACCCGAAAGGCCCACACCGATGTGGCCTTTGTCGCCTGCGCGCGAAAGCTGCTGGCCGTACCCGACGCGATCTACCCGCAGTTCGCCACCCACAACGCGCACACGCTGGCGGCCGTCCATGAGCTGGCCGGCGCCAACTTCTACGCCGGCCAGTACGAGTTCCAGTGCCTGCACGGCATGGGCGAGCCGCTGTACGAGCAGGTGGTCGGCTCGGCGTCCGACGGTCGGCTCGGCCGCCCCTGCCGCATCTATGCTCCGGTGGGCAGCCACGACACATTGCTGGCCTATCTGGTGCGTCGGCTGCTCGAGAACGGCGCCAACACCTCGTTCGTGAACCGCATCGCCGACGACGATGTGCCGCTCGAGGTGCTGGTCGAAGACCCGGTGCGCACGGTCCAGGCGCAGGCGGTCGCCGATGGCGTGGTGGGCGCGCCGCATCCGGCGATTGCGCTGCCGAAGGCGCTGTTCGGCAGCCGTCGCCACAACTCGACCGGGCTGGACCTGGCCAACGAACCCCAGCTGACTCGCCTCGGCGATGCATTGGCCGCTGTGGCCGGCACTCCGTGGCAGGCCGCACCGCTGCTGGCGACGGACGTGCCGCCCGGCGCCACACAACCCGTCCTCAACCCGGCAGACCCGGGCGATGTGGTCGGGCAGGTGCAGGAAGCCACCGCAGCGGACGTTGAGACTGCCCTGGCCGCCGCGTTGACTGCCGCACCCGGTTGGGCCGCGACGCCGCCGTCGCAACGCGCCACGCTGTTGGAGGGCGCCGCCAACCGGTTGCAGGCCGACATTGAGCCACTCTGCACCCTGCTCGTGCGCGAGGCCGGCAAGACCTTCGCCAATGCGGTGGCCGAGGTGCGCGAGGCGGTCGACTTCCTGCGCTACTACGGCGCCGAAGTGCGGCGCGACTTTCACAACACCACCCACTTGCCCCTTGGGCCGGTGCTGTGTATCAGCCCGTGGAACTTCCCGCTTGCGATCTTCACCGGGCAGGTGGCCGCGGCGCTGGCCGCCGGCAACAGCGTGCTGGCCAAGCCGGCCGAGCAGACACCGCTGGTCGCCGCTGCAGCCGTGCGCGCCCTGCACGCGGCCGGCGTGCCGCGTGCTGCGCTGCAACTCCTGCCGGGGCGCGGCGAGACCGTCGGCGCCGCACTGGTGGCCGATGCACGGATCCAGGGCGTGCTCTTCACCGGCTCGACCGAGGTGGCCCGGTTGCTGCAGCGCACGCTGGCAAATCGCCTGGGCCCGCAGGGCCGGCCCGTCCCGTTGATCGCGGAAACCGGCGGCCAGAACGCCATGATCGTCGATTCCTCCGCGCTGACGGAGCAGGTCGTGCAGGACGTTCTCGGTTCGGCCTTCGACAGCGCCGGCCAGCGCTGCTCTGCGCTGCGCGTGCTGTGCGTGCAGCGCGACGCCGCCGACCGCGTGGTCGAGATGCTGATCGGCGCGATGCGCGAACAACAGATCGGCGACCCGCGCATGCTGGCCGTCGATGTCGGCCCGGTGATCGATGCCGAGGCGCGCGGCGGCATCGAGCGCCACATCGCGGCGATGCGCGCCAAGGGACGGCGCATCATTCAGCCCCTGTCGGGTGACGCCAACGTCCATGCACCCGGGTCGGTGGGCACGGTCGCGGCCGCCCAGAATGACGGTTTGCGCGGCAACTTCGTCGCGCCGACGCTGATCGAGATCGATAGCCTTGACGAACTCGAACGTGAGGTCTTCGGCCCGGTGCTGCATGTGCTGCGCTACGGACGCGAGCAGTTGCCCGCATTGCTCGCGCAGATCAATGCCACCGGCTACGGCCTGACCTGCGGTGTGCACACGCGCATCGACGAGACCGTGGTGCAAGTAGCACAGACCGTGCACGCGGGCAATTTCTACGTCAACCGCAATGTCGTCGGCGCCGTGGTCGGCGTGCAGCCGTTCGGCGGCGAAGGGCTTTCGGGCACCGGGCCGAAGGCCGGCGGGCCTCTGTACTTGCTGCGTCTGCTCGCCACCCACCCTGCCGACGCCGCGCGGCGCGCGGTGGACAGCGCCGGCGCCGATGCCAGCGCGCCGGTGCGGGGCCTCGATGTCGACTCGCGCCGCCTGCAGGCCGACCAGGCCCTGCTGGCCCTGCGTGGCTGGGCGCAGGAGCGCGGCGATGCCGCGCTGGCCACATCGTGCGAGCGCTTCGCGGCGTGCTCCCCGGCCGGTCGGTGGCGCGCGCTGCCCGGTCCGACCGGCGAAGCCAACCTGTACGCAGTGCTGCCGCGACACCGGGTGCTGTGCCTGGCGGAAACCGATGCCGATCGACTGACCCAGCTGGCCGCGGTGCTTGCCGTGGGCAGCAGCGCAATGTGGCCGGCCGACGCCGGCGCATTGCGGGAGCGCCTGCCGGATCACGCCCGCGAGCGCGTCGCCCTGGCGCAGGACTGGACCGGCGCTTCCGTGCACTTCGACGCCATGCTGCACAGCGGCTCGATCGACAGCCTGCGCGCCACCGCTGACGCGCTGGCCGAGCGCCCTGGGCCGATCGTCGGCGTCACTCACTGCGCACCAGGCAACGAAGAGATCGGCCTCGAGAGGCTGGTGATCGAACGCTCGCTGAGCGTCAACACTGCCGCCGCAGGCGGCAACGCAAGCCTGATGGCGATCGGTTGATCTGGCACGGCGCGTGCGCAGGCTCACTCGATCGTGCGCTGCACCGCCAGCATGGCCGCCGCCAAGTCTTCGAGGGCGCTGCCGACCGCCTTGAAGACGGTGCGTTCTGCCGCCGTGCCGCGGCCCGGCCGTTCGCCGCGGCACAGCAAAGCCAATGTGCCCTGCACGTCGCCAGCGGCGAACACCCCGCGTTCCATCGGGCCGAGCAGCTCGCCGCTCTTGGCCAGCGCCTCCTCAGTGTCGACGAACAGGCGTGCGTCGCGAAAGCAGTCGTCGTCGGCCTCGCGCATCGCCGGCGTGAAGCTGCCGATCAGATCAAGGTGGCTGCCTTCGCGCAGCCAGCGGCCATGGACGATCGGTTCGGTGGCCAGCGTGGCGCAGCTGACGATGTCGGCCTCGCCAGCCGCGGCCGACAGGTCCGACGCCGGCTGTGTGTCGATACCCTCGCGGCGAAGTTCACTTGCCAGCGCGCTGGCCGCACGCGGCGAACGCGCCCACACCGTGACGCGCTCGATCGATCGAACACAGAGGTAGGCCGCCGGCAGCAGCCGTGCCACACGCCCCGCGCCAACCACCAGCAGATGGCGTGCATCCTGGCGGGCCAGATACGACGCTGCCAGCGCCGAGGCTGCCGCGGTCCGGCGCGCCGTGATCTCGTTGCCGTCGATGAGCGCCACCGGCACGCCGGTGGTCGCGTCGTGCAAGAGGTAGCTGGCGTGCAGCCCCGGCAGGCCGCGTGCGCCGTTGCCCGGTGCGATGTTGACAATCTTCACGCCGTAGGCGTGCCCCGGCTGCCAGGCCGGCATGATCAGCGAGGTGAACGCCTCACCGTCGGCAGACTCGATGCAGTGCACATGGCGCGCCGGCACTTCGACCTGGCCGGCGAACATCGCCCTCAATGCGGGAATCAGTTGCTCGAATGGCAGCGCACCGCGGGCCCGTGCGGCATCGAAGATCTGCATGGTCGGCTCAGCGGCAGGTCGCAAGCGGGATCCCCGTCTCGGTCCAGGCAGTGCCCTCAACGTGGGCGCCGAATGAGGGCCTCGCGCAGGCGCTCGCGGAGAGCCAGGTCCACTCGAACCACTTCGGCGACCGGGGCAGTTTGCTCCAAGCGTGCGACATCGCCTTCTCGGCCGGTCAGGGATGAAGGATCGCGCGGCCGCGAACGCGCCCCGCACGCAGGTCGTCCAGCGCCTGGGTGGCATCGGCCAGCGGATGGGAGATGAGCGGCAGCCCGGGCAGCTTGCCTCGGCGGGCGATCGCCATCAGCTCCCCCATTTCCTGCAGGCTGCCGACATATGACCCCAGAACGTCGACCGCCTTCATCGCGACCATCGCCGGCACGACTGGCGTGGAGCCGCCGAAAAGGCCGACGCAGACCAGTTGGCCTGCCTTGCGCAGCGCCCCGAAGCCGAACGCAAATGTCGCGGCCGCGCCAACAAAGTCGACCGCGGCGGCAACGCCGCCGTCGGTGGCCTTGAACAGCGCCTTGGACGCGCCTTCGGCCGTCGGGTCGATGACCTCGCCGGCACCCGCCGCGCGGGCGACCTCCCACTTGCCCCTGTCGAGTTCGGCAACGATCAACGTCGCGTCGGGGTGCAACTCGCGTGCCAGTCGAATCCCCGACAGACCGACACCGCCGGCGCCGATGATCAGCAGCGTGTCCAGGTTGCCGAGTTTGCGGAGCTTCTTCAGCGCGCTGTAGGCCGTCAGGCCAGAGCAGGCATAGGTACAGGCCTGGTCTTCGGGCAGCGGGGCGAAATCGAGCAGGTACTTCGGGTGCGGCACCAGCACATGGTCGGAAAAACCGCCGTCGCGGTGGACACCCAGCGCGCGCGGCGCGTTGCACAGGTGTTCATTGCCGGCCGCACAAGTCAGACACTGGCCGCACCCGATCCAGGGGTACACCACGCGTCGGTCACCGAGTGCCACGCCCTTCGCCTCCGGGCCGATGGCGACCACCGTGCCGGCAATTTCGTGCCCGAGGGTGCGTGGCGGCTTCAGAGAGCGCGTCATGTCGAGTTTGTGGCCTTCGCCGAGATCGAAGTAGCCGTCGTGCAGGTGCACGTCGCTGTGGCAGACACCGCAACTGCCGACCTTGATGACGAGCTCGCTGCCCTGCGGCTGGGGCGTGTCGCGCAGCACCTGGGCCAACGGTTTGCCGAACGACTCTAGTCGATAGCTGAGCATGATGGTCTCCGTGGCAGAGTTCGCGCCGCCGGGCGGCTGGTGGAAGTGTCGCAGTGAATCGGCTCGGCCGCCAAGGCCGGATGCCAGTTCGTCCAAGCGCATGTCCGCATCCAGGTGCACGCCCAGGTTCACGCACTCAATCGCGCGGCCGCCGTGCGGGTCGTGCAAGGCAGTTCAAGGTGAGACTCCCTGGGAGTGACGGTGAATGAATTCGGTGCATGCCTCGATCAGCCGCTCGGGCTGGTCGCGGTGCGGCGAATGGCCGCAGTCGGGCAATTCGAGCAGCACCGTTTCCGGCAGGCGGCGGGATATGCCGCGGATCTGCGCCAGCGTGCCGTACTCGTCGTCCAGGCCCTGCACCGCCAGCAGCGGGCAGGTGATGGACTCGATCTCCCGTTCGATCGACCAGTCCTTGAACGGCGGGCGCAGCCAAATGTCGTTCCAGCCCCAAAAGGCGGAATCGGGATCGTCGTGATGTCTCGCAAGCTTTTCACGCAGGTCGGTCTCGAGGTAGGCGCTGCGGGCCTTCTTGATGCTGGCCACCGACAGGTCCTCGACCATGATGTGCGGGGCCAGCACGATGGCGCCGGCAACGCGGCGCGTGAAACGCGCCGCATGCAGCAGAACGATCGAGCCGCCGTCGCTGTGGCCGAACAGCCAGGGCGGGCATGCCACGCTGTCGACGCCCAGCGCGTCGAGCAGCGCGGGCAGCACTTCGTGCGCTTGGCGGTGCATGAAATCCAGCCCCCAGGCCTCGTCGGCCGCGCGTGGCGTCGAACGGCCGTAGCCGGGGCGTGAATAGACCAACCCGCGGCAACCGACGGCACCGCAAAATCGCTGCGGAAAGTCTTTCCACATCGACAGCGAGCCCAGCCCCTCATGCAGGAACACGGTCAGCGGCGCTGAGCCGTCGCCGGAGCCAACCCACTGGTGCTCGATGTGCACCTGGCGCCTGCCCCAGGTGATGTCAACGATGGATGACGCCCGACTCATCGGGACCGGGCTCCGAGTTCGCGCCAGACCGGCTCAGCGGCAACGCCCGCGACTTGCTGAGTGAACTCGTCTATCGACATGTCAATGTCTCCGGCTGACCTGCATCCAACTTGTCTTGGCGGTCATGATGCAGTATTGTGCTTGAGGAAATCCTGGAAATGCGCCGCAACCGATTCAAGCACTTTACTGCAACATCAAAGGTCGCGCCCATGCCCAGCCAGACCAGCCAGACTGTCGCCGGTGCGATCGACCAACCGGGGGCAATCGCGGAGGCCGGAGCCGACACCGCGCACGACAAGAACCCGTTTCTGGTCGCGCTAGGCCGGCGCGTCCGCGATCTGCGCGCACGAAAGGGCATGACGCGCAAGGCATTGTCCGTCCATGCTGACGTCTCGGAGCGCCACCTCGCGAACCTGGAATACGGCGTCGGCAACGCGTCGATCCTGGTGCTGCTGCAGGTTGCCGCTGCCCTGCAGTGCTCGCTGGCCGAGTTGATCGGCGACGTCACCACCTCGTCGCCGGAGTGGTTGCTGCTGCGCGAACTTCTCGAACAGCGCGACGAGGCGACGCTGCATCGCGTGCGCGTGGCAGTCGGTGAATTGCTCGGCACCGGCGGCGCCCACGGCAAGGGCAAGTCCGGACGCAGCGCACGCATCGCATTGATCGGGCTGCGCGGCGCGGGCAAGTCGACCCTGGGCCGGCTGCTGAGCGAAGACCTCGGCTTCCCGTTCATCGAACTCAGCCACGAAATCGAGCAGTTCGCCGGCTGCAGCAGCGCCGAAATCCAGGCACTTTACGGACAGAACGCCTATCGCCGCTACGAACGGCGGGCGCTCGAGGAGGCCATCCAGATCCACCAGGAAGCCGTGATCGCCATCCCCGGCGGGCTGGTCTCCGACCCGGCCACCTTCAACCAGTTGCTGTCGCACTGCACCACGGTGTGGCTGTTCGCCGACCCGCAGGACCACATGCGCCGTGTGCTGGCCCAGGGCGACACCCGGCCGATGGCCGCCAGCCGTGAAGCCATGCAAGACCTGAAGAGCATTCTGGCCGGCCGCGCGGCGTTCTACGCGAAGGCCGAATTCCGCCTCGACACCAGCGCCCAGCCCCTTGCAGATACATACTCGGCACTGCGAGAACTGGTGCGCAGCGCCCTGGGGCCACTAGGGGAAAAGGGGGCAACACCCCAAAAACAGGCATGAAAATGCTTGATCAAGATGATCATATGCACTATTATGCCTGCACTCGAGTTCGAGCAACGCAATCGAGTGCAACCACTGAGGAGCCAGCCGTGAGCCAAACCCCGCGCGTCGACTACCAGACCCACCCCTCCAAATACCGGCACTGGAAACTGAGCTTCGAAGGCCCGGTCGCCACGCTGGCCGCCGACTTCGACGAAAACGCCGGCCTGCGCCCTGGCTACAAGCTCAAGCTCAACAGCTACGACCTGGGTGTCGACATCGAGTTGAACGACGCGATCAACCGCGTGCGTTTCGAACACCCCGAGGTGCGCACGGTGGTGGTCACGAGCCTGAAGGACAAGGTGTTCTGCTCCGGCGCCAACATCTTCATGCTGGGCGTCAGCAGCCACGCCTGGAAGGTGAACTTCTGCAAGTTCACCAATGAAACACGCAACGGCCTGGAAGACTCGTCGAGCCACAGTGGCCTCAAGTTCCTGGCCGCGGTGAACGGCGCCTGCGCCGGCGGAGGCTATGAGCTGGCGCTGGCCTGCGACGAAATCATCCTCGTCGACGACCGGGCCAGCGCCGTGAGCCTGCCCGAGGTGCCGTTGCTGGCCGTGCTGCCGGGCACCGGCGGCCTGACCCGCGTCACCGACAAGCGCCATGTGCGCCACGACTTGGCCGACATCTTCTGCACCAGCGTCGAGGGCGTGCGCGGCCAGAAGGCGAAGGACTGGCGCTTGGTCGACGACATCGCCAAGCCGACCGTTTTCGCGCAGAAGGTGCAGGAGCGCGCACTGAAACTGGCCGAGGGCAGCGACCGCCCGTCGAACGGCAGGGGTGTCACGCTCACCCCGCTGAGCTGCAAGGTCGAGGCGGACGCACTGCGTTATGGCCATGTCACCGTCGAGATCGACCGCGACCGCCGCGTTGCGACCTTCACCGTCAAGTCGCCGGCCGGCGCGCAACCGGCC
>Ga0224496_10002857_pt1 | contig 10141 bp, 3 predicted proteins | sample SF_Jul11_sed_USG_2_FD_168127 | JGI IMG/M metagenome (GOLD analysis project Ga0224496, IMG submission 168127) | Sediment microbial communities from San Francisco Bay, California, United States - SF_Jul11_sed_USGS_8_1 | ecosystem: Environmental > Aquatic > Marine > Sediment | place: USA... | reverse complement strand
TACCCCCGGGAAACCCGACGCCGATCAACCTCGGCGTGCCGGTTCCGCTGGAACCGGTCATGATCTATCACAAGGGCGAACCTGTTTTCGTGCGCCTGTCTGATTTCGACCAGAACCTTGATTCGCTCAGTGCGGAAACGGTGCTGGTCACGATCAATGTGGCTGCAACAGGTGATACGGAACTGTTGCGGCTGACGGAAACCGGGCCGGACACCGGCATATTTACCGGTTATATCCAGTCGTTTATCAGCACAATGTATCCGCTTGCAGCAAACACGTCCAATGGCCAGCTCGGCCTGCAGGATAATGACGTTATCACGGCGGACTATGTCGACGTGACTGACGGCAGCGATACCTCGGCGGCCAGTACGCTGGTCGATCCGTTCGGCATCGTGTTCGACAGTGCGACCGGCGCCTCGCTTGATGGAGCGCTGGTGACGCTCGTTAATAACAGTACAAACCTGCCGGCGACGGTTTACGGCGACGACGGTATCAGTATCTTCCCGTCCACCATTACCAGCGGCGGCACGGTGACCGACAGCGGCGGCATGGTCTACAACTTTGGCAGCGGCGGATATCGCTTCCCGTTCGTCGCGCCGGGTAACTACCGCCTGCAGGTGACGGCACCGGTCGGTTACAGCGCACCCAGCGTGGTGCCGACGGCCAGCCTGCAGGCATTGCCGGGTGCGCCATTTGCCATTGATGCGCAAGGCTCGCGCGGTCTGCCCTTTGCTGTAATGGTGGGGCCGGCAATCCAGATCGACCTGCCGCTCGACCCGGCAGCGGTCGGTTTTTTCCTTATAAAGGATGCCAACAAGCGCGAGGCGTCTGCCGGCGATTTTCTCCAGTACCGGTTAACGCTGAACAACAATACAGGTAGCGCTGCCACGGCTGTACAGGTCGTCGATACCCTGCCGGCCGGTCTCCGCTACCAGCGGGGTTCGGCCTCGGTAGACGGTAACCCGGTTGCCGATCCGGCAACCAGCGGTGACGGACGCACGTTGACATTCAGCCTTGCCGACATGCCGGATGGCACGTCGGTGGAAGTGCGCTACGTGGTTGAGGTCGTGCTCGGACTGCATGCGTCGGACGTTATCAACCGCGCCGTGGCAAATGCCAATGGCAACGCGCTGTTATCCAACGAGGCCTCCATCGGTGTGCGTATTCGCCAGGATTTCCTGCGTGACCGCAATGTCCTGACCGGCCGTGTGCTGGCAGACAGTTGTGACGCACCCGACGGGCCGGATGCGCGTGGCGTGGCCGGCGTGCGTGTTTATCTTGAAAACGGGACATTCGTCGTCAGTGATGAACAGGGGTTGTTCCACTTCGAAGGGGTGCGCCCCGGCAGTCACGTGGTGCAGATGGACCTGGAAACACTGGCGCCACAGTTTGAGCCGGTAATCTGTGAGGCTGACAGCCGTTTCGCCGGACGTGCATATTCGCGCTTCGTCGATTTGCAGGGCGGCAGCCTGTGGCGCACCGACTTTCATGTCAGGACGCGTGAAATGCCGGCTGTGGATGTTGGCCTGTCATTCAGCAGCGGTGTCCGCGATCACATCGCCAGTTACCACCTTGCGTTAGAGGGTGGTGATGTGGCCCTGTCCAACAAACGCCTGATGGTCAACCTGCCTGACGGCGTGCGTTACCTGCCGGGTAGCAGTGTTATCTCCAATGAACGTGTTGCTGATCCCGAGGTGCGCGGCAGCGTGCTGGTCTACCCGCTTGACGATACGCAGGGTAACTGGAAGCGCGAGCTGAATTTTGTCGCCGAGGTCGATGCCGGTGATGAAGGGAGGCTGCCGGCCAAGGCCTTTCTCATGTTCGACAGTCCGGGGAAGCAGGGCCAGCGCACGCCAGTCGTGGAAACGCACATGCAGCGCATCACGCATACGCAAGACCTGTGGGATGAGGAGGGGTTGCATTTCGATTCTTTCAGTACACAGTTGTCGCGGGCCGACCGCAATACACTTGCTGCGCTGGCAGACAGCTTGCGCGATCACCGTGTTATCAGTATTGAGGCGACCGGCCACACCGATAACGTGCCGATACGCGAGCGCTCAAAGGCGCAGTTTGCCGATAACTTTGCCCTGTCGGAGGCGCGTGCCCGCCAGGTAGGCGAATACCTCGCGAAAAGACTGGACCTGGATAAATCCACGGTGACAATCAATGGGCTGGGTGCAACCCGTCCCTATGTTGCCAATGATACGGAGGCGGGGCGTGCGCTGAACCGTCGTGTCGAGTTGCGCATCGTTACCGAAACGGTCGTTAGCGATGTCCATATAGAAGGTATGCAGACGGCCGGCAATATCCGTGTTGCTGTGGGCGGTGCGTGGCAGCAAGCGGTCATCCCGGAAAGAAAGACCGCGACCGATGACATCGTGCAGGTGCTAATGCCGGTCTATGACCGTGCCTGGGCGGATGCGGCGGTGCCGGGCACCGACCTGCTGTGGCCGCCGGAACATCACAACCCGCCAATCGCCAGTATCCGGGTGGCCGTCAAGCACGACCCGGCGCACACGGTTGCACTGGCACTTAACGGCACGGCCGTCAGCGCGCTCAATTACGATACGCGCACAAGCAACACGGCGGGAACGCTGGCCATCAGCCAGTGGGCGGGTGTGGATATCGAAAAAGGCAACAATCGCCTGCTTGTCGAGATACGTGATAGCGCCGGTGAGCTGGTCGAGCAAATTGAACGTGAGGTGCGCATGTCGTCGCTACCGGTGCGCGCCGAACTGCTGGATGAGCAGTCTCGCCTGGTCGCGGACGGGCGGCAAAATCCGGTCATTGCCGTGCGCCTGTATGACCGTGATAACCGGCCGGTGCGCGAAGGCATGATCGGCCAGTTCATGGTCGAGCCGCCGCACGTGGCGCAGCAGGATATCGATGACCTGCAGCGGCAACCGCTGGCCGGGCTGGATCGCGGCAATCCGCGTTACCGCGTCGGCAAGGACGGGGTTGCACTGATCGAACTGAAACCGACCACGCGTACCGGCGAGGCCACACTCGTTATTCCGCTGGAAGCGCGCGAGGCGCGTCTGCGCCCCTGGCTGCAGGCAGCACAACGCGACTGGGTGCTGGTGGGGCTTGCCGAAGGCACGCTCGCGCATAACACCGTGCGCGGCAATCTTGAATCACTGTCGGCCGTGGAACTGGAACAAGACACATTCACCGATGGCAAGGTATCGCTGTTTGCCCGGGGGTCAGTCCGCGGTGAATGGCTGATGACACTGGCCTACGATTCCGCGAAAGACGCGGAGGAACGCAACACGCTGTTCCAGGAAATCGATCCGGATCGTTACTTTACCGTATACGGCGATGGTTCGGCGCAGGGCTATGACGCGGCCAGCCGCGAGAAGCTGTACCTGCGTCTCGAGCGCCGGCAGTTCTATGCATTGTTCGGCGATTACACCACCGGCCTGACGGTAACCGAGCTGGCACGTTATGACCGTTCGCTGACCGGTTACAAGTCGGAGTTCCGCAATGATCATGTCAGGATGAATGTCTTTGCCAGCGATAGCGGGCAGAACTTCGTCAAGGACGAGTTGCGCGGTGATGGCACGTCCGGTCTTTACCGCCTGCGTTTCAACGACCTGGTGTTCAACTCGGACAAGGTGGTGCTGGAGACGCGCGACCGGTTCCGCCCGCAGGTGGTGCTGTCGACGCAGGCCATGACGCGGCACACGGATTACAACATCGATTATGCGGCCGGTACGCTGTTTTTCAGGACACCGGTTGCCAGTCAGGATGCGGCGCTGAACCCGGTTTACATTGTCATCGATTACGAAACGCGCGCCAACGGGGCCGACAACTGGAGTTACGGCGGACGCGCTGCCGTGCAATTGATGGACGAGCGTGCCGAGATCGGCGCGACCTACATCAACCAGGGGCAGACCGGTAGCGATGACTCGTTGCAGGGTATTGATGCAACGCTCGACATCAATGACCAGACACGGCTGAAACTCGAATATGCCACCAGCCAACAGGGTGCGGCATCAGATCGCGATGCCATGCTGGCCGAGCTGAATCATGCCGGCAGTGTCGTCGACGGCAGTGTCTATTACCGTGAACGCGACGCCGGTTTCGGCATCGGCCAGCAGAGCGGTATCGGTACCGGTACGCGTCTTTACGGTGTCGATGGACGTTATCGCCTGACCGACCGCACGCAGGTGACCGGCCAGCTGTTCCGCCAGTCCGACCTGCAGACCGATGCCGAACGCGACATCATCGAGACGGCCGTGGTGCATGAAGAAAATGGCTATGGTGTATCGGCCGGCGTGCGGGTCGCGCGCGATACGTTTACCAACGGTACGACCAACCGCTCGAACCAGCTGACACTGGGCGGACACCGCTCATTGCTGGACAGCCGGCTGAACGTGCGCCTCGATCACAGTCAGTCGCTGGATGAAAACGCCAGCGCGGATTACCCGACACGCACGGTGCTGGGCGCCGATTATTTACTGAACCCGTCGACCACGCTGTTCATGGAACAGGAAGTGACGTTCGGTGAAAACGAGGATACGCACAGTACCCGCGTCGGCATGCAGGCGCGACCATGGACCGGTGCAAGCGTGAATACCTCGCTGGAGCAACGTGGCAGTGAATATGGACCACGCCTGTTTGCCAATGCCGGCCTGATGCAGAACTGGCGGGTGTCGGATGACTGGAGCCTGAATATCAGCCTCGACAACAGTGCCACCATCCGGCATCCGGGCGACACACCGCTGGGCGTGACCCTGCCGTCGGCGTCGGCGAGCAGCGAGGATTTCACGGCCGTATCGCTCGGCGCGACCCGGCAACACGAGGACTGGTCCTGGACCTCGAGACTGGAGCACCGCACATCGAAGTCGGAAGACAAGTGGGGCCTGTACAGTTCCGCCGCCGGCGAGGCGCGTGCCGGGCTGGGCCTGTCGGCACGCCTGCAACTGTTCGAGACGCAGTCGGTGACCGGCGAAGACGGAACCACGGCGGACCTGCGACTTGGGCTGGTGCATCGGCCGTTTGCGCGTCGCTGGACGGTGCTGAACCGCACCGATCTGTCGGTCGAGACGCAAAAGGGCGGCGCCAGCCAGTTCGACAACTGGAAGTTCGTCAATAACGTGCTGGTCAATTATCGTCGCAAGTCATCGCAGCTCAGCACCTACTACGGCGCGAAGTTTGCGCGCGACACCATCGACAGCATCGACTATTCGGGTTTCACCGATTCAATCGGTATCGAGTACCGGCACGACATCGGCGACCGCTGGGATGCGGGGGTACGCGCCAGCACGCTGCATGGCTGGAGCAATAATCACTACGACTACTCGTGGGGCGCATCGGTCGGCTATAACCCGGCGACCAATGTCTGGCTGAGTGTCGGCTACAACCGGGCGGGTTACGAGGATGATGATTTCAACCTGGCGGGATTCACGGCAGCAGGGCCTTACGTGAAACTGCGGTTCAAGTTTGACCAGGAATCGGTGCGCGACACCGTCAGCTGGTTCAATCGCCGCTAGGCAGGGATGGACGATGGATAAACGGCAGAATATGCAAACAGGCAGAAAACAACTGCGCCAGGGCATGCGCATGCTGAATGCCGTGCGTCTTCACGGCCAGCGTATTGCCGGTCTGCTGGCGCTGGCTGCCGTGCTGCTATTGCCGTGGCAATCAGCCAGCTCCGGTGTGCCGGTGACCCTGTACCGGAGTTTTGCCGGTGACATGAGTTACGTGGAAACCGGCGGCACCCTGCGCACACAGTCGAACGCGGTCGATGCCTGCGCGGTTACCAACAGTAACAGCGCGGTATTGAGCGGTATTCCGGCCGGCTCGACAATCACGGCAGCCTACCTGTACTGGGCGGGTTCCGGTTCAACGCCGGACAACAACGTCAGCCTTGACGGTGTGGCGATCAGCGCCGACCGTACGTTCACCGAGACATTTGCTAACGGCGGTACCAACTACGATTTCTTCAGCGGCTTCGAGGATGTCACCGCGCAGGTGGCCGCCAAGGGTAATGGCACCTATACCTTCTCTAACCTGACGGTCAATAACGGCGCGCCGCATTGTGCGGTGCAGGCGGTGCTGTCCGGCTGGAGCATGGTGGTGGTGTATGAAAATGCCAGCGAACCGTTACGCGTTATTAACATATTTGACGGCTTCCAGTATTTTCGCGGTAGCTCGATTACGCTGACGCCGGACAACTTCACAATCCCGCCGTCGGGCATTGACGGCAGGCATAGCATCCTGACCTGGGAAGGCGATGTTGAAAACTCCGCATCGCTTAACGGTTTCAACGAGGCGCTGACCTTTAATGGCTCGGCATTGACCGATGGGTTAAACCCGCTCAACAACCAGTTCAATTCGACCATCAATATTCTGTCCAGCAACACCAGTTATGGCGTCGACCTGGATATCTATGATGTGTCCAGCCAGTTGAGCCCGGGCGATACCTCGGCCACCTCGGTCTACAGTTCCGGTGCCGACCTGGTGTTGCTGAGTACGGAGGTGCTGAGTGTGACCAATACGGCGGTTGCCGACATCAGTATCAGCAAGACGCACAGCGGCAACTTTACCGTTGGCCAGAACGGTGTGTTCACACTGGACGTGAGTAATAACGGTCCATCGGCAGCCAGCGGGACGATTACAGTGACCGACACCCTGCCGGCCGGTCTGGGTTATGTATCGGCAACCGGCAGCGGCTGGAGCTGTGGCGCGGCTGGCCAGGATGTCACCTGCACGCATTCGGGACCACTCGCCAACGGTGCCAGCCTGCCGGCTATTAGCCTGACGGTCAGCGTCGCCGCTGCGGCCGCGCCGGGTGTAACCAACACGGCAACAGTCGCGAACGGCACGTTTGATAACCAGGCGGCCAATAACAGCAGCAGTGACACGGTCGTGGTAATGCAGCCGGACCTGTCGACATCGACCAAGACGGTGGTCGACCTCAATGGCGGCGATGCCGATCCGGGCGACACATTGCGTTACACGATTACCCTGGTCGAGAGTGGTGGTGTCGCTACCAGTGGCGTCAGCGTGATGGATAACCTGCCGGTAAATACGTCCGGCCTGACCGTTGTCTCGGTGCCGGGTGGTGCGATCGATAATTCAACCGCTGTGCTGCTGGATGTGTCGAACATCAGTATGGCGGCGAACAGTACTGAAAGCATTGTGTTCGATGTCACCATCAACGGCAGTGCGAATCCCGGCGACACGATTGATAACACGGCAACGATCAATAACCCGGATGGGCCCGGCGCCACGCCGGCGGCGCCGACCGTGACCGTATCGTCATCGCAGGTGGCAACGGGCGGCAACAAGCCGTTGTACCTGTCGTCTGGCACCCTGTCGCGTAATCCGCCGGGTGCCGTCGGCAACATTACCATCAGCGAGGGGGCGTCGGCTGACTGGACGATGACACCGGCGCTGGCCACGGACCTTACGGTCGATGGCAGTAGTGGCCAGATCCCGGTGACATTGATACTCGGCGAGGTCGATGACGGCCAGCGGCGCAGCTTCACGGTATCGCTGTCGTCATCCGCAATCGGTGTGTTCGCTACACGGTCATTCACCGACGTCGACCTGAACCCGACCCTGACCGCAACCTATGCACTGGACCTGACGACGCCGGGCGACAAACTGCTGCCGGCCGGCTCGACCATTACGCTGAGGATTGTCAATAACACGACCGGCAGCGGTAACCGTCGTATCGTCGTGACGCCGCCCGGGTCATTTGTGAACCTGCCGTCGAAGACAGTGATCAACGTCGACAGCGTGGCGTTTTACGATGCGGCCTACCCGGGCGGCACAGTGCTTACCGCGGTGGCGCCGAACACCACGGTGTATGTGCGTGCCATCGTCAGTGACCCGTTCGGCAGCTTCGATATCACTTCGTCTACAGTGACGATTACCGACCCGGCCCCGGTAACGCAGGTCAGCCTGGCGGCCATGACTGAAGTGGCTGACTCGGGCGCGGCTACCAAAACCTATGAATACGCCTATACGATTCCGGCAAACGCGACCGGTGGCAACTGGGTTGCACAGGTCATTTCGCATGAGGGAACCGAGGGCACCATCAGCCACCAGCGGAATGCCGCGCTGCTGGTCAGCCCGGCATCACTGTCGGTCAGCAAGACGGTGCAGACCGTGTCAGACCCGGTCAACGGTACGAGCACGCCGTATAACCTGCCGGGTGCGACGCTGCGCTACACTATCCGGGTAAGCAATAACGGCGCTGGCAATGCCGATACCGATTCGGTTGTCATGGCTGACCCGGTCCCGGCAAACGCGCAGCTATGTGTCGCGACCGTAGCGAACTGTGTGGCGCCGGCGTTCATTGATGGTGCCACCACGAGTAGTCTGGCCGCGGCTGCATTCGAGTATTCGTTCGTGAGCGGTGCTAGCGCCTGCGATAACGCCAGTTTTACCGGTACGCCACCGACTGCGGACGGAAACGGTTATGACGCGAACGTGACCTGTATCCGGCAGCGGCCGACCGGCAGCATGAGCGGCTCGGGCGCATTCTTTGATGTGCAAATGACAGTGGGTATCCGGTAGAAGCCGACTGCGCCGTGCTGTCATGCGGTCATGACTGTTTTTCAGGCTATACTCCCGGCGCATGGACCCGCTGATAATTGCACCGGATGTATTGATCGCATTTACCGCCGTCGCGTTGTTGTTATGTCTTTCGCCGGGGCCCGATAACCTGTTTGTACTTGCCCAGTCCGCCCTGTATGGACGGCGCGCCGGTCTGCGTATCACGCTTGGTCTGTGTACCGGTCTGGTGGTGCATACGGCCGCGGTGGCATTGGGCGTTGCCGCACTGATTAAATCATTTCCACTGGCGTTCACTGCGCTGAAATATGCCGGCGCCGCCTACCTGCTGTACCTTGCCTGGCAGACCCTGCGTGCCGTGCCAGTAACGTTGTCCGCTAATCAGGCGGGTCGGCCGGACGGCTGGCGGCTTTACCGGCGCGGCATCATCATGAATGTGAGTAATCCCAAGGTTAGCCTGTTTTTTCTCGCGCTGTTACCGCAATTTGCCGACCCCGCCCGGGGTGCGTTGTGGCTGCAATTTGTGTTGCTGGGCATGGTTTTCATGCTGTCGACACTGCTGGTGTTCGGGCTGCTTGCCGTGCTGGCGGGATCAATCGGGGAATGGCTGGGGAGATCTGCAGTCGCTCAACGGATATTGCATGTGCTGGCAGGCCTTGTTCTGACCGGCCTGGCACTCCGCTTGCTTGTTACGCAAATATAGAATACCGGCCCTGGTAAATCCTGCGGGACAGCGTAAAAAATGTACTGTAGGAGCGCACCGCGTGCGCGAACAGGCGTAAAAAATGAACAGGTCATTCGTTACAGCATAATGACCATAGATTCGGGAACAGTATTGCAGGCTACCGTGTTCGCGCACGCGGTGCGCTCCTGCGGCTGTTATTTTTATATCTGTGATCGGGTATAGTTCGCGTCCTGTTTTTAAATTAATAACACCACACGGGAGTTAGTATGAAAGTTGCCTATATTTTTTCCAGCCAGGGCCATACCGTTTCGTACAAGCTCGGCAAGATGATCCTGCCGCAGCTGGAGGAGGGCCGCCACGGTGTCGAGGTGGTCGGCATGTTTTTCTTTGAAGACAACAACTACGTACTGGTCGAGGGTAATCCGATCGGCGAGCGACTGGCAAAGGTTGCAAAGGAGCAAGGCATTTTGCTGATGGGTTGCGACCAGTGCTGCATGGAGCGCGAGATCGAGGATAATCTGGTCGAGGGTGCAACCATCGGCTGCTTCCCGAATCTTTATGGCGCGCTGGCCGGCAACATGCCCGACCAGGTGATTACGCTTTAGGAGTCAATGCCGTTAACGAAAATGACGGTATTGGCATTATGGAATAATGGCACTGTAGGAGCGGACGTTGTCCGCGAACAGCAATGTATAATTTATTCGCGGACAGCGTCCGCTCCTACAGCGTAATTGTTGGGCTGGTTTCAACCCTTGATTTCAACAACCTTGCTGTCTATGCCGCTGGCAATGAGCTTTTCGCGTGAACGGTTGGCGGCATCCAGGTTGCTGAACGGGCCGACGCGTACGCGGTGGAATGTCTCGCTCTTGCCGCTGATTTCGAGGGTGGCCTTGTGGATAACGGTCTCGAAACCGCTGAAAGCGAGTT
>Ga0224496_10002856_pt1 | contig 10150 bp, 12 predicted proteins | sample SF_Jul11_sed_USG_2_FD_168127 | JGI IMG/M metagenome (GOLD analysis project Ga0224496, IMG submission 168127) | Sediment microbial communities from San Francisco Bay, California, United States - SF_Jul11_sed_USGS_8_1 | ecosystem: Environmental > Aquatic > Marine > Sediment | place: USA... | reverse complement strand
CCGTTACTCACAGAGCTATAGCCGAGTCCGGCGGTCATAGCCTGAACGAAGAGATTCGTCCCTCCCTTCATCTGTAACACCGGTGTCCGTATGCCCACATACCCAAAATACTGGTTCTTGTTGTCGATCTGAAACCCGGTAAACAGGTCCCCTGCTTTTGTGGGAACGGGCACGACCGTCAGGATCAGTGTGGCCAACAGGAGTACCGCAAATCGCACCATCGTGTGTCCCCTTCTTGAATGGCGATGCGAAACCGAACCCTGGTTTATTCCCTACCGTGTCTGGCTTGTCTCAATGGTGCGATCGGCACATTGCATTTCGACTAGGACCGCTCCGATTTCGACTCGTGTGGCCTCACGACACAGCCGGCCATCTTCACCGGCGATCAATCGGGATGCCTCTTCATGGATCGATGCCGATCCTGTCGTGGGTGTTCGGCCATGGCGGGCTCCACTGTTCGTCGTGCAGTTTACGCCACTGTTCCTCGCCCCGCACGATACTTTCGACTTTAAACCGAATACAGGTTCTGCTGAGCTGGCGGACCATCGAGACCGGGCTGACCTTGAGGGTGATCTGTGGCAGCTCCAAGAGGCTGCCGGCGAGTGATCCTTCCGGGTTCGAAGAGAAGGAGGCACTGACACCGGTGAAGGACAGGTCGCGCAACTTGCCTGTGAGCAGATGCGCGGAGGTGCTCAACCGGCAGGGCATGTCGCTAGAAAACCGTGGCATTCGGCGTTGATCCCACGAGAACGATCTCCAGGGGACGGTGAGCGCATTGAACAATGATCGTATGCTGCTTGAGATCCCCGGCATCAACTGATAGCTCTCTTCCCAAGGCGCCGGATCGCCAAAAATCTTATCGACGAGCACCTGCTTTGTCGCATCATCTAAGTCTGTGAACTGAAGACCAGCCGCGACCCCGCCGGAAGGCAACCGCTCCTGTCGGACGATCCTCCCGGTCACCCTCACAATGTTGCCGCTGGGTGAGGTTAAGAGCAGCCTGACCAGATCCTGGGCCGTATACACCGGCAGATCCAAAAGCAACCCGGCACCGTGCTCATTGATGTTGAGAATACGCGCACTTAAGGACCGTCCGTCCACATGCAACTCGCTCGCAAAATCGCGATTGATCCGGAATGCTTGCCGTCCTTGCGTTTGCTCATTGGCAACGAACATGGCGATCGTCAACACCAGCAGATTGACGATTCCCCAAAAGAGGCTGACTAAAAGACCTGGCTCGCTCGTGTCCTGTTGCAAGCGTTGGAACCCCAAGACCAACCCTCCGATGAGCAGACCGAACGTGAGCAGGTGAGGCCACGCCAGTGAGAGTGCTGCGGACACATTCTTTTTCACGCGCTGTCCTTTGGGGGTGACCTCGAACGGCCGCTCCCTGCGCGGTGCGGCGAGGGCTTTGAGAGCCTCGGCGCTCAAGGCAAAACACATGGCGATCTCATAGACGTCAGACCAGAACGGATTGCGCGAGCCCCGGCTGATGGGGCGCATGACCACCGCCGAGGCGATGTAGAAGGAAAAGAAATAGAGCATGAGCTGGGTGACATCCGCTTGAAGCGGAGGCGTACTGAACAGAAGACTGAACAGAGGAGCAATGAGACAAATCAAACGGGGAATGCCGAAAAAGAAGTAGAAGATGGAGCCAAAATAATCGATCCGCTGGGCCAGCGTCAGCCCCCGTTTTGTGAGCGGATTGTCCCGTAACAGGACTTGGATGCATCCCATGGCCCAGCGTTTCCGCTGCTTCAGGTACCCCTCGAACGTTTCCGGCATGAGTCCGGCGGAGAGAACTCGATTGAGGTAACAGGACTTGTACCCCTTGGCATGCAGAGCCATGCTCGTGTGGATGTCTTCGGTGATGGTCTGTGTCTGGAATCCGCCGATTTCCTCCAGCGGCGCACGCCTGAACAGTCCCCCGCTCCCGGCAAAAAAGGCGCTGTTGTGAGAGTCCCGCCCTGCCTGCAGGGTTCGAAAGAACAGGGCTTGTTCGTTCTTCACGTGATTGCCGACGCGAAGATTCCGTTGGAAAATATCCGGATTATAGAAATGATGGGGGGTCTGGACGAACGCGACGTCCGGATCGTTGAAAAATCCAACCGTGTCTTTGAGGAATGCCCGAGCCGGCACATGGTCCACATCGAACACGGCGACCAGGTCGCTGTCCGTCACCCCGAGCGCATGGTTTAAATTCCCTGCCTTTGCATGGCGTGGACGGTCCGGCCGGCGCAAGTAGCCGCATCCTAACGCCGCCGCCAGCTGTTTGGCTTCGGTGCGATGGCCGTCATCGAGGACATACACCTTGAACCGGTCACGCGGATACTCCTGCGACAGGCACCCCAACAACGTTTGTCTGAGCAGCGACAACGGCTCGTCAACCACGGTGACCATGATATCGACGGTTGGGTAGACCGTGAGCGGGGGCGGTTGACGATCGGTCAGCGACGAGGATTGAAACGCAAAGAAACAAAACTGGCAGAGCCCATACAGCTCCGCGAGGTAGACCATCCAGCCAACTGCCATGGCACTCAGATCATCAGTCGGTATGGTGTAGAGGGCCCGCCAGACCATATACCGGGCATAGAGAAACAGACTGAGCAGCAGTACCCAGCGGCGATTCCGGTCTGACCTGATGAGCAGACCGATCAGCAGAAGCGCGACCGCGGAAACTCCTGCGGCGATGGGAGTGCTGAACAACTCGTCGATCAGTGTCATGGAACGACTGTCATAAAAAGTAATCAGAGACGCACGTCGTCCTATCGGGTCCCACCTTATTACGGGATCCTCGCCAGGTCTATCCTACGGACGGAGCCCTGCCTTGGGGGGGGGACCAACTCTATAGACGGAAGACGGACTGACGGTTTGCTTTGGAGCGCGAGATCAAAGGGGGGACGTCACGTCCAAAGTTCGAGGGGGCCGTGGTTGGCGATGCTGCGCAGGAGATCACGCGCGGACAGAATGCCGACGAGACGACGGTGACTGTCCAGAATGGGTACTGCATGAATCCGCTCATCCAGCATGATGCGGGCGATTTCACGAATATCCGTTTCGGGGGTCGCTGAGATGGCCCCTGTGGTCATGATTTCCGCCAATCGATGCTGTGCCGCTTGTGTGGGGATTGTCCCGATGCTCAGACCGGGCACGTGACGCAGCAGATCGCGATTAGATACCATTCCAACGAGAGCGCCGTGCAATGGAGATAACGGGGATGTGGCGGAAACCTTTGTGCGTCATGAGGGGCCAGGCATCGCTCGCGGAGCTGCCCGAGGAAAGAGTCTGGACCGGTGAGGTCATCAGATCGCGAGCCAACAAAGCCGGCTTAGAGTGCTGGTTTTGATCGGCCTGTCGTCGGTACGCGGCATGTGCGGCTAAGTTCGATCGGTCTGACGAGAAGGAGCGGTGATCACTATTCCCCTGAGCCTTGATGGCTTCGACCTGCATATGCCATGGGGCCGCCGGTTTGACCGGATAGGTTTCCACAATTCCGTTGATCGCCCGGATGATGGGCATAGTGCGCCTCTTCACTGCCGATATCGGACGATCAGGGAAATATGTAACCCGCGTTATTCCTGAGCACTTCTTCTGCAATCGCCGATCCGCTGTTGCGACAAGCCTGCGGCCGGCGGACTCGTCCCTCGACTGTACTTGGGACCCTGAGCTTGTCGAAGGGGCGACGAACTGTCATGAATAATGCGGGTTAAGCTGGGATGAGCGCTTTCTTCGGTTGCGCCGACCAACAAAACCGGTGTAGCGTAGACCGCGTATGATATGCGACCCCTCATCGTTACGCTCCCGGCGCCGAGTTCCCGTTCGCTCTCGCGTTCTCGGTCTGCTTGCCGTCGTCGTCTTGCTCGGCGCCTGTAGTACTCCAGGCTGGGATGGTTATTTCAAGGATGGTGTAGGCAAATTGACCCAAGAACACATTCGGGAGAAGCTCGGACCTCCCCACACGGCAAAAACACCGGCCTTGGGTGGAGACAGTCTCTGGACGTACCGGGTGGCGTTAGGCGAGCACGATTTGGATCGCTGGAGGCCGACGTTCTTAGTGGATGCTTCCCAGTCGGTTGGGGCGCTCATGGGCAAGCCGACCGAACAGGTGAAGCCGACGTTGTATTGCTTTCGGTACACCTTGGCGTTTTCTGAATCGCAAGTGTTGAAGAGCTGGAAACGGGACGAATGTGTGCCGGGCACAAGAGAAACACTGATCGCCAAGTAGCCCAGATCGGTTGCTTCCATTTTCACCCCTGTGTTATAAATTCGCGTCCTGTAGTGCGCTGGGAATGAGCCGTATACTCAGACGCAGGACCTGAAATTTAGAAATTTCCAGAAGCCGCGCCGACTGAATGCATGGCGGCAGGTCATCACAGGCCTAATTCAGTGTTCGATTATTTTTGAGGGAGGTAGGTAATGGGTAAGACGATGTGTGCGGTCTTGTTTAGCGTTGGGATGATTTCGGCGGGCGCCTCCGCGGCGCACGCGCTTCAGGCCGGCGGAGTCGAATTCGGGGATCTTGAAACCGGATCGGTTGTTGGCCAGCCGTTCAAAGAGCTTGAGGTGGATGCCTCATTTTTTGCCATTGAAATCGGGACAATGAAGACCTGGTACCCTCCGACGACGGTCATTGACTTCAAGACTCGACCCGGCACTCCCGTGCTGTTGAAGGTCACTAACAACGCAACGGCGGAACATGGCTTTCAACTGACGGCTGCCGTGAATCAGTCGGCGCCGACGGTCTTGGACACGAAGCTGGTGCTCAAGCCTGGTGAAACCAAATATATCGGCGTGCCGACCAGTGACCTGTTCTATGCGGCAGGCAATGTGCTCACATATCGGTGCCATCTCCATCCTGGGCACATCGGTGGCAAGCTGTTAATGCTGAAGTAGCCGGCAACGTCTCTTGCGAGAATTCTCATAGTCGATGACGACGGCCTCAGGAAACCTGTTTCCTGAGGCCGTTTCAGTTTGGGCTACCGGTGGCGATCATCGGCCGCTGTCCGGTGTGTCTTCTCGTGCGTCTCCAATTCTTGAAAAGACAAAGGCCTTGGTTCCAATTAGAACCAAGGCCTTCTGTAAACGGTTTCTATGCCGCAACTATTAGTTTCTTACACCGCTCCAGATCTTGGCCGGATCAATAACCTTGTCCGGGTTCAGTGCCTTCGCTCTCTCTAGGAGGACATCGGTCCCTTCGGGATAGAGCGGATCGGAAATACAGCAGTTATCGACCGGGCAGACCGCCGCGCATTGCGGCTCATCGAAATGGCCGACACACTCGGTGCAGCGATCGTGCGCGATGACATAAATGTTGTCGCCGACCCCTTGCCCGTCGCCGACGTGATTGCCTTTGGTTTCGGCGTCGCTTCTGGTTTCAAATATCGCTTCATTGGGACATTCCGGCAGGCACGCCCCACAAGAAATACATTCGTCCGTAATCAACAGTGCCATGACCCGCGCCTCCTTCTCGCTCCAAAAAGACAGACTGACGATATTGACAAGGTTGCGTTGCCCCGACCATAGTGAGTGGGCTCGCGCAATCAGGTCGGTATTTTATTCTGTGGCTCTTTTCCAAGTCAACAGAATGAAATCCGGTCAGAAGGCCTAGGTCGTCGGTGGCGATGGGCCTTTGGGCCCAGCAAAATAAGGAGTTGAACTTTCACTATGTCGTCGGGGAAGAACCGCTCAGGCGAGCCGGGGCAGAAGAAGAATCGGATCATCATGATGATCCTGTTAGCCATTCTGCTGATGAGCGTCTCCATGTTCATCGTCGAGCGCAAGGATTCGAGTATCATCGTCGTTCGATTTCCGAGCGGCGTTGAGCTGGAAACTGAAGTGGCGGATACGCCGGAAAAGCAGCTGTTCGGTCTGGCCTTCCGCGAGGAGTTGCCTCCGAACAGCGGGATGCTTTATATTTTTGAAGAGAACGGCCTTCATCGCGTGCGGACCAAAGAGTATCGATTTCCCATCGACATCCTCTGGGTGGATGAAAGCCATCATGTCGTGCATATGCTGGAGCACGCGGAGCCTTGCGCGAAGGATCCCTGCCCGTTCTATGGACCGCCGCCCGAAGCGGCCCGGTATGTAATTCAGACTGAGTCGGGGTTTCTGAAAAAAACTTCTGTCGCAAAGAACGACGAACTGAAATACTCGCTGCGCATGTAGCCGGCAAGTTCCTAGGATCCAGGGAGAGGAGCGGAGAGAAGAAGATGGACGGGTTTCACAAAGTCGCACAGCTCGATGAGCTGCCTCCCGGGCAATCAAAGATCGTGATGGTCCATGAGCGGGCAATCGCCCTGTTCAATGTCGGCGGAACATTCTATGCCATCCACAATAGCTGTCCCCATGAAGGGGGGCCGCTGATCGAGGGGCGGCTCAAAGGTTTTGTAGTGGCCTGTCCGTGGCATGACCTTGCGTTCGATATCCGCAATGGACAGGGGACGGATGGCGGAGGGTACTGCGTCGGAAGCTACGAGGTGCGGGTCGAGGGAGCTGATATCATGGTGGGGCCTCGACGAAAGACCTGAAAAGATCTGACCTCTATAGAGGCGAACGAGGCTGCCATCGCCTCCTTATGACGAATTAGAACGCCGGACACGTGACAATCTCCAGGCCTGATTCCAATCCTGCTCACAATTTCAGCGACTGTCGCTCGATGGCGGCAACGGTCGAGCGGCCGTTCGTTATCCACTTATGGGAGGATCGAACCAGGGGGGAGCAATGGGTCCCATCCTATGACTCCAAAGGGCTGGCGTTGCTCAGCGACGAATTTGTTCGCATCGCGGGCAACAACGCGGTGGAGAATGGGCAGCGTATCTTCGAATTCAAAGCCGTGACGCCTGGCGCGCACCGCCTGGTGTTCGAAAAGCGCATGGGATGGAAATTTACCGCCGAGGATCGGCGCGTATTTCAGATCGAAGCGACACATTCATCAGGGGGCTGACCACTATGCCGGATATCGCGTTCGTCAACGGCCGTTTTCTCCCATGGAAAGACGCGACGGTCTCCATCGACGACCGAGGATTTCAATTCGGGGACGGCGTCTACGAAGTGGTCAGAACCTACCGGGGCGCACCGTTCGAACTTGCGGCGCATCTCGACCGCCTCAATCGAAGCGCAAAAGAGCTGAGTCTCCCACAGCCCTATTCAAGGGCGCAGTGGAAGCAGTGGATTGACCAGGGACTCGGCCAGGCCGGGTATCAAGAAGCGAAGGTTTATATCCAAATTACGAGAGGGGCGGCTCCTCGCGACCATGCGTTTCCGCCGGAGATCCCGCCGACCGTCGTGATGACGATTCGGGAAATCCATCCGCTGAAACTTCAGATACGCCAAGACGGAGTCAGCGCGCGCACCTGCGAGGATCTTCGGTGGGGCCGGTGTGATATCAAGAGCCTGAATTTGCTCGGCAATGTACTGGCCCGCGAAGAGGCGAAAAAGGCCGGTGTCTTCGAGGCCATCCTCGTCAAAGACGGGCTGGTTACAGAAGGTTCGCTCAGCAATGTGATGGCGGTGCAGTCCGGGACGATTGTCACAGCGCCCGAGGGTCCTCAAATTCTTTCCGGAGTCACGAGAACGATTGTGTTGGGATTGGCCGAGAAGGAAGACCTCCCGGTCGAAGAACGATTCCTATCGGTCGACTCCCTCTATGCGGCGGACGAAGTGTTTTTGACCGGAACGACCCTTGAAGTTTTGGGTGTTGTACAGATCGATGGACGAACCATCGGGTCCGGCCGGCCCGGACCGATCACCAAAACGCTTGCCGCCCGTTGGTCGATCCTGACGGGGTAACGCCCCTTGCTTTGCCGTGGGGTGCGTGGTAATGTGCTGCCTCTGGAAGTGGGCTCAGGCCCACTTTTTTGTTTGATCTGGTGTAGTTCTGGTCAGGGGAAGAGGGGTGAGTACACAGAAAAGCGGCGCGCAATCGGTCGTCGACCGGATGCAGGAAGTCATTTCGCCGATTCTCTGGGCGCTCAAATTAGAGTTGGTCGAGGTGGTGTGTGTAGGGCAAGGGCCTCGCTCCGTGGTCCGAGTTCTGATTGATAAGCCGGGCGGCGTTACGGTCACAGACTGCGAACGGGCGCATAAGGCGCTGGGACCGGCGTTGGATATGGCCGATCCTTTCCCCCACGCCTACACTTTGGAAGTGTCTTCGCCGGGTCTCGATCGGCCCTTCAAGTGCCTTCAAGACTATCAGCGAGCGATCGGCAAAGAGGTGAGTCTCAAGCTGCGGCAGCCGCTGAACGGCCAGTGGCGTGTGATCGGGCGGTTGGCTGAGGCGGATGAACAGGCGGTGTCACTGACTTTGTCGATGGGGAGGGCTGAACCGCAGATGGTAAGAGTGGAACGAGAACAGATCGCCGATGCCAGATTGTTCGTGAAAATTTAGGCGGAGTATGAAGCTCGGTGTGTGCAGACAATAGGATGCAGGAGCGTAACGCATGAACCGCGAACTTATCTCGGTGATCGACGAAATCGGACGTCAAAAAGGAATCGACAAGGCACGGGTGATCGGGGCCATCGAGTCCGCCTTGCAGACGGCCGCCAAGAAACGCTTTGGCCAAGCTGAAAATATCCAAGTCGAAATCGATCCCAAAACCGGCGAAATTTCCGTTGTCTCCAAGAAGATCATCGTCGATCAGGTCAGTAATCCAAAAGCGGAGATTTCGCTGCAGGAGGCCCGCCAATACGACAGTGAAGCGGAGGTCGGCGATGAAATCGGATCGCTGATCGAAATGAACGAGCTGGGTCGGATTGCGGCGCAGACAGCCAAGCAGGTGATCTTCCAAAAGGTCCGTGAGGCGGAATGGGAGGCGGTTCAAAAGGAATATTCGACGCGCCAGGGTGATTTGGTGAACGGCATCATCCTCGGCATGGAACGCCGGAACTATCTGGTCGATCTCGGAAAGACGGAAGCGATTCTCCCCATTCAGGAACAGATTCCGCGAGAAACCTATCGCCGCGGCGATCGAGTCAAGGCGATGCTGCTGGAAGTTCGCCGCACGCCGAAGGATGTGCAAGTCATTCTCACCCGCAGCCATCCGCAATTCGTGGCGAAGCTGTTCGAGCTCGAAGTGCCGGAGATCATGGAAAAGATCATTGAGATCAAGTCCGTCGTCCGTGAGCCGGGCGACCGCACGAAGATCGCGGTCACCTCGCGGGAAAAAGCGGTAGATCCGGTCGGCGCATGCGTGGGCATTAAGGGATCGCGCGTGCAAGCGGTCGTCCGTGAATTGCGGGGCGAGAAAATCGACATCATCACGTGGACGCAAGACCCGCGGGTGTTCATTGCGGAAGCTCTGAATCCGGCGACAATCGAGAAGGTCGGCATCGACGAAGAGAAGAAGTCGGCGCTCGTTGTGGCCGCCGACTCCCAGTTGTCGTTGGCCATCGGCAAGAACGGGCAGAACGTCAGGCTGGCGGCGCGCCTGACTGGATGGAAAATCGACATCATCAGCGCGACCGAATACGAAAAGGAAAAGGTCGAGCGCGACAAGGAAATCAAGGCGGCCATCGCGGATGAAGCCGAAGCGCAGCGGTTACAGGAAGAAGCTCGGCAGGCTGCCAGGGATGAGGAAAGCAAAGCGGCAAGCGACTTGGAGGCGGGGACGGTCCAATGAGCATGCGTGTCTACGAACTTGCCAAGAAACTAGGGTTGGAAAACAAAGCTCTTCTGTCCGAACTCAAGAAGATGGGCGTGTCTGCCGCGTCCCATAGCAGCGCGCTGGACGATGGCATCGCTCAAAAAGTATTGGACAAATTTGCTCCGAGCGCCAAAGGCGGAGGAAAAACCGGCGAGGGACAAGCGCCACAGGGGATGAAAACCGCTCATGATACCGATCATGTCAAGGCAGGGGCTGTGAAGGGTCACGTTATTGAGCAGCCGGCCAAGCCGGATAAGCGGCGCATTCTGATCAAGCGGAAGAAAGAGGATGAGCCGAGCGAACCCCTCTCTCCCGTATCGACCAGCGACGTCGAATCCACCCTCCCCTCTTCGATCGCCGCGCCTCCGTCGGCTGTTCCTGTGGAGCCCTCGATCGCGGGAGAGACCGAGCACCTCCAGCCTGCAGAAGCGGCGGCGAGTGGAGCCGTTCCATTGACGTCGACTCCCCCCGCTGTTGTGCCGGTGGAGGAAGCCGTTCCAGTCAAGCCG
>Ga0224496_10002855_pt1 | contig 10151 bp, 7 predicted proteins | sample SF_Jul11_sed_USG_2_FD_168127 | JGI IMG/M metagenome (GOLD analysis project Ga0224496, IMG submission 168127) | Sediment microbial communities from San Francisco Bay, California, United States - SF_Jul11_sed_USGS_8_1 | ecosystem: Environmental > Aquatic > Marine > Sediment | place: USA... | reverse complement strand
AGGAGAAGTTCGGCGATGACGCCGTTGCCTGGGTGCGCGAGCTGCTGAAGATCCGGCTGCCGCGCCGCTTGCTGGAAGATGCGTAGCGGCGGAACACGGCCCCCTCGCGGTGGGACGACCTGCGAGGACGCTGTCCGTGTGGGAATTTCTGGATCGGCCGGTGCAGGACGTGATGGGCCGTCCGCAAGACGGGCTCAGTATCCGTGATATTCGCCGCGCTTGTTGCGGTGTGGGAACGGGATCTCGGGAATCGTCACGCCGAGTGCACTGCAGATCGGCGCCCAACCTTCTTCCACGTGCCAGATCAGAAGCCGCTTCTTGAAGCTCGGATCCCGCTCCGCGAACTCCAGCACCTGTCGATTGTGTTCTTCGAACAAGGCCTTCTCGGTTGCTTCGCAGAGCCCATCCTTCATCTCGGGATAGATTCCTTCCGTAAACTCGTGAAATGCGCGCCGTTCGTCGCTCAAGCGATCCGGATGCCTCGCTTCCTCGAGGAAGAGCTTCTCTACATGAAGCACGGAATCCCACCACGAATCGGGATCTCGCAGGGATAGAATGACGAGCGCCTCGGGGAACGCCTGGGCCAGCTGCTTCCAGTAGAAGCACGCCGGCTCGTCCACGCACGCCACATAGCCCGGCATCAACCGTTCCCAATGAGAGGCCGGCACTGCTGCGATCGGCTTCGGCGCGGACCGCATCGGCGTGGCCTCGACGAACGCGCGCCAGACGCGCATGAGTTCCGGGTGCAATTGGAACTCGAGCATATGAAAACAAGGGCCGTCGAGCAGCACGCTCAACGCCTCGCGGAGCGAAGTCGTGCCGGTGCGCCCCAGCCCCGCGCCGATCACCTTCAGGTCCAGGCTCATCGTCGATCCATGTCCGGCCCACCCCCGGGTGGGAGTCCGCTCTCCATGTTAGACCTCGAGCAACCGCGGTGGCGCGCCCCCCTCTTGCTGCGATCCGGCCGGATGCTGGCCGTGCTGGGATTCCGCGCTGAAGCGAACGCGCTGGAGCGGGGGCTCATCGATGCGCAGGTCGCGAATCAGGCTCGAGGCACGTCGAGCCGATCCACCCCTCTAATGATGGGGCGAACGCGCGCGCGGCATCCGCGGAGCCGCGCGGGAGGCGCTGAAAGAGATCCGGCGCCGGCCGCCGCCCGCGAAGCAGCGCTGACGAAGGTTCTGACTCCGTCGCGTGCCGTGGGAGGGCGTCGTAAAGGAAACAAGCGAGTCTGTCGATCTTCCCGTCGCGCGGGTGACCGAATCTCGCCGGCCTGAGCGGAGGAGGCAGCATGGCGGTGGAAGACGCATCCCAGCTGGTGGTTTTTCTCTCCGGCACCTCCTATATCGCTGTAGGAATCTACCTGCTGCAGAAGGCCGCCAAGACGCGCGGGCGCCCCGAGTTCTATCTGGGACTGGCGTTCCTGTGCAACGGCATCTCCTACGCCTTCTCCGAGCTTCCGTTCGTCGCGAACCTCGAGAGTCGCATCGAGGAATTCAGCTACCTCGGGAGGATCTGGGCCGGAGGGTGCGCCTTCACGATCGCGCTGTTCACGTGGCGGGTGTTCCGGTCGCATGCGGCGTGGGCGCGCGGGCTGGTCGCTGGCACCGCCGCGCTGATCGTGGCCGGACTCGCGGTCTCCGCGCTGGAGGGAGACTGGGAAGGCTTGACGCCGCTCACGCACGTCGGGTTCTGGCTGGACTGGGCGGGAGGCATCGCGCCCTTCCTGTGGCTCTCGATCGAAGCGTCCAGACAATACCGCGTCGCCCGCCGGCGCATTGCCCTTGGCCTCATCGATCCGCTGGTGTGCAATCGCTTTCTCCTGATCGCCATCTACGCCACGCTCGCGAGCACCACGTACCTGCTCCTCATTCCGATGTACATCGTCTACGAGATCCATGGCACCTGGTCGGCGGGGCTGAATCTCTCGCTCGGTCTCCTCGAGATCGCATCGCTGATCGCGCTGACGATCTCCTTCTATGTTCCCGCGTTCTACCGCCGCTGGATCGGCGGCACCGAGCGCGAGGCGCCGCCCGCGGCGTAGCACAGGCGGTGCGCCCGGGCTTCCCGCGCGCACGAGAGATGGGCTCAATAGCTGCACGGAAGCCTGCAGCCCTCACCCATCCGGCGCGCCCTCCTCGAGCCACCGCTCGGGGACAGCGCACCCGGTGCCGGGATCGCTCTGCCCATCCTCCAGCGCGGTCAGCGCGCGTGGCCCGCAGCGCGCTCGTGCCCACGCAGGCCGGGGTCGGATCCCGACCGCTGCCCCCTTCACTCCGAGGTTCAATCCGGCGCTCCGGTCCAGTATGCTCGTTGCACGGCATCCCACACCGGCGCGGATCAGCCCATGGGAGGCAGCGATACGATGTTTCGTCGTAGGTTGGCTCGCCTGGCTGTGCTGGCGCCGCTCCTGGTGTCCGCTGCCGAGCCTCGCTCGCCGGATCCGCTGGCGGTCGCCTTCGGCACGATGCCCGCGCTCTGGAACGTGCAGCTCTCGCCGGACGCATCGAAGGTGGCCTTCCTGCAGATGCACCCCGAGGACCTGCCGATCCTGGTGATCCTGGATCTCAGCAGCGGCAAGGCCAACCTCGCCCTGGCCAGCACGAAGGACGGGTTCGACATCCAATGGTGCGATTGGGCGAATGACGAGCGACTGCTGTGCGGATTCGCGGCGATCTCCCAGAAATGGGATTCCTACCCGGTCACGCGACTGGTCGCCGTCGATGCAGACGGCTCCGACATGCAGGTGCTGCTGCAGCGAAAGCTCGAGGACGGCTTCGCCCAGTTCCAGGATCAGGTCGTCGATTGGTTGGTCGACGACCCCGAGCGCGTTCTCGTCGTGATTGCGAAGTATCAAGGCTCGGGGGACCAGAAGTCGACACTGACGCCTCTCAACATCTATTCGGGAAGCGTAGAGAGCCCCATCGAGAGCCGCTCCGGCAACGTCTTCTGGCTCACCGATGGTCGCGGATCGCCGCGCGTGTATCGATACGTCAGCGAAGACAAGCTTCGCTGGCATTACCACCCAGCGGGCGAGGACCGCTGGGTGCTGCTTCACGAATCCAAGCTCAGCGATCTCGACGATGACTACCTTCCGGTTGGCTTCGGGACCGACCCCAACCGCGTCCTCGTCATCAAGCCCCACGAAGGGCGCCTGGCGCTCTGGTCGCTGGACCCGACCGGGGAGAGCGGAGACGAGCTCGTCTTCTCGCATCCGGAGGTCGACGTCGGCGATCCCGAGTTCATCGGCAAGTTCAACCGGATGGTTGCGATCGGGTACTCGACCGACGCGCCGCACCTGCACTTCTTCGACGCGGCGATCGAGGCCATTGCGGAGCGTTTGGCATCGCATTTCCCCGGCAAGACCGTCAACGTGATCGATGAGAGCTGGGATCGCCGCTACACCCTCGTGCGCGTCGGCAGCGATCGGGATCCGGGGACGTACTACCGATTCGACGTCCAGGAGAACCAGCTGCTCCGGATCTCGGCGCAGTACCCGGCGCTCGGGGAGCGCACGCTCGCGCCGATGCAGCCGCTGCGGTATCCGGCGCGCGACGGCACCGAGATTCCGGGCTATCTGACGCTGCCCGCGGATCGACCGGAGGGCGCTCTACCCACGGTCGTCCTGCCGCACGGCGGGCCGGAGAGTCGCGACTACTGGCAATTCGATTGGATCGTGCAGTACCTCGCCGCCAAGGGCTACGCGGTGCTGCAGAGCAACTATCGCGGCTCCGGCGGCTACGGGAGCGATTGGTCCGGCGAGGGCGGATTCCGCGCCTGGCGAACGGCGATCGGCGACCTGACGGATGGGGCCCAGTACCTGATCGACCAGGGGATCTCGGATCCCGCGCGGGTCTGCGCGGTCGGCTGGAGCTACGGCGGCTACGCGGCGCTGATGAGCGGCCTCGAGGAGCCCGAGCGTTACCGATGCGTGGTCAGCATTGCCGGTGTCACCGATCCGGCGATGCTGATCGAGGACAAGCGCCACTTCATGAGCAAGAAGGCCGTCCAGAAGTTCATCGGCTGGGAGGAGGATGTGATCAAGCACGGATCCCCCTTGAAGCGCGCCTCCGAATTCCGCGCTCCCGTGCTGTTGTTCCACGGCGAGCGAGACATCAACGTCACGGTCAAGCACAGCAGGAAGCTGGCGAAGACGCTCAAGCGCGCCAAGAAGAAGGTCCAGTACGTCGAGTACGAGGACGTCGAGCACTCGATCCGGCGCAACCGCCATCGCGTCGACATGCTCGACCGGATCGGATCCTTCCTCGAGGCGAACCTCGTCACGCCGGCCGCGGCGCCCTAGCCGCATGGCAGCCGGACGCAGCCGAGCCTGGAGGTCGAGGCGCGTGACGCTGCTGCCCTTGGGGCTGGCGCTGCTGGCGGCCTGCCAGGGCGCAAGGCCGCCCCTGCAGGTGGTGGAGGACGTCGATCTCGACCGCTACGCCGGCCGCTGGTACGAGATTGCGAGCTTCCCGCAGCGCTTTCAACGGGGCTGCGTCGCGACGAACGCGAACTACACGCTTCGCAAGGACGGTCGCATCCGGGTCGAGAACGAGTGTCGCGACCTTTCGTTCGACGGAAAGCTGCGTCGCGTCGAGGGCGTCGCCTGGTTGGCAGATCCGAACGGAAGTCGGGCCAAGCTGAAGGTCCAGTTCTTCTGGCCGTTCCGGGGCGACTACTGGATCATCGAGCTCGACCCCGAGTACCGCTATGCCGTCGTCGGTCACCCGTCGCGGGACTATCTCTGGATCCTGGCTCGAACCCCGACGCTGGATCCAGCGCTCCATGAAATGCTGCGCGCGCGCATCGAGGCGCACGGATTTGATCTCGAGCGGCTGAGTCCGACACCGCAGCCGCCCGGCCCTTGACTCGTCCGCTGGGCACATCGGTCGAACGCCGACCGCACGGCGACGGACTCCGGCCCCCGGGCCTCACGCTCCGGGAGCCCAAGGGAGCCGCCGCGAGCCCGGCTCGCCGTCAGCCCGCCCCGGACGCGGCGCGCTTCACGGCATCGAGCCGCTCGAGGGTGCGGGCCGCGTCCTCCGCTCGATTCGTCCGGTTGTAGTACAGGGCCAGGAAGTAGAACGTCGGCGCGAAGTCCGGGTCGCGCTCCGCCATCGCCTCCAGCACCGCGATGGCCTCCTCGTCGGTGCGCGGCAGCTCGATGCCTTTCATCCAGGCCACGAGCCGGACCCAGGTGGGAATGGCGTCGGCGTTCGCGGGCGCGTCGACCACCAGCAGCAGGCGGTCCATGGCGGCCATCAGGTCGCGCGGATCCGGCCCGGGGCCGCTCGCCGGCATCGACCGCGCCTCGGTCACGATGTAGCCGAGGGCGGCGAGCGGCTGGGTCGTGTCGTCGCCGCGTGCACCCGTGGTGGGAACGAGCAACTCCGGCTCCCCGCGGCGCAGCGCGCGGAGGCGACTCTCGAGCCGCGCCACCGCCTGGGGGTTCTCTGCGGCCACGTCCCGGCTCTCGGTCGGGTCGCGAGTCAGGTCGTAGAGGGCGGGCCGCGCGCCGCTCACCAGCTTCGCGTCGCCGAGATACAGGGCCGAGAGCCGCCGCCATCCGAAGTTCACGCGGCCCTCGACGGTCTCCGCCAGCACCGCGCGGTTCGGATCGAGCGCGCGCGTCCAGTCGCCGCCGTGGAGCCCTGCCGGCGCATCGATGCCGAGCAGGGAGAGCAGGGTCGGCATCAGGTCGACCTGGGACGCCCGCCCGTCGATGCGGCGCCCCCTCGGCAACACCCCGTCGGCGCGCAGGATCCAGGGGATCTGGATGGTGGCCTCCTGCACGAGGTAGGAGTGGCTGTCCTCGCCGTGCTCGCCGAGGCCCTCGCCGTGGTCGGCCGTTACGACGACGAGCGGAGCGCGACGGCTGGCCGCGTCCACGGCGTCCAGCAGTCGCCCGAGCTGTGCATCCATGAAGGCGATCTCGCCGTCGTAGGGGTTGGCACACCGAGAGGCGTAGGGCTCCGGCGGATCGTAGCTCGCGTGGGGATCGTAGTAGTGCACCCAGAGGAAGTACGGCCGGGCGCGCGGGCTGCGCAGCCAGGCGACGGCCCGCTCGGTCGTCTCGTCCCCCCGCCGCTCGGAGAAGGACAGCGACGCCCCCGTGCGACGCATCTCGTCGTCGTAGACGGCAAACCCCCGGTCCAGCCCGAACCGGGCGTCGAGCGCGAAGGACGACACGAAGGCGGCCGTGTCGTAGCCGTGCGCCGCCAGGATCTCGGCCAGGGTGGGGCGTGTCGAATCCGCGACGAAGACCGCGTTCGCACGGGCGCCGTGTCCGTGCGGATACAGGCCGGTGAGGATGGAGGCGTGCGCCGGCAGGGTCGCCGACGCGGTGGCGACGGCCCTCGAGAAGACGACGCCCTCCCGACCCAGGCGGTCGAGGGTCGGCGTCTCGATCGCCCGGTTGCCGTACAGGCCGAGCCGGTCGGGCCGCGTGGTGTCGAGCGTGACGAGGACCACGTCTCGCCCGACCGCAGCCCCGGGCGGGACCCCGAGGTCGGGCGCTGGCTCGAGCTCTGCAGGCAGCCCGAGCGGCGCGAGAGGCACGAACACGCCGCGCAGGCGCGCCGGGTCCAGGTCGCGCCACAGCTCGCGCAGATAGAGACCGGCCCCCACCAGCAGCACGAGGAGTGAGATCAGCCGCAGAGCGCTGCCACCAGCGGCGCGGCGCCGCGGCGGGCGGGTCACCGCCTCCTCGCTCATGGGTCCTCCCACCGGCTTCCGGGCACGCCGCAGGGTAGCCCCAGCACCCGTCGCCGACAGGGGGCGGATGCCGGGAGATGGGGATCCCCAGCGCGGTTTCCGCGAGATCCGAGAAGTGGGTCTTCTGGCAAATGGGCGCCGAAGGGGAAACCAGGCCCACGCCGGCCGGCGACGCAGGGTGCGGATGCAGGCGACCGCGCGATCGCGGCGCCGAGGTGATCGGTTACGAGACGCCGACCATCGCGAAGCCCGCCCCCATGGAATTGCGCCACGAGATCGCGGAGCAGGGGGCTGGACCCGGTGCTGGCTCAGCTGCTGCAGTTGAGCTGCGTCACCGGTTCTCTACGCGCGTCTTCGCCTGCTGATCCGACCGAAGGCGAAGAGGCCACCGCTCACCAGCCACGCCGTGCCGGGCTCGGGCACGATCGTGTAGCTGTAGAACTGCGTGACCGTGCCGGTGAAGGCGTCGTCGGAATTGTCGATGACCGTGATGGTCTGCAAGCCGATGTCGATCACCGCGGAGCTCGGGCTCCCGCCGTCGGCCGGTGGCCACCCTGCGTTGACCGGGGGGCCCACGTCGCACGCCGCTGGCGGGTAGGGGCATGAATATGCACCACTGCCAGTCGACGTGATGTTTCCCAATCCATCGATCGCACTGATCGTCTGGCCCCAGCCGCTGACGTCGATCTGCGCGTCGACGCCCGGACCGGTAGCCACGATGTCGATGATGATCGAGTGATCCGACAAGCTGAGCCAGCCTGTTCCGAGCCCGAAGTCGATGTCTCCAGAACCTGTGATGGGAAACCCTGGTACGTACGTCTGAGTCGAGGCGAGCGCTGCGCCGACTACGGTCACGTTGTCGAGCTGGAAGTTGATCGGAACCGCAGAGGCTGTTCCGGAAAACGACAAGGACAATAGGCTGGTGAGCATCAGTTGGATGACAGGTTTCATCGTCTGGATCCTGATTCGAGCACCGGTTCGGCAGAGCAAAATGCCATCGCCGCGATCATCGGATCGGCCGAACGAGCCGTTCGATTGAGAAGAGCGTGGAGACAGGAGTTTCCAGCGGGGTCTTGGCGAGATCCGAGAAGTCGGGAACTGTGCGTTCCAACGCGAGAGCCGCGTGGTCTGCTCCGAGCTCGGGCAGGCGGCGCAGCGTCTGGCGGATCAGCCGAAGCTCTTGCGGACCGACACAGCTGGCTTCGCCACGGCCTTTCCAGGTGCGCGCCCATTCCTCGTCATTTCGAAGAAGATGAGGTCGGCCCACTCGGCGGCGAGCTGGGCCACGAGGATGAGGCCCAGCAACATCAGGAAGATGTTGCTCTCGGTGGCCGTGTTCCGCCGTCTGGTACAGGCCGCCCCGGGCCCTCCGGCGTCGCGCCCGCTCCATCCGACCCCCAGGGGAACCAGCGAACCCTGGCCTGCGGCGCGAATCTATCCGCACCGGACAGCGCTTGGCGGCCTGCATAAGGGACCGCGCGGCATCGATTGCCCATGCGCCGCTCAGCTCGGCTCCGAATTGCGAGCTTCGAACTGCAATTCTTCGGTGTGTGCAACGCAGCGCCGCCCCCACGCGAGCGAGCCGGCACCTCGTGCAGTGGAGGGCAGCGTCTGATGATAGACTGGCTCGATACTCTCAGACCCGCCTGGCCGGGCGTCCCTTCCGAGATGAACTCGTCGAGCGGGATGCCGGGCCCTGCATCTAGAAGCGAGAACGGTAATCGTGACAATTCGTGAGGATCGATTCAGGCGGTGGTTCGCCGGCGCGACGGCGACCCTGTTCGCACTTGGATGTAACTACAGCACGAGCAGTGGCGGCTCCGGCGAGCGCCTCCAGGACTCGGACATCGTGGTGGCGCGCTCCTTCGACACGGGCCTCACCTGGTCCAGTCCCAGCGCGATCAACGAGGAAGCCAGCACGGACACGTGGGGCGACTGGGCGCCGCAGCTCGCCACCGACACCCTGGGACACTGGCTCGCCGCCTGGCACTCGTCCTCCTTCCCCAAGGTCGGAACTGCTCGACCAGACCTCGACATCCTGGCAACCCGCTCGGCGGACGACGGGGCGACCTGGGCAGGCCAGGGCGCGGTGAACACGAACGCGAGCACCGACACGGGCGCCGACTCCTCCGTGAGCATCGCGACCGACAAGCTCGGCACGTGGATCGCGGTCTGGGCATCCACCGATACGCTCGGAGACACGATCGGCGACGACAACGATATCCTCTTTGCGCGATCGATGGATGACGGGGCCACCTGGAGCGCACCCGCCCCGCTCAACACGACTGCGGCCACCGACACGGGGACGACGGCGCCTCCCGACGCTGTCAACGGCGTCTTGGGGACCGCGATCGCCGTCGCGGCGGGCTTCAGACACAGCTGCGCGATCCAGGCGGGCACGGGCAACGTCATCTGCTGGGGCGACGACTACTACGGCCAGGCGACGCCCCCCGACGCCGTCAACGGCGTTTCGGGGACCGCGACCGCCGTCGCGGCGGGTGGCTTCCACAGCTGTGCGATCCAGGCGGGCACGGGGAACGTCGTCTGCTGGGGCGATGACAGCTCCGGCCAGGCGACCCCCCCCGGTGCCGTGGGAACCGCGACCGACATCACAGCGGGCGCCGACTCCAGCTGTGCGATCCAGGCGGGCACGGGGAACGTCGTCTGCTGGGGCGATGACAGCTCCGGCCAGGCGACCCCCCCCGCCGCCGTCAACGGCGTATCGGGGACCGCGACCGACATTGCGGCGGGCTACTACCACAGCTGTGCGATCCAGGCGGGCACGGGCAACGTCGTCTGCTGGGGCGATGACGGCTTCGACCAGGCGACACCGCCCGACGCCGTCGACGGCGTTTCGGGGACCGCGACCGCCGTCGCGGCGGGCGGCTTACACAGCTGTGCGATCCAGGCGGGCACGGGCAACGTCGTCTGCTGGGGCAATGACGGCTTCGGCCAGGCAACACCCCCCGACGCCGTGAACGGCGTCTCGGGGACCGCGACCGACATCGCGGGGGTCTACTACCACAGCTGTGCGATCCAGGCGGGCACGGGCAACGTCGTCTGCTGGGGCTATGACGGCTTCGGCACGGATTGGGAGCCGCAGGTGGCCACCGATGGTCTCGGCAACTGGGTCGTGGTGTGGAGCTCGAACAACCCCCTCGGCGACACCATTGGTCAGGACCCCGACATCTTGGTGGCGCGCTCGACGGATGACGGACTCACCTGGACTGCGCCCAGCCCGGTCAACTCGAACGCTTCGGCGGACCGCGATGGAACGACCAGGCCCCTTTTCATAGACGTAGACCGCTCTCCGTGCCTCGCGACGGGGCAGGGCGTCTGGATCGCCACCTGGACGGCCGTGAACGGCCTCGGTGATCCGAAACCTCGCCCCCCCTTCAACCCTTCCAACGACGATCTCTTCGTTGCGCGATCGCTGG
>Ga0224496_10002854_pt1 | contig 10152 bp, 8 predicted proteins | sample SF_Jul11_sed_USG_2_FD_168127 | JGI IMG/M metagenome (GOLD analysis project Ga0224496, IMG submission 168127) | Sediment microbial communities from San Francisco Bay, California, United States - SF_Jul11_sed_USGS_8_1 | ecosystem: Environmental > Aquatic > Marine > Sediment | place: USA... | reverse complement strand
ACCTTGGGCCGGGCGGCGATCAGCTCGCCGACGAATTCCTTGATCCGGTCGGCCCGCAGGCCGCATTCCTTGGCGGCCCACTCCACGGTGTAGGGCTCGATGAAGGCCTCGAGTTTGTCGAAGTCGGCCACGTAGCGGGCCACGAACTCCTGGTCGTAGCCCTTTTCCTTGATGATCTCGTGGATCAGGCCCAGGGCCAGGGCGTAGTCGGTGCCCGGCCGGACCTGGAAGAAGCGGTCGGCCTTGATGCCGGTCATGGTCTGCCGGACATCCACGTAGGTGAGCTTGCCGCCCGCCTCCAGCATGTCCAGCACCTGGTTGGCCTCGCCGACCTTCATCGAGGCGAGGATGTTGCGGCCGAAGAGCACCAGGTGGCGGCACTTTTTGATGTCGTAGCCCAGGTCCGGGCGGCCGACCCCGTAGAGCGACAGGCTGGCATGGTGGACGTTGCGGCCGCAGGTGCTGTCGTGGTTGGTGAAGTTGGGCGAGCCCAGGCCGTGGATGAAGGCCTTTACCAGGTCGGCAAACGGGCCGCCGCGGCAGCTCATCATGATCGCCTCGGGGCCATGTTGGTCGATGATTTTTTTGAGTTTTTCGGCGATATAGTCGGCGGCTTCGTCCCAGCTCGCCTCCTGCCAGCGGCCGGCGCCGCGGCCGCCCTTGCGGATCAGCGGCGTGAGCGGCCGCTCCGTGTCCTTGAGCAGCGCCATGCCCGCCGAGCCCTTGGCGCAGAGCGCCCCGCCCAGTATATGCTGGTTGCCCTCGATCCAGGTAACCTCGTTGTCCTCCGTTTCCACCCGGATGGGGCAACGGACGGTGCACATGCCGCACATGCTCCATGTCGATTTTGTCATACATGCCTCCTCGCGGCGAACGGCCAGTTCGCCATGATGGTTACTCGTTGGTTGTTTTTTTTGCCGGTGTGAATGGGTTGCCGTCAGTCCCCGGCCAGTACCTGGCGGACTTTTTCTTCCAGCTCTTCCTTGTCGATGGGCTTGACGCAATAGTCCTCGGCCCCGAGGGCCAGCGCCCGTTGAGCCGTTTCGACGGTGGGAAAGCCGGTAAGCATGATAACCTTGACGGCCGGGTTGGCTCTTTTCAGTTCCTCCAGAACGTCGATGCCACTCATTTTTTTCAGCTTGATGTCGAGGATGGCCAGGTCGATCCGGTGGCCGGCGGCGTGGCGGAGGGCCTCTTCTTCCTCGGTAAAGGCGATCACCTCATGGCCCTTTTTGGTAAGGATTTTTTGGATCAGGACCGCGGCGTCCAGGACGTCGTCCAGCACCAGGATATGCGCCATTGTTTCTGCCCCGCTAGGTCGGCTGATCGGCGGCCAGCGGCCGCTTGGGGCAACGGCCGTGCAGCCGGTGCCACTGGCTGGCCACGGCCAGGGTGGTCAGGTAGCCGGCCAGGAAAAGAAACGCCACCGAGAGCCCGGCGATGCCGAAGCTGTTGGCGGGGAGCCGCAGCAGGTATTCACCGCCGCCGGGCAGCGCCTGGTGGGGTGAAAAGAGGTTGTCCAGCCAGGCCAGGGCAAAAAGGACCGGCAGCACGTAGATGATACCGTGCTGGGCAAAACGGTGCGCCAGGTAGGTGTTGTAATCCTCGTCCAGATCGCTGTCGGTGGCCCGGAAGAGGCTGTCCCGCAGTTTCCAGTCCGGGATGTCGTTGAGATGCCGCTGGCAATCCCGCTTGGCGTTGAAGGCGTCGGTGAAACGGGCCTCATATTTCTCCACCCGGAGCCATTTGCGGAGCCGGCGGGAAAGCATGGCGAACAGAACCCCCATTGCCACCACCTGGAATGCCGGGGGGGCGCCCAGGGTGGCCAGGGGCCCGAGCAGGCAGGTCTCGAGCCCCTGGCACAACAGGCGGATGAGAGGGCTGACGCCAGCGGTGAACAGCCGGTCGAGAAGCTGTGTTATGGTATCCAGCATCACGTTCATGGCGCTTCAGACCTCTCCTTGGTGTTTAATTAACGCAGGAACGGAATGGCGTTGGTGTATTTCAAGAAGACAATGATCAACGCCAGGGCCAGCATCCGTTTCAGGAAGATCTCCGGCAGCATCTTCTGGATTTTCGGACCCACCATACCGCCGCCGATGGCGCCCACGGCAATGCCGGCCGCCATCATCCAATCGGGGGAGTAGCCCATCAGGATGTACTTGGAGATACCGCCACAGGAGGTGGCAAAGGTGCCGGCCAGAGCGATGGGCACCGCCAGGTACATGGGGTAGCCCAGGATGGTGGTCATGAAGGGCATGAACATGAAGCCGCCGCCTACACCGAAGGACGAGGCGATCATACCCATGACGATACCACCGAAGAGCATGGTGAGCGGCCGGGCGACAAAGGTTTCACCCCAGAAGCGCATGTCGAATTTGACCGGATTGAATTGGTCGAATTCCACCTTGCCCAGTTCCATGGCCTTGCCGGATTCCTTGGCCTCCTTGACCGCGGCGTTGAATTTCTGGATGATGGCCTTCATGGCCTTTTTCTTTTCAATGGAGGAGGGCATGCTCTCCCAGAAGAGCTTAATGCCGATGATCAGACAGACGATGCCCAGGTAAAATTTGTAGGCCTTGAGGGGCAGGTACTTAGCAGAGTAGGTGGGGCCGAGCCAGAAGGCGCCGATGAGGATGCCGACGGCGAAGAAGATGGCCACCGGCCAGGCAAACCTCTTTTCCTTGAAGTAATTCATCAGGCCGGTTACCGGCGAGCAGAGGGTGAGGAAGAGGTTGGTCGGCTTGATGGTGTTGGCGGCGTTGATGCCCAGCGGGCCCTTGGTGCCGAGAACGGTGATCTGGAAGGCGGCGGTGAAAAGACCGCCGGCCGCGCCCATGATCACGAAGAGCACGCCGATGATAAAGGCGCCCAGCACCACCACCAGCGGGTTCATGTAGGTGTTGGCGGTGGTGAAGAAGTAACCCGACGGCTTGATGGTGACGGTATCGATTTTCTGGCCGTTGACGTAAACAGCCAGCGTGGAGTCGGGGGCGATGTTTTTGTAGGGGGCCATGGTAACCGAGAATTTGCCGGTCGCCTTGTCGAGGCTCAGGGAAACGCCTTTGTTCCACGCTTCCGAGTGTTGCTGGTAATCGGTCAGGACCATTCTGGCGTTGCCGCCGCCGATGGCGCTCTCCTTGCTTACCGTGTTGATGCCGAATTTGTTTTCATGGGTGAAGGTCAGGAATTTCCATTGGGTCTCGCTGGATATAGGCCCCAGCAATGCCTGGACCGAGGCCGGGATATCCTGCCAGGATTTGATCTTGTTGACCCGGACGTCGTATTTGAAGGGCGGGAAGGCGAAAAGGCCGTCGGTCTGGCCCTTGGCGGATACCTTGGGGGTGGCCAGGGTATCGGGCACGTTGGTGATCACGTAATAGATGGGCGGGATCGCTGTTTCCTTGAATTTTTTGCTGAGCTTGTTCTTCTCTTTCTCTCCCACGGCGTCGGTGGATTTGAACATCTTGTCGGTGGCGACCACCACGTATAGATCCTCGCCCGGGTTGATGGTGCCGGTCAGGCTCAGCGGTTGGCCGGCCACCAAGGTTTTGCCGGCGAGACTGGCATCCACGGCCCAGGCCAGGCCTTGGCCGACCAGCAGGACGCCCAGCGTGACCATGGCCAGCAGCAGGTTTGTACGTTTCATCTTCATTGTCCCTCCTCTGTAAATTCCCAGGTTTACGAATGATGTTGTCCGGTGTTCCCCCACGGCGTTCGGTCCGGACAACGTTATTGAATCGGATTCATTTTTATTTCTAAGCAAGAGGGGTGCCAGGGTGGCGGGTGGAGGGGTGGTTGAGGTGAGTTTGTTTGTTTTTTGTTTTAATGTCAGTGTGTTGTCGGCTGTATGGGCGGTGCTGGAGTGACTCGTTTGTCGGTCGTGAATGGGCGTCTGGGGGTTGAGTGGTGCATCCTTGATGATGCGGTGCATCTATTTTGCTGCACCACGGGTGGGCTGAAAATGGCGGCGGCACCGTGTGTCAGTCACCCCCGGAGCGGTAGCGGTGTGCCTCGATGCCCAGGTTGCGCAACAGCCGTTGCAGGGTCTGGCGACCCAGGCCGCAGGCACGGGCCGCAATGGAGACATTGCCGTGGTGTAGTTTGAGGGCGTGGGTGAGATAGTCGACGGTGAAGCGTTCGGTGAGTTGTCGTTTGGCTTCGTTGAAGGGCAGTCGGAGAAGATTATCGCGATCGGGGCAGGCGTCGTTGCCCGAGGCGGGCTGGCCAAGGTCCGCCGGGGTAACGTCGGAGCCGGAAGCGAGGAGCACGGCCCGTTTGATCACATTTTGCAGTTCACGGGTGTTGCCCGGCCAGTTGCGGCGGACCAGGGCAGAAACCGCCTCGGGGGCAAGCGTCAGTTCCTGCCGGTCGTACTCCCGGCCGAAACGTTTGAGGAAGTGGTGGGCCAGCAGAGGAATGTCTTCTGGGATGTCCCGCAGGGGCGGCATGGTCACCGTCACCACGTTGAGGCGGTAGAAGAGATCTTCCCGGAACAGGCCCTGGCGGATCTTCTCTTCCAGATTCTGGTTGGTGGAGGAGAGCACCCGGACGTCCACCTTGCGGGTGGCCGTCTGGCCCAAGGGGCGGATTTCCTTTTCCTGCAGGACGCGCAGCAGTTTGGTCTGCAAGGAAAGGGGCAGGTCGCCGATTTCGTCCAAAAGGATGGTCGAGCCGTCCGCTTCGAGAAAAAGCCCCGGCTTGTCTTTGACGGCGCCGGTAAAGGCGCCCCGGGCATAGCCGAACAGCTCGCTTTCCAGGATCTGTTCGGGGAGCGCAGGGCAGTTCACCGTGATCATCTCGCGGCCCGCGCGGCTGCTCAGGGCGTGCAGGGCTTGGGCCGCCAGTTCTTTGCCGGTGCCGGATTCGCCGCGAATGAGCACCGTGACGTCGGTATCGGCGATGCGGTCGATGAGGTCGGTGGCATCGCGCAGCCGGGGCGCCCGGCCGATCAGCCCCTGAAAACGTGAGGCCTCGCCGATTTGCTTCTGGAGGCGATGGTTTTCCCGGAGCAGGGCCAAGCGCTCCAGGGAGCGTTGCACGGCGTGGACGAGATGATCGTTGTCAAAGGGCTTTTCAAAGAAGTCATAGGCGCCTTCCTTGAGGGCCTGGACCGCCAGGTCCACGGTGCCGTAACCGGTCATCAGGATGATGGCGAGGTTGGGGGCCAGCTCCTTGGCTTGCCGCAGCAGGGTAAGGCCGTCCATGCCCGGCATCTTGATGTCGGTAACGATGACGTCCGGGAGCCAGGTTTCGAGCAGTTGCCAGGCGGCCTCGCCGGAGTTTGCGGTTCGCACCGGGCCGCCGCATTTTTTTTCGATGACCCGGCGCAGGAGGAGGAGCATGTCGGGATCGTCATCGACGACGAGCACCCGGCCCATTGTCGAGGGCAGAGGAGCAGCGGTTTGGTCCGGGGAGGAGAGGGGCATGGCGGAGTCGGCAGGAACCATTTGCTCTGACGTGAAAAAGAATTACACCCGCGATCGAGCCCGCCGCTGATGATGAACGGTGGCGGGAATGCGGCCGCTGCGGCGCGGGAGCTGTAACGTATTGGCAAGGCTTGTATTTTTTATCACGAAATGATATCACATGCCTATGTCGACTCGCAAGGTAAAGTCTTTTGCCGCCACTCGTGCGTTTGCGGTGAAGCTGGTCATCCCGTTGCTGGTGCTGCTGGTGGTCGGGCTGCCCGCCCCGGCCTGCGCCGTCCAGGTGCATGGTGCCCCCGAGGGGCTGTACGTGCACATGCTGGCCCATGTCTTCTTTGCCTCCGCCCTGATCTTTCTGCTCCATATCCTCCGGCGTCGTCCCATGGGCAGCGGCTCCGCCTGGCGGTACTTCAAACTGTCGTTGATCTTCTTCCTGATCTGGAACGTGGATACCTTCCTCGTCCATTGGCTCTCCCTGCGGCTGGATGAAAACGCCATCATCGGCGGCAGCCGGCTCTGGCATCATCGCCTGGCCCCCCCGCTTGACTGGGAACGCTGGCTTTTCTACCTGGGCCGCTTCGACCATATTTTCTGCGTGCCGGCCATGTATTTTCTGGTGCGCAGCCTCAGGGATTTCTGTGCCGGGGCCGAGCAACGCCTCGGCCGGACCGGGGAGCAGTCATGAGCCCGGGGCTGCCGTTCCTGCCGGTCTATACGGGTGATTTCGTCGGCGCGACGCTGATGATCATCCTTTCGCTGCAAGCGATGCGGTATGCCCGGCGGCTGACCAGGCTCGAACGGCAGAATGTACTCTGGACCTATCTCTTCTGGCTGTGCGCGGCGTTGGTGGCCCTGGCCGTTTCTCGGAGCATCGGCCACATCCTCCGCTTCGTCATGGAGCTTGCCGGCTGCCCCATCGGCTGGCAAGTGCTCGCGCCGTACAGCGGCGGACTCAACAGCCTGGCCTTCATGGCCGTGGCCGTGCTCACCTTTTATTTTTATAACGTCTATCTGGTCAACGAACGGGTGCGGCAGCATGCCAGGGCGCTGGCCGAGGCCCATGAAAGTTTGCAGTGTCTCAATCTGACCCTGGAAGAGCAGGTGGAGGAGCGGACCCTTGAGCTGAGTCGCTCCGAGCAGAAATTCCGGCGGCTTTACGAAGGCTCCAAGGACATGATTTTCTTTTGCGACGTAAATGGCCGTATCACCGACATCAACGACAGTGGCGTGGAGCTTCTGGGCTATGACCGGTCGCAGGACATTGTCGGGCATCACCTGTCGAGTTTTTTTAGCGACGAGGCAAAGTGGGCCCGGTACTTTTGCTCCCTGAACGCCAACGGCCACATCAAGGATTTCGAGGCGGAGTTCGAATGCCGCGACGGCTCGCATCGCTATCTGTTGATCACCGCCTCGGCGGTCCGTGGCGAGGATACGACCAGGCAGGGCTGTGAGGCCATCGCCAAGGATCTCACCCATTTCAAGCAGGTCACCGATCAGCTTATCCAATCCGAAAATATGGCCTCGGTGGGACAATTGGCCGCCGGGGTGGCTCATGAGATCAACACCCCGCTGGGGATCATCCTCGGTTATACCCAGTTGCTCGAAGAGGACTTCGAAGGCAACAACGAGGTGTTGGAGCCGTTGCGCATCGTCGAGAAGCAGACCAAGGTCTGCAAGCGTATCGTCGCCGACCTGCTCCGTTTTTCGCGGCATACCACCGAGGGTGAGCTCTGCCGCATCTCCATTAACCACTGCCTGGAGGAGGTGTTGAGTGTTGTCGAGCACAGCCTCAACATGGATCACATCTATGTGCAGCGGGTCTTTGGCGAGGATGTCCCCGAGGTGGTGGTGGATCGGGAACGGTTGCGGCAGGTGCTGGTCAACATGATCACCAACGCCCACCACGCCATCGGTAAGGAAGGGATCATCGGTGTCTGGACCAGGTTCCATTCACACTGCCGGGAGTTGGAAATCATCATTGGTGACACCGGCTGCGGCATCGCCCCCGAGGTGATCGGGCGCATATTTGATCCGTTTTTCACCACCAAGGGGGTGGGCAAGGGCACCGGCCTGGGGCTGTCGGTCTCCTTCGGGATCATCCAGGATTTCGGCGGCCGCATCGATGTTTTCTCGCCGCCCCGCGAGGCCATGCTGGTATCTGCCGGCATGCGGACCGTTTTTTGTATTTTCCTGCCGGTGGAGGCGGCCGGTGCTTTGGTTTCGGAGGAAAAAGGCCGTGGCTAGTATTCTCGTTCTCGACGACGTCCTGGATTCCGGGGTCATGATTGAGCGAATTCTTGCCCGCAAGGGGCACGCCGTTCATGTCTTTACCGACGAGGACGAGGCCCTGCGTTTTGCCGGGGAGAATCCGCCGGATCTGGCGATCATCGACAGGAAGCTCCGCAAGATGGAAGGGGTGGATGTCCTGGCGGAATTGCGGCGGCTTTGGCCGGGAACCCGGGCCATCATCCTCACCGGCTATCCCACCGCCGAGTCGGCGCGGCGGGCTTTTGGCCAGGGGGCTGTTGCCTACTGCGTCAAGCCCATTGAAAAGGCGGAATTGGAAGCGGCGGTGGCCGAGGCGCTCCGGGCCGACGCCGCGCCGGAATGAAAAAAATCCGCGCTCGGTCGTGGCAGGGATTACAGCGAGGCCAGGTAGTGGAAGTAGATCTGGACGAAGCGGCCGGAGGCGGTGTCGTGGCCCGAGAAGAAGAGGTCTCCCTTTTCAGGAAAGACGCCGGAGAGGGCGAAAAACACCTCCCGTGACAGGTTGGAGAGGACGTCTTCGGTCAGTTCCAGATCCAGGAGGTCGGCGGGCATGCCGTAGGCCCGGCAGCGGATGGGGCGATAGGGGAAGAGGATGCAGACGTCCGCCACCGACAGCGGGCAGCGAAGCCCGGCGGCGGCGTAGATTTCCGGCAGGTTTTCCGGCCCGGCCGGGTCGGTGCTGTCGCGGATAATGGCGCGGAGCTGGCGGCCTGCCTCCACCGCTCGCTCAATGCAGCTTGTTCGGTCACCGCTTTTCAGGGTTTTGTTGATTTTGTTGGCGAGATAGATCGCCTCGATGAGCTTCAGGTCGAAATAGCCGCACCCCTGGTGGTGCTCCCGGCCGCAGCGGGGCAGCACCGTGCCGGCTGTTTGTTCCCACTGGCCGATCTTCTCCTCCACCTCTGCCACCAGCGCTTCGTATTCGGCGAAAAACTCCCCCAGCTCCACCACCTGCCGGCTTTCCAGCGACGGCTCCCGGATCGACAATATTCCCTCGCGTTTGCCATATTTTTTCAAGAGCCGCCATTGCGCGTAGTTGGTGGGGTTGGCCCGGCTGTGCTTGAGTTTTTTGGCCGCTACCTTGAGACCCAGCCCCTTGCGGAGCAGGTAGGCGGTGACAAAGGTGCCGGTGCGGCCGATGCCGTGCCGGCAGTGGACCAACACCTTTTTGCCCAGATAGATGCCCTCGTCGAGCCAGGCCAGCCCCTTTTCCATCTCTTCCAGGTCCGGGGCCGATTCGTCGGGAATGGGCAGGAAATAGACCTCGAAGCCGCTTTGCTCCTCGATTTCGTGGAGATCGCAGTATTCGCCGCAGAGATTGATAATGGCGTCGATCCCCTGGGCGCGAATGGCATCCAGTTCCGCATAGGACATGGGCGCGTAGCCCACCGCCAGCTGGTCGGTGATCCAGGTGAGTTGGTACATTTATTATTCCTCTGCCCGGGGCGCGGTCTTGGGGGCGTCGGCAAACCGATATTCGCCCCGTAGAAACGCCTTTGCCCATTCCCGGGCCATGGCTTCATCCTTGAGGCTCATGTCCATGAGCCGGGTGACCCCCAGCAACCGGCCGATGATGTCGATGGTGGTCAGCAGCTGCCGTGGAGCGACATGGGCCAGGCGGGCGTCCACCAGATCCCCCCGGCTGCTGATCGCGAAGCCCAGTTCGGTGAGAATCGTAGTGAGAAATATCACCCGCCGGGCGCGGCCATGGAAGTCGCCGCCGCCGCCGGCAAAACGGAGGGTGGCGTAGTTGTCCTGATGGCGGTCGGTGCAGAGGGCGTCGAAGATGGTGAAGTGGTAGCCGAAGCGCAGGTTCAGGTTCAGGTAGTTTTCGCCCACCACCGCGTAGCTGGCAAAGGCGTCGGAGTCCTTGCTGGCCACGCCGCCGGCCATGACCACGCTGTCGTAGTTTTTCCAGTCGAAATGGCTGTGGCTCGACCAATCGATGTCCGGATGGGTGAGGCCGGTGAGCACCGACCGCATGGGCGGGCAGCGCAGCTGGTCCGGGTGGATCTCGGGGCTGCTTGCCGTGTTTGGTGCCAGGCCGCCGCCAACGTCGAGGATATAGAGGGTCATGGGCAGGGGGCAGCGCAACCGGCGGGCGCCCTTGATCTTCGACGACCAGCGGGTGCCGATGGCGAACATGGCCGCCATCCCCTGTTCGTGGGCAAAGCGGATGATATCGTGCAGTGAGCGGCAGCCCGACGGGGTGAACTCGGGAGCGGCCGGGTCCACCAGCCGCAGGTGAGCGACAAAATCGAGCAGGTATTTTAACCTTGCCAGGTAAGGGCCGGTGGTCGGTGTCGGCGGCGAGAGGGGGGATTGCCGGGGGGACAGGCCTTCATACACCGCGCCCTGGTCGGCATCCACGGTTATCTCCTGGCCGGTGGCCAGGCGGGCGGTGGCGTCACCGGTGTTGACCAGGAGGGGCACCCCGAACTCCCGGGCCACCGAG
>Ga0224496_10002853_pt1 | contig 10153 bp, 2 predicted proteins | sample SF_Jul11_sed_USG_2_FD_168127 | JGI IMG/M metagenome (GOLD analysis project Ga0224496, IMG submission 168127) | Sediment microbial communities from San Francisco Bay, California, United States - SF_Jul11_sed_USGS_8_1 | ecosystem: Environmental > Aquatic > Marine > Sediment | place: USA... | reverse complement strand
CCGGGGTGACCCGGAACCGGAGCACGGTCAACGCGCGCACCGGGAGCGGCTCCTGGGTCGCGACGAACATGCCCCCGGCTCCCAGCGTCGTTGCGGTCGCGCCGCGTCGGCCCTGCGCGGCTTCGTATTCGACGCGAACGCGGACCGTGCGGCGCCGGTAGCGACGGGTGTGTCTCGGTCGTTTCACGATCGGCTGTCTCGGCTCAGATCTGCGCGATCCAGTCGCGCACGACCCACCGCAAGAGAGCGCGCGCGGTGCGGTCGCCGCGCACGAGTCCGATCAGCGCCGCCCCCTCGCGCAGATCGGAATCCGGAAGCTCGGTGCTCTCGCGGACCATCGCCACCAGCGCGGTGCGCAGCGCGTGTTCACCGCTGCCGAGCACCTGCCACGCGGCGAGCCCGCGCACTTCGTTGCGCCACGCCGCGAAGTCGAGCGCGCGGATCTCATCGAGCGTGACGCCCTCGAGAATCCGGCTCAGCCGGCGCCGCCGCCTGCGGCCGAGAGCGCCCGAGAGGGCGTTGATGCGCCGACCGTCGCCGCGCACCTGGACGGGGTCCAGAATCAGCGTGGCCAGCAGGATCAGCAGCTCCGCCACGTCGCGCGTGGTGAGCGGCAGCAGCGCGGGCGCCGTGAGGCGGCCCTCGGCGACCAGCACCGCGGCGCGGAAGGCGGCTTCCGGATCCTCGGGTGCGCGCGGCACGGGATCGCTCGGCGCGTCGAGCGCCGCCGCGATCTCCCGGGTCGCCTCGTGGACCATGCGCAGCACCCGCTCGAACTCCGGATCGTCGAGACGCGCTTCCGCGCGACTGTGCACGGCGCGCGGGGGCAGATCGGATCGGTTGGTCTCGTAGGCCGACGCGATGCCAAGAGCGCGCAGGATGCGAATGCCCTCTTCGATCGCCGCGTCGTTCTCGCGGCCGCGCGCGATGCGCAGCGCCACGCGCAGAACGTTGGCATCGGCGGGGTCCGCGTCGAGCAAGGCGCGGATGTGCACCAGCGCTTCATCCCAGTCGGCGGGACGATGGCTCAGCAGCTCCGCCAGGGCGCCGCGTTGCTCGAGCTCCGCCGGCGCCAGTGCGACTGCGCGCCGGTAACAGTCCACGGCTGCATCGACTTCCTCGAGCGGCCCGGCCAGCAGGCGCCCGAGCTGTGCGTGGACCTCGGCGAGCTCGGTGTGCTCGGGATCCGGATAGCGTTCGACGAACTGCTCGAGCGCTCGCGCCGCGGCGCGCCACTCCCCGAAGCCGCGCAGAAGCCGAGCCTCTGCCAGCACGGCCTCGACACAGCGCGGATCGGCTTCCGCCGCGACGCCGAACGACTCGGCCGCTTGCGGTCGCAGGTCGCGTTGCTCGTAGGCGCGGCCCTGGAGCAGCGCCAACCGGGCGAGCTCGGCATCGTCCGCGAGATACAGCGCCGAGCGATCGGCAGACTCGACGGCCTCCACCAGCCGACCCTCTTCGAGGAGCAGCGCCACGAGCGCGATCCAGGCGCGCGGCAGGCGCGGCTCCGTGGCGAGGGCCTCGCGCAGATGTGCCTGCGCAGAAGCGCTGCGCGCTCCGGCGCGGATCTCCCATTCGGCGGCCTGCAGCAGCCGTTGCGCCACCGTTTCGGGTGCGCCGGCGGCGTGTGCCCAGCGCTCGATGGTCTCGATGCCCGCGTTGACATCCCCGAGCGCCTCGCGCACGCGAACCAGCGCCGCGAGCGCGTCTTCGTGCGCGGGATCGTCTTCGAGCGCGGCTTCGAAGCTCTCGACGGCTTCGTGGAGCGCTCCCTCTGCTTCTCTGCAGATGCCCAGCAACGTGTGGTGCCGCGCGCGCTCGGGGTAGGGCGTGTCGCTCGCGAGGCGCGCCTCCAGCGCGCGCCGCGCGGCGGCGTAATCGCCGAGCGCGGCCAACGTCTCGCCGTATGCGCTCGTGACGCGATCGTCCTCGGGCGCCTCCGCGAGGGCACGGGTGAGGAATCCGGCCGCGGCCTCGAGTCGGTTGCACGTGCGGGCGGCGCTGCCCCCGAGCAGCAGCACCTCGATTCTCTCGCTGGGATCGAGGGCTCCCGGGGCGAGGCTCAGTACTTCGGCGGCCGCAGCTTCCGCCTCCGCGTGCAAGGCCTGCGCTGCGGCAAGGCGCGCCCGGGCCGCGTGCACCGCGGCGGCACCCGGGTCGCGCGCGGCGGCCGTGCGCAGCAGCGCGAGCGCCGACTCGGCGTCGTGCGGCTCGAGCAGTCCGGCCGCGCGGAGCAGGCGCGCGGCGGCTTCCGCGTCCGAGACCCCCAGCGCGGCACGGCGCAGCGCCTCGGCGCAACCGACCGCGTCGCCCGCGGCCTCACGCAGGCGCGCGACCGCATCCCAGGCGGGCGCGTGCGTGTCGTCCCGCTCGAGGGCGCGCTCGATGCGGGCCAGAGCCTCCCCGCTTCGCCCCAGGCGCTCGAGCGTTTCTCCGAGGCGTACGTGATCCGCAGCGCTCGATCTCGAATCCGGAGCATCGCACCACGCGGCGAAGGTCTCGGCGAACGCCGCGTGCTGCCCGGCCCGATGCTGCAGCTCGGCGAACTCCGCGAGCTGTGCCGTCGCCAGCGGCTCGATTTCTGCCGCCTGCGCGAAGGCGCGCAGCGCGCGCTCGACTTCTTGCGTGCGCTCGTTCGCGAGAGCCGCGACGTGGAGCCAGAGCGCCCGCCGCCGATACGGATCCGCGTCGCCGAGGATCTCGATCTCGCTCTCGTAGAGATCGAGCGCGCCGCGCCAGTCTTCCATGGCTTCGAGCAGTCGCTGCAGCGCACGCAGCGATGCGAAGTCCGCTGCGTTCACTTCGAGCGCAGCCGCGTAGTAACGGCTCGCACGCGTGGTGGACAGGAGCCGGTGCCAGCATACGTCTCCGAGGCGCCGCAGCAGCGCGCCGCGCTCGGCCGAATTCGCCAGATCGGGGTGAGCGAGCTCGCTCTCCAGCGCTTCGGCGACGTCCGCCCAGCGCCCCAGCCGTTCGGCGGTGCGCCGCAGACCCCGCAGTGCGGCGAGACCGGTCGGATCGATCTCGAGCGCGCGCCGGTACGCTTCCAGCGCGGCACCGCTGGCGTGGAGTCGCTCTTCGCGCAAGCGCGCCAGCTCGAGCCAGCGTTCGGCGTTGTCGGCATGGCCCGCGAGGTAGCGGGTGAGCCGGGCTTCCAGCTCGATCGGATCGTCGGCATGGCGCAGCAGGCGCAGGCAGATGCGCTCGAGGCGCTCCTGCACCTCGCTGCCGAGCAGCGCTGCGTCCGGTGCGTCCAACAACGCGCGAAGGTGTCGCAGCGCGGCATCGGGCCTCGCCAGCTGCGCCGCGTAGGCGAGCGCGAGCTCGCGACGCAGCTCGCGGCGCCGGTCGTCGAACACGGGAACGGGATCGAGGCAGGCGAGCTCTTCCTCGGTGTGCGCCGCCCAGCGTTCGAGGCGGCCCGCCTTGCGATTCGACGCGGCCAGCGCACCGAGGATTTCGATCCGGGCGGTGCTGCCCTGGGGCACGCGCTCGAGCGCCATCTCCCAGTGGACTGCCGCGCGCTCCGGGTCGGCCAGGGAATCGCCGTAGAGCTCGGCCAGCTGGCGGTGCAGCCCGACGTCATCGTCGCCGACGATGGCGAGCAGCGACTCGAGGGTGGCGGCCCGCTCCGCGGCGAGTCCGAGGGCGCGCTGCAGGCGCTCCACGTGTCGCAGCAGTTCCTCGTCCCGAGGCGACTCTTCCAGGCTCTTCTCGAGCACGGCGAGCGCCCTGCCGGGCGCGAGGAGCTCGCTTTCCAGCAGGGCGGCGCGTTCGAGCTGCAGCACGCGCCGGACGGCGACATCGGCAACCAGCGCTGCCTGCTCCTCGAGCGCCCGCAGCTGCGGCTCGATGCGCCCGGCGCGGCGGTGCGTCACCGCGATGCGCGCCAGCGCTGTCGGGTCGTCGGGCCGTGCGCGGCGCAGTCGCTCGAGCCAGGGAAGCGCGTCATCGGGCGAGAGATGACTCCAGGCGCATTCGGCAGCCCGCTCCAAGATCGCGGTGCGCGCATCGGGTGCCGCCTCGCGCGCCTCCTGCGCCAGACACTCGAGAAGGTCCGGCCATCGCTCGGCGCGTTCCAGCAGGGCCGAGAGCTCCGCGCGCAGCGCGCGGCGATTCGGATCGAGCTCGAGAGCGGCCCGGTAGTCGTCCACGGCGCGGTCGACCTGCGCGAGCGCTCCCTGCAGCAGCCGCGCGCGCCGCACCAGCAGATCGACACGCTCGCACCGCGAGCGCGCCGTGTCGATGCGCGCGTCGATCAGCTCGAGCGCACCCGCGTGGTCGTGCAGGCCTTCGCTGAGCTCGCAGGCCTGGGTGAACGCTTGCGGATGGTGGGGTTCGAGCTGCAGCACGCGGCGCGCGTGCAGCAGCGCTTCTCGAGGGCGCTCCAGCTTTGCGGAGCAGAGCGAAACGAGCTCCATGCGCACCGGGATCTCGTTCGCGCCCGCGAGGTGCGTGAGCTCCTCCTCGAGCAGCCGCGCGAGCGGTTCGCAGTCGCCATGCTGCCGGTACAGCTCGCGGAGCGATGCCTGGACCGCGCGATCGTCGGGGCGCTCGGTCAGCGCCTGCCGATAGGCATCCGCGGCCTCGCGGGAGAGCTTCCTGTCGAGATAGGCATCGCCCAGGCGCACCAGCCAATTGGCGCGCTCCTCCGGGTCTTCGCAGCGCGCGGCCGCATTCTTGCACAGCTCGATGAGATCGAGTGTGTAGCCGGCGCGCTGATAACAGTCGGCGAGCGGCGCCGCGACGACCGGCGAGGCGCCGGCTTCGCCAAGCGCCACTTCCAGCGCGGAGATGGCGCCCTCTACGTCGCCGAGCTGCGCTTCTCGCACCCGGGCGATCTGCACCCGCAGCGATGTGCGTTCGCTGACGGTCTTCTTGCGATTCTCGGGGGGCGCGGCCTCCAGCGCGGCGAGTCGCGCTTCCAGCACGCGTATCAGGTCTTCGGGGCGATTCCCGGCCTGGTAGCGTCCGATCAGGAAGTGGGCCGCCGCCGCGTGGGATGGATCCAGTTCCAGGAGTCGCTCGTAGTGCTTGCGCGCCCGATCGTCGTCTCCGACCAGCTCGACGTAGATGTCCGCGAGCCGGCCGCGCAGGGAGAGTTCGCGCGCTTGTCCGACGCTCGCGTCGAGCTGCGCCTCCAGCGCGTGAATCAGGTCATCCGCACGGCCGCTCTCCTCGTAGCGCTCTGCGAGCAAGCGCCAGATGTCGGTGCGGGTGCGATTCAGCGCGACGATCCGTTCCAGATAGGTAATCTCGGCGGCTTCGTCGCGCAGGCGGTCGCCGCACAGGCGCGCGAGACGTTCTAGCAGCCGCTCGTCCTCTGTCTCATCGTCTTTCCCGAGTGCGTTCTCCAGGTGCTCTCGCAGCGCGATCCACTCTCCAGCCTGCTCGAGCAATCGCTCGTAGCGGCGAGAGGCGTCGAGCCGCAGTGCGGTGTCGCTCGCACCGCGCGCCAGCTGCTGGAAGACCTCTCGCGCTTCGTCACGGCGATCCAGCAGCTCGTCGAGGAGTACCGCGCGCTCGAACGAGGCGCGGTCGCGCGTCAAGGCATCCGGAGCCGAGCTCGCCTGGTCTGCCAGGAAGCTCGCCAGTCCCGCGGCGTCGATGCTCGAGCGCAGCACGCGCTCCAGGCCCGTCGTGGCCTCGGACGACTCCGGCGCCGATTCGAGAACGTTGCGGTAGACCTCCGTCGCTTCGTCCAGACGGGAGAGGGACTCGAGCAGCTGCGCGCGGCGCAGGTCGAGCGCGACACGTTCCGCGCTGCCGGGGTCGTGGCGCTGGCAGCGAGCCACCAGCCTCGCCTCGAGCTCTTCGAAGCGCCCCGCGCGCTCGAGCAGTGTGTCCAGGCGTTCGGCGGTGTGCTCGTCCGTTCCGGCCTCTCGCTCGAGGCGTCGCACGGTTTCGATCGCGCCGACCAGATCGCCGATTTCGTCCTGCAGCTGGACGACTTCGTAGAGGCAGCGGGTGCGCCGCGGCGCGTCGAGCTGATCCGCCAGCTGGGTCTGCGCCACGATGAGCTCTTCGGTGCGGCCCAGCTCGCGGAGCACGGCCACGAGACCTTCGAGCGAATCCATGTCGTTGGGATCGAGCAGAACCGCCGCCTGGAAGGATCGGGCGGCTTCTTCCGGGAGGCCGCGTCTCGCGTACAGGATGCCCAGGCGGCGGCGGTTCTCCACCCGATCCCGCCGCTCGAGCAGGGGATCGAGCGCCTCGAGCGTGGCGGTGAGCTCGCTCTCGTGGCCGGGGCGCTCGTGGAGCCGTGCCAGCGCGCGCAGCGCAGCGGGTTCTTCCGGCGCCATCTGCACCCAACGCTGAACCCAGGGGAGTGCGTCCGCGGGCGTCCCCCGGCGCGTGTGCAGGCGTTCGATCTCTCGCACCAGGATTGCCAGGCGCGTGCGATCCGTCGTCACCTGGGCTTCGCGCACGTAGGCGCGCAGCGCCTTGTCGAGCTCCGGGGCTCCGGAAGCTGCCGGGGTCTGTTCGGCGTCCTCAGCCACGGCTTCGCGCTGGGGCTCGAGCTTTGCGCGCAGCCGCGTCAGATTGTCCGCGATGTCGCGCGCCGTCGGATCCGCGGCGTGGGCGCGCGCGAGGGCGTCGAGCGCGGCTTCCGGATCGAAGAGCCGCTCTTCGAAGAGGCTGGCGAGCTGTGCGAGCACGCTGGCCTGAAGGGGGGGGTCGTCGTCGGCGAGCGCGGCGCGGCGCTCGAGCACATCGGCGAGATCTCCGCAGCGATCCAGCTGGCTGAGGACCTCCGAGAGCGCGTCCAGAACCAGCACCTCGTCCGGTGCGGCGCGCGAGGCGCGCTGCAGGTAGATCAGTGCTCGGGCGTGCTCGCCCAGATCGCTGTGCAACGTGGCCGCTTCGAGCAGCGTGGACGGCGAAGCGTGCTCGCCCTGCAGCTGGATCAGGCGCTCGAGGCACTCGAGCAGCGCGATGTCGCCTCCGCAGTCCCGCTCGAGGTCGGCGAGTGCCTCGAGCAGCTCGCGCGCGTTCGGGTCGCGGCGCAGCCCTCGTTGGAACCAGCTGCGGGCGCCGTGAGGATTCTCGAGATCTTTGCGCTCGCACAGTCCCGCCTCCAGCGCGAGGCGAGTCTGGGTGGCGGGATCCGGCGCGGCCTCGAAGTGGCGGCGGCGCAGGTTGGCCAGCAGATGCTTCTCTCCGCGGGTCGCCGCACGCGCGGCGAGGCTTTCGAGCGCGTCCCGCTGGGTCGGGTCGTTGGCGAGGGCGCGCCGGTAGAGGTTCTCGGCCTCGGCCTCCTGACCGAGTGGCCCCTCGAGCAGGCGCGCCTGGCGGGTGAGCGCGGTCGCCCGCGCCGGGCCGCGCAAGCCGCCCGCGAGCTGCTCCCACGTCTGGGCGGCCTCCGCGTGCCTGCCGGCGGCTTCCCGCTCCTCGGCGGTGGCCCGCAGCGCCTCGAGGGTCGCCGGGTCCGGGATCCGATCTCCGCTGGCCGACAATTCCCCTCCCCGACGGTCGCCGTGGCATCCCCCCGGTCTCCATCGACCGGTTGCTCCCCCGGCTTGATGCCGAACTCTTGCAGCGAGGCCAGCATTTCATTAGTTTTCTCGCGCGGTTAGCAGGCAAGCCACGCACCGCCCGGCCGCTCCACCGCTCACTTGCGAGGCGCTCCGGCAATGTCCGAGGACCGGCACCCGAAGCCGCGCAGGAGAACCGGCCAGGCCGAGCTCCCCGCCGTGCCGTTGGCGCCCGCCGAGCGGCGACGGCGCATCCGCGAGTTCTGGATCGGCCTGTTGCTGATTGCGGCGGTCAGCGGATTGATCCTCGCGCAACCGATCACCGGTCTGACCAAGGGAGTCGGCGACAGCGGCCTCTTCCTCTTCCTGAACGCCGTCACCGTCATCCTGATCCTCATCTTCGGCTTCCTGGTCACGCGCAACTTCTGGAAGCTCGTGGGGGAGCGCCGGCGCGGGATCCTCGGCTCGCATCTGAATCTGAAGTTCGTGTCGGCGTTCGTGTTGATCGCGCTGGTCACCACGTCCGGGCTCTTCATCGTGTCCGCGTTCTTCATCACGCAATCGCTCGACAAGTGGTTCAGTGTCCAGGTCGACCGCGCGCTCGAGGAGAGTGGCGAGGTCGCCGAGAGCTACTACGAGTCGACCGCGCAGAACGCGATCTTCTACGGCAAGCGCATCGCCGAGCGCATCACGGCGGATCGACTCATGCGCGAGGGCACGCTGCCCGAGCTGGAGGCGCTCGTGCAGGCCAAGCAGCGCGAGTACAACCTGGGCGTGGTCGAAGTCTTCAGCGCCACCGGCGAAGACCTCGTGAGCGCGATCAACCCGGAAATTCCCGCGGCAAACTTCTCGCGACACGACAGCGAGTTCGTGCGCGCCGCCATCGCGGGCGGAGCGAGCTGGCGGGTGGACGAGATCGGCAGCGGCGACGTGATCCGCGGCGCGGTGCCGATCGAGTCGTCCTTCAAGCCCGGCGAGACGGTGGGCGCCGTGGTGGTGAACGTGCTCATCCCGTTCTCCCAGGCGCGCAAGGTGGCCAGCATCCGCAAGACCCTCGACGAGTACCGCCGCCTGCAGCCGACGGCCGGTCACATCCGCAGCGCCTACATCCTCGAGCTGCTGCTGGCGGCCACCGTCGTGCTCATGCTGGCGCTGTGGATGGGCTTCCGGCTGGCCAAGGGCGTGACGGGGCCGATCCGCGCGCTGGCCGAGGGCACCGCCGAGGTCGCGCGCGGCAATCTGGACGTCTCGGTCGAGGCCAGCAGCGACGACGAGGTCGGCTTCCTGGTCCACTCGTTCAACCGGATGATTCGAGACATGCGCGACGCGCGCACCGACCTGGAGCGCTCCGCCACCGAGCTCGAGCGCCGGCGCCGCTACATGGAGATCGTGCTCGGCAATATCGGTGCCGGCGTGGTCTCGGTGGATGCCGAGCAGCGCGTCAGCACGATCAATCCCTCGGCGCAGCGCTATCTGGGCATTCCGGCTGGCACGGGGCTGCTCGGCCAGCGGCTCGCGGACGTGGCGATGCGGCAGGAGCTGGTCGAGGAGATCGACGAGATCTCGCGCCAGCTCCGGCCGGGTCTGCGCGAGAGCAGCCAGCGGCAGGTTCAGGTGCCGCTCGGCGACGATGTCGCCACGCTCTTCGTGACGTGCACCGTCATGCACGACGAAGCGGGGGAGACGCTGGGCACCGTCGTGGTGTTCGACGACTACACGCAGCTGGTCAAGGTGCAGCGCATGGCGGCGTGGCGCGAGGTCGCGCGCCGCATCGCACACGAAATCAAGAACCCGCTGACCCCAATCCAGCTCTCCGCGCAGCGCATGCGCCGTCGCTTTCGGGCGAGATTCGAGGGAGACGCTGCGGCGGTTCGCGTGTTCGACGAGTGCGTGGATGCGATCACCAGCCAGGTCGAGAGCCTCAAGCTCCTGGTGGACGAGTTCTCGAACTTCGCCCGCCTCCCCACCTCCAATCCGCGCCCCGACGACTTGAATCGCATCGTGGCGGATGCCATGGCCAGCTATGCGGGAACCGAGGACGTCGATTTCTGCACGGAGCTCGACGAGGATCTGCCGATCGTGGACGTCGACCGCGAGCAGATCCGGCGCGCGCTCACGAATCTGATCGACAATGCGATTGCCGCGGTGCGCAGCGCGAACGGGGCGGATGGCGGCAGGGCGCGGCAGGGGCACATCCGCCTGCGGAGCAGCCACGACGCGTCCCTGCAGAGCGTGCGCCTGGAGATCGCCGATGACGGCGTCGGGATCCCGCCGGAGAATCGCCGGCGTGTCTTCGAGCCGTACTTCTCGACGAAGGAGCGGGGCACGGGGCTCGGCCTCGCTATCGTGTCCCGCATCGTGGCGGATCATCACGGATACATCCGGGTGCAGGAGAACGAGCCTCGGGGCACGCGCGTCGTGCTCGAGCTGCCGGTGCACCGCCTGGAGGGCGAGCGGTCGCGCGGCGCGGGCGGATCCGCGGAGAGCCCTCGCGTCGGGGGGACGGCGTAGTTGAGCCGCATCCTGATCGTCGACGATGAGGAGGGCATCCGCCGCTCGCTCGCCGGGATCCTCGGAGACGAGGGCTTCGAGACGAGCGCCGCCGCCGACGGGGATGAGGCCATCGCGTCGATCGCGAGAGACGGCGGGCCGGACCTCGTGCTGCTCGACATCGCCAT